>JAESGE010000078.1_pt1 | contig 114106 bp, 111 predicted proteins | sample 9269601 | NCBI WGS metagenome assembly JAESGE01 (sample SAMN14515569, study PRJNA621662) | algae metagenome | isolation source: Tolypothrix brevis GSE-NOS-MK-07-07A and co-occurring heterotrophs from wet... | place: USA: Grand Staircase Escalante National Monument, Utah | collected 2006-04-16
GGCCAAAGACTGGGAAACCTCCATCGCTTCCTCAACCGCCTGGGCACACATCGCGTCAATCCGTATAATCATCCGACGAACCGCAAAATACTGCTATGCTTGAAAAACTTTCGAATCGGGCTCTCAGAGACGCACCTGCATAGGGATCGAGATTGGCAGACGGCAGTCCAGTCCGAAGGTTCTCGATTTGCGCGGCGACCCGTGGTGGAGCTGAGGAGACAGCCGCCCTTCTCCCGCCCTCAACAAACCCCGCCGCAATTACCGGCGCACCCAGCAGCACAAAACACCCGACCACAATCCGCGCACCCTCGCGCAGTGGCAGGCGTCCGGTCAGCATCAGCGCGCCGATGAACGCCACCGCGATCACACAAAGCCCCAGTGCGATCTCGCCCAGCATCACACCCTCAATCCAGCGCGCGGACTCGGCCATTGGCGTCCCGCCGCCCGCCTCAAACAGGCTCTGCTGCACCACCAGCGCCACCGCCCGCTACGCCGCCACCAGCACGCGGCTGACCCGCCGCCTGCCGCCGCGCCGCTCAAGCTGCACGAACACATCGACACTCTCGCGCACATAGCGCCGCACGTCATCGCGGCTGAGCTTTGATCCGGCCTGCAGCACCAGCAATGCCAGCTGCTCGATCGCGCGTTGCGGCGTGTCGGCGTGGATGGTGGTCATCGATCCCGGATGCCCGGTGTTGACCGCGCGCAGGAAGGTGAACGCCTCCACCCCGCGCAGCTCGCCAAGGATGATCCGGTCCGGCCGCATCCGCAGCGCAGCGATCAGCAGATCCTCGGCGCTGATCCGCGCCTCGCTCAGCTCTCCGCGCGCGGCGATCAACCCGACCGCATTGGGGTGGCGCAGATGCAGCTCGGCGGTATCCTCGATCAGGATCAACCGCTCCTCTGGCGGGATCTCGGCAAGCAGCGCATTGAGGAAGGTGGTCTTGCCGGTCGAAGTGCCGCCGGAAACAAGGATGTTGCGTCGCGCCCGCACCGCCTCGCGCAGAAGCCGCGCGGCCTCGCGCCCGGTCAGCGCGCGGAACCGCCGTTCGTCGGCGAACTCGCTGTGACCAACCTCGACATTGGCAAAGGCGTCCGCCTCCTCCCAGTCGGCCAGCGACAGGTCCGCCGACACATGCCGCCGGACGGCAAAGGCATATCCCTCCCGCGTAGCAGGCGGTGCGGCGACCTGCACCCGCGAGCCATCGGGCAGGGTTGCCGCCAGCAGTGGCTGCGCCCGGCTGATCCCCTGCGACGAGAACGCCGCGATCTGCCGCGCGAGCCGCTGCAGCAACGCGGCATCGAGCGCAGGCTCTTCAGCCCGCTCGATCCCGCCGCCAAGGCTCTCAAGCCAGACCTCGCCCGGCCGGTTGATCCAGATATCGGTCACGCCCGGCTGCTCGAGGAACGGTGCCAGCGGCGCAAGAAAGCTGTCGAGATAGTAGCCCGCCTCGGTGGTGCTCATGGCCTCACCTCACCGGTCCACAGTCGAGAAGTCGAGATCGCGCGCGACAAACACCGAGACGCTGGTGCCGTGCTTGACCTTGAGGGTGGGCTGGATCTGATCTGGCTCGGTCACGCGCACGTTCTGGGTGCTGCCGGGCAGCGCCACGATCACACCGTCGGTCGCGCGGTTGACCGCCACCCCGACCCCGATATCGAGCACCGATTGCAAGAGTGCGCCGCCGAAGCGTTGCAGGAACTTGGTGTCGACCTTGCCGCGAATCCCGGCCCGACCGAGCGGATCGGAGGAGGGGGAGTCGAGCGCAATGGTCACCCCGTCCGGCCGGATCAGCCGGGTCCAGCGCACCAGCGCGCGGTTCTGGCCGGGCTGAAGGCTGGCTTCGTACTCGCCATAGAGGCGGCTTCCGCGCGGGATCAGCACCCGGCTGCCATCGAACCCCGAGACATCGCGCTGCACCAGTGCCCGCACGCCGCCAGCACGGGTGGAGTCGAGCGCTGTCTCCAGTACGGCCGGGATAACGGTCCCCTGAGGAATGGTGAGCGAGGGACTGAGGAAGCGCTCGGCCGTAACTCTCCCGCCGCCATCCTCGCCCCGTGCCGCAGTAAGTGGGGCCGCAGGCGGCGCAGTGCGATTGTCGAACACGACGCGGGGGGCCTGGGGTTGAAGCTGCACTGGCGGCAGTTGCTCAGGCGTGGGGAACGGGACCGGCCGGAACGGTGCCTGAGCCTGTGGGCGGAACGCCTGCTCGGCTGGAAGAGATTGACTGCTTGCAAGCCGATCGGGGCCAAGCTGATCTCCGGGCAGCAGACTGGCGCGTGGATCGGTTGCGAACCTGTCTGGGATCACCAGGGGTTCAGGCGATGTAATCCGCACGGGAGCCTGATCGCCGGGCCGCAGCACCGATGGTGCCTCGGCGGCTTCGCGCGAGGCGCTAAGCGCGCTGAACAGTACCCCGCCGCCTGCGGCCAGCACTACGAGAAACGCCCAGAGCCCCATGTTGCTGCTGCCGCCGGTCGCGATGACCGGGCGCACATCGGCGGGTTCGTAGCCGCTTCCGCCAATTGACGGCGGGTTCACTGCGGCGCTCATCCTTCACCGCCGTTCTGCTGTTCGGCACGCGAACTGCGCCGGGCGGTGGCCTTGGCCTTGTCAATCCGGAACACCAGCTCCTCATGCACCCGGTCGATCACGAACAGCCCGTCGCGCATATAGCCGTCGACTACTTCCTCATCGCCCGTGGGACCAATGGCGAAGACCGCAGGAAGGGCTTGACCGGGGGCGTATTCGATCACGGTCTTTTGCCCGTTGTCGCGGACCGCTGCCGGTCGGACCGACTGATCGCCGCGCAGCCGGTAGGTCCAGTCGAGCCCAATGAGATCGGTCGGGCTTTGCCCAGACTGCTCTTGCGGTGCGGTGAAACCTCCACCGAATTGCAGCCGCACCAGATAGGCAGCCTGAAGACTGATGCCGGTTTCGAGCAGGAAACTATAGGCCCGCCGGTCGGTCTGGACAGTGAGGTTCGCTGGCTCCGCGCCGGCGAGCGGGGTGATCTGTAAGCTGTCGGCCTCTGCCGAGACTGCCACCTCCCATGCCGGACTGCCGCCGAGGGTCGCGCGTTGGATGGTCTCACCGGGCTCCAGCATCACCGTAAGCGCGGTCTGCGGCAGTGCTGTCAGCACCAGCGGTTCGCCCGGGCGCCATTCGGCGGTCTGAATGCGCGGGGTCTCGGGGCCGGGCATCGGGAACACCTGCGCGGCCAGCGGAGCAGCGCAAAGGAGCATGAAGGAAACTCCGGCAAGGGCTGGCTTCATGGCGTCGCCCCCGCAAGATCATCCCGGTCAACACCGTTGAAAATGCCCTCTTCGGAAATGGTCTCGGCATCGCGGCGATAGGCGGTAATCTGGAACCCTAGTGGATTGATGTACCTGTCCTCTGCGCTCATCTCGGCGGCGCTGAAACTGAAGTTGACCACCGCTGCCCAGTGGCTCGGCTGTTGCCGCGCGGTACCGGGGTCGATGCGTGTGGTCATGAACCGTACCAGCGCGCGGCCTTCGCCCAAGGTGGACACACTCTTCACCTGCGTGCGGATCGATGCATTCTGCGGTAGCACTGCAAGCGGGCTCCCGGGTGTCGTGGCATCCATGGCGCGCTGATAGGTCTCACGCACCGCCTGATCCGACCACAGCGATACCTTGCGATAGTCATCCTGCAGGGTCGGAAGCGCAAAGCTCTCGCGCGCGATCACATACTGGACGAGGAACGAGCGGGTGAGCGCGGCATCAGGCGCCACCACCTGCGCATCAAGCGGGGCGAGCGCCTCGACATTACCGGTCTGGCGGTCGACCAGCAGGGTGTAGGGTTCGACCGTCTTGAGCGGCACGAGGAACACCAGCGCCACCGCCTCGAGCAACGCGATGATGGCGGCGATGATCGCGACAATCCACGCACGGCGGCTCGAACGCTCGAGATCCTCGGTCACACTGGTCGCCCAGCTGCCCGCGACCGGCAGGTCGGACAGATCCTCACTGAAATCCTGTTCAGGCATTGCGTTCATCAGCTGCGATCCCTTGCCTGTCCGGCGCGCGAGGTGCGCAAGGTGGTGCGGCGATAGGAGCTGCCAAGCCGCGGCGCGCTGCCATCGATGACCGGACCGGGTCCTCCAGAACCGCTCGGGCCGTCACTCAATCCGGTTAGTGCGGTGCGCATGGACCGCTCATTGGCGATGGTCTGCTCGCGCCGCACCACATTCTCGACCGCGCTGCCGATCTGTTCGGCGCGCAGGATCGTGACCTCACCTGAGCCCGTGCGAGCATTACCAATGACCTGCGGGACCAGTTGCGCTTCTGGCATCCGCGGGAAGTCAGGAAGCGTGAGCCAGCCGCGTGTGAACACCACGCGGGCCAGCAGCCAGATCATCATCAGCTGGACGATGGCAAAGGCGAGCATGATCGCGAAGAGCTCGGTCGGGGCCGCTGGGATGGCATAGCCGAGCGAGCGCACCTTCAGCGCATCGGCGAGCCAGGGTTCGATGATCGCAAGCTCGACCGACAGGACGAGCGCGGCTCCAATCGAGCCGGTCATGGTCAGCACCAGCCCCTTGATCCAGCCCGCGACCAGCCCGCGCGTCCATGGGAAAAAATACAGTCCGGCAACCAACGGCGTGAGCGCAAGCAGGAGGCCCGCGGCAATCCGCAGCAGCGCAAGCGTCCCGATCGTGCCCGCAAGGAACAGCAACCGCGCCGAACCGAACGCGGTATCGTCGGCAAGCGCGGAGCCCTCAAATGTCCCGCCCGGTGCTTCGCTGTCGATCAGCGCGCCGAGATTGCGACCCGCGCCAACCTCAGTGAGCCGCACGATGGCATTGTCGGCGCGCTGGAGCCGCTGGGCCATCCCCTCGCCGGGTCGTTCGTTGCCACTGGCGGTGCCGATCACGCCGGCAATCTCTGCCGGGCCCTTGAGGGTCACGTCGTAAATCACCGTCCGGAACGCCGGCCATGAGAACGCCAGCGTCAGCACGATCCCGATCTTCAGCACGTCGAACACCAGATCGCGCGCGCCCGGCGGCGGGCCGAACAGCAGCCGGATGCCGAACAGCGCGATGAACAGTGTGAGCAGGCTGGTCATCAGCACCGACGCGGTCGAGCCGGGCTGGCCGAGCGCCAAATAGCCGTAGGAACCGATCACCTGCGCCTGGCAATCGATATGTGCCAGCGTGCGCAGCAGGAAGCTGTCGCCTGTGATGATAGCGGGGCAGGCCATCAGGCAGCCTTCTCGAGTAGGAGATGGAGCCAGTTGGCAGGATCAGGTCCGGTGCGGGTGACCAGCTCGTCGAACATCCGCACGGTCGCCTCGCGCCCCGACAGGATGGTGAGAATATCGCTCTCGCCCGACAGGTCGAGCCGCGCAACCACGCTCTCGCGGCCATGGCGGATCAGGAAGCAGTGCGAACTGTCGGGCAGGGTCCGCACCAGATCGAACTCGTGACGGCTGAGCCCAAAACCGTTGATATAGTCTTCGGCGCGCGCCTTGGGATTGATCATGAAGATCTGGGTCGCGGCCTGTTCTATTATCGCGCTGGCGATCTTGCTTTCCAGCGCATCGGACGCGCTCTGAGTCGCAAACCCGACCACGCCGTTGCGCTTACGGATGGTCTTCTCCCAGTCCTTGATCCGCCGCACGAAGATGTCGTCGTCGAGCGCTTTCCAGCCCTCATCGATGACGATGATCGCCGGGCTGCCATCGAGCCGCTGCTCGACCCGGTGGAAGAAGTAGAACATGGCCGGCGTGCGGGCTGTGGGATCATCGAGGATCGCGGTCATATCGAACCCAACCGTGTCCGCAGCAAGATCGGTCAGGTCGCGTTCGTTGTCGAACAGCCATGCGCGCTCGCCTTCACCCCACCACGGGCGCAGGCGTGCGTGGAGATCGTCGGGCTCGGGCCGGGCGCCGCCGCGGAACAGCTCGACCAGATAGCGCAGCCGTCGGCGCGGCGCAGGCTGGGCAAAGCTGGTCTCGATCGCATCACGCAGTTGGTCAAGCTCGGCGCTGGTAGCTCCGCCTGCCAGCAGTGTCAGCCACTCGATCAGGAACTGGCGGTTGGCCGGCGTATCATCGAGCTGGAGCGGGTTGAGGCCAGAGGGTGCGTCGGGGCGCAGACGATCATACTGCCCGCCGATCGCACGGATGAAGAGCTCGGCCCCTCGGTCCTTGTCGAAGAAGATGATCCGCGGATTGAACCGCCGCGCCTGTGCAAGCAGGAAGTTCAGCACCACGGTCTTGCCCGAGCCCGAGGGACCGATGACCGTGAAGTTGCCCAGATCAGCGCGGTGGAAGTTGAAGAAGTAGGGCCCTGCCGCCGTGGTCTCGAACAGGGTCACAGCCTCGCCCCAGTGATTGCCCTGCGCACGGCCGACCGGGAAATTGTGGAGGCTGGCGAGGCCGGCGAAGTTAGTAGTTGAGACCAGCCCGCGCCTGCCGATATAGCGGAAATTCCCCGGAAACTGCGCCCAGAAAGCGGGCTCCAGCGCGATATCCTCGCGCACCGCATTGATCCCGAGATCTGCGAGCAAAGCGATCACCTCGGCCACGTTGCCTTCGAGGCTCGACAGATCATCGGAGTGAACCGCAATCGAGGTATGATGCTCGCCGAACCCGGCGCGCCCGGCCGCGACCTCGTCCTTGGCGTAGGTAAGCTCGTCGCGCAGCGACAGCGCCTCGTCCTCGGCCGAACGCATGCGGCGTAGAGCGAGGTTCATCTGTCCCAGAGCCGCCGCTCGCTCCACCATTGCGAAGCTTTGAGTTACCTGCAGCTCGAATGGGAGCCGGTAGAGCTCGTCGAACATGCCAGGGAAGGTCGCACCCGGATAATCCTTGATCGAGACCATCGCCACAAACCGGCGCGCCAGCGGGCCTGCCGGACCCAACTCGACGCAGTCCTGCCCGAAGCTCACCCGCCGCGCCGGGATGAAGTGTCCGAGATCGCCATGCGGCAGCGCGACCGGACGCAGATCAGCATTGAACAGGCACGACAGGAACTCGAGTGGCTCCGAGCGCTTGCCGTCAACCGTGTCGTAGATGCTCAATAAGTGCGGCTCATAGGCTCCTAAAGAGGCCATGAGAGCCTCGCGAGCCCGGTCAAGCGCATGCTTCTCCGCGGCGATCTGTCCCGCATTGCGCCGCGACTTGCCGGTGAGCAAACTCCGCAACCGATCGGCGACCCCGATCCGGCCCTGCAGCGGACGGCGGATGATGGTGACGAACAGCTCGTTCACGTAGAGCTGCTTGCCGCCAAGCCGCTCTTGCCAGCGCGCGTCGAGCCGGGCGGAGAAGTCGTCAGCGGTGACCTTGCGAAGGGTCGCTTCTGCGCGACGCCGCACCACGTGGTGGTAGATCGCGAAGCGCGAGGAGCCGATCGTTCGCAGCATGGCGTCCCGCAGACCCGCGCGGTAGTTGAGCTCCGCGCTGTCGGCGGTCTCGAACAGCAGCCCGCCGAGCCTTATTGTCTGCATCAGCAGCCCGTCGCGGGTCTGGATGGTCACATCGTCGATATGCCTCGCGTACGGCAGGTGCGCCCCAGCCGGAGCCTCGTGCGCAGCCACCTTCGGATCACGGGTCAGGGGCGGTAGGAATTGCATCGCCAGATCGCATGGTTCCGGACCCGCGGGCAGTTGCGCACCCGCGTGATCCAGAGGTCGAAGATGCGCGGTTCCTCAAGGCAGGCGAGCATGCCGATGCCATGGATCATCAGCGCCGCCAGCAGCACCCACCAGGCGCGGAAGATCAGGAACAGCTCTACGCAGACCACCGCGTTGATCACAAAGAACGTATAGGTGACCCCGGCAAACATCTGCGGGCGCGTCAGCGCCACAAACAGCGTATCCCGGCGAAGTTCCTCGGACATTGCGACCCCCGGTGAACAAGAACTTGCAGTCTGTATCATCGAACCGGAAAAGCAAGGCTTTCATTGCATAAGCCATCGGGAAGGCTGGTATTTGCCTCAGACGGTTCAACGTTATGGGGCTTTCGGATTTCGCCAGTGTTGACCAAGAGGTTCGGGCTCAGTTCGATTAGACGAAAAAGGTGCGCTCGAACTTCATCGTTCGCTCAAAAGGGCGCCATCTGGCGGACCCTTGGCCCGATGAGATCGCCGCAGTTTGCCACACTGAAACCCGATGTGGCTTCCTCGTCAAGCGACAATCAGTTGACCGGCTTGCCGCCCGGGTAAGGATCGAACGGATTGCCCGTTGATGGGTTTCTCTCGGGCTTGGGACCGAGGGCGGGCAATTCCTGCACCTCGATCGGTGTCTGGCTGGAAGCGAGCGCGGGTACTGGCGTATTCGGCACAACTTCCATGACCGAGCGAGAAATTTCGGCAGCCCCTGTAAGGATAAAGCAACCTAGGATGATGAGGCTGCCTTGCCGCAATGGGAGTCGTCCGGACAGCATGGTGAATGCCAGCAGCGCAATTGCGATCAACAAGAGCGACGTCAGGATCGGGCCGGTAACGAGCCCCGTGACCCAGTCTGCCGCTGCGGTGATCACGGACATAGACAAGCGCCCACCCTCTGAAGCATCACTCGCCGCGAACCTACCGAGCAAGCACCGTCAACGATCCGCCCGTAATGTTTCCCGCCGTTGAATAGATGCGGATATGGGTGATGGGACCGGGATTGTTGAAGAACCCCGAACGGCTCCCGAAAAACGGTTTCGGTGTGAGCGATTTGAGATTGGGGACGTGGAGAAAGAAGCTTCGCGCCGAGGTTGCCCCCTGGCCGCCGATGAAGGCGGAGCCGCTCACGCCGATGATACCATTTGTGCCGATGTCCACCAGATAGACATTGGTCGATACGTATGTGACGCCGCCATCCACACTAAACTGAACATTGTGGGTGCCCGACGCGCTTTTGGTGATGTTGTGTGCGATCACCATGACCTCGTTGGCGGTCGAGAGATCGACGATTGTCGCTGTTCCAGCCGGTAAGGTATAGGTCGGCTGATAGAACAGTGTCGTGTAGGCCAATGTGCCGCTGCCGCCTCCCACGGGTCCGCTTTGGGCGAAGGTCACCCGGCCCTTGGCATCGATGGTCACGGTGGCATTATTATACGTCCCCGGCGCGACACCCGAAGCCGAAAGCTGCGTCGCAGTGCTGCCGGAGGTTGTCACGTCTCCCGTCAGATCGCCGCCAGTGATGGCGGTTGGGCTGGTGAAGACCGCGATTTCACCGGTCGCAGGCGTGCCATCAGGGGTGACGCTGTTGTCGGCGCAGGCCGCGACGGCGTTGAAATTCTCCATCACGTCACTGGCATCGGCGACCTGGCCGTTCACCAGCGTGTTGGGAACAGTGCACTGCTGCACCTGCGCCGAGGCGGCGGAGGCGAGGAGCGATCCGATGATTGCTAGGAGGGCTGGAATAGTACGCATCACCATTTTGCTCCTTCAAAAAAGCCACAGCCCATAGGGCGCAAAAAACGCAAATGGCCATCACAATGAAATTTTTGACCTCGGTTTGTATGTTAGATATCTAAAGCCCACATTCAATTTTCAGACTTGTTAGATACAAACAGAAGTAAATTATAAAATTTTTCAGATTGAAATGAATCTAGACCCCGATAAATCTCTTCGATGAGATCTTCATTGTTAAAAAATACAATTTCCAATTCATTTAAATAACATTTATCTATATTATCTCTACCCTCAAGAGTTTCTAAGAAATTAAATATCAATAACACAATCTTTTTTACATCTTTTCTACAATATTTTCCGAATCTAATTGCCCCAAAGAGGGCGTTTAGCTCCATAGGCTTGACATTAGGTCCTAGAGATTCTGATAATTGGATTATCAGATGCCAAATTTTACAGCTCACTCTATCTTGATTGTCAATTTGATCGCTACATCCATGGGTTGGCAAACCCATAGACAATGGGGAAAAAATATTGACCGCAGAGATTAAAGTTCCGGTTTCAGCGCTGAAGTTACAATCTATAAAATCGAGAAAGAACTTCCAATTTTTGTGAGCATTCACCTCACGTAATATTGATCGCCAGAACACATCGGCATCTTCAGGGCTCGATGGAGGCGCAAACTTGCCATATGGCCCAAGCTCCTGAGTCATAGCTATCTGCTTCTCCTCTTACTTTTCTTTTTCGATGGAGCGCGAGGAGGCTCCCAGCCATCGTTATCTTTGTCAGACCACGGTCTAAGCTCGGGCAATCCACGATTGCAAAGATCAAAGTTGATAGCTGCACGATCCATGCAGCCGTCATATTGCGAACCTACCACGCTAAATTTTTTCCTGCACCATTCCTCGTCCCGTCTACGCTGATCGTAACAGCCGTTTGGATCATCATCGTCGGGACTTCCTCCGGCCATCGGAGAAGGTGACCCGCTAGTGTTGCGCCCCATCCTTAGACACCGCGCACCTTGAAGTGCAGGGATGATGTAGTTTGTTGAGAGATATCCAATGAGGGCAAAGCCGGCAGTGGCGGGATGTACTGGCGGCCGCAAATTTGCGGGAACGAAATTAGCTGGGTTTCCGGCAAATAGCCCCAATGGATCCATCATATTCACCGGATCACCATTGGCATAAAGATACGGGTTCACATCCCCCAACAACCCAATCGGATCAGCCTGAATATACCGCCCCAGCACCGGGTCATAATCGCGCGCGCGGTTGTAGTAGAGGTCGCTCAGTACCTGGCTCTGGCCGGGGAAGCCGGGGCGCAGGAAGTCGTTGCCGGGGTCGACCACCTGTCCGAGCGCGTTGGTGGTGACGATCGGCACGCCGAGGTGGTTGCCGTGGACCCAGTAGAGCGTAAGCTGGCTCGACGTGTTGGTCGTAACCAGCGCGAGTGGGGCGTAGCCGACGATCCCGTCATCGCCGCCGAACGGTGAGTTATCATTGGCCGCTGGCGGCAGCGCCCAGACGAACTCGGCCTTCACCTCGCTCGCCGAAGCACCATATTCCGCGACCACCCGGCCCTGACTGTCATAGACGAAGTGCCGCGTGCCCGTCGGCTTCACCACCCGTACCCGGTCACCGAGGCCGTTGTAGGAATAGGTCTGCGCGCCGATATTGCTGCGGTCGTAGCTTTCAAGCCGCGCGTGACCATCATAGCTTGCCGCCACTGCCACCCCACCCGGACGCGTCTCCGCCACTGTGTTGCCGCGACCGTCATAGCTGACCGTGCGCGTGCCGCTGGCGTCGGTGACTGAGGCGAGCTGGTTGGTGCCGGAATTGTAGGCATAGCTCTCCGACGCAGCGCTCCCGCTGCTCGACACCGCCATGGTCAGCCGTCCGACCGGGTCATAGCCATAGAGCACCGAGTTCGCCGGGGTCAGCTGATCGGCAATCGCTCCGGTCCGCCCAACCTCATCACGCCCATAGGCAAGGTGGGATAGCGCCGTGCCGCTGCTGGTCGCGACGAGGCGGCGCTCGGCCAGAAAGCCATCGGTGCCCCAGTCATTCGACGCCGCCAACCCATTGCCCAGCGCCATCGCCTTGACCGGGCCGAACGGCTCATACTGGTGTCCGCTGGCGACCACCTGCCAGGTTGGCGTGGCGGCGCTGGCGCGGGTCTCGACCAGACCGACGCGGCCGAGCGTGTCGTAACCGTAGCGAACCTGACGGCCCGAGGGGTAGGTGATCTGGGTGATTCGGTCAGCAAGGTCGTAGCTGTAGGCAAGCTGCGCCGTGGTGCTGGTGCCGATAACCTGCTGCTGCACGGTCTGATTGCCGCGATGGTCGTATTGGAACAAAGTTGTGCCCGAACCATCGACCACCTTGGCCAGCCGCCCGACGCCATAGGAGCCTGCCAGGCCGCCCGTGTCCCAATGGTAGGCGATCACCTCGGAAGCAGGCCGCCCGACTGGCACCATCTGGGTGACGCGCCCAAGGATGTCGTGCGTATAGTTGACCACCTGACCGCGCCCATCGGTCGATTTGGTCATCCGGCCAGCAGCGTCGTATTCATAGGTGTTGGTGCCGCGATCGGGTGAGATCTCGCGGATCACCTCACCAAAACCGTTATAGGTGAACTGCGTCGTCGCCGCGACCGGATCGGTGAAGGTGAGTTCGTTGTCCTGCTGGTCATAGGTCATCGCCTGAGCGCCGCCATCGGGTGCCAACGTGGAGATGACCCGGTCGAGCGCATCGAAAGACGAGGTGGTTGCGGCTCCATTCGGATCGGTAAAGCCGGTGAGGTTGCTGACCTTGTCGTAGCCGAGCCGCGCCGGGGAGCGCAGGCCGAGGCGTTCAGTGAGCAGCCGCCCGAGCTCGTCGAATTCGCGCCGCACGAAGCGTGAGGTCGAGCCGTCGGTGCGCTTCACCGTCTCGCGCGTCACATTGCCCATGGCGTCATAGGCAAATTCGAACCGTTCCCCGCTGGCAGAGCGCATCACGGTAAGGCGGTTTGCTGCATCATATTCCATGATGAGCGGCGCAGTGCCTGGCAGGGCCAGTTCGGTCACATTGCCGACGGGATCGTACACCATCGTCGTGGTCGCATCGAGCGCCGGATTGGTCGGATGCTTGACCGTGATCCCCGCGATCCGGCCGAGCGGATCATAGGCGAAGGTGGTTACGACACCATTGGGGTCTGTCATCGAAGCCGGGCGGCCATTGGCATCATGCCCGGCATAGGTGCTCACCTGCCCCAGTCCATTGATCATCGTCAGCATGTTACCGGCGGCGTCATAGGTGTATGTCGCCAGATCATCCTGCCCACCGACGGCAGCGAGCGGCCCATTTTGCGACAGCATTCGGCCCTTCGCATCCCAGCTGTAGGTGTAAGTGCGCGATTGTCCGTTGGTCGAATAGGGGACAGTGTGGCTGGTCGTGTCGGTCATCGTCAGCAAGATGAGTCTGCCCTGTGCATCATAGCTACGGGACTCTGTCTGCCGCTCAGTTACGATCGTGACCGGCACATTGAAGGTCGGGTGCCAGGAGATAGTGGTCGTGCGCTGATGCGGGGTTCCACTCGCCTCTACGATAGTGATGGGCCGACCGCGCGTGTCCCGCGTTGTCGTGACCACCCGCCCTTCCGCATCGGTGGTGCGCGCAAGGAACGTGCCTCCAGCGTAGCCAAGCGCGGTCGACGTTGCTGGCGTGGACGCCGATGCATCGCCAGTGACCGACGTCAGCTGATACTCGCGGCGGGCCGACGAAAACTCGCCGAACGTGTAATTGTGCCGCTTGCCGAGTTCGTTGGTGACCGTGCGCGTGCGAGCAGTGCCACTCATGCCATAGGCAAAAGTGTTCACCTCGGCTCCGTCGGCGAGTTCACTTTTGGTGACCCGTCCCGCACCATCATAATTAAAGGTCGCCACGCGCTTGTCGCGGTTATCGATGATCCCGGTGATATTCCTACCGAACGTTTGGTTTTCATGCAGATAACGGACCGAGTCTAGCAATTCTCCGGTGGCAGAGCGGCGTTCCACGCTGGCGAGGCGCTTAACCTTTGGAATGAACGAGAAGTAGGCGCCGCTACCGCTAGGCCCTGCGCCTCCCCCTCCCGTGCTCTGCCATTTTGGGCTTCCAAAAACGGCGATACGATCAAGGGGCGGAATGTCTTCGTACGAGTAGTTGAGGCTAGTGCCATCAGGTAGATTAATTTTGCTAACGGCTGCGGCAAGCGGCTCCGCGCCCGCTGGTGCTGGCGTAAGAGTGGTGATCTGGAACTTGTCCCATTCCAATGTCGCCGTTCTGCCGAAGCTGTCGGAAATTGAAGCAAGACTGCTGTCTGGTGCATAGGCAAACGTCTGCGCGTAACCTGATCTGGCCGTCATCGACGTGGGCCAGCCGAAGACATAAGATCCTCCATTAAGGCCCACACGCGTCTCAAAGACCCACACATTGTCGTTCTGGTCGGTCAGCCGCCATGTGCTCGGCGCATTACGGAGAGTTGCAAGATCGGCGGGCAAAGCCCCAAGCAACTCAAGCTTGAGATTGCCAGAAGAGCTTGAAAAGACGGCACCGGATTCTTCTGCCCACGTGCCGTTGGTCCGGAGAACGAACGCGTGCCCGGTTCCATCAGGCAGCAGAATGGCAACGGTAGCGTTGGGATTGGCAGGCGTTCCGGAAACGACTCCGAACTGAAGCTCGCGGCTGAACTCAAAATTCCAGGATCCATGCAAGCCGCGCGGTTGCGCGCGAGGCAGCGTACGGTTCTGAAAAGGGCGCCCAACCTGATAGCTGCGATATTGCCGCCCGATCCGCAAAAGCCCGTCGGCCGACGCATAATCCAGCGCCTCAAGGTATTTCGACCCCGTTGATATGACAACGGGATTATCGGTCTTCGGATTAGGTTTACCAGTATCGCTACACTGTTCTGCGCAAGCTTGTTCACGTGCTGGGTTAAAACGACAAAATCCGTCAGCCGTGGCAAGGTAATCTGAAGGGCAAGCTAACTTCGCATTACTCGGAAGTATGGTTCCACAAGCACCAATGCCTCCTAATTGGCCCGGCTCTGGACACAGATATTGAAAGCTGGTCCATTCGCAATTTACGAATCCCCAATTATCCGAACGCCTTGTGATGCCAATGAAGCGTGAGGAAGGACGGCTTCCCTGATAGTATTCCCACTGCGCTTCACACGCGGCCTCCGGGGATTCAAAGATGACATCCATTGGCTCAGCACCTGATATCCACCCTATGGGTACAGTATCCTCGCTGGCTTGTGCCCGAGCGCCTGAAGGCGATAGAACACCCGCCGCCCCGAGAAGCAGAAAGAATCCCAAGACCAGTTGTGACAACTTTATGGTGAGCAGACCTTGAGATGAACGCACGAGACTAACCCCAAAATCAAATTTCTATTTTCATCAAGTAACATCCGGCCCCATGAAATCATCCGAAAGGGCACTTACCCCCAGCGCGAGCAGCCATAGACTGATGCCCCCCATGAAGCGGAAGTAGTTGAGATAACTGATGACGATCGGCTGAGCCGGTTGCCGTTTCGGTCATAGGCTAACTGCAAGCACTGACTTCCAACCGGAAGCGAAGCCGCGGCCACCACCAGAGCAGAAGAGGGGAGTATAAAAATCGAAGACGCACTTGCGGGAGAGCAAATCATACCCGCCATAAAGACAAACATGCCAAGTTTGACGCGAAGCGCGCCATTCTGCGTCCTGCTCATATTGCGACCCTCACGCAAGCCATTTAAAAATCCGCCACCTAACCAGTCTGCGATCAACAGATAGGCAGTGGAGTGATCAAGATACTATTTGAAGATCATCGATAAAGGTATCCGAGTCAATTCGGAAATCGTAAGTCAGTGCAGATTCCGCTATCTTGGCAATTGTCTCGCTCTCGCGCCAAGCGGCTCGAGCCATCCTGCACGGTCCCGCGCCCCTCACTCATTCCCAGCTCGGACATGCAATGTTGCGGCATAGATCGCATCGCCGCACCATCGAATGAACGATCTGCTCGACGTGCCCGCAAGCGAATGCTCATCTGGGATGCGCAAGCGCCCGGCTATCGCACTCGCCTTCGCCAGGCCTTGCCGGATCGTCATCCCTGATGAACCGTTAAACCGGCTCGATCCGGTGGGGGCCTTCGATGTCCGCACTATGCTGGCCCGGTTTGTGGCAGAGGGTTTGGCGCAAATCATTGCGCCGCACGATCTGACCACGCTCTGCGGGTTATGCGAAAGCGGGATCGTGATGGCCAGCCGTCGACTCATTGAATAAGCCTCGGCAGATCACGACAAAAAATGCGTCGTTCGACTATTGGAACGGGAATGGCTTCGTCAGTCAGAGCCAGCCATCCCTCAGCACCTAGCGACCAGACAGCTAGGCGCTCTAATTGCGGTCGCTTGGAGCGGGTGGCGACCTCACCATGTTTTCATCTTGAAAAGGCGTCCCCGCTGCCCTTCATCGTGGAGCTTCAGTACTATCTCATCGGGCGCGAACACGGGTTCGGCCGTCGTGCGTTGCGGCAGATCCGAGTCGATCAGTGTGATGATCGATTGGATGCCGAGCGCGGTATAGCGTCGGATGACGGCGAGGAGGTTCTCCTTCTTGCGGTCATCAAGCGATTCGAACACGCCATCATGATAGGCGAAGCGCGGAAACTGCTCGTCCAAATGTGCGCGCAGGACCGCAAGATCGAAGGCGATGCATAGCAGCTTCTTATAGCTGTGCCCACGGTCGGCGCTGGTCGCGTTGCCGGCGTCGTCGAGCAGTTCAGCTCGGAAATCCAGATGCCCTAACTGATTGACGCCAACACTGAGCAGTGCCTTGCTGTCGATCACCTCTTCGACGATCTCGTTGAAATAGAGCCGAATAGACGAGAAAAGGCTGTCCTCAGCTGCGCTGCGCGCTTCCACATCTGCCTCGATCTCAGTCTGGAGATGGAGCTTCTCTTCGGCGAGCGTCCTGATTTCGGTGCGAAGTTGTTGCAGCCGGTGGACGAAGTCGCGCTGCCGCTCGAGCGTCTCGATGTCGGCACGCAGCGTGACCATCTCGGTCGAAACCCGCTTGTATTTGGCAAAGGAGTCAGTCGCGCTCAAGAAGGACAGCATCTCCGAACGCCGCTTGCCGAGCACATTCAATTCGGCGTTGATCGTCTTCAGCTCGGCGTCGATCTCGGCCCGCTCTTCGACCAGATAGCCGTACAGCTCCTCCGTGATCGCCTTGTTGAAGGCGATTAGCTGCTGGAAGTCTTTCTTCACCTGACCGGCAAACAGCACGCCTGCCTCTTCGAATATCGCCTTCGCGTCCTCGGGGTTGAACAGGATCTGGCCCTCTTCGAGCGCCGCGGTGATTTTCTTGCGGTTCTGCATCAGCGAATAGCGCCGGGCGTTCAGCACGGCGATCCGCTCGTCTACATGATCGACGACCTGCTTGGTATCGGTCTTGTCCTGCGTTCGGAAGTCGAAGGCATCGAGCAGCTGCTGTTTCTTGTCGACCTCCTGGCGTTTGAGCAGGAGAATGCCATCGATCTTGCTGGCGTCCTCGAAGTCGCCACCCATTTCTTGCCGGATCGTGGCCGCCTTTGCCTGCTTCTCCTCGAGTTCCTCCGCCTTTGCGTAATGGCGCGCGATGATTGCGGCATCGAACCCGAGGATATGCGCGAGGAAGGGCTTCCAATCGGCATGCTCGTTGGCGAATTTGCCCAGCTGGAAGACATCGCCGAAGTCGCTCTGCGACCGCAGAAAATAGCCGAGTCCCTTGCGGAAATGCCAGGACTTGAGCGACCGCCAGTCAAGGATGCTGTCTAGAAGTTCCTTGGCCCGATCGAAGGGCACCTCGATATGGTCCCACTCGCTGTCGGGCAGCGTCGTGAAATCCTGGTGCCGAGACGCATGCCTCTTGAAAGCGATCTTGGTCGCTTCCTCGACGCTGCGGCGGACAGTCACATAGCTGCCTTGGACCAGCTCGATCTCGAGGAAAAAGACGAATTTGCCGAATGTGTCGATATGCTTGAACAGGAAGAATTTGGGGTCGCGGTTGGCAAGGAAGCCGAAATCGAGCAGGCGGCCGAGCGTCGTCTTGCCCAGATTATGAGTATCGCGGTCTCGATTTTCGGGAAGCCGGATTTCAGCCAGCACGACATTGAGTTCGGGCGTGAACTCGACCGGCGCGAAGATGTCAGCTTTGTTCGAGTAAAGCTTAGACGGCTTCATTCTGGCCAACATATTCCAGCACATCGGTCTTGGGGTGATATTCGACTAACCCCATCAGAAACAGAAAGTTCAGGGACGGCAGGAACAGCACGTCGCCGCCGACCACTGCCTTGCGCGCATAAGCGAAAAGCGAATCATAATCGCACAGCCGCTTCGCCCGGAGCCGCAGGAGCACCAGCAATGCGACATTGATCACCGTCCTGTCGGGATGCGCGTGTTTACTGGGTCTCAGCATCCGCCACCTCCCCGATGTCGCAGTTCCAATACATATAGAAGACTAGCGCGCGCGTCAGGCGCCGATGTTTCGTCTGGCGCAGTACCGGATCGCGTTGAAACAGCAAGTCGATCAGATAGTTCATCACCGCGTCGAAATCCTGATAGTCCTTGCGCTTGGCGATAATCTTAAGCTGGAATTCCTCAACCGCGGCCTCGTAGGATTTTAGAATATAGAGGTTTTCCGGAGCGGCGAGGAAGGTACGGATTTGTGCGGTGTCCTTCAGATACCGCTTGCGCAGCTCCTTGGCATATTCCGGCGTCATATTGTTGAGCTGATTCTTCTGCTCATACGTCGTACGCTCGCCAGGCGGCGCATCAAGAACCTCGGAGATCGCGGCATCGTGGCTGGCGAACGCCTGCACCACCAGCGCCAGTTCGTCCGGTGAGACGATTAGCGGCGAATCCACCGGATCGAGGTTGGCGAGCTCGGCAACCTTGGGAAATTCCTTCAGCCACAGTTCGAGCTGCTCGATCCCGCACAGATAGATCGATGCCTCCGAAAGGTTGCTTTCCTTTGAGATAAGCGCGGTGATCAGCTGGTCCGCATTGCCTGCGAGCCGTCGGTTGGCGAACAGCATATAATGATCGACTTGGCCGGCATCGCGCAGCTTGCGGATCCGTGGCACTTCCTCGCCGAGCACCGTATTGGTCGAATCCGCACTAAAGAAATCCTTTTCGCTGAAATGCTTGTTGTACCCGTTAGTGTGCTTGGCTTGGACTACCGTCGTGCCGATCCACGGCGCAGCCTTGCTCGGATGCAGTTCGGCGGTCCCGACGAACTTGGCGTCGCGCCCGCCATCAGGCCCCTTAGCGAATCCCTTGACCGACGTACCCAGCAAATGACGGCACAGCAGGATGATCAGCGTCTCGAACTGCTCGTCGCTCAGATCCTCATAGCGAAACATCATTCTAGCAATCGTCCGGTTTTGCCTCACGGACAGAGAGGCCGCGTCTGGATGATGGCCACATAGCATGACTGCACCAAGGGCAAAATCGATCTCTCGCTATCCCGCCACAGCGCCGTTCACATGCTCTCGAAGCCGCTCTAGTGTTGCGCTTTGAAGCGCCTGCTCCGGCCGATTGCCGTCATCCAAGAGGTGAGCCCTGAACGACCGCTCCGTCCCAAGTCTGGCCATTGAAGCCGATTGAAAGCCTTGTCCGCTTTTTGCGGTCAGCAAGCCAGCCATACGATTGGGATAGGGGCGCAAAACTGATATTCTCCCCTCGACTTCCCCCGCGGAGCAAGCATTGGTGCCGTCACTGAATAGCGGCCCTCGAGTAGCCACAAACCCCGACGCCTAAGGCGAACCGGGGCTTCGAGTGGTAGGGGCAGCATAGTCACTGCTCCGATCAGGAGAACCACCAATGGCAAACACCAACACTATGCTCGACATCGCACCACGCGCCGTCGACGGAGGCGATGCAAAAACCAAGGCGAAAGCACCTAAGGCGCGATTTAAAGCCTCATCAGAGGCCCCTACGAAGCGAAAAACGACGACGGTCCCGGCTGCCTCCCGGAAGAAAACTGGCAAATCCAACCCCGCCGGCGCGTCGGCTGCGGGCGCGGCGGGCACTGTGGCGACCGAACAACCCCGCCCGACCAAGGCTTCGGCAGTCGAGGCGCTGCTGACTAGTGAGGGCGGCGCCAGCCTCGAATCAATTTGCGATACGACTGGCTGGCAGGCGCACACCTGCCGAGCTTTCCTTACCGGTCTGAGGAAGAAGGGCAAGGAGGTGATCCGCGCCAGCGATAAGGATGGCAAGTCCATCTACCTGATCGCACGGGAGCGCTCGCTTGCATCGTCATCTGCCTCGGCGCAGGCTGAGGCGGAGAGCAACTGATGGGACGGCGGGCGCTGATGACCCTCGACCGGCTCAATGAGCTGGGCTTGGATGATCTCAGGAACGAGTGGGCGCGCTGTCATGGTGCGCCCGCACCGTCCATTGCGCTGGACCTTCTCCGGCTGGGTATCGCCCACAGGCTGCAGGAGAAGAAGCAGGGCGGGCTTAGCCGCGAGAGCAAGCGGCTGCTCCGTCAGGCGATTGCGATTGCCCGGCAAGACAATGCCACGGCCCCAACTCCGCGCGGTCTCTCAACGGGCACTCGGCTAGTGCGTGACTGGCACGGTACCGGCCACATGGTCACGGTGCTGGACGACGGCTTCGAGTTTGACGGCCGCACATGGCGCTCGCTCACGGCAATCGCGAAGGCCATCACCGGCACCCATCGCAACGGCCCGCGCTTCTTCGGCCTGTCTGGAGATGCCGCATGAAGCCGCTGCGCTGCGCCGTCTATACCCGCAAGTCGACCGAGGATGGTCTGGAGCAGGAGTTCAACAGCCTCGATGCCCAGCGCGAGGCCTGCGAGGCCTATATCCTCAGCCAGCGGCACGAGGGCTGGTCGCTGGTTCCGAACCATTATGACGATGGCGGGTTCTCGGGCGGCACTATGCAGCGCCCCGGACTCGCTGCGCTACTAGCTGATATTGATGCGGGCTTGGTCGATGTGATCGTGGTCTACAAGGTCGATCGGCTCACGCGCAGCCTCGCCGACTTCGCCAAGATCGTCGAAAGGCTGGATGCAAAGCATGCCAGCTTCGTCAGCGTTACGCAGGCGTTCAACACCACGACCAGTATGGGGCGTCTGACCCTCAACGTGTTGCTGAGCTTCGCCCAGTTCGAGCGCGAGGTCACTGGCGAACGCATTCGCGACAAGATCGCCGCCTCCAAGAAGAAGGGGCTGTGGATGGGCGGACCGGTCCCGCTCGGATACCAGGTGGTCGAACGGAAGCTGGTGCCGGTGCCCGAGGAAGCCGAACGGGTGCGTAACATCATGCGGCGCTACATTGCCTCGACCTCGGCCAACCAACTCATCGCCCAACTGGAATTGGAAGGGATCAGGACGAAGGTTCAGCAGCGCACCAGCGGGCCACACAAGGGCGGTATTCCGTTCAAGCGTGGCAGCCTGTTTCACCTGCTCGCCAACCCGATCTATCGCGGCATGATCGTGCACAAGGGCAAGGTCTACGACGGCGAGCACGATGCCATCGTTGATGAGGACCTCTGGAACGCAGTGCAGGCGCGGCTGCAGGAGAAGGCGCCGCCGCGGAACCGCAAGAGCAACGATCCGCAGGAGGCGACGCTGCGCGGGCTGCTCACCGACCCCGAGGGCAGGTCGATGGTTCCGACCTACACAAAGAAGGGAACGCGCCGCTACGCCTACTACGAGACCCGCAAGGACATGGCGGCGAACGAGGGTGCGCCTGCACCCACGCGCATCGCTCAGTCGAGCCTCGACCGGCACATCGTCAGCCATCTGACCACACTGATGGATGACGAGCATGCGTTGCGGCGGCTGACCAATCTGCAGGAAGCGAGCCAACTGACAGCATCGTTCGATGCGGCACGGCTGCGCAGGTTGGAACTGGAGCATCCTGCGACCCGCGACGATACTGTCCAATCGCTGATCGCGGGCATTGCTATCGGCGCAAGCAGCATGCGGATCACCATCAACCTTGGGGCGCTAGGATCGCAAGGCGAAAAGCCGCTCGACTTGCCGCTCCACGAGCGCAAGCCATTCCGCGAGGTGAAGCTGCGGATTGACAGTACTGCCATCTCCACCCGCACAGATCGCAAGCTGGTCAGTCTGATCGCCGAGGCGATGGAGGCTCGGGAGCTGGTGCTGGCCTCGCCCGAACTCAGTCTCAACCAGTTGAGCAAGCGCGAGGGGCGCTGCCGCACGCAACTTGGAAAGCTATTCCGGCTGTCGTGGCTAAGCCCCCGCATCGTTGAAGCCATCATCGATGGCCGTCAGCCCGTGCGGCTCGACCGCAGATCGCTGCTGGAGGCGGACCTGCCAACGTGCTGGCGGGCGCAGGAGCGGAAGCTGGGGTTCGCCATCTGACGATGCACGGCCGCACTTGCGGTCAGGTTTTTCCGGACAGAGATACAGGGAGGAAAGGGCCGAGAGATCTGGCTCTTTCTGCGTGCCCTGGCACACGCGCCGCCCAAACCACTTGCGGAATCCCGCAGAACTGCGCCACTATCGCGGCGCGGCGCGCCCGAAGACCAAATCTCGATTTCGGGAAAGACTGTTTGGTGCGGTCGAGAAGACTCGAACTTCCACGGGCTTTCGCCCACAACGACCTCAACGTTGCGCGTCTACCAGTTCCGCCACGACCGCACTCGGGTTTGTCGGGGCAGCCAAAGCACTGGCCCCGCGGTAGGAGCGCGCCCCTAGCAAGGGGTTCTGGCCTGTGCAAGCTCTTTGACGAGGGGCCTTCAACGCGGCCCGCAACAGCGCCTTAATTGGGTGCCCAGCCAATGTCAGCGAAGGCTGCTCCGCGCGGGATATTGGCGATCGCTTCGGTCACCGTCACGGTCTCGCCCGGGGCAAGCTCGCGCCTGGCTGGAGCCACGACCCAATCACCGACATTGCGTTCACGCTGGTCGCTGAACACCACCAGCAGGTTGGGCACCGACAGCGTTTCGCGCGCGGTATTGGAAATCGTGCCGCGCACCCGGAAGATCGTCTCGCCGCTCGACAGCGTTTCCTTGCGCTGTTCGGTCTGGGGAAAATCCAGCTCCAGCCCGGGCTGACCGATCCCGAAGGTCGGGCGGCTGATCGGCAGCCATTCGGGCAGGCCGTAGTAATTGACCGCCGCGATAGTCCCTGTCGCCAGCACGGCGAAGATCGCCGCAGCCAGCGTCCACATGCGCAAGGTGTTGCGCCTGCGGGTGAAGGGCGGGCGATAGTCGAACTGCGACTCTTCCTCGTCCTCATCATCGAAGGGCGGATCGGGCGGATAGGCCAGAGCGGGCGCCTGATCCTCGATTCCGGCGGGCGCATCCATCCGCGGGACCACCCGGTCTTCATCCGCAGATTGCCCCAACCCGGCACGGAGCGCGCGCGCGGCGACCGAATTCTCGGCATCAAAGGCGGGCGGTGGAGGGGCGTCTTGCGGTGTACGCCAGTGACTGATCGAAGGGCCATCCGCCGCTGCATCTGGCATGGGCGCAGGTTCGGTCGGCGCAGCCTCTGGCACCGGCGGCACCACCGCTTGCGGCGGAGGCGGAGGCGGCGCGGGAGGGGGCGGCGGAGGAGCCGCGTCAAGCGCCGGATGCTCGAGATCGAGCACGGGCGGTTCCTGGAACCAGCTGTGCTTGCACTTGGCGCAGCGCACCGTGCGCCCTTCGCTGCCAATCGCAGCATCGGGCACCGCATAACGCGTACCGCAGGCAGGGCAGGCAATAATCATCTCACCCTCAGCCATAGTCAGCGTGCTTGCTTGCACAAGAGTCGGGGCGGGAAAGCTGGGGTTTTCGCCCCGCTTTTCCACATTCCGCCCGCTTTTCGGGCAGACATCGGGCAAACACGCGATGTTCGTCTTCCCCCGGCCGCGCCCCACTGTTAGAGGCGCGCAATGAATGATCGCCCTGCCGAGATCGTGAAATTCGACAATGTCGGGCTCCGATACGGCACCGATCCCGAGGTCCTGAGCAATCTCAGCTTCACGCTCTACCCCGGCAGCTTCTATTTTCTGACCGGCGCGAGCGGGGCGGGCAAGACCAGTCTGCTGAAGCTGCTATACCTTGCCCAGCGGCCATCGCGCGGCGGCATTCGCATGTTGGGGCAGGATCTGATCACCATGCCGCGCAATCGCCTGCCGGATCTGCGACGGCAATTGGGGGTGGTGTTCCAGAACTTTCGTCTGGTCCCACATCTGACCGCCTTTGACAATGTCGCGCTTCCGCTGCGCTTGGCAGGGGCGGATGAAAAGCGGGTGGTGAAAGCGGTGTCGGACATGCTCGATTGGGTCGGCCTGTCGCATCGCGGGCACGCGGTGCCAGCGACATTGTCGGGCGGGGAACAGCAGCGCGTTGCCATCGCCCGGGCTGTGATCGCGCGCCCCCGCATCCTGATCGCCGACGAGCCGACCGGCAATGTCGATCCTGACATGGCGCTCAAGCTGTTGCGATTGTTCGAGGCGCTGAACCACCGCGTCGGGACGACCGTGGTGGTGGCGACCCATGATGTGCACCTGCTCAAGAAGGTGCCGGATTCGCTGATCATGCGGCTGAACAAGGGCCAGCTGTCCGATCCCACCGGGGCGCTGCGCTATCCGCCCCGCGCCGTGACCCCAAGTGGGGGCGGCGCATGAATGTGCCGCTGGTTCCTGATCCCTCGGCAGGCGGGGAGGCAGAGGGTGCGATCAGCCCGGCGCGCGCCCAGCCGCCCGCCCGATTGCTGCCTTCGCCGCGCTATTCCGGGCCGATCCCCTGGGTGATCGCGATCCTGATTGCGCTGGTGGTGATTGCTGCGGCGGGCGGTTTGGCGCTGCGCAATCTGGCCAATAGCGCCCAAGCCGATCTCTCGGCGGCGCTGACGGTGCAGGTGGTGGAGCCCAACCCTGATCTGCGGCTGGCGCGCGGTGAGGCAGCCGTGCGGGTGCTGACGGCGCTGGACGGCGTGCAGGCCGTGCGTCTGGTGCCCGAGGCGGAACTGGAAGCCCTGCTTGAACCGTGGCTCGGCGCTGGGGCGGCGGGCGGCGACGTGCCGTTTCCAGCCCTGATCGATGTGGAGCTCACGCGCAGTGCCGGGCCGCAGGACATTGCCCGGATTGAAGCCGCGCTGGTCGCCAAGGTTCCGGGCGCGCGGGTGGATGCGCAATCGGAATGGTTGCGCCCGGTTTACGGCGCGCTCACCGCGCTGCAATGGCTGACACTCGGGCTGATCGTGCTGGTCGCCCTCGCCACGGCAGCGGCGGTGTGGCTGGCGGCGCGCAATGCATTTGCGGGTGCGCGTGATACGGTGGAGATCATCCACCTGTTAGGGGCCACTGACCGCCAGATTTCCGCCGTGTTCCTGCGATCGGTGCTGCACGAGGCCGCGTTTGGCGCGGTGGTCGGCAGTGTGATGGGAGCGGCGGCAGTGTGGTTGCTCGGCCAGCAATTTGCCGCGCTGGATAGCGGGATGACCAGCGGCGGCGGGCTGTTGCTGATTGATTGGCTGGTGATTGCCGTCGTTCCGCTTGCAGGCGTGCTGCTCGCGCTGTTGACCGCACGGATCACCATTGCCTTTGCCCTGCGCGACATGCTTTAGGCTTTCGCAATGATCCGCCGTCTTATTTCACTGCTGTTTCTGGTCTGGGCGATTGGCTTCCTGTGGTTCGCGGCCAGCTTGCCGCAACCGGCCACCGCGCGCATCACAACCGATGCCGTGATCGTCCCCACCGGCGGCGCAGGCCGGATTCCTCGCGGGCTTGCGGTGCTGGATCAGGGCCTTGCTGCCAAGATGCTGGTCAGCGGCGTCGACCTGGAAGTGAAGCCGGGCGAATTTACCGCCGAGTTCGCGGTTGATCCGGCCCAGATGGAATGCTGCATCACCCTGGGCTTTGCCGCGGTCGATACAAGGTCCAACGCCGCCGAGACCGCCAAGTGGGTCGCGCAGAACGAGGTTCGCTCGCTCCGGCTGGTGACCACCGATTGGCACATGCGCCGCGCTGCGGGCGAGCTTGACCGGACGCTGCCCGATCATGTCACTGTGATCCGTGACGCTGTGCCATCCCAGCCCGATTTCGGCACGCTGTTCCTTGAATATCACAAGCTGATCGCCAGCCGCGCGGTCGGGTTGGCCGACCTTTGACACGGCTGCTCGCTGCCCTGCGCTCACTGGCGTTTTACGTGCTGTTTTATGGGGGGAGCGCGGTTCTGGTGCTGGCCTCGGTGTTTGCGGTGGTCGCACGCAAAGTGTGGCTGCGCGGACTGGTCGGGCGGTGGGGCGGCTGGCACCTGTGGTGTGTCGAGCATGTGCTCGGTATCGACGTGGTGCTCGACGGCGAGCTGCCCGAAGGGCCAGTGCTGATTGCCGTCAAGCATGAGAGCTTTTTTGAAGCGATCGATACCCCGCGGCTGTTCACCCACCCGGCGGTGTTTGCCAAGCAGGAGCTGTTCAGCATCCCGGGCTGGGGCTATTCGGCGCTGACCTATGGCCTGATCCCGGTGGCGCGTGACAAGGGCGCGAAGACGCTGCGCGAAATGCTGGCACTGGCCAAGCAGCGGCTGGACGAGGGCCGCCCGCTGGTGATCTTCCCCGAAGGCACGCGCGTGGCCCACGGCTCGCGGCCGGGATTGCAGGCCGGGTTTGCGGGGCTTTACAAGCTGCTCAAGCTGCCAGTGGTGCCGATCGCAGTGGATAGCGGGGCGACCTATCACCATGTGATCAAGCGTCCGGGGCGGATCACCTACAAGGTCGGCGCAACGATCCCGGCGGGCCTGCCGCGCGAGGAGGTTGAGGCGCGGGTGCATGCGGCGATCAATGTGCTGAACGGGTAGCGATTGCGCTTCGCCCCGATGGCTTTCGGGGCATGAGGGCTGTAGGGCGAAGGTCAGGTTTTGGTTGGCTTGGCGGCCTTAGGAACCATCCTTTAGTTGCGATTTCCTAAGGGTGCAGGCTTTGGATCAGATAGTCTCGAATCTCATAAAGGTTCACGCCGAAATTTTCGGCATCCTCTGGCCGCACTACAATCGACAGCCGGTTCGAGAATATTCGCTCCTTCGAGCCGTCGGCGAATGATTGAGCGATCCGTTCCACCATCTTCTTGCGAGGATATCCCGTTCTACCGCGTCCGGTTCCCATAAGCGGAACGGACAGACTTCGAAGTTCGCCATGGCTGATGATATATTTCCAAAGCAATTCCAGCGCATCCTCCACGTCGCGAAGGGTCGAGCTTGCCGTGCCGTTTGCGCTTAGCCGAGACATCGCAACGAAATAAAAAATTCTTCCGTGCGAGCGCACCCGAGCTACCGTGCCAATTGGATACTCACGTTTCTTTCCCGGTGCGTCGTCACGCTGCTGAGCAGAAGCGTTCGCAAGCTCGCTTTCAAGCTGATGGTCGATCTCGTCAGTGTTGGACTGAAAGAATTGAACGGCGACCTGTCCCTGCAAACTATCGGTCGCGATAAGTCCGTCAGCCATGCTCGTATCGAAAGTCGTGTTGGTGCTTACGATGACATCGTTGCTGCCGTCAAACACATCACCGATTCGCACTTCGACGACGTAGTCCTTATTGGGGAGCTTGTAGGACACTCTCGTTATGGGGCGCCGTGTTATCACTACATAGCTGATAGCGAACAGAAAAATCGGAATAATGGCATATCCGCTGTATCGATCTTTCGTATAGATTCCGAGAAAATCAAAAAGCTCCATAGACAGATATAACGCGCCCACGGTCGCAAGTAACTTTCCGAATCCGCTGGCAGATAGCAGAGCATATTTCCAAAATGACCATGTCATTACGGATTTCAAGAAATACATCACTGCTTATAAGCCCAGAGACTTGTAGACGCTATCGACGTAGTAGTGAGGGCCTCCCGCACTTTTTCGTTCGTATTGGCCATGCGATCCGGGCCAATCTTTCATGGCATAGGTAATTATCTTTTCATTAAAAGGGACATAGACGGCGAGCGCGTCACGCAACGCGGGCGGACAGCGGTCGTCTTGTCCCCTGCTTCCATTGATATTGATCCCAATCAGCGGGAGGTTGAGGCCAATTGCCGTCTCGATTTCCCACTTGACGAACTTGGTCAAGTAGCGGGTGCTCTCGCCGATTAGGATCAAAAACAACTTCGAATTGGCGAACCGCTCCCGCAATTGGCGCTTGATGCTTGCTTCCTGGCTCGAGTCTCGCGCGGTGTTGAGGTCATGAGCATTATAAATCTCGAAATCGAACCCGTCGTGCGCCGACCAAGCTGTCATCAGCCGATAATAGTGCATGTCATTGTCGCCATCGAAGGCGATGTAAGTTTTGTTCCGGTATGCCACGGTGCCCCCGCCTGATTACTTGAAAGAAAATTGTTACACGACAGTTGGATACGGGGCAATGTAAAGTCAACCATCAGGACCTGTCTAGCTGATTGCACGTCGGCTTACAGGCGCTGAGAATGTAGTGCCAAATGACCTCAACGGGGGTCAAAACCTAAATCACCGCTTTTGGCAAAAATCTCGCATAAGCTGCCCATCCGGAAAACGGGATTGCACGTGATCGCCGGGGAATGAACGAAGCTGCCTTAGCCCTCTCCCCTTGCGGGAGAGGGTTGGGAGAGGGGGCCGCAACGAAGCTTGCGGCCCTTGCCCCCTCTCAACTGCGACTAGGCAGCAAGCTGCCAATTCTCCGTATCTCTCCCGCAAGGGGAGAGAGTGAGGACAACTTTGGAGTCGCGACCTGGCTTTCCTACTCGGGCCTGACCTGTCAGCTTCGCGGCTATGACCTGCTGCACGTGTTTCCCGCTCCATGCCCCATCCGTGCCCTCAGCCAGCTTGTGCGGGCCGGGCCGGTTTTCTGTTCCTGAACAGTGTAACCTGTGTCTCCAACAGCCCCGAAGATGAACGGGGTGGCGGCGATCACTCCCCGTGTTCGCGGCCGAAATCGGGGCGCTCGTCGTCCTGCCCTTGCTCGATCACCTGCCGCCGGATTGCGCGGGTGCGGGTGAAGAGGTCGAACAGGGCTTCGCCATCGCTGGATCGGATCGCGCGCTGCATCGCGGTAAGGTCTTCGGTGAAGCGGCCCAGCATCTCCAGCACCGCGCCCTTGTTGGTCAGGAACACATCGCGCCACATCACCGGATCGGACGCGGCGATGCGAGTGAAGTCGCGGAAGCCCCCGGCGGAGTACTTGATCACCTCGCTCTGGGTCACGTCCTCCAGATCGCTGGCGGTGCCGACGATGGTGTAGGCGATGAGGTGCGGGATGTGGCTGGTCACCGCGAGCACCAGATCGTGGTGCGCTGCGTCCATCAGCTCGACCTTGGAGCCGAGCGCGGTCCAGAAGCCTGACAGGGCTTCGAGCGCGGCGGGGTCAACGCCCTCGGGCGGGGTGATGATGCACCAGCGGCCCGCAAACAGCGTGGCAAAGCCGGCGTCTGGCCCGCTCTGCTCGGTGCCGGCGACGGGGTGCGCGGGGATGATGCAGGCGCCGGGCAGCGCGGCGGCGAGCGCCTCGGCCACGGCGGCCTTGGACGAGCCGACATCGCTGATGATCGCTTGGGGGCCGAGGCCGGGGGCGATCGCCCGCGCCGCCTCGGCCATCGCGCCGACGGGGACGCACAGGATCACAAGATCGGCTGCGGCGACAGCGGCATCGGCGGTATCGCAGACCGTCTCCACCAGCCCGCGCGCCGCCGCGCGTTCGCGCACCGCGGCCTCGCGGTCCCAACCGGTCGTGGCAATGCCAAGCCCGCGCGCCTTGACCGCCAGCCCGATCGAACCGCCGAGCAGCCCGAGCCCGATGATCGCAACCCGGGTGATCGTCATGCCGCTTCCCCGCACAGGGTGCGCAACGCGGCAATCACGCGGGTCATGTCGTCCGTCTTGCCGATGGTGATGCGCAAGCTGTTCGGCAGGCCTTGGGAGGGCAGATGCCGCACGGCGTATCCCGCATCAGACAGGGCTTCGAGCGCCTGTTCGGCGCTGACATCGCCATCGAAGTGCACCAGCAGGAAGTTGGCCTCGCTGGGGGAGGCAGAGATGCCATGATTGCCCAACGACGCGATGGCAGCGGCAAAGCGGGTGCGTTCGGCAGCGTTGTGCTCGCGGCTGGCGGCCACAAAAGCCTGATCACCCAGCGCCGCCAGCGCCGCCTTCTGTCCACTGACCGAGACGTTGAACGCGCCCCGCAGCCGGTTGATGAGGTCGATGAGATGCGGCGCGCCCGTGACCCACCCTACCCGCTCAGCGGCGAGGCCATAGGCCTTGGAGAACGTCCGGCTGACCAGCACGTTCTCGTGGCGTGCGGCGAGTTCGAAACCGGCCTGTTGCAGTGCCGGGTCGATGTACTCGCCATACGCCTCGTCCACCACCAGCAGCACATCGGATGGCAGGCCCGCGTGCAGCCGCGCAACTTCGGACGGGGGCAGGAAGCTGCCGACCGGGTTGTTGGGGTTGTCGAGCAACACCACCTTGGTGCGCTCGGTCACTGCCGCCAGCAGGTTGTCGACCGAGGCGGCATAGCCATCATCCTCGGCCAGCACCGGCGTCGCCCCGATCTTCTGCGCGAGCAATGGGTAGAGCGAGAAGGAATAGCGCGAGGCCAAAACCTCGTCCCCCGGCCCGCACAGCGCTTGCACCGCGCAATGCAGCAACTCGCCCGAGCCGGTGCCGCAGACGATCCGGTCGGGATCGAGCCCGTGCACTTCGGCGATTGCCTCGCGCAAGGCCCGCGCATCGGGATCGGGATAGTCGGCCGGATTGTGCGCTCGCGCCAATGCCGCCAGCGCCGCCGGGCTGCTGCCGAGCGGGTTCTCGTTCGCCGACAGCTTGGTCAGCAGCTTTCCGCTCGCCGACTTGGACTTGCCCGGCACATAGGCGTGGATCGCTTCGATCCAGGGTTTCGGTTGGGGTCTGGACATGGTCATTGTGATGGGCCGCTTGAAGAAAAGGCGGTGCTTCGACAAGCTCAGCACGAACGGAATTTCAAAAAAACTCCCCTAACCGTTCGCCCCGAGCTTGTCGAAGGGCCGTTTTTCCGCTTTCGCAGCTTTTCCATGAACGCCGCCCCGCCCGTCTCCCCGGTCTGCACAATCCCCCACCCCCTGCCGCTCGATAGCGGACAGGTGCTGGAGGGCTGCGAGATCGCGTACGAGACCTATGGCACGCTCGCGCCCGATGCCTCTAACGCGGTGCTTGTCTGCCACGCGCTCACTGGCGACCAATATCTCGCCAGCCCGCACCCGATCACCGGCAAGCCGGGCTGGTGGGAGCGGATGGTGGGGCCGGGTCTGCCGATCGACACCAATCGTCATTTCGTCATCTGCGCGAATGTCATCGGCAGCTGCATGGGATCGAGCGGCCCGGCGAGCCTTGCGCCTGATGGCCAGCCTTACGCCATGCGCTTTCCCGTCATCACCATCCGCGACATGGTGCGCGGGTTGGTGGCATTGCTCGATGGCCTAGGCATCGCACGGCTGCACGCTGTGGTCGGCGGATCGATGGGCGGGATGCAGGCGCTGAGCCTCGCCGCTAACTGGCCGACCCGCGCCGCCCGCGTGCTGGTGATCGCATCGACCGCGCGCCACTCGGCGCAGAACATCGCTTTTCACGAGGTGGGGCGGCAGGCGATTATGGCCGATCCCGCCTGGGCCGAGGGTGATTACTATGCGGCGGACGCCAAGCCCGACAACGGCCTCGCCGTGGCGCGGATGGCGGCGCATATCACCTATCTTTCCGAAGCGGGCCTGACCGAGAAGTTCGGGCGGCGGTTGCAGGACCGCCCAGGATCGGATGAGGCGAAAGGCTTCGGCTTCGACGCCGAGTTTCAGGTGGAAAGCTATCTCAGGTATCAGGGCAGCGGCTTTACCCGCCGCTTCGATGCGAACTCCTACCTCTACATCACCCGTGCGATGGATTACTTCGATATCGCGGAAGAACATGGCGGCAAACTCGCCAATGCCTTTGCGGGGACGCAGGCGCGTTTCTGCCTCGTCAGCTTCGAGACCGACTGGCTTTATCCCACCGCCGAAAGCCGCCACATCGTCCACGCGCTGAACGCGGCGGGGGCCAAGGTCAGCTTCGTCGAACTCAGCGCGCCGCACGGGCATGACTCTTTCCTGCTTGAGCACGACCAGCTTGATCGGGTGGTGAAGGGGTTTGTGGAGTGAGTTTACGCCCCGATCTTGCCGCGATCGCCGCCCATGTCGCGCCGGGCAGCCGGGTGCTGGATATCGGCTGCGGCGACGGGGCGCTGATGGCGGAGCTGGAGACGGCAAGTGGCTGCGATGCGCGCGGGATGGAATTGGACGGCGAGCTGGTCGAACGCTGCGTCTCGCGCGGGCTTTCGGTGGTGCAGGGCGATGCCAATGTCGACCTCGCCAATTACCCCGACAAGGCGTTCGATTACGCGATCCTTAGCCAGACACTCCAGACCGCGACCCGCCCTGATCTGATCCTCGACGAGCTGCTGCGCGTCGGGCGGCGGGCCTTCGTTTCGTTCCCTAACTTCGCCCACTGGCGCACCCGCGCCGCGTTGTTGTTCGGGGGGCGGATGCCGGTCACCCGTGCGCTGCCGGTGAGCTGGTACGAGACGCAGAACATCCACCACGTCACGGTCGAGGATTTCCGCGATCTGGCGCGGATGAAGGGCGCCCGGATCGAACGTGCGTGGTTCTTTGCCAATGAAATAAAAATCGGCGCGCCAGCAGCTAACTGGCGCGCCGAATTCGCGGTGTTTGAATTGAGTAGGTAGGGTTCAGCCCGCGCGGTGCAGCATGCACAGCTTATGCCCGTCAAGATCGAGCACATAGCCGAGGTTCAACGTCCCCATCGCGCCGGTGCGCGGCCCGGGTGCGTCCTCGATCGACGTACCCCCAGCGGCGACAGCGGCATCGTGAAACGCCTGCACCTGTTCAAGGCTGTCGCAGGCAAAGCCGATGGTCGAACCATTGGCGCAGGCCGCCGGTTCGTCATTGATCGGCTGGCTGATCGCGAAAATGCCGCCATTGTGGAACCAGAAGGCGCGCTTATGGCCCGTGGCCGCCTCGTTGATATTGCCGGGGCCAGCGCCGAGCGTGGCGAGCACCGTGTCATAAAACGCCTTGGCTGCGTCGAAATTATTGGTGCCGATCATCACGTGACTGAACATTATTCGAGGTCTCCTCTCATAAGACGGGTTGCGGATTAGGACGGATTTCATCGCGCCGCAATGTCGATTCCGGTAGCGTCAGGTTCATGTCGCAGGGCATAGGAGGGGCCATGCTGACCAGCCTCCTCGCCGCCGCGCTTGCGCTTCAACCGGCCGCCGCGCCGCCGCCTGTTCTCTCGCAGGAAAACCGCGCCTTGCTCCGCTGTGCTGCGGCCTTTGCCGTGGTGAGCAACCGGCAGGCCAGGGGAGATGCGACCGCGCAGCAATGGCCCGCGCTCGGCACCCGTGGGCGCGAATTCTTTGTGCGGACGATGGCGCAGTTGATGGATCGCAGCGGGCTCGATCGTGCCGGAATCGCGGCTTTGGCGAACAGCGAAGCCCAGGCGATGGTCGCCAAGGGCGAGGTCGATCAGGTCATGCCGGTATGCCTCGCAATGCTGGAAGCTTCGGGCGTCTGATTTCTCACCGGATACCGCGGCGGCGCGATGGATTTGCACCGCGAATTGCGGCATGGAACCGCGATCATGTGGCAACTTCATCAATTCCCGCTCTGCCCGTTCAGCCGCAAGATCCGGCTGCTGCTGAGCGAAAAGAACATCCCCTTCGATCTGTTACGCGAAGACCCGTGGGCGGCGTCTGACATGTTTTTCAACTTGAACCCCGCCGGGCGCACGCCGGTGATCGTCAATCCCGAAAAGCAGATCGTCATCCCCGATAGCCGGGCGATTGCGGAGTATTTCGAGGAAACCGTTGATCGCACCCCGATGATCAACGGCACAGCCACGCAGCGCGCTGAAATTCGCCGGTTGGTGGCGTTGTTTGACGAGAATTTCTACGCCGATGTCACCGCGCCGCTGCTGTCCGAACGGATGAAGAAGCGCATCATGCGCCAACCGCCCGACAGCGGCGCGCTGCGCAATGCGATGAAGATGGCGCACGGGCATCTCGACTATCTCGACTGGTTGATCGACAATCGCCCGTGGGTGGCCGGGTCCACCATGAGCCTCGCCGATCTGGCCGCGGCCGCGCAGATTTCGGTTGCGGATTATCTCGGCGGGATCGACTGGACCGGCCACGAACAGTCGCGCGGCTGGTATGCGGTTTTCAAAAGTCGCCCTAGTTTCCGCCCGCTGTTGACCGAGCGGATGGACGTAATCAAACCGCCGGCGCATTATGCGTTGCTGGATGGATAGATTTCCTCGCTCACGCGACCTGAAGGTCGCGTCGCTGCGGGCGGCCTGTCGGCCTTGCGGATTGTCTGCGACAATCCGATATCAGCGCGAACTAGGAGAGGTAGCCCAATGACCGACGATCCCCGCAGCGTGACAGACGCCGAATGGCGCGAAAAGCTATCGCCAATGCAGTTTCACGTTCTGCGCGAGGCCGGGACCGAGCGGGCCTTTACCGGCGAATACGACAAGTTCTACGACGAGGGTGAGTATCACTGCGCCGCCTGCGGAACCCAGCTGTTCTACAGCACGGCGAAGTACAATTCCGGCTGCGGCTGGCCCGCCTTCACCCGTCCGGCTGACGAAGAGGTGATCGAGGAATTGCGCGACACCAGCTATGGCATGGTCCGCACCGAAGTGCGCTGCGGCAAGTGCGGCGGCCATCTGGGCCATGTGTTTCCCGATGGCCCGCCAGAACAGGGCGGATTGCGTTACTGCATCAATTCGGCCGCGCTGATTTTCACCCCGTCGGCAGGATAGGGCGCACCAGCCTGATGGATCAGACCTGCCAGGCGATGCGGGTTCACCCCCGGTTACAACTTGCCTATGCATGGCGCACGGCCACATCGGCGAACGGTGGGTATCGGATAGGCGCAAGGCATGTCTAAGAGGGGTGATCTGTTGCAGAACAAGGGGGCACGCGGGACACGGCGCGCGGCGGCGCAACGGTCTGAACCGCCTGCGCCAACAGGCGGGCCAGCCGCCAAGCCACCTTCGCGTGTTTGGCGGTGGGTCATGCGGCTCAGCCTGTGGGGCGGGGCGCTGGCGCTGCTGGGGCTGGTGTTCCTTGCTTTTGCGGTGGGCTTCGCGGCCCAATCCTTGCCGAGCTACGCCACGCTGCAAGCGACCCAGCCGGGACAGACCATTGTCATCCGCGCACGCGATGGGCGCGAGTTGGTGGAACTTGGCCCCAGCTTCGGCGAATGGCTCGACTACGACGAAATTCCCGAGAACATGACCAACGCGATGGTCGCGGTCGAAGACAAGCGCTTCCGTTCGCACTTCGGGGTTGATCCGGTGCGTCTGACCGGGGCGCTGGTCGAAGGTGTCACCGGATCGCGTGCCCGCCTCGGCGGCACATCGACGATCACACAGCAGCTCGCGCGCAACCTGTTCCTCAACAACAACCGCTCGCTCGACCGCAAGGCGCGCGAGGCGGTGCTGGCGATGGCGCTGGAATGGAAGTTCTCCAAGGAGGAGATCCTCGAGCTCTATCTCAACAAGGTCTATTTCGGCGGCGGCGCCTATGGGATCGACAGTGCCAGCCGCAAGTTCTTCAGTCACCCGGCGACCGAGCTGAGCGTTGAAGAAGCGGCGATCATCGCGGGCCTCGTCAAAGCGCCCAGCCGCTATTCGCCGACCGCTGATGTGCAGGCCGCGGTCGACCGCGCGCAGGTGGTGCTGCGGTTGATGCGCGAGCAGGGCTTTATCTCGCCCGATCAGGCGGCGGTTGATGTCAGCGCGGTGCAGCTGAAGGAACAGGCGGGGCAAAATTCGGCACGGTACTTCACCGATTGGGTGCTGCCGCAGCTCGATATCATCCTGCCCGAAACTTACGAGCCGATCGAGGTGTGGACCACGCTCGATATCGGGATGCAGCGCGCCGCGACCGCATCGATTGAGGCCAATACGCCCAAGGGTGCGCAGGGCGCTCTGGTCAGCCTTGACCGCGACGGGGCGATCCTCGCGCTGGTGGGCGGCACCGATTATGTCGAGAGCAATTTCAACCGCGCGACCACCGCGATGCGTCAGCCGGGGTCGGCGTGGAAGCTGTTTGTCTATCTGGCGGCACTGGAAGCTGGCTACACGCCCGAAGACAAGGTCGTCGATACGCCCGTCACCATTGATGGGTGGAGCCCGCGCAATTCGAACGGGCGCAATGTTGGCGAAACCGATCTGCGCACCGCCTTTGCCTTTTCGATCAACACCGTCGCAGCGCAGCTTGGCAATGAAGTCGGCTTTGGAACGGTTGCTGCGATGTCGCGGCGGTTCGGGGTGACATCGGAGGTGGCGACCTATCCGTCGATGGTGCTGGGATCGTCAGAGGTGCGGGTGATTGAGATGACCCAGGCCTTCGCCGCCATCTCGGCCAAGGGTTCGGCGGTGCAGCCCTATGGTATCACCAAGGTCACCAGCGCGAGCGGCGAGGTGCTCTTCCGCCGCCAGCCCACCCGTCAGGCGGCATTGGTGCCAGATTATGTGGTCGCCGGCGCGACTGACCTGCTTCAGGCTGCGGTGCAGACCGGCACAGGCCGCGCGGCGCAGATCGGGCGGCCCGTAGCGGGCAAGACCGGCACCACGACGTCGAACAAGGATGGCTGGTTCATCGGCTTTTCCAGCGGGATCACCACCGGCGTATGGATGGGCCGTGATGACGCCAAACCCGTGGCGGGATTGCAGGGCGGACGCGCGCCCGCGCAGGCCTTTGCGTCCTATATGCGCTACGCCGTCAAGGATCGGCCGATTGAAGAGTTCGACGTGACGCTCGAGCTGCCCGAATGGCAGCTGGAGCCGGACGAAGAGGCGCTGTTCGGCGATCCGGAAGATTATTACTACATCGACGAGCAGGGCAACCTGGTCGAACCGGGACGCCGCGATCCAGCCGATAATCCATTTGGGGTGGGGGGCGAGAATGCACCGCCTGCGGCCAGCGATGACTTCCTTGAGGAGGCAACGGGCGGCGAAATCCCGCCTTAATGGGGTCATCGCCCATTCGCGGCTATCGTCACATACGTGAGGTGATTTGCGCTAAATTGCGAAGCATGCCTCCGTTGGTGTGTTTTTTCGAAAAAGCATTGACTTTCAATCAGCTCATCTCCATTTTTTTGGTGCTGGGTCGCACCGGCAAATTCTTACGACAATTTTCGGAGATGAAGCGATGAATATGATGCGCGAATTGAGTGATGCTGACATTGCTGCAGTAGCTGGCGGACATCCGAATGATGCTATTGCAGCGGCTGCGGAAGCTGCTGCGTCACAACTTTCTGCACCCGAAGGCTATAGCTGGAATGTGCAATATACCTATGACGATAATTGGAATATTACCTCTGCCGATGCCGTTCTGGAGAAGGATCCAATCTTGGCCTGATGGCTTTGGAGTTTTGGAAAAAGCCCCGCCAATCCAGGCGGGGCTTTTTTGCTTTCAGCGCAACCGAACAGGTACGAATACAGTTTGCTGGCCAGGCCTTTGGTAGCGTAATAGCAACGCTTCACGTCCTTCGCTCACTGCAGCCTTGAGTTGTATTAGAAGATCATCAACCGAGCCTACTTCTTGGTAGTTGGCAGACAAAATTATATCTCGCCGGGTCAGCCCCTTGCGTGCGGCGTCGGAGTTCGGATCGACAGCCGCGATCACCACTCCCTTTGTGTCTGCTGGAACCCCAAGAGAGCGTGCTATTTGTGGAGTCAATGTGAGAACCTGCAGGCCAAGCTTCTCCTCGATAGTGCTGTCGGAAGTGCCGGGCGCCATGGGCTCATCCGAGTCGGGATCGAGCAGCCGTGTCTGCGACTGCAATTCCGCGTCCGTCGGACGCTTGCCAAGCGTGACGTTGAGCGCAATCCGCTTGCCGTCGCGAAGCAGTTCGACCGGCACTTGCGCACCCGGCTCGAGATTGGCGACGAGGAAGGACACGGTCTGATCCGAGGTCACATCCTTGCCGTTGACCTTGGTGACGATATCGCCAGGCTTGACCCCTGAACGCGAAGCCGGGCTGTCGTCCTGCACCGTCTGCACCAGCTCTCCACGCCGCTTGGGCAGGCCGAGCGAGGCGGCGAAATCTTCGTTGATGGGTTCGAGCCCGACGCCAAGATAGCCCCGCTCAATCTCGCGACCGTCTTTCAGCTTCTCGACAATCGGTGCGGCGATTTCGGCGGGGATCGCAAAGCCGATCCCGACGCTGCCGCCCGAAGGCGAGAAGATCGCATTGTTGATGCCGATCACATTGCCGCGCATGTCGAACAGCGGGCCGCCCGAATTGCCGCGGTTGATGCTGGCATCGGTCTGGAGGAACCTGTCATAGGCGCCGCCCTGTCCAGTATTGCGATAGACCGCCGAGATGATCCCGCTGGTCACGGTGCCATTGAGGCCAAACGGATTGCCGATCGCCACAACCCAATCACCTGGCCGTGCCTTGCTTGAATCCCCGAAGGTCACGAACGGAAAGGTGCGGTTGGCCTTGATCTTCAGCACGGCAAGGTCCGACGCCGCATCGGCGCCGACCAGTTCTGCTTCGTATTCGGTGCCATCGGGCAAGGTGATGGTGATCTCTTCCAGCGTCGCGCGGGCATCGGGCGCGACGACGTGGTTGTTGGTGACCACATAGCCATCCGCCGAAATGATGAAGCCCGAACCCAGTGATTGCGCTTCACGCGTCTGGGGCTGCGCGCCGCCGCCGCCTTCACCGCCCTGACGGCGATTGAACAGTTCGGCAAATGGCGTCCCAGCAAACGGATTGGCGTTGGCAACCGCGACCCTTTGGCGCGTGGCGATATTGACCACCGCTGGCTGGAGCTGCGCGGTCAGATCGGCGAAGCTGGCCGGAGCGCCGGCCACCGGCACCACCTGGTTCATCACGCTTTGGTCATTCTGCGCCACCTGCGCCCCCACCGGGGCACCAGTGATCAACGAGATCGCAGCGCCGCCCACCAGCAGCGCGCTCGACAGTCCATATACGTAGCGCACGTTCTTCACGTCCTTATGGTCCTTATCCTCTGGAGCAATGCCTGGGGTTACCCAAGCGTTCCTCAAACCTGTTGCGGGGGCCAGCCGAGTGGCTGGTTTCAGTGCCCCAAATGCGCTGTCCGGGGCTGAACGGCGATTGAACATCGCCCCCGTTTGCCGGACAGAGTCAGCCGCTGGTCGAACGCGTTAGCGATTGCCCTTGAACTGGCGGAAATACTCGCTGTCGTCCGACAGGATCATCGTGCTCTGCCCCTCGCCCGCCAGGAAGGTCTGGCGATAGCTCTGCATGGCACGATAGAAGTCGTAAAACTGCGGGTCTTTTCCATAAGCATCGGCATAGATACGGGCTGCTTCGGCAGAAGCTTCGGCCTGAATGATCTGCGCATCACGTTGCCCTGCGGCACGGATGGTCGCGGCCTCTTCCTGCCGATCGGTTTCCATCCGGGTGAAGGCGGCATCGAGCGGACGGCCTTCGGGAAGGTCCGCCGCCTTGATCCGCACGTCCAGCACCTGCGCACCATAATTGCGCGCCTGCGCATCGAGCGTGCGGGTGATATTGGCCATCGCCGTGCCGCGTTCGGCATTGATCAGCGCCGAAAACGGCCGCCGACCCAATTCCTGCCGCAGCACCGAGGTGAGGATTGGCAGCAATTGCGCTTCAAGCTGGCGTTCGGTCCCGGCGCGTTCCACCAGCTTGACCGGATCGATGATGCGATAGCGGGCATAGGCATCCACTTGCAGCCGCTGCTGATCGTTGGAGAGCACCTGCGTGCGTTCCATATCGAGATCGAGCACCCGGCGATCGATCATCTGCACCTGTTCCACAAACGGGATGCGCACCTGCAACCCGGCGCCCGTCTGGCCATAGGGCTGACCGGGGCGGAACATGTTGAAGACACGCACGGGCTGGCCGGTGCGGATCACCACCGCCTGGTGGGTTTCCGGCACGATCACGATGCTGAAAATCAGCCCGATCACGATCACCACGGCAGCGATGAAAAGCCTTTTGTAGTCCTGAAACACAGCGTTCATGGCCTTAGTTCCCCTGCGGCTGAGCGGGCGTAGCCGCGCGGCGCTTCACTTCGGGCAGCGGCAGATACGGCACGACATTGCCGGATTCGACGATGGTCTTGTCGGTCTTTGACAGCACGGACTCCATGGTCTCGTAATAGAGACGGCGTCGGGTAACCTCGGGCGCGAGCCGGTATTCTTCGTAGATATCGTTGAACTCGCTGGCATCGCCCTGTGCGCGGGCAAGCAGCTGCTGCGCCACCGCGCGCGACCGGTTGATCGCGGCATCGGCATCCTGCTGAGCGGAGGAGACGTCCTTGAACGCCTCTTCGACGCGGCCCGGCGGATCGACTTTGTTGATTTCCACGCCTTGCACCATGATCCCCGACTTATAGGCATCAAGCCGCGCCTGCATCGCGGCACTGACGTCCTGCTCGATTTCGGCCCGACCTTCACCGGTCAGCACGGTATCAAGATCCTGACGCGCCACTGCTGCGCGCATCGCCGCTTCGCCGATTTCCAGCAGAGCGTTGCGCGGATCATTTAGCTGATATTTGTACAGCGCGAGGTCGGAGATGTTCCAGCGGATCAGATAGGTCAGATCCACGAGGTTCTGATCGGCGGTGAGGATCAGCTTTTCGGTGTTGGTGCCCGGCACTTCTTCCAGCCGCACCTGCTGCACGTTTTCCTTCTCGACCATATGGATTGGCCAAGGCGCGGTAAAGTTGGTGCCGGAATCAAACGAATGGGAATATTTGCCGCCCAGCCAATTGACGATCGCCTGTTCGCCGGGCTGGACGAAGTGGACGCTGGTCGTCCCGAGCCACAGCAGCACGACGGCACCGATGATGACCGGTCCCCAGCTGCGACCTCCGGGCAGTTCTGGCAGGCGGAAGCCCGGCCCGCCGGGGCCGCCGCCAGCACGGCGCGGGCCTTCGGGGCCACGGCTCTTGAAGATATCCTCGATGCTGGCGGAGCGGCGCTTGCCCGGCTCGTTCCCGCCGGGCAGCCACGGATTGCGCGGACCGCCGCCGTCGCTCTTGCCGCCGCTGTCGCCGTCCTCGCCCGGCTCATCGCCGCCGCCGGAACCGCCCCAGGGGTTATTTTTACCAGCCATGGCAAGACCACGAAGGCCTGCACCAAGACGCTCTTTCCAACCGTCCGATCTTTGCATTCTGTCGTTATAAGCACGCCTCACCGCGAAAAACAGGGGTTGGCTGCGTGATTTTGGTGTTAGAGGCGTGCCGCAATGAGCAAGCCACCCGAACCACCCCGTGAGCCCGGCGCCGAAGAGGCGCTGATCCGCGCCGCGCTATCACCAGAAATCAATCACCGGATCAGGTCTGCCCGGATCGTTTCGCGCCGCGCGGTGATCGTGGCCGAAGCGGGCGATCTGTCCGATTCCGCCCGCGCTGAGCTTGAAAGTGCGATCACCGCTGCGCTCGAACCGTTGGGCGAAATCGATGAGGTGCGGATCGCCCTGACAGGCGAGCGCCGCCGCCGTCGGTTGATCGCGGTGGGATCAGGCAAGGGCGGGGTCGGCAAATCGACGCTGACCACCAATCTTGCCGTGGCGCTGGCCCGGATGGGCCGAAAGGTCGGTGTGATCGACGGTGACATTTATGGCCCATCCCAGCCCAAGCTGCTCGCGACCGAGGGGATGAAGCCCGGTGCCACCCCCAGCGGCGACAAGCTGGTTGCGATTGACAGCCGCCACGGGGTCAAGGTGCTGTCGATGGGTCATATCGTTGCGCCCGGCAAGGCGCTGGCATGGCGCGGCCCGATGACCGGCAAGGCGCTGACCCAGCTGGTCGATGCCGAGTGGGGCGATACGGATCTGCTGCTGATCGACCTGCCGCCGGGCACCGGCGATGTGCAGCTGTCGATGCTCTCGGCCCATCGCCCGGATGGCGCGATCCTCGTCTCCACCCCGCAAGACCTCGCGCTGATCGATGCTGCCCGTGCGGGCCAATTGTTCGAACAGGGCGAAGTGCCGATCATCGGGCTGGTTGAGAACATGGCCGGCTATTGCTGCCCCGAATGCGGCCACATCAGCGATCCGTTCGGTTCGGGCGGGGTCGAGACATTTGCTGCCGCGCTCGAAATTCCCTTCCTTGGCCGGGTGCCATTGACGCTGGAAACGCGGATTGCGGGCGACAAGGGTGAACCCCCCGCCGCCGGGAACAGCGAAGCTGCCGCACCCTTTGTGGCGATTGCGGAAAAGCTGGCGCGCTGGCTCGATACAGGGACGGTTTAGGCGATGCAGGTTTCGCGGCGGGGATTGCTGGCAGGTGCTGCGGCGGGCGGGGGCCTGCTGGTCGCATGGTGGTTGCTGCCGCGCAGCTACCGCACCCCGCTGGTCGCGGCGCGCGGGGAGCATGTGTTCGGCGCGTGGCTCAAGATTGCTGCTGATGGGGTGGTGACAGTCGCCGTGCCGCAGCTGGAAATGGGGCAGGGGATCACGACGCTGCTGCCGCAGATTGTCGCTTATGAGCTGGGCGCGGATTGGCGGCAGGTGGCGATGGAGCCTGCACCGGTTTCAGGCGCCTATGCCAATATCCCGCTGGCGCGAAAGTGGATCAGCCTGTGGGATCCGAGCTTTGGCGGGTTGTCAGACAGCACAGATGCCATGCAGGCGGCGCGCTTTGCCGGAACGCAGCGGTTCAACGCCACCGCCGATGGCACCTCGCTCGCCGCCTATGAAATGCCCTGCCGAGAGGCCGCCGCCGCCGCCCGCGCTATGCTGGCGCAGGAGGCAGCATCGCGCTGGGGCGTTGCGTGGGAGCAATGCGAGGTCACCGGCGGCTTTGTCACCCACGGCGAAAATCGCGCCAGCTTTGGCGAATTGGCCGAAGCGGCGGCGGAATGGACCCCGCCCGATCCCCCGCCGCTCCGGCCCGAACCGCCGCGCGAAGCTCCATTGCCCGCCGAGGCCGAGGACCGCCCGGCCTACCCCCGGCTCGATCTGCCCTCCAAGGTCGATGGTTCCTACCGCTTCGCGGGCGATGTGCGCTTGCCGGGCATGGTGTTTGCCTCGATCCGCCATGGGCCGGTCGACGATTCTGAGCTGACCAGCTTCGATCCTGATGGCGCTGCCGGGATAAAGGGGCTTGCGGGCATCATCGAAAGCAAGCGCTGGCTGGCGGTCGCCGCCGATACCTGGTGGAGCGCGGAGGCAGCGCTTGATGCCATGAAGCCGCGTTTTGCCACGGTCATCCCGATCAGCAGCAACGAAATCGCCGCAAGGCTTGATACCACGCTGGATGGCGGGGAGGCCTTTCCCATCGCCGAAACCGGGTTTGGCGGTGAGGCGTTCCAGCGGGTCGATATGGCCCGGCGCTATGAGGTGGAACCCGCCTATGCCGCGCCGGTCGAAACCGCCTGCGCAGCGGCGCGCTATGCCGACGGGCGGCTCGATCTGTGGCTGGCCAGTCAGGCACCCGAACAAGCGCGGATTGCGGCGGCGCGCGCGATTGGCATTTCGACCGAAGATGTGGCGCTGTACCCCATGCCCGCAGGCGGCAGCTTCGATGCCCGGCTCGAGCATGATCATGCGATCGAAATTGCGCTGATCGCGCGCGAATTGGGCCGCCCGGTGCAGCTGACATGGCCGCGCCGAGACGAGCTGATCCGCAGCCGTCCGCGTGCTCCTGCATGGCTGCTGATCGGCGCGCAGCTGTCAAAATCCAATCCCGGCGCGATTGAGGCGCTGCGCCTCAGAATCGCCACGCCGCCCGCCGCGCGCGAGTTTGGCCAGCGCCTATTTGGCAACCTCACCAGCATGGCGGCGATCCGCGAAACCACCGGTCAGCCCGATCCTCTCGCCTGCGAGGGCGGGGTGCCGCCCTATCAGTTGCCGGCCGTGCTGGTCGAACATCTGCCGACCGAGATTGGCCTGCCGGTTGGGCGGGTGCGCGGCAATGCCTATGGGCCGACGATCTTCGCCATCGAGAGTTTCTTCGATGAGATAGCCGCCAAGCATGGCCGTGAGCCGCTGTCGTTCCGCATTGCGATGCTGGGCAGCGATGTGCGGCTGGCGGCATGCCTGCAACGCGCCGCACAATTGGCGGGCTGGGATGGCGGCGTGAACCAGAGCGGTCAGGGCATCGCCTGCGCGCGCATCGGCGAAGGGCCGGAAGCCGCGCGCATTGCTTGCGTTGCCACGGCGCGGCAGGGCGAAGGCGGGGTGCGGGTCACCCGGCTATCGGCGGCGGTCGATATCGGGCGGATCATCAACCACGACATCGCGCTCCAGCAGATCGAAGGCGGGCTGGTGTTCGGCATCGGCATTGCGCTGGGCAATCCGGTCAAACTGCGCAGCGGAATTCCCGAGAACGCAGGCTACGAAGCGCTGGGCCTGCCAACCATCGGCGATTGCCCCGAGATGCGGATCGAGTTTCTGGCGAGCGAAGCGCCGCCTTCCGATCCGGGCGAGCTGGGCGCAGTGGTCGCGCCGCCAGCGATTGCCAATGCGCTGTTTTCGGCCACGGGCTTGCGCCTGCGCCGACTGCCCCTACTTTCGGACGGCATATGATCCGGAAACCAATCGCCCGCCGACCGTTAGAGCGGCAATGACCTGGCAGACCCAGCGCCTTCCGGGCGATCACCCTCCTGTATCCAGCGGTATGATCGGCGTCTTGCTGGTCAACCTAGGCACGCCTGACGGGCCTGACCCGGATTCGGTGCGTCGCTACCTGAAGCAATTCCTGTCGGACACGCGCGTAGTCGAAATTCCGCCGATAGTGTGGCAGCTGATCTTGCGCGGGATCATCTTGAACACGCGGCCCCAGAAAAGCGCCAAGGCCTATGCCAAGGTCTGGACCGAGCGCGGCTCGCCCTTGGCTGACATCACGTCGCGGCAAGCCGAGGCGATGGCCAAGACCTTTGGTGCCCAGTTTGGCGACAAGGTGGTGGTCGATTACGCGATGCGTTACGGCAACCCGTCGATCGAAAGCCGGTTGACCGCGCTGATGGCCAAGGGCTGCGACCGCATCCTGATCGCGCCGATGTATCCGCAATATTGCGCGGCCACTACCGCGACGGTGTTTGACGAGGTCGCCCGCGTTCTGAAGAAGATGCGCTGGCAGCCCGCCTTGCGCTTCGTGCCGCCCTATCACGACGAGCCAAGTTTTCTGGCGGCGCTTGCCGACGACCTGACCCGGCAGGTGCGCGCCCTCGCATTCAAGCCCGAGGTGATGTTGCTCAGCTTCCACGGCATGCCGCAGCAAACGCTGGAAAAGGGCGATCCCTATTATTGTCACTGCATGAAAACCGCCCGCCTGCTGCGCGAGCAGCTGAGCGGGCGGCCGGAGTTTGCGGGCGTCAGGTTCGAAACAACCTTCCAGTCGCGCTTCGGCCCGGCCGCCTGGCTCGAACCGTCAACCGATGCCACGCTGATGGCCGAGGGCGACAAGGGCACCAAGCGGCTGGTGGTCGCCGCCCCCGGCTTTGCCGCGGACTGCGTCGAGACGCTGGAGGAATTGGCGCTCGAAGGGCGTGATGAATTCATCGAGCATGGGGGCGAGGATTACGCCGTGCTCAAATGCCTCAACACCTCGGACGACGGGCTGGCGATGATCGACGCGATGCTGAGGCGCGAGCTTTCGGGGTGGATTTAACCCGGCAGTGTATTTACACGCAGGTCAGTTGCTAATCCGAACCTTAAACGGAGCCCCGATCAATCATGGCCACCCTCGCCGAGCCGACTCAAACCGCGCCGTTCCCGCATTGGAGCGAGGGCAACCCGACCGAGGCTGACCTTGCCCACATCCCCGGCGAAGGCGGCTGGCCGGTGGTGGGCAACACCTTCAAGATGTTGGCCGATCCGCACGGCTTCGCGCGGGCGCGAATTGCGCAATATGGCAAGGTCTACAAAAACCGTGCCTTTGGCGGCTGGCAGATCGCGCTGATCGGGGCCGAGGCGAACGAGCTGTTATTGTTCAACAAGGACAAGATCTTCTCGTCCGAACAGGGCTGGGGCCCGGTGCTCGATCAGCTGTTCCCGCGCGGGCTGATGCTGCTCGATTTCGATCATCACCGGATTGATCGGCGCGCGCTGTCAATCGCGTTCAAGCCGGAACCGATGCGGCATTATTCGGGCGCGCTCAATCGCGGGATCGCGCGCGAAGTCGCCGGCTGGGCCGGGCCGCGGGAGTTCTATCCTGCGATCAAGAAGCTGACGCTCGATCTCGCCGCAGACAGTTTCATCGGTCTGCCGTGGGGGCCGGAGGCGGACAAGATCAACGCAGCTTTCGTTGACATGGTGCAGGCCTCGGTCGCACCGGTGCGCAAGCCCTTGCCCTTCACCAAGATGAAGAAGGGCGTCGATGGCCGGGCGTTTCTGGTCGACTTTTTCACACGCGAAACATTGCGGCGGCGCGAGCAGGGCGGCGGGCAGGATATGTTCAGCCAATTCGCCACCGCCACCCGCGAGGATGGGAGCCTGCTGCCGGTTGATCAGGTGGTCGATCACATGAACTTCCTGATGATGGCGGCGCATGACACCATCACCTCGTCCGCCACATCGCTGATCTATTACCTCGCAGTGAACCCCGAATGGCAGGAAAAACTGCGCGAAGAGATTGTCGCGGTCACCGGCGGGCCGGATGGGGACGGCAATCCTCGCCCGCTCGATTACGACGATCTGGCCAAGCTTGAACTCACCGAAATGGCGTTCAAGGAATCGCTGCGGATGATGCCGCCGGTGCCATCAATGCCGCGCCGGGCGCTGAAGGAATTCGAATATGGGGGCTACCGCATTCCGGCTGGCACGATGGTCGGGATCAATATCTACTGGACCCACCATTCCGAGGAATATTGGGACAATCCCCTCAGCTTTGATCCGCTGCGCTTCACCCCGGATCAGGTGAAGGCCCGCCACAAATATGCGTGGGTGCCGTTCGGCGGCGGCGCGCATATGTGTCTTGGGCTGCATTTTGCCTATATGCAGGTGAAGGTTCTGCTCGCCCAGTTGCTTCAGCGCTACCGGATTGAGGCGGCTCCGGGCTACAATCCCGATTGGCAGGCGTGGCCGATTCCGCAGCCCAAGGATGGGCTCAAGGTGACGTTTACGCGTCTTTGATGTTCCGCAGCGCATCCGCGCTGCGAAATCCTCGCTCATGCGGCCTGAAGGCCGCGTCGCTGCGGGCGGCCGGTCGGCCTTGCGGCGGCTGCGCCGCCGAGCTCGAAAATGTTTCACGTGAAACACAGTATTGGTGAGGCAAGGCGGGGTCTAGCGGGGGTCAAGCTCGACCTAGGCGGGGTCTAACCCCATTCAAAAATCCCAAGCGATCCCGTTTTTCTCCCAATCACCATAACGCGTGGGGGAGAGGTCGTTGGGCTCGCCTTTCAGCGGGTCGGTGAGTTTGGGCGCTGGAACCGGATCATTGGTCCAGTGAGCAGGCTTTCTGAACTGCTTGGCGGCTTCGGACTTTTCCTTGGTCATGGGGGACAAATGCGCACGGTGGCACTTTGTTTCAATACTGATTAGGGACGCCCGGATGGCACTCCCTCCCGGACTTTCCGTGCGCCGCTCTGCGCTTCGCCTCATCGATGCCGTATTCCGGCGGGGCGAGACGCTCGAACAGGCCGAGGGCGCCGCGCTGCGCGATATGCGCAAGGCGCCTGACCGCGCGCTGACCAAGGCGATTGCAGGCGAGACCCTGCGCTGGCTGACCGATCTCGATGCGCTGATCGACAGCGCAACGCAGCAACGCCTGCCCGACGATGCCAAGGCGCGGATGGTGCTGCGGCTGATGCTGGCGCAGACGCTCAGGCTCGATACCCCTGCCCATGCGGTGATCGCGACCGGGCTGCCGCTGCTCGAAGGTGGGCCGAGGAGGCTGGCGCATGGGGTGTTCTCCGCCGTGATGAAGCGCTCACTTCCCCCCTCCCCTTCAGGGGAGGGGCCGGGGGAGGGGGCTGTCGCAGCAACACTGCGCCCAGAGGAAAGCCCCCACCCCAACCCCTCCCCTGAAAGGGAGGGGCTTTTGCCGCCAGCCCCGACCCTGCCCGAAGCCGTGGTTGCCCGCTGGGGCGCTGAAAAAGCCGCCGCGATTGCCCCCGGCCTCGCCTTTCCGCCCGAACTCGATCTGGCGTTGAAGGATGCCGCCGAAACCGAAACTCGCGCGGTGGCGATGGGCGGGATCAGCCTCGCCACCGGCCATGTCCGCCTGCCGCGCGGCGCGGCGGTCGAGAGCCTGGCCGATTACAAGGCGGGCGATTGGTGGGTGCAGGATCTCGGTGCATCGATCCCCGCGCGATTGCTTGGGCCGGGGGCGGGCCGAAACGCGCTCGACCTGTGCGCCGCGCCCGGCGGCAAGACCATGCAACTGGCGGCGGCGGGGTGGAACGTCACCGCGCTCGACAGTTCCAAACGGCGATTGGAGTTGCTCAAGGACAACCTGAAGCGCACCAGCCTCAAAGCCTCACCCGTGCGCGCTGACGCGCTGACGTGGGAGCCCAAGCACCGCTTCGACGCGATCCTGATTGACGCGCCCTGCACCGCGACCGGCACCTGCCGCCGCCACCCCGATGTGCTCCACCGGATCGGCGCGCGGCAGATCCCCGAGATGGTGGAATTGCAACGCGCATTGGCTGCCAAGGCGGCGGAATGGCTCAGCCCCGGCGGGGTGATGGTCTATGCGGTGTGCTCGCTCGAAGTCGAGGAGGGCGAGGCGCAGGCGGCGTGGATTGATGCCAATTGCGGCCTCACACGATCACCGATCACGGCGGAGGAGTTGCCTGCTGGTCTTGCCCCCACACCCGAGGGCTGGCTGCGGACCCATCCGGGGATGCTGGCTGACCAGGGCGGGCTCGACGGGTTTTTCGTGGGGCGTTGGGTGAAGCCCTGACCCCCGCCCCGGGCTTGACCCGGGGCCCCGCTGCCTTTCATCGCTGAGAAGAAAAGCTGGGTCCCGGGTCAAGCCCGGGACGGGGGGAAGGCAGTTACTTCACATACTTCTGAAAGCTCTTCCGCAGCTTCATCAGCTTGGGCGGGATCACCGCGAGGCAGTAGGGATTGCGCTGGCCTTCGCCGTCCCAGTATTCCTGATGGTAGTCCTCGGCTGGATACCATTCTGCGGTCTGCGCACCGTCTGACAGGCCTTCGATCGTGGTCACCGCCACCTTGCCATTGTCAGCGTTCCAGCGCGCAATCGCTGCCTCGGCCTCAGCGCCTTGCGAGTCAGACAGGGGGAAAATCGCGCTGCGATACTGCGTGCCGATGTCGCCGCCCTGACGGTTCAGCTGCGTCGGATCATGCGTGCCGAGGAACACGTCATAAATCTGGGGCAGGCCGATCACATCCGTGTCGAAGGTCACGCGGATGCCTTCGGCATGGCCGGTCGTGCCGGTGCAGACTTCCTTGTAGGTCGGGTGCGGATTGGTTCCGCCGATATAGCCGCTTTCGACCAGGCTCACGCCCACCACATCGCGGAACACCGCCTCGGTGCACCAGAAGCACCCGCCTGCGACGATTGCCGTTTCCAAGTTGCTCATCGAATTCTCCGTTGGTTTGTGCCAGAGATAGGCTAGCAACCCGCGATTGCCACGGGCAACCGAGTGAATATTTCCATTTCCCGGGAGACTTACACCATGAAGACACTGATTCTCGCCCTCGCCACCGCGAGTGGTCTTGCCATCGCTGCACCTGCCCTTGCCGACGACCACGGCGGCAAGGATGAAAAGCCGATGATGGACAAGGGCATGATGGACAAGGCCATGATGCATAAGGACATGACCCCAGAAGAAATGTCCGCGATGTTCCTCAAGCACCATGCCGAGGCGCTGTCGGGCGCGATCAATCATCCCAGCCGCGCCGAAGACCGTGCGCGTGATGTCCACCGTCACCCGGCTGAAACGCTCGCGTTCTTCCATGTCGAACCGGATGCCAAAGTTGGCGAATATGCGCCCGGCGGTGGGTGGTATTCGCGCCTGCTGGGCCATTATCTGGGCGGGCAAGGGCAGTTGGTCGGGCTTTATGCCAACCCGCTCACCGCTTCGTCTGACCTTGCGCGCCAGCAGCGGTTGCGCGATGCGGCGGCTGGCTTTGGCGCTGAAGTGGCGGGCTATACCGGGCTTCCGGCGGACAGGTTCAGCGGTATCACGCTTGATAATCTTGAAGGTCAGAAGGGTACCTTCGATCGCATTCTGGTAATCCGTTCGATGCACGGCATCACCCGCTCGGGAATCGCCGATACGGAAATCCGGGCCATGCGCGAATTGCTCAAGGATGATGGCATGCTCGGCATCGTCCAGCACCGCGCTAAGGCGGATGCGCCATGGTCTTATGCCAACGGCACCGCTGGTTACATGAAGCAGCAGGACGTGATCGACTTCATGCGCCTCAACGGTTTTGAACTCGTCGGCGCGAGCGAAGTGAACGCGAATGCCAAGGACACCGCTGACCACAAGGAAGGCGTGTGGGAAATGCCCCCGGTGCTGGCGACCAAGCGTGAAGACCTCAAGGGTCTGGGCGAAAGCGACCGGATGACTCTGTTGTTCAAGAAGGCGGGCTGACGGCTGCGCGCGGGGTGACTGCCGGTTCGCTGGCGCTTCACCCCGCGTTCACTTTGTGGCGGAAATAAGGCAGATACCGGGTCGGGACAGATCGGGCCTGTATTGGGAGCACCTTATGACACGTCGTTTTGCCTTGATTTCCGCCATCTCCGCGTCGCTGCTGTTGGCCGGTTGCGGCAGCAGCACGATTGATCCGCGCGGGGTCGACCGCGCTGAAACGCTGCTGTCAGTCAGCGCCACGGGTGAGGCTGAAACGCGTCCCGATCAGGCGTTCTTCCAGGTGGGCGTCGAGAATTTCGGGAACACCGGCGAAGCGGCCAGCGCGGCCAACCGCGCGGACATCGCCGAGCTGCTCACCGCGCTCAAGGCGGCCGGGGTGGCGGACAAGGACATCCAGACCCGCGCGGTCAACATCCAGCGGATCGAATGGGGCGACCGCAAGGGCCAGTATCAGGCGACCAACATTGTGGCAGTGACCGTGCGCGATATCACCAAGGCCGATGCCGCTGTCGCCGCTGCGACGGGCGCGGGCGCGAATGTGATGAGCGGGCCTGACCTGCGCATGACCGACCCTGAAGCCGCTGCCAATTCGGCCTATGCCGCCGCATACACCAATGCCCGCAAGCGCGCCGAGGCTTATGCCGCAGCGGCGGGGATGGAGATCAGCCGCGTGCTCACCATCCGCGATGCGGGCGGAATGCAGGGCAATCGCTATCTCCCCGGCGCAGTGCCGCCGCCGGTGTCGGTTCAGAGCATCATGGTTGAAGAGCGCGCGGCGGATGCTGGTGGGATCATTCAGCTAGGCCAGACGACCAGCACGGTCAGCGTGCAAGTGGACTTTGCCCTGCGCGAGAAGTAATCGGGGCGGCATGACTCAGATCACTGTTGCCGCGCTTCAGCTTGCCCTTGGCTCGGATGACGAAGCCACGAATATCGCCGCCGTCGCCGCTCTCGTCGAAGAGGCGGCGGCGCGCGGTGCGCAGCTGATCCTGCCGCCGGAGCTGTTCTCCGGCCCTTATTTCTGCCGCGAGGAGGATGAGGCGCTGTTCGCGCTTGCTCGTCCCACCGCCGAGCACCCCAGCGTCATCGCGATGCAGGCGCTCGCGGCAAAGCTGAAGGTGACGATCCCGACCAGCTTCTTCGAACGTGACGGGCACCACTATTACAACACCCTCGCCATGATCGGCCCGAGCGGTGCTGTGCAAGGCACCTATCGCAAAAGCCACATCCCCGATGGGCCGGGCTACGAGGAAAAATACTATTTCCGCCCCGGCAATGATGGCTTCAAGGTGTGGGACGTGCCGGGCGAGGGCGGCGCGCTGGTCAAGGTCGGCGTCGGGATCTGCTGGGACCAGTGGTATCCCGAATGCGCGCGGGTGATGGCGCTGATGGGGGCGGAACTGCTGATGTATCCGACCGCCATCGGGTCCGAGCCTTATGATAGTGATCTCGACACCAGCCGGATGTGGCGGCGCGCGATGATCGGGCATGCGGTGTCAAACTGCATGCCGGTGGTGGCGAGCAACCGCATCGGGGCAGAAGGCGGGCAGAGTTTCTACGGCCATTCCTTCATCGCCGACGAATGGGGCGATTTCGTTGCGGACTACGGCGCGGCGGAGACGGGTGTGCTGGTGGCCCGGCTCGATCTCGCTCGCGCCGCGACGCACCGGGCCGGCATGGGCTTCTTCCGCGACCGCCGCCCGCAGCTTTACGGCCGCATCGCGCAAGATATCTAATCTTGAGCAGCACCTATCTGATCGCGCTGGGCAGCAACCGGCGGCACGGGCTCTATGGCCTGCCGCCGCAAGTGGTGCGCGCGGCCATGGAGGAATGCACCGCGCTCGGCACGGTTGCCGCGCGATCGCCGGTGATGGCTACGCCTGCGATGGGCGCGGCGCAGCGCCGCTTCGCCAATGCTGCGCTGGTGCTGGAAAGCGACCTCGCACCCACCGCCTTGCTTGCCGCATTGAAGCGGATGGAGCGCGAATTCGGGCGGCGGCGTGGGCAGCGCTGGGGCGATCGGGTGCTCGACTGCGACATCATCCTGTGGAGCGGCGGTACGTGGACATCGCCCGATCTGGCAATCCCGCATCCGGCCTTTGCGCAGCGCACTTTCGTGCTGACACCCGCACGCACCATCGCCCCCGATTGGCGCGATCCGGTGAGCGGTTTGACAGTCGCGCAATTGCATGCCCGCTTGACCCGCCCGCGCCCCCTGCCTAGGGGAGCGCCCTTCGCGTAGACGCGCAGGCCCAAAGCCACCCGCGTGGACCCGTAGCTCAGTTGGTAGAGCAACGGACTTTTAATCTGTAGGTCTCGGGTTCGAGCCCCGACGGGTCCACCATTTTTGTGTTCCGCATCGCGTCCGCGATGCGAATTCCTCGCTCATGCGGCCTGAAGGCCGCATCGCTGCGGGCGCCCGGTCGGGCTTGCGACCCCTTGGGCCGTTCTGGTGCAGTCAGCGATCGTTGCGCTTATCCAGCCAACGTGCCGCCTGCACGCCGCCCGTGATCAGGAACGGCACCAGCACGATGCTCAGTACCACTTTCGCCAGCACTTGGCCGATCATCAGATCGGTAATGTCGAACTCGCCGTAGAAGGCGAGCGTTATGAAGATCACCGAATCCACCGCCTGGCTCAGCGCGGAAGCAATCGCGCCGCGCACCATCAGGCCCAGCGTTGTCTCCGCCCCGCTCCCGCGCAACCGGTCGAAGATCCAGATATTGAGCAGCAGCGAGGTGATGTAGGATGCCGGGCCGGCCAGCCACACGCGCGGTGTGGTCCAGTGCACGCGCTCGAACGCGGCGAGGTCTTCCGGCCGGAATGCGATCATCTCGACCGAAGCAGGCAGGATCAGCACCAGCGGCAAGAGCGCGGAGGAAATCCCCAGCGGCAGGAACCCCCACCACACGATCCGCTGCGCCATCTGGCGACCATAGAGTTGCGACAGCGTGCTCGAAATCACCACCAGCATCAGGAACGGAAAAATCCCGCTTTCGACCGCAAGGCTTGTCGGCCACAATTGTACCTGCTTGAACGCCAGCACGCCCGCCAGTACTGTCATCCCGCCATACAGCAGCGTGAAGACGAACAGGCCCAAAGGCATATTGGCCGGCATGGTTGCGCCATGGGTTTCGGGAGGGCGCTGGGCCTCGGTTGCGGTGTCGTTCATCGCATGATGGGTTAGCCAGCGCGCGGCCAAAAGAAAAGCGCCCCCCGCGCGGCTGTCACCGGCTGCCAACAACGCTGTTTTCATGACGCTTGCAACACAGGCCACAAACTGCCACCCCCCAAAGCCTCAGGGGTTACCAATCTTCGCACAAACAAGAGGCCATTTGCCGCCGTGAACGAGAGTATCACGACCACTCTGCTGAGCCTTGCCGGGGTGTTCGCCATTCTGGCCATCGCCTTCGCGCTGTCTTCGGCCAAGCGGAAGATCAACCTGCGGGTCGTCGGATCAGCCTTTGCGTTGCAGGCGATCACCGCGCTGATCGTGTTGCGCACCGATGCGGGCGTGGCAGTGATCGGCGGGCTTTCGAGCGGGGTGATCGCGCTGCTCGATTTTTCCAAAGTCGGGATCACATCGGTGTTCGGCCCGATGGAGAACAATCCCTTCGCCAACACCTTCGTGATCGGCGCGCTGCCCGTGATCGTGTTCTTTGCCGCGATTGTCTCGATCCTTTACCACCTCGGCATCATGCAGCGGCTAGTGCGCTGGGTCGGCGGAGCGATTGGCTGGATCACCGGGATCAGCAAGGTCGAGGCGCTGGGCGCGGCCGCCAACATCTTTGTCGGCCAGTCCGAAAGCCCGCTGGTGGTGCGGCCCTATCTCGCCGCGCTTTCGCCAGCGCAGCTGTTCACCCTGATGGCAGTCGGCATGGCGGGCGTCGCGGGCACAATTCTGGCGGCCTATGCCAGCTTCATCGGGGAAGAGGCCGTGCCATTCCTGCTCGCCGCTGCCTTCATGTCGGCACCCGGCGGGATCCTGATGGCGAAGATCATCATGCCCGACGAAGAGACCCTGGCGCCGGGCCGTGATGCCACGGTCGGGCTGGCGGCTGTGGCGCGGGCGCGCGGCAAGACCAATGCGATGACCGAGGCTACCCGCGTGGTCATGTATGATGAAAACGGGCAGGAGGTTGAACTGCCGCAAGCGCGGATCAGCGCGGTCGGCCCGGCAGCTCTGGTCGAAGGCGCCAACAAGGCGGACGAGGTGAGCGCGGCGGAAACCTTCGAGGAAGGCCAGCGCCCCGCCAATATCATCGAAGCCGCCGCGCAAGGCACCCAGACCGGCGTGAAGCTGGCGGTTGCGGTTGGCGCGATGGTGATGGTGTTTGTGGCGCTCGTTGCGCTCGCTAATGGCATGCTGGCAGGCATCGGTGGCGGGATCGTGAACCTCGCCAGCGGCGTCGGCGCGCCCTTGGCGCCTGCGACTGCCGAATGGCTGGCCAATGTCAGCTTTCAGCAATTGCTTGGCTATCTGTTTGCACCAGTGATGTTCCTGATCGGCATTTCCGATTGGGAACAGGCGCAGATTGCGGGCGGATTGTTCGGCACCAAGATCGTGCTCAACGAATTTGTCGCCTTTATCGATCTGGGCGCGATGCAATCGGGAGAGCTCACCGCGCGCAGCCGCGCGATCATCACTTTTGCGCTGTGCGGCTTTGCCAATTTCTCCTCGATCGCGATCCAGATGGCGGTGACCGGCGGGCTGGCCCCCAATCAGCGCCCGGTGATTGCCAAGCTGGGGTTGCGGGCGCTCGCCGCTGGCAGCCTTGCCAACCTGATGAGCGCCGCGCTGGCGAGCCTGTTCCTGCCGCTCTAGACCGGGTGTTCTAGCCTCTTGGCAGGCGCGCAGACGTAGGTGTAAAGCCGCGCGCATGATCAACATCGCTTCCGTCTCGCTCGCCCAGCCGCTCGACACCATCGCCGATGAATTGGGGCGCAGCTTCAGCGAATATGGCTTTGCCGTGGTGCGCGATCACGGCATCCCGCAAACCCTGATTGACGAGGCCGAGGCGGTCTCAAAGGCTTTCTTCGCCCTGCCCGACGCGGTCAAGCGGGCCTACAAGCTCGAAGGCAGCGGCGGGGCGCGCGGCTATACCCCGTTCGGCACCGAGAAGGCCAAGGACGCGCAAGTTTTCGACCTCAAGGAATTCTGGCACGTCGGGCGTGATTTGCCCGAAGGCCACCCGCTGGCCGAATTCATGGCGCCCAATGTCTGGCCCACCGAGGTCGAAGGCTTCCGCGCCACCATGAGCGCGCTGTTCGCGGCTTTTGAGGTCGCCGGTGGCCGTGTGCTCGAAGCCATCGCGCTTCACTTAGGCCGTCCGCGCGATTTCTTCGCTGCCAGCGTTGAAGATGGCAATTCGGTGATGCGGCTGCTGCATTACCCGCCGCTGGGCGAAGGCGCGCCTGAAGGCGCGATCCGCGCGGCTGGGCATGAAGACATCAACACTATCACATTGTTGCTCGGCGCCGAGGAAGCGGGGCTCGAACTGCTGACCGCGTCGGGAGAGTGGTATGCGGTGGAAGTGCCGCCGGGCGCGCTGGTGATCAATGTCGGCGACATGCTGCAACGCCAGACCAACGGGCGGCTGCGATCAACCACCCATCGCGTCGTCAATCCGCGCGGCGACGCAGCCAAGCGGGCGCGCTATTCCATGCCGTTCTTTCTGCATTTCCGGCCCGATTTCCTGATCGAGGCACTGCCCGAATGCGTCGATGAAAGCGCTGCGACTCCGCCGCTGCCGCCGATCACCGCGCATGATTACCTGATGCAGCGCCTGCGCGAGATCAACCTCGCCTGAGTCTCGTCAGACGGGGGCCATGGCGACCAAATAGCGCCCCCAAATCGTTGCACTGATGCAACACTCCAGACAAGAAGTTGCCCCAATTCGGGAAGAATCGTGGCCCGTGCACCACGCTTACCGGGGAAACAGGCGCGGACCTCGGCGCTTTTCATCAAAGTGTCACAGAACAGTCGCTTTGCCGCAAGCGAACGGCTCTAGGCCGACCAACATTCCGCTCTCTCTCCACTGCTATCAGGGGCACAACCATGAAGCTTAAGTACCTCCTTGCCGCGAGCGTTGTCAGCCTCGCTGCGACCAGCACCTTCGTTGCCACGCCTGCGTTTGCGCAGCAGATCGTCACCGATATCGAAGGTCAGGTGACTGACGAGACGGGCAACCCGATCGCCGGCGCTACGGTCACTGTGACCAACACCCGCACCAATGCGACCCGCACCACGACCGCCGATAGCCAGGGCAATTTCCGCGTCAGCGCGCTCCAGCCGGGTGGCCCCTACGAAGTGACCACCAGCGCCGATGGCTTTGAAGGTCAGACGGTGCAGGACGTGTTCACCGCACTGGGTCGTCCCACCACCTTCAGCTTCGCGCTGACCTCGACCGCCGCTGGCGCGAGCGACAGTGTGATCGTTGTGACCGGCGCCCGCGCCCGCGCCACGCAGGTTGCGGTCGGTCCGGGCCAGGCCTTCGGCGCGCTTGAGCTTGAGCGCTTCCCCTCGATCACCCGCGACATTCGCGACATCATCCGCATCGACCCGCGCGTCAGCCTCGATTTCGACGAGCAGGAAGGCCTCGACCGTATTTCGTGCCTTGGCGGCAACGACCGTTCGAACACCTTCACCGTCGACGGTATCGTGCAGGCCGACGTGTTCGGCCTCAACGGCACGCCCTTTGCTGCGCGCAACTCGCTGCCGATCCCGTTCGATGCGATCGGTCAGACCTCGGTGGAATTCGCGCCGTTCGATGTTGAATATTCCGACTTCACCGGTTGCTTGGTCAACGTTGTGACCAAGGCCGGCTCGAACGAGTTTTCGGGCTCGGCCTTCTTCACCTATTTCGACGCCGGGCTGCAGGCCGATACGGTTCTGCAAGCCGATGGAATGCGCCCTGACTTCAATGCCGGCGAAGAAAAGCGCTGGGGCGCCACGCTGTCGGGCCCGATCATCAAGGATCGCCTGTTCTTCAGCTTTGCCTACGAAGAAACCGATTTGGTGCAGGGCTTCAACTCGACCCCGATCGGTTTCGGCGCCGGCGATTCCGAGCCCGGGGTGACCCTGGCGGAATACACCCGCTTCCGTGAAATCGCCAACCGCGTCTATGGGCAGGAACCGGGCGATTTCGCCACCTTCCTCCCCAGCACCAGCGTGCGGTATTTCGGCCGTATCGATGGCCAGATCAATGATGATCACCGTGTCGTGGCGACCTATCAGCGGCTTGAAGAAAGCAAGATCGAAGACGATTCGGGTGCATCGTTCTCGGGCATCAACTCCTTCGAGAACGAAGGCACGAATTCGGACTACTACTCGGCCCAGCTTTACTCGCAGTGGAACGACACGATCTCGACCGAACTGCGTGTCAGCCGCTCCGAAGTGTCGGACGTGCAAGGGCCGCTCGGGTTTGGCGAAGCCAACCAGCCCGACGCCGCCGTGCGTCTGGTTGTCGGCCTGGCGAATAGCAACAATACCAACATCGATCAGGCCTTCCGCGCCAACGCGTCGCTGCTTTCGGGTCCGGGTTTCTTCCGTTCGCTGAACCAGCTCGATACCAAGATCGATCAGGCACGCTTCGTCATGAACATCGATGCGGGCGGCGGTCACAAGTTCAAGCTCGGCGCCGAAATCAACGATCTCGAAGCGTTCAATCTGTTCCTGCCCAACGCCACCGGCACGCTGTTCTTCCAGAACCTCGATGATTTCGAACAGGGTCTGATTGCTGGGGGCACCAGCACCAATACCAGCAACAACAACCTGGTTTCGACCGCTGCAAATAGCATCCCGGTCGGTGCGCAGATCCAGGTGCCTGAAGACTTCGATTTCAACCTCTCAGCGGCCAATTTCAGCCGCCAGATCTATTCGTTCTTCGCGCAGGACGAATGGCAGGCGACCGATCAGCTGGCAATCAATGCCGGTGTGCGCGTGCAGCTGTTTGATGGCGACTCGCCAGCGGTGAATCCGCTGTTCACGCAGCGTTTCGGCTTCAGCAATGCAACCGGCTTCTCGTCGCTCGATCCGGTGATCTTGCCGCGTCTGTCAGCGACCTATCAGTTCAACAATGATGGGTTCCTGTCGAACAGCAGTGTGACCGGCGGGGTCGGCGTCTTCTCGGGTGGTGACCCGGTGGTGTTCTTCTCCAATGCGTTCTCGAACGATGGTTTCACGCAAGGCAACGCCACCACCAACAACTGCGCTGCTGGTCAGCTGGTGCGCGGTGCGGGTGGCCGGATTGACGTGGTTGACGCGGCTGGAAACTTCACTGGCATCCCGCAGTGCGTGATCAATGCTGGCGAAGTGATCGCTTCGGCCGGCGGCGGCAACGTGCAGTCGATCGACCCCAATTTCGACGTCCCCACTGCGGTGCGCGCCAATATCGGCTTCGCGACTGAGTTGGGCACCGAGAGCGGGTTCTTCAGCAACTGGCGTCTGAACCTCGATTATGTCTACACCCGGTTCAACGATACGCTCGCGGTGGTCGACCTGCTCCAGCAGCGCAACCCGGCGCTGGGTCTGAACGGGTTCACAGTTGATGGTCGCCCGATCATCAGCCCGATCGATCCGCTGCGTGCTGGTTGCGACGCCCAACTCGTTGGCACCGGAGGCAACAATCCGCAATACACTGGCCTGACGGCAGCCTGCTTTGCCCCCCCCGTGGCGGGCAATCCGCAGGCATTCCAAAGCCCGACGGTGCAGGAGTTCATCCAGCTTACCAACGGGGAGAGCTTCGACTCGCACAACTTCTCGGTGGTCTTAAGCAAGCAGTTCAGCGAAGGTCTACTCACCGAGGGCGGCAGCACCAGCATCAACTTCGGTTACGCCTTCAACGACAGCGAGCAGACGCAGAACACCCGCAGTTCGACCGCCGACTCCAACTTCGACGGCACGGCGGCGTTCGATCCGCAGAATGTCGGGGTATCGCAGTCGGGCTTCGAAACTCGGCACAACTTCACTCTGGCGGTGAACTTCCGCGAGGAGTTCATCGAGGATTACAGCACCAGCCTCGGGATCTTCTTCCGTGCGTCGGAAGGCCGACCCTACAGTCTGGTGTTTGATGATGCGACGCCGAACTTCCGCGGGAGTTTGTCGGCTGAGGAAAACATCCTTGCCTACATTCCGACCGGGGTGAATGATCCCAACATCTCGCCGACGAGCAATCAGGCGGTGCTGCTTGATTACATTAACGCACTGAATGGCGATACAATCAGCGAACTCAACTGCGAATTTACGCCCGGTCAGACGATCGAGCGTAACTCCTGCCGCAACCCGTGGACGTTCGACATGGACCTGCGCCTTAGTCAGGAACTGCCGTTCATTGGCAAGCTGACCGGGATCAAGCAGGACCGGGTCGAGCTGTATGTCGATGTTGCCAACGCGCTGAACCTGATCGATGAAAACTGGAACTCGGTCCGTACGCTGGGCGGCTTTGAACAGCGCGTGGCCCTCGTGCAGGGCAGCTTCGACCCGCAAGGCCGTTATGTGATCACCAACCCCCCCTCCGGCACCGGCGCCGCCGCCGTACCCGCCACCACAATCATCGAGAACCAGGGCCGCGCCGACACCGCTGAAGCGGCAACCGCATGGCGCATCCAGTTTGGTGTGCGCTACGAATTCTAATTCGTCGCGATCCTTGCAAGATCAGTCAGAAGGGCGGCCCTGCAACGGGTCGCCCTTTTGCTTTCACCGTGGGATTGGGTGGGTCAACCGTCAGCGCTCCGACGATCCTCCGGCAGCCAGACTGAGCGCTACTGCGTGGCCGATTGCGGGGCGCTTTCGGCCAAGGCCAGCAGCTTGTTCGCCAGCTTGCGGCTTGCGGCGAGGTCATCATCGCGCGTGAGCGCCTGCTCCAGTGCGGCGGCGCAGGCGCCAAGCTCTGCTTCGCCAAACATCGCCGCTGTCCCGGCCAGCTTGTGCGCCAGCCGTGCGAGGTGATCGCGCGCCGTCGCTGCGGCTTGTGCGGTGCTGCTGTCCGCCGCGCGCCCCAGCACGCCATCATCGCTCAGCGCCGCGCGCACCGCCGCCACTGCCTCGGCCCGCCGTTCCTGCCAGCGGGCCACCAGCCGGGGTGACCCGGCCAAGGTTGAAGCGCGGCTGGAGCGGGCGTCACCCGGCTTCGCGGCTTCGATGATGCGGGTCGGCAGCCAGCGTTGCAGCGCCCGCGCAAGCTGCGCAAACACCACCGGCTTGGCGAGGTGCCCCTGCATCCCCGCTGCCCGCGCGGCGGCGATATCTTCGGGGAAGGCATTGGCGGTCAGCGCGATGATCGGCAGCAGTCCCGGCCCGATTCCCTCCGCCCGGATAGCGCGGGTGGCTTCATAGCCGTCACAATCGGGCATCTGCACATCCATCAGCACCAGATCATAGGGCCGGCCGCGCATGATCGAAGCGATCACCATCGCGATCCCCTCGTTCCCATCATGCGCCACCGCGACATCCTGCCCGCAGCGTTCGAGCATCTCGCACACCAGCTCGCGGTTGATATCGTGGTCTTCCACCAGCAGGATGCGCGAATGATGGGGCAGTTCGCTCCCCGTCAAAGGTTCGGGCAGATCGACTGCGGTCGCCGGCTGCACCAGCGTCGCCGGGAGCACCAGCGTAAAGCGCGAACCTGCGCCGGGCGTGCTTTCAACCTCAATCCGTCCACCAAGCAGCGATGCGAGCTGACGGCTGATCGACAGGCCCAGCCCGGTGCCGCCAAAGCGCCGGGCGGTTTCCGCCTCGCCCTGGGTGAAGGGCAGGAAAATGCTATCAAGTCGGCTGGGGCTGATGCCGATGCCGGTATCAGCGACCGTTACGCACACCGCTTGCGGGGTGATTTGATAGGCGACCTCGATCTGTCCGGCCTCGGTGAATTTGACGGCATTGCCGATCAGATTGAGCATGATCTGGCGCACCCGCAGGCCATCGGTCATCACCCAGGTGCGGTGGGGCTTGGCATCATTGGCTGCAAACACCAGCGACACGCCCTTGGCCTCGGCCGCGGGGCGGTGCAGCGCGGCGCATTCCGCCAGGCTGGCGTGCAAATCCACCGGCGCGCGATCAATCGCGAACTGGCCGCTTTCGATCTTGCTGAGATCCAGCACATCATTCAGCAGCATCATCATTGATCGGCCCGATTGTACGATCAATTCGGCGAAGCGGCGCTGGTCGGTCGCCAGCTTGCCTTGCAGCATCAGTTCGGCAAACCCCAGCACGCCGTTCATCGGGGTGCGGATTTCGTGGCTCATATTGGCGAGGAAATCGGATTTCGCCTGCGCCGCGTTCTCGGCATGACGGCGCGCGCGGGTTAACAACAGTTCCAGCTCCACCCGCTCGGTCACATCGCGCGCAGCCACCACGACGCCTTCGCGTTCGCCGGTTTCGGGGTTCATGACCACCGCGCAATCGGCTTCGAGGAACACCGGCGTGCCGTCGGGATGGTCGATGAACCGGCGATAGGTGACACGTTCCTTGTCGCTGGTGCCATCGAGCAGCCGATCCAGCGCCTGCAATGTCCGGTCGCGCGAATCGGGGTGCAGCCGGGCGGCCACCGACTGGCCAATATAGGCCTCGGGCGCCGCGCCCATCACCTCGCGCACTGAAGGCGAGGCATAGGTGCACACGCCGTCCAGATCATATCGCAGGATGGCATCGGTGATATTGTCTGCGAGCAGATCCAGCTGGCGCTTGCCAGCCTCCAGCGCAGACAGCATCCGGTCCCGCCCTGCCAGAATGGCTGATACCGGCAGGCCGGTGAGGAAATTGGCGGCGATAAAGGCCTGTAACACCTGCAACCCGATGGCCGTGCCCCCAGCCGCCGCGGCGATCGGGCCATATCCGGCCCATGTCATTCCCCCGGCCACGATCGCCACGCCCACCACATGCAAGGCGCTGCCCAGGCTGCCCAGCCGGAAGGCGTGCAGCAAAGTGATCGGAGGGATCAGGAACATCAGCGGGTAAAGCGACTGCCGGAACACCAGAAAGGTGCAGATCATGCCGCCTGCCAGCAGCGCCAGACTGTGCAGCAGATTGGCAAGGCTAGCATTCTGTCGCTCGCCAATCCGGTCGAGCAGCAATAAGGCGGCTGGCACGATCAGGATCATCGCCAGGCTGTTCGTCACGAACCAGGCGACAAGGTCGAACGCGGCGGGCCCTGGGCCGAAGCCGATCACCGGAGACACCAGCAACGCGGACAGCGCCGGACCCACCATTCCGCCCGCCCACACAAACCGCACAAGGTCTGACAGTCGGCTCATATCGGGCGGGGCGCGCAAGGCTGTGCGGGTCAGCGCCAGCACGGCGATGATCTCGGCAATATGGGCGAGCGAGAAGACCACGGCGACGTGATCGGGCATTCCGCTGATGACGTTTGATGCGACGCTGGCGGCAAAGGCGATCAGCAGGAAAGGGATTTCATTGCTGATCCGGGCGCGCAGCAGCAGTGCTGTCGCAGCTGCGTTGGGCAGCCAGATCAGACTGCCCTGATCACCTGTGCCCGGCAAAAGCAGGCTGATGCCGGCCAGCGCGAGATAGGCCGCTCCGCCCAATACGGCGGTCAGCACGCTGCGCCGATCAATCTCGCCCCTTGCCACCCACGGCCCGCCGGGAGCCAGTTTCGGCGGCGTCAGGCCATCAGGCCAGAGATCGTCCGAGAATTGCGGTGGCCGGCGCGGCTGCCGCTCGCCGCCAAGCCCGCCCGCGCCATTGCCACCTGCGCCAATGCCACCTGCGGGGTAAGCGGCGCCCGGCGGATCGCCCGATGCGACCAGCTTGTCCGGCGCAAGAGGCGCACCGATCCCTTCCCGGTCAGGCCTGGCGGAACCGGTTGCAGCATCGGAAAGACTATTCCCCGTGCCCCGTTCATGATCCAATGCGCGATCGATCGATGCGCTCCATCGCAAAACTTCGCGCTTGCGGTATAGTCGATCGCCAAGGCATGCGGGCGCAATCGCGTCCACAATGGAGCAATAGCGGGAGCAGGTTATGGTGCCGATGCCAGACGAGCGGGGATTTCGCGGCCGCCGCCGCAAGCCGAGCCTGCCGTTGATTGTCGGGATTGTGCTGTTTCATATCGCAGTGCTCTATGGCCTCACCCGTGCGCTTGCTCCGGATTTCACCGAAGTGGTTGAGCGCGAGGTGGTGTCCGCCTTCAGCGTGACCATCACCGCGCCGCCCGATCCGCCTCCGCCAGAGAATCAGTCCGAACCGGATGAAGGGGCGCAAGGCGATCCAGGGCGCGATGCTGTCGCCAAGCCTGTCACCAGCCAGCCGCCCAAGGTGCGGGTAAAGCAGGACACGGCGATGCCGCGGGCGTCCTCGACCGGCAATGCGAGCGAAGCGGGCGCGGCTGACGCAGGCACCGGCACCGGGGCGGCGGGATCTGGCCTTGGCACTGGCAGCGGCAATCAGGGCAATGGGCGCGGCGGCATTGCGGTGTCCAAACCCGTCCACATTTCCGGCAGCATCGATAATGCGCGCGATTTCCCGGTGCCACCAGGCGGGCGCGAGGCGCGGCGCGGAACCGAGGTGATCGTGCGCGTAGTGGTTGGCACGGATGGGCGCGCGCGCAATTGTTCGGTCTTCCGCGCCAGCCCCGATGCCGAGGCGGACCGGATCACCTGCCAGTTGGTGGAAGGTCGGCTCGGCTTCCGCCCGGCGATGGATGCGGCGGGCAATCCGGTTGCCGCGCCATTCTTCTGGCGGCAGAAGTGGTTCTAGGGTCAGGACATGCTAACCGCTCCATCGAGGTTTGAGTCAAAAGGGCCCAGCGCAAGGAAGTGAGGTGCGGGAATATGTCAATATTTCAAACCGAACTGACGCAGCGATGGGCCCTTTTGGCCAAATCCCTGCGGGACGGTGGAATGGCTTCCAGCTCGGCCCGCCCCGCGCTTGGAAAGGCAACCAGCCTTCCCGGCGCGCGAAACGGCCCGTGCTGTTCGCCATTCCGCCGCCTCGATGGAGCGGTTAGCATGTCCTGACCCTAACACGCCAAGCTGCTGTGATGCGGATGGTGTAGGACAGGGTTGAGTCCCCGCTCCTATCGGCTAGGTGGTATCGCCATGCCACGTGAGGGATTTTCAAGTGACTGCAATTCATCCGGTAATTCTGTGCGGCGGCAGCGGCACCCGGCTGTGGCCGATGAGCCGCAAGGCGATGCCCAAGCCGTTCCTGCCGCTGCTGAGCGATGAGACCTTGTTTGAACAAGCGGTGCGCCGGGTGGCCGGGGATGATCGCTTCGCCGCGCCGATGGTCGTCGCAGGCGCGGCCCATGCCGATGTGATCATGGCGCAATTGGGCGATGCGCCGGGCGCACGTCTGGTGATCGAACCCGCCGCAAAGAACACCGCCCCCGCTATCGCGCTGGCGGCCATGCTACTGCCGGATGATGCGGTGATGCTGGTCTGCCCAAGCGATCATCACATCGCCGACAGCGCCGCCTTTCGCGCCGCCGCGCTTGCTGCAGCGGGTTTGGCGCGAGAGGATTACCTTGTCAGCTTCGGCATCGCGCCCGATCGGCCGGAGACGGGCTATGGCTATCTCCAGCGCGGAGAGCCTCTCGCCGGGGGCTATGCGATCCGTAGCTTCGTCGAAAAGCCAGACCTGGCGCGCGCCATAACCTATCTCGCCAGCGGCGATTACAGCTGGAATGGCGGCATCTTTGCCTTCCGCGCGGGGCATCTGCTGGCCGAACTGGCTGCCAACCGCCCAGCCATGGCAGACCTTGTTGCGCAGGCCGTCGCAGGCGGGCGGAGTGAAGGCGCGCGTTTCTATCCGGCGGCGGAACCCTTCAGCGCGATTGACGGGGATTCGATCGATTATGCCGTGATGGAAAACACCGCGCGCGCGGCGATGGTGCCGGTCGAAATGGGCTGGTCGGACATCGGCAATTGGGCCGCGCTGGCAGATGCGCTGGAGGGCGAGGCGGACAGTGCAGGCAATGTGCCGCGCGGCGCGGTTGATCTGGCGCAGTGCAGCGGCGTGCTGGCGATGACCGATGGCCCGCGCATCTCGGCAGTCGGCTTGTCGGATGTGTGCATCATCGTTTCAGGCGGAGAGGTGCTGGTCACCACGCGTGACGGTGCACAGGCTGTCGGCAAGCTGCCGGGCGCGGTGAACCAATGAGCGGCACGCGCATTCCCGCACGGCAGATCCCGACCCGGATGGTCGAAAAGGTGTGGGGCCGCGACACCCTGCCCGCGCCCTTCCTTGCCCCAGCGGGTGAGCGGATCGGAGAGATCTGGTTCGAGCCCCCGCCCGAAGTGCCGCAGGTGCTGGTCAAATACCTCTTCACCAGCGAGAAATTGTCGGTGCAGGTGCATCCGTCTGACGCCGCCGCCCTGCCGGGTGAAGCGGGCAAGGAGGAATGCTGGCTGGTGCTCGATGCCGAACCTGACGCGCGGCTTGCGATCGGGTTTGAACGCGACGTCACCTCGGCCGAGATCGAAGCTGCGGCGCGCGATGGCACGATCGAAGCGCTGCTGACCTGGCACCCGGCGCGCCCCGGCGATCTGTTCTATCTGCCTGCCGGCATCGTCCACGCGATTGGCCCCGGCCTTGCCTTGGTTGAGGTGCAGCAGACCAGCGATACGACCTTCCGCCTGTATGATTATGGCCGCCCGCGCGAACTGCATCTTGACCGGGCGCTGGCCGTGGCGGTCGGCGAGCCGTATGCTGCCCGCCATCACCGCACCATTGCCGATGGGCCGACGCTCGTGGATGGCCCGCACTTCCGGCTCGAACGGGTGGAAGGCGTGCCGGATGCGGCGACCTGTGCGGCCTATCCGGGCGCGTTACTCGTCTTGCCGCTGGCGGGGGAAGTGGTGGCGCGCGATGGTTCGGCGCGGGCTGGGGCGGGCGAGTGTCTCGTCGCTTCCGCCATTGATGATCTTGATTTCAGCGCGGCTCGGGTGACGTTGCTGACGCGGGGGACGTAGCGCGCGCAGCGCGGATCAGGGGGCGAGCAGCCGCCCGCCTTCCTTCTTCACCGCCGCTTCCAACGGCCCGCGCATCACGCTGAGCAGCATCGGTAGCTCCATCTCGATCACGACGTCATTGTCACGCACCTCGACCCCGCCGGGGATGCTCAAGCCCATCACTTCGGCGGTGATCGCCATCCGGTCTTCGTTTGGCCAGCCGGTCGTCACCTTGGCGAGGCCCGGCGGGAAGAACCCGGAGATTTCGTCGGCATGGTCGCGCATCCTGCGGCGCACTTCATCCTTGGACAGGTCGTGGGGCAGGGTCACGCGCATGGTCTCAACGCTCCTGCTTGGTGGGGATCGCCGAGAAATCGGGCAAAGGCACGCCGGTGTCGGGCATGCCATTGCCGCCGGTGAGGTCTTCAAGCGCCTCGGTCCCGGCATAGCGGTATTCGAGATAGCGGCTCTTGATCGCCAGATCATCCAGCGCGCCTTCAGCCAGCCGCCGGGTCACCCGGTCAACCTCGCCCGACAATTTCGAGAGGCTTTCGGTCAACCGCTCGTCAGCCGTCTTGCCCGCATGCTGTTCGCCGCGCAGGTGGACCGGGATCTTGCGATAATTGTCGATCGTTTCGGGGATATATTCCCCCACCAGCTCGCGCACTTCGCTCATCGCCGGGTGCGCGCCGTCGAGGGTTTTCAATTGCAGGCCGAGGGCATCAAGCTGCACGCCGAGCTGATCGACGATGGTCTGCGCCGGCGGAGGCAGGGCGGGTCGCTGCGCTTCCAGCCAGAGCTCGGCGCGCGCCACCATCTGCGCCGGGTTTCCGAGCGTGAGTTCGGCGCGCTTTGGTACCTTGATTTTGGGGAAGCTGGAAAACACAGCCACCGCGATGGCGGTTGCCACGATCACCGCCATCACGCCCCAGAACCCGATCCCGTTCAGAAACGCGCCCGCAATCCCCGCTCCCAGCCAGATCGCGAAAATCGCCAGCGCGACATTGCGCACCTTGGTCAGCAGGCTCTTCATCTTGAGCTCGGCCGAGCCTTTGCCGATGCTGACCTTTCCGGGCCGATGCGTGCCGCCATCGCGCTGCACCGCGAGGCTGGTCTTCGCCTCGCGCAAAATGCGTTCGCTCTCGCGGGTGCTGTCAGCCATCACTTATCCAGCGCGAGCAGCGACGGGCCGGACGCCGCAACCTTGGCCTGCGCTTGCGCCTGCCCCTCAGCCCGCGCGATATAGCCCTTCGACTTTTCGACCTCGCTGGTCAGCACATTGACCGTCTGCTTCATCGAATCCAAGGCGCGGATCTTGAAGGCGTCCACTTCATCCATCGTGTCATAGATGTTCTGGAACGCGCGTTGCAGCGTCTCCAGCGGGATCGTGCTGGCGGCGGCCTGTTCGTGGATTTGCGCGGTCTGTTCGCGCAGCAGCGTGCTGGTCGAATCGATGATGTCGCTGGTGGTCTTGTTCAATGCGGTGATCTGGCCGAGCACGAGGCGCTGATTGGTCATCGCCTGCGCCACGGTCACCGCCGTGCGCAGAGCGCCGACGGTGGTGGTTGAAGCGCGGTCGACGCCCTTGACCAGTTCGACATTGTTCTTCTTGACCAGATCGAGCGCCAGATAGCCCTGCACGCTCACCGCCATCTGGGTCAGCAGATCCTGCGTGCGCTGACGGACATAGAACAGCGCGGATTCGCGCAGCGCCTTGGCCTTGGCCGGATCGCTGCTGTCGAGTTCAAGCGCCTTGGCCTCCAGCCGCGCGTCGAGCGTCTTGGCGATGTGGATCATCTGTTCCAACTCGCCCATCGCGGCCCACAGCTTCTGCCGCTCGGTATCGATCGCGGCATTATCGAGATGCAGTTCCTTCTTGCCGCTTTCGAGCCGCGTCAGGATCGACGAGATGTGCCCCTGCGCTGAGGTGTAGCTGTCGAAGTAATTCTTCAGCTTGTTGCCAAAGGGAATGATGCCGAGGATCTTGCGCGGGCCCGAAAGCTTGCCCTTGCGGCCCGGATCGAGGTCTTCGACCGTGCGACGCAGTTCGGCGAGGTCCTTGCCAACCGAGCCATCGGCATCCATCGCGCGCACCGGCCGATCCAGAAAGCGGTTCGACATCGCGGCGGCAGCGCGGATCTGTTCCTGCCCCATGCGGGTGATCTGATCGACCTTCTCGCCGAACGCCGGCGAATTGGCATCGGTTGTCACCAGATCGTTGACGAAGGCGTCGACCTTGGTGTCGAGCTTCGACTTCTGCTCGGTGGTGACCGGCACCAGCCCTGCCGCCTGTTCGGCCGTAACCACCGGCACCGGATCGGGCGGGGTGAGCGAAAACTCGGTTGCGGTTACCGTCTGGGTTTCGGTGCTCATGCCAGTCTCGTGCTCCCTCACAGCCCGGCACAGCGGCACGGGGTCAATCATCACTGTATTAGTGATCTAAAACACGCCTTTCAAGCGTGAGTGCATGGTAAGCCGGATTGGGGGTGCGCGTCTATCATATCGGCGCAGGAAGGCGGGGGCGTCCGCTTAGCTGGGGCCGAGGAAAAAAATTGCCGTTCGGGAAGCGACCCCGTTGCGGACAAAAGGTTGATTGAAGCCCTTATATCGGCGTCTGTCTCGGAGCCTTGGGAAATTTACCTTTTTGCTGCAGTGTCGGTCGGGTGATTCGAACAAGACCCCGCATCTCTCTAGTCGCTGCCAGTGCAGCCTTCGACGTTGTAAGGGCGGCAAACAAGTTCCTAATTTGTGGCTGCCTTTCATTAATGGCGGTTGCTTGCAATGCTCCAACTCCTGAAGAGCAGCGTAGAGCCGAGCTATTGGAACGCGTCGCAAAAGAAATGCGCGAGTGGGCGGAGGTTCAAGAGATTTGGCGCCAAAAAGAACGCGAAGATCAAGGGTGTGACGGAGAAATACTGAGCGTTAGCAAGCTTCGCGAAGTCACTGTTGGAAAAACTCATCTTGTGATGCGTTGGGGCATTCGTCCTGACCCAAAAAGGGGGGCAGTGGAAGCTCGAACCTACTATACGGATGGTCGTTTGAATGACACGCTCATATCTGATTTATTGGCACCTAGCTACAGGATCGAGGGAGAGTTGGTGTGTCATAAAGTCGTTTATTTTGACGAAGGGCATTTCCAATCTTGCTTCAGGCTCATCCAATCACCAGACGGCAAAATCTTTGAAGAGCGACTTGTTGCACCGGGGATCACTCCTACGGTTGCAACGAACCAGAAGCTCACGTGCCTCCAACTCGAAATTACTGATTTGGAGGATAGCTGAACGGCGATTGAGAAGAAATGACGACGGCAGCAATCCACCCATTTTACGCCGTTCCCGGTGGACTTCGATGATCCCGAAACCGGTCAGGCAGCTTGGGCCCGCATTACGCCAACACTCGCCGTTCGGCTGGCAGCCCCGCAGTGGCCACCTTAATCCAACGTCGCCCCGTGCTTGACACGGGGCTTGGCTAATTTGTGGCAATCGGCTGGATCGAAGAAAGCCAAGCCCCGGATCAAGTCCGGGGCAACGTGTGTGGTTACGCCGCCAGCGAAATCGGCACAATCTCGCCCGCCAGATAAAGCTTCTTGGCTTTCGCGCGGCTCAGCTTGCCCGATGACGTGCGCGGCAGGGTGCGGGGGGGGACGAGTTCGACGATGCAGCTCATGCCGGTGACGGAACGCACCTTGTCGGCGATCTGTTCGCGCAGTTTCACGCGTTCGGCGGGGTCGGACACGCGGCAATGGACCAGCACGGCAGGTGCTTCCTCGCCGTTCTCCATTTCGATCGCGAAGGCGGCAATGTCGCCGTGGTTGAAGCCGGGCAGTTGTTCGACCGCCCATTCAATATCCTGCGGCCAGTGGTTCTTGCCGTTGATGATGATCATGTCCTTCGCCCGGCCGACGATGAACAGATAGCCCTTGGCGGTGTAGCCCATGTCCCCGGTGTCGAGCCAGGCGTTCCCGTTTTCATCTGGGACCAGGCAGTCGCTGGTCGCTTCCGGGTTGCGGAAATAGGAGTGCATCACGCTGGGGCCGCGGCACCACACCTTGCCGATCTGGTGATCGGCGCGGCGCTTGCCGTCTTCGCCCAGGATCGCGACGTCCATGTCGGGCAGCGGTTTGCCGCAATTGACGATCGCGCGGTAACGGGCGGGGCGGGACAGATCGCGCGGGGCGCCCGAAAGGCGTTCTTCCTCCACCAGTTCGACCCGTATACCTTCGCCCGGCGGCATTACCGTCACCGCCAGCACCGCCTCGGCTAGGCCATAGGACGGGGTGAAGGACGCCGCCTTGAAGCCCGCGTCGGCAAAGGCGTTGACGAAGTTCTGCATCACATCGGGGCGGATCATGTCCGCGCCATTGCCCGCGATACGCCAGCGCGACAGGTCAAATCGCTCGCCCACATGGCTCTGGCTCGAAATGCGGCGCGCGCAGATGTCGTAGCCGAAGGTCGGCGAATAGGAGAGCGTGTTGCCCGGATTGCGGCTGATCATGTCGAGCCACGCCAACGGGCGGCGCGCAAAGGCATCGGGCTTCAGGTAATCGCCAGAGACCTGATTGGCGATCAGCGACAACAGGCAACCGACGAGGCCCATGTCATGATACCACGGCAGCCAGCTCACGCAGCGGTCATTGGTGCCAAGGTTCATCGTGGTCGAATGGCCGTAGAGATTGTGCAGCAGCGCAGCGTGGGTCACTGCCACCCCGGTGGGGAAGCGGGTCGATCCGCTGGAATATTGCAGATAGCAGATATCGCCGGGCGAGGCTTCGGGCAGGGTGCAATCGGGCGCTGGCCGCCGCGCGAAATCCTGCCAGCTTTCCGCGTCGCAGCCCTGCCGGGCGGCGGCAGCGGCGGCCATCTCGGCGATTTCTTCCGGGTAGAGCAGGATCTTGGGATCAGAGCTGTGCAATTGCACCGCCAGTTGATCGATAAAGCTTTCCTTGCCGCCAAAGGTGGTCGGCAGCGGCAGCGGCACCGGCCATGCCCCGGCATAGACGCAGGCGCAGAACAACGCGGCGAAATCGGCCCCGGTCTCTGCGATCAGCGCAACCCGATCTTCCTTGCCGATCCCCGCCGCGATCAGGCGGCGCGCCATCACCAGCGCATCATCGCGCATTTCGACATAGGGATAGACGCGCGCCAGTTCGCCGCGCATGTCATGAAAATTAAGGCCCTTGCGGCTGCGGGCGGCATAATCGATCGCATCGTTGAAGGTTGCAAATTGCGCACGGATTCGCGGCAGGTCGCAATCATTCGGCGTCGGCGTCAAAACGGCGTCGTTCATATTTTCAGCGATACCCGTTGTTTGCGGCGCGTCCCATAGCGTTCTCCCGCTCGCGCTCTGGCATTACCCCGTATTGCCGGGCATAGTTCCGGCAATGTCCAGCATGTGGCATTTAATAGCGAAGGTGGCACGAATAAGGCGAAATGGTTTCAGGTAAAGCAATTTCGTCATCGCCCGGTCGCGAAACCGGAGCGGATTCCGGGCGAAAACGCCGCGAAAAGCCGCGCGTGAAGCCGCCGCTGACTGAGGCGACCTTGCGTGATCTGGCGCTGCACTACGCTGCGCGCTTCGCCACCACGGGCGCGCGTGTGGAAGCCTTTCTGGCGCGCAAGATCAGGGAGCGTGGCTTGGCCGAGGATGCCGATGGCCGCAGGGTTGAGGTTGATATTCCTGCCCTTGTCGCGCGTTTGGTGGAGTTGGGCTATGTCGATGATGATGCCTATGCCCGGGCGCGGGCGCGCGATCTGGGCGCGCGGGGCTATGGCGGACGGCGCGTGGAGGAGACGCTGCGGTTTGCCGGCGTCGGCGAAGACCTAAGGCGCGCCCATGCGCCTGGCGAGGCCGGCAGCCGCCGCGCTGCTGCGCTGATGGCGCAGAAAAAGCGCCTTGGCCCGTGGGCGCGCGATCAGGACGGCGCGCGCGATCCGCTTGCCGCGCGCAAGGTGCATGAAAAAGCCGTTGCAGCAATGCTGCGCGCAGGCCACCAGTATGATCACGTGCGGTTCGTCCTCGCAGCCAAGCGGCCTGAGGATGTGGACCAATGGCTGGACGAAGCCACAGACGAAGAAGAGGCAGAGCAATGGTAAAGGTTCACTGGCTTACGGCAGGCGTGATGGCGCTGGGCGTGGTGACGGCGTGCTCGCCCGGCGAAGGCGCGACCGCGAGCGTGCAGGCCCCGGCGGCGGCGGCGGCGGCCGAGAATGCGCGCCACCCAGTCTCGGGCCTCGAAGTGATCGATCTGGTGGTGGAGCGCGGCGCGAAGAAGCTCCCGTTCAAGGTCGAACTGGCCGCCAGTCCGGCAGCGCAGTCCAAAGGCCTGATGTTCCGCACCGAACTTGGCGATAATGAAGGGATGCTGTTTCCCTCCGCCGCGCCCGAGCCGCGCAGCTTCTGGATGAAGAACGTCCCAATACCGCTCGACATCATCTTCATCGGCACCGATGGCCGGATCACCAATATCGCGGCGAACACCGTGCCCTATTCGCTCGATTCGGTGCCATCAGCGGGCTTTACAATCGCGGTGCTGGAACTGCGCGCGGGCCGGGCGAAGGAACTGGGGATCGTACCGGGGGATAGGGTTGTATATACTCTGCCCGAGTGATCTCCCCCTTGGCGCTCCCCACCAATTCCGCTAGGCGCTCCGCTCATGGGAATCCTCGGAAAAATCTTCACCTGGTGGGATGGCGCCACCTTCGGGACGCAGCTCTGGGCTGCCCGCGCGGGCGGCGAACATGTCGGCACTGATGGTGCGGGCAACAAATATTACCGTGCCAAGCCAAAGGCTAAAGGCGCGAATGACGGCTCCTACACCAGCCGGGACAAGCGTTGGGTGATCTACAACGGCGCCAATGATGCCAGCCGCGTTCCGGCGGAATGGCACGGCTGGCTGCACGGCACCTACGACGAAGTGCCCGAAAGCCACCTGCCACCGCCGCGTATCTGGGAGGTCGACTATACCCCCAACGCCACCGGCACGGCGCAAGCCTATGTCCCGCAAGGCGCGCTTGAGCGTGGCGGACAGCGCGCGCGCGCCGTGGGCGATTATGAAGCCTGGACCCCCGGCGGCACGGATAGCTAAGACTCATGGCCGCGGCCCTTCGTCTTGCAGCTGCGCTGGTCGGCGCGCTCGCGCTTGCGGCCTGCGGTGACGGTGCGAGCGCGCCCGATACCGTTAAGGTCAAGCTTGATGAGGCCGTGTCCGCCGCCCCGGGGAAACCATCGGCACCGTCCACGCCGGTCAAGGATTACGGCGCCACCCCGATGAAGGACCGCGTCGCGGTGATCGGCCTGCTGAACAAGCGCAACAATGTCTCTCAGGAGATCAAGCTGAAGCCCGGCGAAGCGCAGGAGTTCGGCCCAGTCATCATCCGCCTGTCCGCCTGCGAGCGCACCGCGCCGTGGGAAATGCCGCAAGAGGCCGGCGCCTTCGTGCAGGTCGACATCCGTGAACGCGGGCAAAGCCAGCATCGGCGGGTGTTTTCAGGCTGGCTATTCCGCGATTCGCCCAGCCTCAATGTGGTCGAACACCCGGTCTATGATGTCTGGGTCAAGGATTGCACAATGCGCTTCCCGGGCGAGGAAGGCTCGGCAGCGGCGGACAAGCCCGCGCCCGGCAAGCCTGCGCCGCGCCCATCGCCCAGCGCCTCGCCCACGCCAGAGCCAGCACCCGAAGCGTAAGCCGGTCCCTCGCTGAAGCTGCGCCAGGCCATGCCAAGGCTGGCGTGAGGCTGGCCTTTGGCGCCGTCCACCAGCTTGCGGTAATCGGCCTGCGCCAGTTCGATCGCACCCATCGACCGCAGGTGTTCGGTCATGAATTGGCAATCGAGCACGGCGAACCCCGCCGACCGCAACATCGCCACCAGCCACGTCAGTGCGACCTTGCTGGCATCGGGCACGCGGCTGAACATGCTTTCGCCGCAGAACACCCGGTCGAAATTGACCCCATAGAGCCCGCCGACAAGCTGCGGCTGACCGGTCCCATCCGCCAGCCAGCATTCCACCGAATGGGCGTGCCCGGCGCGGTGAAGGCCGATATAGCTTTGGACGATCCGCTCGCTGATCCAGGTTTCGGGATGGTCCAACCGCGGATCGGCACAGGCGCGGATCACCTGTTCAAACGCGCGGTCGATCGTCACCGTGAACCGGTCGGCGCGCAGGACCTTGCGCAGCGATTTCGAAATGTGGAGATCATCCAGCGGAATGATCGCCCGGTCGCGGGGTTCCACCCAGAACACGTCAGGATCCTCGCGCGTGTCGGCCATCGGGAAGATCCCGCTGCGGTAGGCCAGCAGCAGGGTTTCAACCGGGATCGAAGGGCGGGCAGGGGCGTGCATGATTGCGTCCGACATTACAGCGGCGCAGGCTCAGAGGCAAAGAGGATTGCCTATCTCTGACGGCTTCGATAAAGGCACCGCTCCAACGCGCTGCAGGGGTGTAGCTCAGTTGGTAGAGCATCGGTCTCCAAAACCGAGGGCCTGCGGTTCGAGTCCGCACACCCCTGCCAATTTCTGCGTTTCGAACCGGCCTCCGCCGGTTCGTCCTCCCGGCTGATCCTCCATTACGCTACGCTCCATTCCGGGCCGGTCCGGGCGCGCGGTCGCGCTTGCGACGCCTTTGGCGTCGTTATTGTTTTCCGCAGCCCGTCCGGGCTGCGGAATCCTCGCTCATGCGACCTGAAGGTCGCGTCGCTGCGGGCGGCCGGTCGGCCTTGCGACGCCTTTCGCGTCGTTATGTCCCTCTGACATCGATGTATTCGGTGTCCGTAAGCGGCCTTACCAAGCACCCTCATTCATCCTGCCGCAAGGCGAACCGTGTATTTCTGTCGGTGAAACGAGTTCATCACCGCACAGGAGATCCGAAGATGAGCGCCTACACCTTCCGTTCCTCGCGGCCTGATCAGTGGGTCAGCCCGCGCCCGACACGTGATCCTGCGCGCGGCCGTGCGATTCATGGCCCGCTGCGCCCGATGGAACGCCCCGGCTTGCTAGGGCGTCTGCTGGGTCACCAGTGAGCGGTGCGGACGAAAATCCCGCGCGATCAAGCGCCCCTTCGCTCAAGCAATGCTCAATCGTGTCCGTTGGCTGACCGAAGTCTGATGCTCTTGTCACCGCTCCGCCGTCCGAGTGACTTTTAACCAAACCATAGCTGTCTCAACCGGGGATTCGCCCCGGAGGGGACATTCTGGTCATGGCAAGCACGTTTATTGAAGCCGGTTATTCCGACGGCGATGTTGACACCAACTTCACAGCCAAGCGCACGCTGAATGATATCGCGAATGAACGTTTTTCGCGCCGTCAAACCGTGCTCGGGGGTCTGGGTGCATCGGCGACGGCCTTTCTGGGCACATCGCTGTTGACCGCCTGTGGTAGCGATGAACAGGTGGGATTTGCAACCGAGACGCTGGTCAATGCCGGTCAGGATGCCACCACCAGCGCCGGGCGCATGGTCACCATCGCGCCAACGGTCGCCAACTCGGCGTCGTTCACGGTTGAACAATTTGCTGGTCCTACGGTGACTCTGTCGGGCACGGGGGCGACCCGCAGCTTTTTCGCTCCCGGTGTTGCCGCTCCGACGACGCTGGGCTTCCGGATCACGGCCAACGGCCAGGCTGACGACGTCAGCATTACGGTCAACCCGGCCCAGCTCGGATTTACGGCGGTGCCGCGCAATCTCAACGACGTGGTGACCGTGCCGAGCGGGCACAATGTCACGGTGCTGACCCGGCTGGGCGATCCGATTCAGGCTGGCGTACCGACCTTCGCCAACAACGGCACCGATACGAACTATGCCGGCCGCATCGGTGATCACGGCGACGCGCTGTATTACTACGGCCTCTCAGCCGCGGGCATGCGTGACGATAACAGCTCGATCCGCGGGCTGCTGGTTCAGAACCACGAGAACCTCAACGAGCAATATCTGCACCCCAATGGCCCGACCAACCTGGCATCGGGCGTGCGGCCTGCAGCCGAAGCGATCAAGGAAATCGAAGCGCACGGTGTTTCGGTGGTCGAGATCCAGGACACCGGCAACCGCAATTGGGTGATGGTCCAGAACAGCGCGCTCAATCGCCGCATCACGCCCAACACGCCGATGGTGTTCAACGGCCCGGTGCGCGGCACGGCGTTCCTGCGCACTGTCGGCTCGCCAAGCGGCACCACCGGCACCGGCACGATCAACAATTGCGCCAACGGCTATGCCTTCTGGGGCACCAACCTGACCTGCGAAGAAAACTGGGCTGGATACTTTCGGCGCGACAATACCGGTGCCGACGCGGACACCGCCAACCGCACCGCGCGCGAACTGACCTCGCTGCGGCGCTATGGGGTCACCAGCACGCGCGGCAATTTCGGCTGGTCGACCGTGTCGACAACCGACCCGATCTTCCGCCGCTGGGACGCGCGTGCTGGAGCAGGCGCGGCAACCGATGATTACCGCAATGAGCCCAACACCTTTGGCTGGGTGGTCGAGATCGATCCGTTCAACCCCAACAATGCCCCGCGCAAGCGCACTGCGCTGGGCCGGATGGGGCATGAAGGGGCCTGGCTGGCCGAACCGGTCGTGGGCCAGCCCATTGCAGTCTACATGGGCGATGATGCCCGGCGTGAATATATGTACAAGTTCGTTTCGACCGCGACCTGGGTCGAAGCCGATCGTAACAGCGCCGACCGGCTTGCGGTTGGGGACAAGTATCTCGACAGCGGGATCCTGTATGTCGCCCGCTTCAACGCCGACGGCTCTGGCACGTGGTTGCCGCTGGTGTTCGGGATGGTTCCAACCCGTCCGGCAGTGGGCACTGAACCGGCCTATACCTTCGAGAGTCAGGCCGACATTCTGGTCAACACCCGGCTTGCCGCCGATGCGGTGGGTGCTACCCCGATGGACCGTCCCGAATGGACTGCGGTGAACCCGGCCAATGGTGAGATCTACCTGACCCTCACCAACAACAACACCTCTGGCCGTCCGGTTACTGGTACCGATGCCGCCAACCCGCGCTCTTATGTCGAACCGCGCGGCACCGGCACTACGACTGGCAACCCCAACGGCCACATTATTCGCATGCGCGAAACGGGTGACCGGGGTTCGGCGACCACCTTCCGGTGGGACATTTACCTGTTCGGCGCGGATTCGGTCGATGCCAGCGCGGCGAACGTCAATCTGTCCGGCCTGAATGCCGAAAACGACTTCTCCAGCCCCGATGGCCTGTGGTTTGCACGCCCGCAGAACCCTTCGGGAGTGGGTCGTCCGCTGCTGTGGATCCAGACCGATGATGGTGCCTTCACTGATCGCACCAACAACCAGATGCTCGCCGCGCTTCCGGGCCGCGTGGGCGATGGCGGGGCGCGTACCATCACCAACACCAATGGTGGCACGGGCACGCAGGCGACCTTCGTCGGCGCGGCGGCAACCGGTGCTACCGTGCGCCGGTTCCTGACCGGCCCGACCGAGTGCGAAATCACCGGGGTCGATACCACCCCCGATGGCCGCACGCTGTTTGTCGGGATCCAGCACCCCGGCGAAGGCGGCGCCACCGCCACGCCGAGCAGCAACTGGCCAGCAAGCCAAGCGGGCGCTGCTCCGGGTGTCCGCCCGCGTTCGGGCGTGGTAGCGGTGACCCGCGCTGACGGGGGCATTGTCGGGCTTTAAGCCCGGGCAACAAATCGCCAAAGCACATATCGAGAGGGGCGGAGCAGCATCAGCGCTGCTCCGCCCCTCTTGCATTCGCGGTTGGCCAGGCGTATTAGCGCGTTCGTCTTTTCCGACATTGGTAGCAGATCATGCCCCTCCGGCGACCTTGTCCCGGGCGGCGCGGCCCCCTACCTGAAACCCGGTCGGCGAAGATGCAGGCATTACGCGAAGGAAACGGGCTATCATGGCCGAACAGAACATTCCCGCAAAGGACGCGGCAGAAGACAAGAAGCGCAAGACGTCGCCCGGCGAATTTTTCCGGCAGGTGCGCGCTGAAACCGGCAAGATCGTGTGGCCGACTCGTGATGAGACGGTGCGCACCTCGATCTTCGTTTTCATCTTCATGCTGATCCTGTCGTTGTTCTTCCTCGGCATCGACAGCGCGTTTGGCGCGATCGTCAAAACCGCGATCGGCCTGCTGCAATAAGGCCGATCCGGCCTTTCCCCATTCCTGCCCGTCAGACTTCAATTTCCAAGGACACTTCATGGCTCGCTGGTATATCATTCACGCCTATTCCGGTTTCGAGAACAAGGTGCGCGACGCGATCATTTCCGAAGCCGAACGGCTGGGCCTGTCCGAAGGCGTTGAGGAAGTGCAGGTGCCAACCGAGACCATCACCGAAGTGAAGCGCGGCAAGAAGGTGCAGGTCGAACGCAAGTTCATGCCCGGTTACGTTCTGGCCAAGCTTAACCTGACGGATGACGTCTATCACTTGGTCAAGAATACGCCGAAGGTGACGGGCTTCCTCGGCTCCATGAACAAGCCGCAGCCGATCTCCGAGAAAGAAGCATCGCGCTACTTCGGCGGCGTTGCCGCAGCGCAGGCCGAACCCAAGCGCGAGATCAGCGTCGATTACGAGATCGGCGATTCGGTCAAGGTGCTCGAAGGCCCGTTCGCCAGCTTCAACGGGATCGTCGAGGAACTCGATTTCGACAAGGCCAAGGTCAAGGTTTCCGTGTCGATCTTCGGCCGCGCCACCCCGGTGGAGCTCGATTTCGAGCATGTGGAGCTCGCGAAGTAAGGACACAGTCGCGGCCTCCTTCAGAGTTCCTAAACGTCTGGCAGATAGACGGTTTCTGAATTTGGTTGAGGAGCGGGGCTGGCTGTGTTCGACACGATCAAGCGATTGCTCGGTTTCGGGCCGAGACAGCCCAAGCATCTGAGCGAGGACGAGCGCGTCGCGCTGCGCACGTCGATCAGCGACTATCTCCGCGAAGACTTGGCGAACGCTCGGCCTGCCGAGATAGTCCGCGAGAATGCTCTCGATGTGTTTTCGGGCGAACTGCCGGAAGAGGAACTGGTAGCAGTGATCGACGCCCTCCTGCCAGACCTCGAAGCGAAGCGTACAGCCGAGATGGCGGACTGGCCCGAAGTCACGGATTGCGACCGGCTCGACGCCGCATTTGCCGAACTCAAAGCGTCCGGCCTCATCGCAGAACAGAACTTCTGGTGCTGTCAGTCCTGTGCTTCAAGCGACGTTCGCGCGACCATCAAGCAAGCGCGCAAATCAGGTGGCACCGTTCCGCGTGGCTATGTGTTCTATCACGATCAGGACACAGATTGCGCGATTCAAGGCGGCGGCCTCTATCTCGCCTTTGGCTCGCGTGAGGGCAAAAACGCGGCTTGCCAAGCGATTGCATCCCACGTGGTCGACACCCTGAAGCGCCACGGCCTGGAGCCGGAATGGAGCGGCAAGCTGGATGTGCGGATATTCCTGCCGCTCGATTGGAAGCGACGTTCCCCCTTGCCCAAATTCTATTGAACACGGGATTGCGCCAATTCGAGTGGCGCAATTGCCTGGTGAAGGCGAGGTGCAGGGCCTAGATTAGGCGGCCATGAAAACCCGCCCAGGCATCTGCCAGCGCAAGCGCCGCTATGCCACCCGGGAGGCGGCTGAGGCGGTTGCTTTACAGGCCGACGTGACCTTGCGTGCTTACAAATGCGTGCTGTGCCACACGTTCCACCTCACCAGCCGCACCAAGGGGCTGCGGGTTCCGCGTCCCATTACTGATTAGACGCGCTTCTTGCCGCCGGTCTTTTTGGCGGGAGCCGCAGTCGCCTTCAGCGCTGCCAGTTCAGCTTCAATCGCGCTGGCCTGCTGCAATCCGGCGATCTCGTCGTCGAGCGCGGTGGGGGACGGCGTAGCGGCGGGCGCTGTGGCAAATTCGGCGCGCCGTTCCAGCGCCTCGATCCGATCAATGCGCCGGTCGATATGCGTGTCGGTCGCAGGCTTTGCTGCCGCTTCGGTCGGTGCGAGCTCGGCAATGCGCGCTGTGATCGCGGCGCGCTTGGCTTCGAGTTCGGTAATGACGGCGGCGGCTTCCTCGATCTGGGTGCCGAGCTCGGCGGCGGCCTCGGCCGTATCGGCAGCCTTGGCGCGTTCGGCCTCGCGAGTCAGCAACGCAGCGCGGGCGAGGTCTTCGCGGCCATGGTCCACCGCGATCTTGGCCTTCGCGGTCCATTCCTCGGCATCGGCGGCCAAGCGGGCGGCGGTTTCCTGCATCCGCGCCTGCTGGCGGCGCGCCTTGGCGGCATCACCGTGCAGCGCGATCAGCGCCTCTTCGATCTCAGATTGCAGCAACCGCAGCATCTTGCGCGGCTCTCCTGCCTTGCTGACGAGGCTATCGACGTTGCTTGAAACGATTTCGCGCGCACGGATGGCGATGGTGATCATGCAGGTCCCCGTTGAATTAGCTGCCTGCGGGTAACATGCACCAGGTTAACGATTGAAGTCGATCAGAAAATAACCGCAGCGGCGCGCTGGCTATCGCCTGATGGCGCGGACGATGCCGGGGGCAGAGAACGTCACCTCGCAATCGGCATCTTCAAACATCCGGACCACGCTTTTGGTGCGCTCGGGACTGTCAAACTCGGGCGAGAACATGTCGAAGGTATCGAGCAGCGCCCACTCGCGGCGCTCGGCCGGGGTCAGATCGGGCGGAAAGGTCCCGGCAATGTCCACCAGCGGCAGAAATCGCGTCAGGTGCCGCAGCGGCGTGCCCGCCAGCGCATCATGCGCCGCGAGCAGCCAATCGAGATTGCGATCGATCAGCCCCAGCAGCTTCTCGTTCGGCATGCGCTTGGTGAAGGGGCGCAGCATGTATTTGGCGTTGATCTTGGTCCACCAGCCCCGGATTTCATAGAAATCGACCACGATCTGGCCGCCATGCTTGGCTTTGCTGACGAGCGCCCTGACCGATTGTTCGAAGTTCGGCGTGTGTTGCAGCACCCCGCGGCACAGCACCTTGTCGAACGCGGCGTCGGGATAGGGCATATCGTAAATGCTGGCCTGGCACAGGTGAAACCGCTCTGGCGCGATGCTGCCGTTGGAGCGCATATTGGCTTCGACCGCCGAGGAATAATCCAGCGCGTAAAGATTGGCCTCGGTCTCTTCGAGGATCACCCGGCTGAGCCGACCCGCGCCGGCCCCTGCCTCCAGCAGATCGATGCCCACCAGCTCCTCAGGCGTCCAGCCGGTGAGATGCCAGAACATCTCCGAACTGTGCCGATGCAGCTGGGTCCGATCAAACTTGTTCCACTGAAAACCGAAGCTTTCCGAGTAGTTGTCGAGATCGACATACCGGGGAATGCCGTTGACGACTGCCGCATTGCCTCTGAGCTCAACCGCCACGGACCCACCCCATGTTATTGTTTTGCGGACGAGTTAGACGGGCCGCAGAGGCATGTCAAAATGCAGTGCGGAAGATAGCCCTCTCCCCTTGCGGGAGAGGGTTGGGAGAGGGGACCAGAGCAGCGCTCCAGCCCAACCCCCTCTCAACTGCGACTAGGCAGCAAGCTGCCAAGTCTCCGTATCTCTCCCGCAAGGGGAGAGAGGTTATCGTCCGCTTCTGGCCCTTCTATGACCGGAAGTGGGTGGGGATCTAACAGGCAGGACCGAGGCTGAATCGCACCCTGCATTGGCGAGCCATTGTTCAAAGTCAATGATCAAGAGAGATACGCTCGAATGAAGAATAGAGTGATTTGCATACACATTAAATAATGCAAAATACAAGTCAAATAAAAGTCTCGAAAAGGCGTTGTTGAATCAATGTATTTTTCGACGACTACTCTTTGCGACATCCATCTCTAACTTTGCCAAATCATAGAGATTGCTATTTAATTCGATCTGCGCATGATTTATTATATCATCCCAAGTGAGCTTTCTTGGATCATGGTTCAAAGAATTTCTGTTCGCAATCGATATACCACATCGAATAAATAACGAAGTAATAACGATCTCGATTGCAAGTCCGCGGATATTTCTCTCAAAAACATATATTTCAGATTGATCAGATCTCTCAAAATTGTATCTAAATGCATTAATCATACTCATCATTTTTCTAATTTGATATTGGACTATTTGCAAATTTTCGATACGTTCTTCATTCAAATATCGAAAACCTGATGAGATTTCAACATGATATCTTTCCATGATTTGCAAAAACTCATCTAAGTGTTTGAGGTTGATATCAACAACAGAGACCTCTCTTGAACAATATTTCATAAGAAACGCTTGAAATCTCGTCGAATGTATTTGCCACCAACACGACAATAGATTTAGCTGAGCAGATAGAGATTTTTCCAATTTACGTATCTCTTCTTGCCTATTTCGATAATTTGTCCTCGTTGCGATGTAAGACAAAATGAGCGCTAAAACTGCAATAACTACAAGTGGATTTTCGAATATTTTAAGAAATTTCTCGTCACGCACAAACTCATCGATGCAATATCTAAAATTATCAATGTCAATTTTCATGATGTATACCCTCGCATAGACAAAATATACAAAAAATAAGACAAAGCATATTTGATGAAAGACTTGCAGACAGCGCTATAAAACTTCGATTAGATGTTATTATCATATCGCAAAAAGGCCTCCACTGCTAGGCAGTCAAATCCGTGCAACAGGCGATCGCTTGCGGGTAATTTCATCAATTACACCAAAGTCCGCTCCGGACTCGCTCCCCGAACGGCAGCTTCTGGCTGCGCTCTACCATAAAGCGGACCATCCTCGACCTGTCTCGCGCGGTCACTGGGGGATTGTGACCGGGCTTTCCTACCCGTGGCTAAGCGGCCAAGGTGCAGCGCATGACCTTCCGGAATCGCCCCTTTGCCGCGCATCATCCCCGCCGATGAGGCAGCCCGATCAGGGGACGGTTTTTACGTTCTGGACAGTGTAACCTGTGTCTCCAACAGCCTCCAAGATGAACGAAGGCGTGGGGCGAGGCAGGGGTTGGCGCGGGGGTTGGTTCAGGGCGCGCAGGCTTGCATTGCGCGGCAAAACCGCTATGCGCGCCGCTTCGCTGGCTTACGGGCCATGCGATTCCGTGCGGGAGTTTCCGCTGTGCACGCAGCAGGAACGCTGGACCGCTTAACATGAGCTCAGCTGGAAACAGCGAGGCAACAGTGCGACAGGAGCATGGCCCATGGCCAAGAAAATTGAAGGCTATATCAAGCTGCAGGTGCCCGCGGGCTCTGCCACCCCCTCGCCGCCGATCGGCCCGGCGCTGGGTCAGCGCGGCGTCAACATCATGGAATTCTGCAAGGCGTTCAACGCCTCGACGCAGGAAATGGAAAAGGGCATGCCGATCCCGACCGTGATCACGGTCTATGCGGATCGCTCGTTCACTTTCGTGACCAAGACCGCGCCCGCGACCTACTTCATCAAGAAGGCCGCGAACCTCAAGTCGGGCTCGAAGGAGCCGGGCAAGATTTCGGCTGGCACCATCAAGAGCTCGCAGATCCGTGAGATCGCGGAAGCCAAGATGGTCGATCTGAACGCGAACGATATTGATCAGGCCATGAAGATCATCGCGGGTTCTGCCCGTTCGATGGGCCTCGAAGTGGTGGAGGGCTAAGCACATGACCAAGATCACCAAGAAGGCGAAGGTTCTGGCCGCGCTCGACCGCGAAAAGCTCTACACCGTTGACGAAGCGCTGAGCGTGCTGCGTCAGTACAAGACCAAGTTCGACGAGACGGTCGAAGTCGCCATGAACCTCGGCGTTGATCCGCGTCACGCCGATCAGATGGTGCGCGGCATGGTGTCGCTGCCATCGGGCACCGGCAAGGACGTCCGCGTTGCGGTGTTCGCGCGCGGCGACAACGCCGAAAAGGCGCTGGCGGCTGGCGCTGACAAGGTTGGCGCTGAAGACCTGATGGAAGACATGCTGGCGGGCAACCTCGATTACGACCGCGTGATCGCATCGCCCGACATGATGGCTGTCGTCGGTCGTCTGGGTAAGACGCTGGGCCCCAAGGGCCTGATGCCGAACCCCAAGCTCGGCACCGTCACTCCCAACGTCGCGCAGGCGGTCAAGGACGCCAAGAGCGGCCAGGTCGAATATCGCGTTGAAAAGCAGGGCATCATCCATTCGGGCATCGGCAAGCTGAGCTTCTCGGACGACGCGCTAAAGGCCAACTTCAAGGCGCTGACCGAGGCGGTGGTGAAGTCCAAGCCTTCGGGCGCGAAGGGCAAGTATGTGCGCAAGGTCACCGTGACCTCGTCCATGGGCCCGGGCCTCAAGGTTGATCTGAGCGAGGTCGAAGGCGCGTGATTTGTGGGGCGAAGCCGCATCCGCGGCTTCGCTTCCTCGCTCATGCGACCTGAAGGTCGCATCGCTGCGGGCGGCCGGTCGGCCTTGCGATCCCGCGGGATCGATTGGCTCTTTCCTACAGACCCGCCTACCAAATACGAGGGGTCGGAAGCATTGCGCTTCCGGCCCCTTCGCTTGAGCGCATAAGTCATATGCCCCCTTGTGTTTGGCCCCCGCGCTCCCACTTGCAGATAACAGGCGCGGCACCCCCTCTTCTCCCCGGCTGCGCCTTTTCGGAAAATGAGGTCTGATAATGCCCGCGTCTGCGCAGGATGAACGCCGTTGGCTTGATCCCAAATGGTTCGTGGTCGCCGCCGCGCTGGCCGTGTTTGGTCTGATTGTCAGCTATGATGTCCGACTGGGCATGGCCGCGGGCGCTCTGCTGGGAGCCGGGGTGTTCGTGTGGCTCTATCTCGCGCTGCGCTATGCTCCGTTCAAAGGCGGCGAATCGGGTCGCAGCCTGTTGGTGGAACGAGTCCGTCAGCAGACCAGCAATCGCCGCGCGGCCACAGACCGCATCGGAGCGCCTGCGTCGCTAAGCTCGCAGCAGAGCCCGGATCCGGCCCAGCGCCCCTGAGCGCTGCGCCAACGACTTGGCTTGCATGACGCTGGCGTCAAATCCCGCCCGCGCGCCGAGCAGCGCCCGATTGGCGAATGTGGGCCGGAGCAGCACGAGGCTTGAGCAAGCGACATGGTCGGTGCCGAACAGCTCCTTGTGCGCGCCGTCGCCCTCGGTGAAATCGAACCAGCGGTAGCGGTGCTCTGCGAACAAGCGCTCCAGCGCTTCCATCTGCAACACCGTGCCGGGGGAAAGCCGCGCGTGGGCGGGATCATAGCCGAGATGGGCATAGACCAATGTCTGCCCCATCACTGGCAAAGCCAGATAGGCGACTGCCTGACCACCAGCGTGGAGCAGGAAGGCGCGCATCGCGTCCGCCTCGGCCGCCGCCAGCATTGCGGCGCGCGCTTCTGGCCCGTCGGGCAGCCCGGCATTCAGCAGCCGTGCCTGATAGGTCTTGGCCGACAGGGGCAAAGCGGCGGCGAGGAAGGCTTCGATGTCAGCCGGGGTGCGGTGTTCGCTGACGTGGTAACCACCGGTCTCCTCGCTCAGCTTCTTGGCCTTGCGCCGCAGGGTGGAGCGGGTCTTGCCCGAAAACTGCGCCAAGTAATCGGCAAAGCTCTGGCCCATGTCGATGTAATGACGCCGGTAATCCTGCCGACCACCCGCGATATGGCCGGGATAGCGTGCGGCGATTGCGGCCAGGCTGGCAGTGGGCGCAGACAGCACCCGCACGCCATCCGGGCCGCTTGGTGGGGTCGCGGGAAGCGTACCCGCCAGCACCTCTTCAAGCGTGAAGGCGAAGCTCGCGAGGCGTCGCGGCACGCTCAGCAAGCGGCGCGAGCCGAGGGTAAAGTCAATTCCGATGGTCTGCGGAACGGCCATGCCAGCGCCGCCTCACAGCGCGCCGTACAGCGCGTTGGAGACGAACTGCTCAGCCAAGCGCATTCCGGTGCGCATCGCATTGGCCGGGAGCGGGATGCTCGCGGTGCCCTGCCCTGCCAGCGGAGGTGGGTTTGCAGCGTAAGTGCCGGTTTCCACGCCGGGCATCTCGGCCAACGCCCGCACCAGTCCGGTAAAGCGGCGACGCACGATGGGGTTCACTGCCAGCTTGCGGCGATTGATCAGCTCAAACGAATGGCTCACGAAGGTAAAGCTTTCGCGCCCGCCCTGCCGTGCATGGCGGACTGCGGCGAGCATTTCCGCAAGCGTCAGCGCGGTGATCTGCGCATGGCGTTGGCCACCGCCAATTGTGCCGATTGTGCCCGCGGGCACTTCGATCACGCCCATATGTTCCACCGGATCGCGAATATCCGGGCCAAGACTGATGCGACACAACCCATCGCTCAGCGCCGGGCAGTGGCTTGAATCATACGCGATGCCTATCTCCGCCAGCGCCCGCAGCGTATCGTCATTCGCGCCGTAATTGCCCGCGCGGAATGCCACCGGCGCGGGCGCACCGGCTGCGATCAGAGTGTCACGGGCATTGGCCAGCAGCTGGCATTGTTCGTCAAACGGGAAGTCGGCGATGCACAGGCCTGAGCGTTTTGAAGCGAGCGGATTGGCGCTGCCCGCGTGCTGCAGCCATTCAGTATGGCAGTGCAATTGCACATCCTGGCCAGCGGCGACGATGGGTCCGACGATATCTTCGATCGCCGCTACACCCCAGACCAGCGCGGGCATCGGATCGACGAAGAACACGGCCTTCTGCCCATATTTTGCGAGCAGTTCGAGCTTGTGGGTAACCCCGGCCGGACCTTCAGGAGTGATGCAGCCAACCGATCTTGCGTAATTCTCCGTCCGGGACGCCCGGCTCGGTCCGGCATACAGACCTGACGAATACTCGGTGTCGATCGTGATGAAAACGCGGGTCATGGCGCCTTTGGCGGTAACGCCAAAGGGTTAAGGGCCGGTGATGAAAGGCCCCGCTTCTAGAGCGCTTTCCGACCATTCTGGATCGCCCTGACGGAGCCGATTTTGGCCCAGCGCGAGGCGAGAGAAGGGAGCCATGCTGAAGCATAGTGACCGACGATCAACGTGGCGCTGGGCCAAAATCGGCCCGCCTCACGCCGTAGGCGTGCTTACCCTGAGCGCCAGCCTTGGCAGGCAGTCGAAGGGGGGTCGCGTCAGGGCGATCCAGAATGGTCGGAAAGCGCTCTAAAACCAGACCGGCCGCTATCTGACCTTTTCAGACAAAACTTGCCGTTCCGCTAAGGCCCCCAGAAGTGGACGTTGCGCCAGCGTGGCCTTGGCGATCAGGCGTGACTCATTGAAAACCTTATAATCCAATCGCAATGTGGTGTTCTCATGCCGCCGCTTTGCCGGATGTAAAGTGATACTGAAAAGCGCTCTCCGAGCAGCCATGCTTGCCTTCAGGCGGCAGTCGATGCTTCCATCTAGGGTCAGGACCTATTAACCGCGCCTTCGAGGCGGCGGAATGGCGAATAGATCGGTCCGTTTCGCGCGCCGGGAAGGCTGGTTGCCTTTCGAAGCGCGGGGCAGGCCGAGATGGAAGCCATTCCGCCGTCCCGCAGGGATTTGGCCAAAAGGGCCCATCGCCGCGTCAGCTCGGTTGGAAATATCGACATATTCCTGCACCTCACTTCCTCGCGCTGGGCCCTTTTGACTCAAACCTCGAAGGCGCGGTTAATAGGTCCTGACCCTAGCGTCCCACTTTGGTGTCCGGACCGGACATTTCTCGCCAATCGGCTTCGAATTGTGTGATTGGTTCCTGCGCCTTCCGAACAATCTCGCCGGCACAACGCTCGACCCGATCTACTTCACAAATACCGTGGAAAACCAATACGTATTGATCAAAGACCTGTTCAGCCTGTTTTCGAACGACAACTACAGAGTAGAAGGTGGCTCCTTCACGGTCTGAGGTGAGCAGAACGAGTTTCCATCCATCCGCGGCGTCTTCGCCAACGCGCAGTGACTGGCTGGCGGAGATCTGTTCGGTTACCTCGCTTGCGAGAAACTTCCCTATCTTATTTGTTCCGATGTGCTCGACGGAAATCGGCGCTGATGACGCCGGGAAATACGCAAATCCAAGACTGGCCATCAGTCCGATCGCAAGAACACAAAAACCTTTAGACACCCTGTCCACGGTGAGCGGATAACGCATTAGCTAACGCCCTTCCAGCGAATTTGTTGGCAGCTTGCCGACCCCCGCCGTCTGCCAGCATCAATGATGCTGCGTTCCCGCGTTAAAGAAGTCTTCAGTTCAGTCATGCGACACTGGTTTCCTGATCCGGAGGCAAGCAATGTTGATCACGATACCGAAGCGACGCCCTAGAAGGCTGCGCGTCTTACTTGATGGTTGTGTTGAGACGATCAGAGGTCAACAAGAGGTGCTGGTCAGAGATATCTCGCAGGACGGAGTGCTGATTGAGACGCTTGATCCGCCTAGCCTAGGTGAAAAGGTCAACCTACTGTGTTCGGGCCACCGGCTCGAAGGCTTGGTCGTGTGGCATAGGGACTCCCGAATCGGGATTGCGTTCGAGCAACCTCTTCCATCGGCAGTATGGAACAACTTCTCCACTCAATTACTCAGGGTTGGAGCGCCACGCAATTACCGCCGTGATCAGATACCGGATGATGATGTACAAATCGAAGTAACACCTCGAGCAATCCGGCTTCGAGGAATGGGTAGAAGTTGAGGCCGGGCGAACGGCTATTCAGATGATCGATCAAAAATATCACGATCCTCAGACATGACCTCATTGCCGTAACTTCAGCCTTCAACCGCTTGCGATACCCTGGTGCCTGAAACCTGGAATGGTTCTGTTAACTTAGAGCACTTTCCGACCCACTTCGCGCCATTTCGCGCCGCGCGCGCTCGACCTGACAGCCGAAGTCAGCCTCAAACGTCCTCAAACTTCGGCGTCCGCCGCTCCATCTCCGCCATCACCGCTTCCACCTGGTTGCGGCTGCGCATGATGCCGTGCTGCTCGATGCTCTCTTCCATCAGGATCGCATCGGTGTCGCGATCGTGCATGTCGGCTTGCAGGCGCTTGGCAGCGCGGATCGCGTGGGGGTTCTTGAGCGCGATGGTGCGGGCGATTTCCAGCGCGCGCTCGCGCGGGTTTTCGTCGACATAGGTCGCCAGGCCAAGCGTTTGCGCCTCGGTACCCGAAAACTCGCGGTTGGTGTAGATCAGCTCGCGCAGCACATCATCGCGCACCAGCCCGCGCCACAGCGCATAGCCGCCCATATCGGGCACCAGCCCCCACTTCATCTCCATGATCGCCATCCGGGTTGCGGGATGGACGATACGGATGTCCGCGCCGCTGGCGATTTGCAGGCCGCCGCCAAAGCACACCCCGTGCACCGCCGCGATCACCGGCACGGGCAGCTTGCGCCACTGCATCGCTACCTGCTGCGGGCGGTTGGCATTGCCATAGGTCCGCTCGGTCAGGCTCGGCTCGTCCTCGGGCGGCCGCCGCGCGAAATTCGACAGGTCGAGCCCGGCGCAGAACGCGCGCCCCTCGCCCGAGAGCACCACGGCGCGCAGGCCTCTCATGCGCTGGAGTGCGTGGCCAGCCTCGATGATGCGTTCAAACATCTCGGGATCGAGCGCGTTCATCTTGTCACCGCGCACGAAGCGCACTTCGGCGACGCCATCTTCCCCCAATTCGATGGCGACGCGATCATTGGCGGTCATGGTGGCGGTGGCGGACATGGCGTGCAGGATCCCTCAAGACAGTGCGAAATGCCAATCAAGATTGACCCATCATCGGTGCCAAGTCCAGCCCCGCGCCGCGTTCACCTTGGCGGGTGTGCGTCGAGGTAGTAGCCGCCCTTGGCATGGGTGGCGATCAGGCCGGACAGGCCAAAGCTGTCCAGCTTGGCCCGCACCCGGGCGACATGCACCGCAAGGCTGTTGGTTTCCGGTTCAAACTCGATCCGCCAGACATCGGCCAGCAAGGCGCGCCGGGTCATCGGTTCGCCCGGACACTCGGCCAGCCGCCACAGCAGGGCAAACTCGCGCGGGTGCAGCCCCAGCCAGCGATCATCCACCCGGCCATCGCGATGGAACAGATCCAGCGTGACATCGCCAGCCTCGCGGAACCGTGGGATCAGCTCCTTGCCCTCGGGGAACTGACCCGATGACGCCGGCGCGTTCACAGAAATCCACCGGCACGCATCGAATAGATTGCCTCGGTGGTAAAGATCAGGTGGTCGATCAGCGTGATATCGAGCGCCTCTCCGATGTCCTGCAATCGCCGGGTGGCGGAAATATCGCCGCTGCTTGGTCGGCATTGGCCTGACGGGTGATTATGAGCGAGGATGATCCCCGCTGCATTGAGCCGCAGGGCTTCTCCAAACAGGCTGCGCATCCGCAGCTGAAGGGTGTCCGACCCGCCCATCCCGATCGCCGCTTCACCCAGGCACGCGCGTTCGGCATCCACGAAGATCGCATGGCACCGCTCATGCAAAGCGGGCGAAGCTAGCACCACGTTGCGCAGGTGGGCGATCAGCGGTGCCGTGTGCTGATCAAACGTCGCCGTAGAGGGACGCGCGGCAATGCGCACGCTGGCTAGCATGGCGCGCCCAACCGGTAACGCGCGCCGCGGTCGGCAATCATGGTAACGGTCGCGCTAAACCCCACCGTCGTCATCCCACGCCGGGCAAGGGGGCCCGCCACGCGCGATACTGGCCGAAGCGGCGCTCCCGCATCACGTGCCGGATGAAACCTGCGAAGATCAGGAGGAGTTGGCAATAGGACGGACCGATTGTGAGAATCAGAAAAGCCAACGGCGAGAACGATTCGACGAGAGCGTTAACCGCGTGGGCTCCCACTGCGACGAGCTGAAACCCGGCAACCCACAGGGGGTAGTTGCGATTCGCGTTCACTGCGATCAGGACAAAGGCTGCCGCTGCGAGCAAATCGGTGCCGACCCCAATCACCGCAACGGGGCCGAAATACGTATCTTGGTAACCTTGCAGCTTAAACAAATAAAACGGCAGCAGCAAAACGCCGACGACCACACTGATCACCCATCGCTCAGGCGCTCCGCCCCAACGCCATATCGCCACCGCCAGAAGAACGATGGCGATATGCTGCGCGTCGGCGCGGTAAGCGTTGAACAGGTCAAGCAGCATGTTTGGCTTGGCCTAGCGTTCAGGCGGCAAGCGAATGCGAATGCGGGATCTTGAGGTCGACTGCCTCAGTCGGAATGACGGTTGGCCTGCCTCCATCAACCCCAGCATGAACCCGCGCAACCTTGCTCAGTTCATCATGCACCCGCAGCAGGTTGGTCGACATCGCCATCGCTTGGCTTTCCGCTTCGGTCAGCCGCATCAACGCGCGCTGGCCGGTGTGAACTTCGACTTCAGGGTTTTGGCGCGCAGCCAGCATCGCCTGCTTAAGACGCGCCATGGCGATAATCGATTCGTCGGCAATGGCTTCAGCTTCACGGATCAGCTTCTTGAGTTGGTGTGCGTCGGCCAGGATACGTTCGTTCATGATGATACTCCGCAGGTCGCTGGTGCTCAGCCAGTGACCTCAGATTACTCCACAGAGACGGTGGCCTTGCCATCCAGCGCGTTGCTGAGGGCTTCTGCGGCGCTCAAACTGAGAACAACCGCAGCCAGGATGCCAAATGCAATCCCGACTATCGCCCCAACACGAAACAGAACAGCGTGTTCACCGTCGAGCACTCCGGGGACGACCCTCGGCTCTCCAGGCTTGAGCCACGGCGCCTGTTCAATCAAAGACAGCGCGTCGCTCAAGACCAGTCGGCCCGGGTCGTCCTGAAGGCTCAGATCGGGAAAATCTGTTCCAGGCGTAATCTGATATTTTGTGTATGCAGCTTCGCTCAAGGGGTTGATCAAAGCTTCATCCGCAGCATCGGCTAAGTCTTTTTCCGTATTAAGATCAGAGACTTCGCTCAAAGCTTTAGGCGGAAGAGTAGCGCGGTAGTTTTCCACCAACTCGCCAAGGCTGCCCGCGTCGTAGACGTCTTTCAGGGCGCGGATATGCTGGTTGATCCGGGTTTCGGACACGCCAAGTTCCTGCGCGATCACCTTGATTGGGACGCGGCGATCAATGCGCTCTATCACAGAGCGTTGTCTGTCGGTCAGCCGTCGCACGGCTCCGGACGACATTGGCTATTCCTCCAGCAGTTTACCCCGGTTTACACACTGATTAGCGTAAATCGGACGAGAATGCTTCCGTTTTGGATGAAAAAGCGTGGAAGTCCATTAACCTTCCGGCAGAGTACCGTGCCGCTAGGCTGCTGAGCTGTTAACTCCCACCGACTGAAGGTAGCGTTTGATGTTGCGCGCCGCCTGACGCAGCCGCTGTTCATTCTCGACCATGGCAATGCGGACATAGCCTTCGCCATTCTCGCCATAGCCGACGCCGGGGGCGACCGCGACCTGCGCCTGAAGCAGCAATTGCTTGGAAAACTCCAGACTTCCCATGGCCTTCAGCGCCGGGGGCAAGGGGGCCCAGGCAAACATCGACGCCGGCGGCGCCGGAATATCCCAGCCAGCCCGCCCGAAGGCTTCCACCATTACGTCGCGGCGCTTGTGATAGAGCTCGCGATTGGTATCGATAATGTCCTGCGGCCCGTTCAACGCCGCGCAAGCCGCCGCCTGTATCGGGGTGAAGGCTCCATAATCGAGGTATGACTTCACTCGCGTGAGCGCCGCGATGAGCTGCTTGTTACCCACCGCAAAGCCCATGCGCCAACCCGCCATCGAATAGGTTTTGCTCATCGAGGTAAATTCGATCGCAACATCCTTCGCGCCGGGCACCTGCATGATCGAGGGCGTTGGCTTGCCGTCGAAGTAAAGCTCGGAATAGGCCAGATCGGAGACGACCCAGACCTGATTGTCCTTCGCCCAGGCCACCAGCCGTTCGTAAAAGGCCAGATCGACGATCTCGGAGGTGGGATTGGACGGGTAACTCACCACCAATACCGACGGGCGCGGCACGGTGAAGCTCATCGCCCGTTCGAGCGAGTTCCAATATTCCCCATCGGGCGTGGTCGGCACCGAACGGATCGTGGCACCGGCAATGATGAAGCCGAAGGTGTGGATCGGGTAAGAAGGGTTGGGTGCCAGCACCACATCGCCCGGCGCGATGATCGCGGTGGCGAGGCTGGAGAGCCCTTCCTTCGATCCCATCGTAACCACCACTTCGCTTTCGGGATCAAGATCGACCCCGAAGCGGCGGGCATAGTACCCCGCTTGCGCGCGGCGCAGGCCGGGAATGCCCTTGGACTGCGAATAGCCGTGGGCATCGGGCTTCGCCGCCACTTCGCACAGCTTGTCGATCACGTGCTGCGGCGGGGGCTGATCGGGGTTGCCCATTCCCAGATCGATGATGTCCTGCCCGGCCAGCCTCGCCGCATGACGCATGGCGTTGACCTCCGCAATTACATACGGGGGCATCCGCTTCATGCGATAGAACTGGTCATTCATCGGTTGTCATCACCTTGTCTTGCGCAGCCATGATGAGCCGCCACGCCAATTTCTCCCTAGGCCAAGTCCGCAGCGAGAGGGAAGGCGTTTTCGGTGAGTTGCCGCGGACCGCGATTGGCGGCAATAGGGTCAGGACCCATTAACCGCACCTTCGAGGTTTGAGTCAAAAGGGCCCAGACGCATGGCAGACGATACCGATCCGATGGCTGGGGCCGCTGAAAGCCTCAAGGGCTTTTTCGCAATGCAAGGCGAAGCCATGCGCGCAATGATGAGCGGGCAAGACGCCGAATCGCTGCTGCCGCAGGCGATGACCAGCGGCGATATGGCCGAATGGGCCGCCACCGGGACGCAGCTTCAACAACTCTGGATCGATTTTGCGACCCACCAGGCAACCTCTGCGGCCGAGAAAGCGGCCAAAGGCACCAATCTGATGGATCCCGCGCAATGGCTGGCGATTTCGCACGGCATGCTGGGCCAGATGCCCAAAGGCATGGTCGAGGCTTCGGCCAAGTTTGCGCAGGATAACCTGCAATTGTGGTCGGGCGTGATGGAGCGCTTTGTTGCCGGGGCCTCGGGCGGCTCCATCACCACAACGCCCGATCCCGCCGCGCTGCCCAAAAGCGACCGCCGCTTTGCTGATCCGGCATGGCGCGATCATCCGGCCTTTCTGCTGCTGCACCAGACCTATCTGATGATGGCCGATTATTTCCGCTCCGCTGTGAAGGGCATGAACGGGCTCGATCGGGGCAAGCGCCAGCAGCTTGATTTCGCGGTCAGCGCGCTGACCGAAGCGATGAGCCCGGACAATTTCCTTGGCCTAAATCCCGTGGTGCTGAAGCGCACGATGGAGACCAAGGGCGCCAATCTGGTGCGCGGGATGCAGCACCTGATCAATGATATGAAGCGCGGGCAGCTGACCCACACCGATCCCAATGCCTTCCGACTGGGAGAAAACCTCGCCGCGACGCCGGGCAAGGTGGTGCACGAAACCGCGCTGTACCAGCTGATCCAGTACAGCCCCACGACCGAGACGGTGCTGGCCGTGCCGCTGATCATCTTCCCGCCGTGGATCAACCGCTTCTACATCCTCGATCTGACGCCGAAAAAGAGCTTCATCAAATGGGCGGTGGATCAGGGCATTTCTGTGTTCGTGGTCAGCTGGAAATCGGCTGATGCCAGCATGGGTGATGTGGTGTGGGATGATTACATCCGCGCCCAGATGGACGCGATCGACCATGTCCGCGCCCGGCTGGATGTGCCGGCCGTGCACGCCATCGGCTATTGCGTGGCGGGGACGACGCTGGCGGCAACACTGGCGATCCTTGCGCGCCGGGGGGAGGCCGACAAGGTCAAGTCCGCGACCTTCTTCACCGCACAGGTCGATTTCGAGAAGAGCGGCGATCTCAAGAATTTCATCGATGATGGCCAGCTGGAGATGATCGGGCAGTTGTCATCACAGCAAGGCTATCTCGATGGGCGCTATCTTGCCGCCGCGTTCAATGCGCTGCGCGGACGCGATCTGATCTGGAACTATGTCGTCAACAATTACCTCTTGGGTGAGGATTATCCGGCGTTCGATCTGCTGCACTGGAACGGCGATGTGACCAACCTGCCCGCCAGGTGGCACGGTGCCTATCTCCGCGATCTCTACCGTGACAACAAACTCGTTGTGCCTGATGCGCTGGAGGCTGACGGCACGCCGATTGACCTCACCCAGGTGGCCACGCCCAGTTTTGTGCAAGCCGGGCGCGAAGATCATATTGCGCCTGCCGAAAGCGTGTGGCGGATCACCCAGCATTTCAGCGGGCCAATGGATTTCCTGCTGGCGGGATCGGGGCATATTGCGGGCGTGGTCAATCCTCCGGCTGCGGGCAAATATCAGTACTGGATCGGCGACAGCACAGCGCCTTCGCTGAAGGCCTTTGTCGAAAGCGCGACCGAGCATCCCGGCAGCTGGTGGCCGCATTGGCTGGAATGGCTGCACCGCCAGTCTGATGCGCGCGTTCCGGCAACGGGCAAGCGCGCGCCCGGCGGCAAGGGCGATCCGGGAATCGAAGATGCACCGGGGCGATTTGTGAAGACGCGTTGATCGGATTTCAGCTTCAAATTCCTGACAATTCAAAGCTTTGAAGAATTATTGTGCACTGCACAAAAAGACTTGACTTCGCAGCTGCGCGCACTATTTTGTGCAGTGCAACATGAAGCGAGGTCATCATGTCCGAAGTTGAAGTCAAAACCGTTGAAGCCACGCCTGCCGCTGTAAAGGCTCCGGTCGCCAAGATCGATGCCGCTGCCGAAAAGGCTTACGCCGAAGCATCGGCCAAGGTCGCCGAAACTGCGCCCGCCGCAAAGACAATCGCTGCACCCAAGAAGACCCCGGTCGCCAAGAAGGCAACCCCGGTCAAGAAGGCTGCCGCCAAGATCGTCCGCAAGACGGCAACCAAGACCACTGCTGCCAAGAAGGCAGCGCCGGTCAAGAAGCCCGTGCTGGCCAAGAAGGCTGCTCCGAAAGCAGCCAAGCCCGCCACCGCGCCCAAGACCACCAACCCCATCATCAAGCTCAAGGATACCATCATGGCCACTGCCCAGAACACCGATGTGACCGCCACCGCCAAGGAAATGCTGGCTGACGTTCAGACCCGCGCCAAGACCGCCTTCGCCAAGACCAGCGAATTCACCGCTGACGCGACCGAGTTCAGCAAGGCGAATGTTGAAGCTGTCGTTGAAAGCGGCAAGATCTTCTTCAGCGGCGCGCAGGAACTGCTCAAGGACAACATCGAAACCGGCAAGACCGTGATCGAAACCGTCACTGCAGACGCCAAGAAGGTTGCCGCGATCAAGTCGCCGACCGAGCTGATGCAGCTGCAGGGCGAAATCGCCCGTCGCAACTTTGATGCGATGGTGTCCTACGGCTCGAAGCGCACCGAAGCCTGGGTGAAGCTCTATAACGAAGCTTTCGCGCCGATTTCGAACCGCGTCAGCGTCGCCGTCGAGAAGGTCTCGAAGGCTGCCTGAGCATAGAAGTTTCTGAACCGGACCTCTCCTCTCTCTCCCAATCCGGTTCACGAAAGCGCGCTGAAAAGCGCCGGGCCGAGCAGACCAGCGTCTGCTCGGCCCTTTTCTTTGCTTGCTGGGGCCAAGACCGCGCAGCAACCGCTTGCGGATGACCCGCAAAATCCCATAATGTAAGGCCATGCCGATCCATCCTGTCGCCACCCTGTCCGCCATCGCTGCGCCGCCCTTGCGGCTGGCCGATCCTGTGCGCGCAGGCGAAGGGGATGATGGCAAAGATGATGAGGGCGATAGCGGCAGCCAGATCGGCGTCGCCACCAAGACCCGATCCAAACCCAAGAAGCCGAGCCAGTACAAGGTGCTGATGCTCAATGATGATTACACCCCGATGGAATTCGTGGTGCTGGTGCTGAAACGCTTCTTCAGCATGGATCTGGAACAGGCCACTCGCGTGATGCTCCACGTGCATCAGCGCGGGGTCGGCGTGTGCGGCATTTTCCCCTATGAAATCGCCGAGACCAAGGTCAATCAGGTGATGGATTTCGCCAAGCAGAACCAGCACCCGCTGCAATGCACGCTGGAAAAGGCGTAAAAGCGGATTTCATGACCTTGGCATCGCACCATCCTGTGCCAAGTCCCGTTATGGCTGGGCAGGAAAGCGTGTGGGACTACCCCCGCCCGCCAGTTGCAGAGCAAACCGCCCGCCACATCCGGATTGTCTGCAGGGACGTGGTGCTGGTCGATACCTGCGCGGCGTGGCGCACGCTCGAAACCTCACACCCGCCGACCTACTATATTCCGCAAAGCGACATTGCGATGGCGCACCTCGTCGCCAATTCGGGCACGTCATTCTGCGAATGGAAGGGGCAGGCGCGGTATTGGGACGTGGTGATCGGGGACACGCGGCTGGTGGGTGCGGGTTGGTCCTACCCCCGACCCTCGCCGCGCTTTGCCGGGATCGCGGACCACATCGCCTTCTACGCCGCGCCCTTCGATCAGGTGCTGATCGATGGCGAACAGGTGACGCCGCAGCCCGGCGGCTTTTATGGCGGCTGGGTCACCGCGCGCGAAGCGGGGCCGTTCAAGGGCGTCCCCGGCAGCCAGTTCTGGTAAGCGCCGCCAAGGGCCATCCCCGCAATTGAGAGCATGACGCGCGCCCTCACACGCGCTAGGGCGCTTGCATCATCGACGGAAAAACGCCGCACGTGCCCCACCTGATCCCCAGCATTGATCGCTATATCCTGCGGCTGACGCTGGTGCCGATGCTGGGCGTGTTCGCGCTGGCCGCCAGCCTGCTGATGCTCGACAAGATGCTGCGCCTGTTCGATTTCGTCGCGGTGGAAGGCGGGCCGGTCGGCGTGGTGTTCAAGATGCTGGGCGCGCTGATCCCGGAATATGCCAGTCTGGCGATTCCATTGGGCCTGTTGCTGGGCGTGCTGCTGGCCTTCCGCAAGCTCGCCACTTCATCCGAATTGGATACGATGCGCGCGGTTGGCCTGTCGTATAACCGGCTGCTGCGGATGCCCTATATCATCACGCTGGCGCTGGTGGCGGTGAACATCGCGCTGGTGTTCTATATCCAGCCGGTCAGCCGCTATTACTACGAACAGATGGAATATGAGCTGCGCTCCGGCGCGCTCGGCGCATCGATCAAGGTGGGGGAGTTCACCACCATCGCAGACCGTATGGCGCTGCGGATCGAGGCGAGCGAGGATCAGGGCCGCAAGCTGATCGGCATTTTCGCCCGCGTCGCGAACAAGAAGGGGCAGGTGCTGTCGATTTCTGCGCGCGAAGGAGCGTTCCTCGCCACGCGCGACAATCCCGATACGATCATCCTCCGCCTGACCGAGGGCACGATCATTCAGGACACCGGGATGCGCGGCCAAACCCCGCGGGTGCTCAGCTTCAGCCGTCACGACCTGCCGATTGATCTGCCCGCGATGGAGAAATTCCGCGCACGCGGCGATGCCACCCGCGAATATATCCTGCCCGAATTGCTGCGGATCGGCTGGAACGACCGCAGCCCGGAAGACGCGCGCGATGCGAGCCTCGCCAGCTTCAATTTCCGGCTGGTCGAGATCGTGATGATGTTCCTGATGCCGCTGCTCGCCGTGGCGCTGGCGATCCCGCCCAAGCGGTCGACGAGCGCGCTCGGCGTGTTTGTGTCGATCATCATGGTGGTCGCCTATCACAAGGTGAACCAGTATGGTGAGGATGTGGCGGCGCTCGGCCGGTTTGATCCGGTGCTGGCGCTATGGGTGCCGTTCGCGCTGTTCGCCGCGCTGATCCTGTGGATGTATTACCGCGTCGCCTATGTGCCGGGCGGGCAGGCGATCGGCGCGCTGGAATCCGGGTTTGCCAAGCTGTCGAAGCGGATCAGCAAGCTGTTCGCCCGCCGCACCCAGCGCGCCTATCGCCCCGAGCCCGAACCGGCAGCGGCGGCGGCAACGGCTCCGGCTCTGGCGGAATAGCACGTCCATGCAGCTCGATTTCTTCCCTTCGCGCACGCTGACGCTGTATCTGGCGAAGCTGTTCGTGGTGCGCATTTTGGCGGTGCTGGTAATGCTGGTACTGGTGCTGATGGCGCTTGATCTGTTGTCCGCCACGGGCAAGATTCTCGCGGCTGAGGGCAATGGCCAGGCTGAAATCCTGCGCTATGCCAGCCTGCGCCTGCCGCAGCTGATTTCGCGCTTCCTGCCCTATTCGGTGTTGCTGGCAACGCTGATCACGCTGGTGACGCTGAACCAGAACAGCGAAGTGGTGGCGATGAAGGCCGCCGGGCTTTCGGCCCATCAGGTGCTTTCGCCCTTGCTGTTGACGGCGCTGGTGGTGTCGCTGGTCAGCTTCGGCTTCAATGAGCGCATCGTCACCCGCGCCAATGCGACTTTGAAGGCGTGGGAGGCGGCCGAGTATGGCCCGATCCCGCCCCCTGTTGCTGGCGGAGTGCGCTCCGGCGTCTATCTTACGGTGGGCGACGATATCATCTCGGCGGCGACCCTGACTGGATCGGGCCAGCGCATCGTGCTGTCCGGCGTGACCTGGTATGACCGGACACCGGGCGGAATCATCAGCACGCAGGTGCGCAGCCCCCGCGCCACCTATGCTGCCCCAGGCTGGCGGTTAGAAAAGCCAGTCCGCTTCGACGTCGCCAGCGCGATCAGCGAGACCCTGCCGACGCTGGTGGTGGCCGAGGCGCTGACGCCCGAGCGGATCATGCTGCAATCGATCGATCCCGATGCGCAAAGCTTCTGGGAGTTGTCGGCCAGCATTGATGCCTATGAGGCGGCGGGACGCAACACCGATGAAATGCGCGCCAAGTGGTGGCACCGCCTGTCGGGCCCGCTGTCGGCGCTGCTGATGCCGCTGCTGGGCTCAATCGCGGCCTTCGGGCTGGCGCGGTCGGGGCAATTATTCGTGCGCGCGATCATCGGCATGGCGCTGGGCTTTGCCTATTTCGTGGTCGACAATGCCGCGCTGGCGATGGGCAGCTTTGGCGGATATCCGCCGTTTCTGGCCGCCTGGGCGCCGTTCTTCCTGTTTCTGCTGCTGGGCGAGACGGTGCTGGTGCGGACGGAGGAGTGAGCCGGGGCAACTGGTCGCTGCGGCTGGCGCGGCCTCAGGATGCGGCAGCCATGCCGGGGATCGAGCGCGCGGCGGCGGATCTTTTCGCGCATGATCCGGGGCTGGAAGGCTTCGATCCGGACGACACCTGGGAGGTGGCCGATCTTCAGCGCTTCATCCGCAAGGGCCATTGTCTGGTCGCGCATGTCGGCGAGGTCATGGCAGGCTTCCTCGTCACCGAGCCGTTCCGGCGCGAGCTCCATATCTGGGAGATGGACGTGCTCCCCACCTATCACCGGCGCGGCATTGGCGCAGGGCTGGTCCGCGCGGCACAGATCGACGCGCGAAATGCCGGGTTTAAGGCGCTAACCCTCACCACCTTTCGCGATCTGGCATGGAATGCGCCTTTCTATGCCCGGCTCGGATTCGAGGAAGTCACCGCGCTCGACGCGCACCCGCGCCTTGCGGGCGAATTGGCGAACGAGGTCGATGACGGCTTTCCCGCCGACCGCCGCTGCGCGATGATCTGCTTCTTGGATTAGGGCCACCTTCGGTGGCGCAGACCTCCCGCCCCGCCTCCCCACCCGGCCACCATAACATAGCGGTACTATTGGTGGCCGCCGTCCGGGGGGAAGCATTCCCCCGGAATCCTTCCTGATCCCAGACGCGGGAGGCGGGGCGGGAGGTCTGCGTTTCGCGTTAGCGAAACCGCAAATCAGGAACGCGACCCCATCGTGCTCCGCGCAATCCGCGCCACCAGCACCAGCAGCCCGGGATGGTTCGCGCCCTCATAGGTCGAACCCCTACCCAGCTCGCGCGCCAGGCGGCGGTGCGCTTCGGGCAGGTCGTGGTAGGGCATTGAGGGCATCAGGTGGTGCAGCGCGTGATAGCGCAGGCCAACCGGAGCCCAGATTTCTGCCGCGATCCCCGGCGGGGGCACGTTGACGCTGTCGAGGAACTGCGCGGTCACCGTCATCGGCTCGCCCTCGTTCTCCCACAGGTGCGCGACCAGCGTGCGCAGCTGGTTGAGCACCGCAGTGAGCGACAGGATCGCCAGCGCGGTGGCGAGCGGCTGCCAGCCGACCACGAAGGTGCTGCCAATCAGCGCCAACGCCCAGATACTCGCGCCCGCTTCCTGCCAGCGCACCCGGGCGGCAAAGTCACCCTCGGGCGGTTTGCGGCGGAATTCGGGGTTGATCGAGAGTGCGGAGAAACGCTCCCACGTGAAGGTGCGCACGGCCGGGATCAGCAGGCCAAGCGGCACCAGCACTGCAAACCGCACCAGAAACGCCACCGGCGCCAGCAGCGCGATGAGCACAAACAGCGGCAGGCTCCACGGCTTCATCAGCGCGAGCGGCAAGTATTCGGGATCCTCCACCGTGCCATATTGCGTGCGCTTGTGATGGATCACATGCACGCCTTCATACATGAAGCTTGGCGTCAGCAGCGGGATGCCGACCAACAGGTTCCAGCCGGTGCGAAACCCCGGCAGCGCATCGCGGTGGATATGGGTCAGTTCGTGAATGAACATTTCCGCGCGGTACAATGCCAGCGCGGCCACCAGCCCGGCGGCGAGTTGCACGGCGAGATTGCCCGAGAGGATCGCGGTCGCAATCCCGGCATAGCCGAGGCCCGCCGAGAGCAGCATGTCCGTCCAGTAAATCGCTGGCCGTGCCTCGCCCAAGCCCTTGGTCAGGTCGCGCGCTGCGCGCAGCATCGCCTTGTCATCGCTGGCCATAAACTGGGCGCGGGTCGCCCGGGCGAGCGGGGCGGCTTGGGTGCGGGCAGGGTCGATGGTCTGATGGACAGTCATTTTCTGGGCCATGTTCTGGGTCATTATTGGCAATTTCCTGAGGCTCGCCCTACCCCAAATCAGGGATCAAGCCAAACACGGGTTGTTGGTGACAGTGATCGATAGCCTTGCGCGAATGGCACGGGCGCGACACAGACACTGTGATCTGATACAAATACGAGGATCGTCGCGTGACGGATGTGGCCAGCCGCAAGGCAGATGTAAGAATTGAACCGGTCACCGACAAGCACGGGCGCGCGGCCTTTGTGGATCTTGGCCGTGCGTTTTCCAACCGCCTGCCCAATTTCGTCCCTCAAATTCGCGGCGAGCAGCTGGAACTGGTCGATCCGGGCAAGAACCCGTTCTTTGGCCACGCGCGGGTACAGCTGTTCATTGCCAAGCGCGGCGGCCAGCCGGTGGGGCGCATTTCGGCGCAGATCGACGAACTCGCGCTCACCATGCCGGTTGAAAAGGGCTTCGGCCCTGGGACTGGCTGCTTCGGGTATTTTGACGCCGAGGACGAAGATGTCGCCCGCGCGTTGCTGACCACCGCCGAGGCATGGCTGGTGGGACAGGGCATGCGACGCGTGCTCGGCCCGATCTCACTGGCCATGTGGGAAGAGCCCGGTTTGCTCGTGCGCGGGCAGGACCACCCGCCGATGATGATGATGGGACACCACCCGGCGCATTACGCAGGCTGGATCGAGGCAGCGGGATATGCCCGCGCCAAGACGCTCTACACCTATGATCTCGACATTTCGAAGCCGTTCTCGCCGCTGATCCAGCGGATCGTGCAATCGGGCGAGCGCAATGCGCGGATCAATGTCCGCCGGGTCGACAAGAGCCGCTGGGATGAGGAAGTGGCGATCATCCTCGCGATCCTTAACGATGCCTGGTCGGACAATTGGGGCTTTGTGCCCTTCACCCCCGCCGAAGTCGCCTATGCGGGCAAGAAGCTGCGCCCGATCATCCACGAAGAACTCAACATGATTGCCGAAGTCGATGGTCGTCCTGTCGCCTTCATGCTGACCTGGCCCGATGCGAATGACGCGCTGGCAAAGATCAAGGGCAAGCTGTTCCCGCTGGGCTGGATTCACATGCTGCGCTGGCTGCGGTTCCCCAAGGGCGCAGGGATGCGGGTGCCGCTGATGGGGGTGTTGAAGGAACTGCACAACTCCCGCATGGCCAGCCAACTGGCCTTCATGATGATCGAGATGATCAGGATTCAGGCCAACGGCAAATTCGGGTCAACCCGCGGCGAGCTGGGTTGGGTGCTCGAAGACAATCAGGGGATGGTCGCGATTGCCGACACGATCCAGAGCAAGGTCAACCGCGAATACGCGATTTACGAGCGGGTGTTGGGATAAGAAAAAAGGCCTCCGCTCAGAAGAGCAGAGGCCTTTCGGGATCGTATCACCGCCGCTTGGACGGGAGGGGGGTCTCGGCAGTGACAAAAAGAAAATGCGCAGAAGAAAAACCGGTTCCCGGCCCACATGGAAAATTTTTATAATTCTTGCATCTTTCTGATTTTACATCGTTAAAATAATCATTTGTGGATCGGGGCGACGGCGCCGTGCGGAACCGCTAAGGCTGCAAATCGCTTGTCATCCTGCACGGAAATTGGAGTTAATCATGTCTCTCGGAAGCCAGATCGCGGCCCACTTGCCCTTCCTGCGCCGCTATGCCCGCGCATTGACGGGGTCGCAGGCGAGCGGCGATGCCTATGTGCGCGAGATGCTTGAAGCGGTGCTGGCGGACGAAGCGCTGAAAGCATCGCTCGCAGGCGGGCGGGTGCCGCTCTACCGCGCCTTCAGCAAGGTCTGGGCCAGCGCCTCTGGCGCGCACGCCAGCGATCAGACAGCGAGCGAACACGAAGCCGGGGCGCAGGCGCGGCTTGGCGTGATCACCCCGCCCGCGCGCCAAGCGCTGCTGCTGACCACGCTCGAAGACTTCTCGGTTGAAGAGGCCGCCGCAATCCTCGATCGCACCCCTGATGAGATCGATCAGCTGGTCGCCGCCGCGATTGCAGATATTGACCGCGAACAGACCACCTCGATCCTGATCATCGAAGACGAACCGCTGATCGCGATGCAGCTGGAAGACCTTGTCACCAGCCTCGGCCACACCGTCAGCGGTACTGCGGCGACCCGCACCCAGGCCCGTAGCGCGGTCGCCGCAGCACTGCCCGGGTTGGTGCTGGCCGATATTCAATTGGCTGATGGCTCATCCGGGCTCGATGCAGTCGATGACATCCTGAACATTGCATCAATGCCGGTGATCTTCATCACCGCCTATCCCGAACGCCTGCTGACGGGCGACCGGCCAGAGCCGACCTATCTCGTCACCAAGCCGTTTCAGGAAGCCACGGTCCGCGCCGCGATCAGCCAGGCGCTGTTCTTTGGGTCGACGCGGCCGCTTTGATCCGGTCGCGCCCGCCTATTTCTCACGGATCCGGAAATCGGCCGGGCGGCGCACCGGCACGCGCAGCACGCAGCGCACGCCTTCGGGGTTGAATTCGAGCGCCACCGGTTGGCGCAGTTCGTGCGCGACGATTTTCTCGATCAGCTCCGTGCCGAACCCACGCGGACGCTCGGCCGGTACGGGCGGCCCGCCGGTCTCTTGCCATTCGACATCGGCCCAAGGCACATCTGCGGCCTGATCGTCCCCGCGTTGCCAGCGGATCGTCACTTGCCCGCCCGCCACGCTCAGCGCACCATACTTCGCTGCATTGGTCGCAAGCTCGTGCACCGCCAGCCCGAAGGACAGGGCATCATTGGGCGCCAGTTCCAGCTCCGGCCCCTCCAGAATGATCGTATCGTCGATCACGCTGCGGAAATGCTGCAACTCCGCCTCGATCACCGCGCGGATCGGGGTGGTGCCCCAATCGGTCACAGTCAGCAGATCATGCGTGGCAGACAGCGCGCGGATGCGGCCTTCAAGGCTGTCGGCAAAATCATCGAGCCCGCTTGCCCGACGGCGGGTCAGCGACAGGATCGAAAGCACATTCGCCAGCGTGTTCTTGACCCGGTGATTGAGCTCGCGCGTCAGCGAATTGCGGATCGAATGCTGCTCTTCAAAAAACGCCAACCGGGCCCGGTCTTCAAAGGCCTGCTGGGTCAGCAGCCGGGCGAGCAGCATCAGCAGGCTGGCCAGCGCCAGCCCAAACATCAAGGTCACCATCGATAGCGGTGAGAGCACCTGAGCATTGGAGGATTCGATCACCAATTGCAGCGCGCGGTCGGCAATCCGCACCTCCTGCTGCACGGTCTGGCTGGCCGGATCGCCGATCGAATGGGCCACCAGCAGGTGTCCGGTGCTGGCTTCACCATCGTAGAGCCGCACACCGAAATTGCTCTGCCCCCCGGCTGCAATCGCTGCATCAAGGAATTCGCGCGCGCGGAACGGGGTGTAGACAAAACCGAGTAGCTGCCGTTCGCCCCCGGCATTCAGCCGGAAGGCCGGCATGTAAATCGCAAAGGCCGGCACCGCGGTGCTGGTTTCCTGAGTCATCAGCGTGCGGCCCGATGCGGCCGGGCGCAGGGTCAATTCAGCCTCTGCCATGGCGGCCGCGCGGGCGGGATCCGAATACATGTCATATCCCAGCGCCCGACGGTTGCGCGCTGATGCCGGAGCAAACATGGTGACCGGCGCGATCCGGGCCGTGCCGGAGCCCGGCTGCGGATAGATCGCCGGGTAATCGGGCTGGCGCGCACGGGTGCGGGCGTAGAAGCCGGGCAGGTCGGCGGTTTCCAGCACCGGCACCCAGCCAATGCCTTCCGCGCCCGAAAATTCGGTATTGAGCTTCAGCGCGCGCACGAAATTGTCAAAGGTCGCAGGCTCCACCTCCGGGACGCTGGAAAACAATGCCGCCCCGGCCCGCAGATAGGACGAAAAGCCGCTGCTGCTGCGATCCAGCGCGGCGGCGACGCTTTGGGCATATTCGCTCATCTGCGCGCGTTCGCGGGCGCGGGCGTTGCTTTCGATCGCGAACACGCTGAGCGCCGTGATCGCGGCAATCGCCAGAAAGATCGCCAGCGGAACCGCGCGCGGATAGAGCACCAACCAGCGCCGCGCCCGTCCCGATGGTGGGGGCGGGGCATGGACGGGATCGGGGGCAAAGCTCATGCTGCTTGTGTTCACGTGACCTGCTGCGCCATGCTGTTCGGGGCAGACCGGGGATGGTTTGACCGACAGCGGAACCAAACTGGTAGCGCATCGTTCCCATTTCGTCCAAATGCGGTGCACAAGGGCCTCGGCCAGCGTATCGTAGCTACTGCCCATTGACAGGCGGGAGGGGTTCCATTGTGGAGCCGGGGCAACGGGATCAGGGACAACTCCGAGCATCATGGCCTCAAATCAACATCACGGCGGCGGCGCAGGCAGGGGCAGCGCTTCCGATCGCCGCGCGCCCGAATGGGCCGATGGGCTGAAACAGCTGTATGATTCGGTGGTCGAGGAAGACCTGCCCGATGCGTTCCGCGATCTGCTCGACAAGCTGGATGGCGAAGGTGCGCCTTCGGACAATGATAATGAGCGCGGCCGCACCGGCGGCCGGACCCCGCGCGGATGAGCGACGATAGCCCGAGGGGCGAAACCCGCACAGCTGGCGAAAAATCCGATTTCAAACGCGAATTGACCGAGGTTGTCCCGCACCTACGCGCCTTCGCCCGCGGCTTGTGCGGCCGCCCGGACATGGCCGATGATCTGGTGCAGGAGACCCTGCTCAAGGCTTGGGCTGCGCAGGACCGGTTCGAACCCGGCACCTCGATGCGCGCCTGGACTTTTGTGATTTTGCGCAACGCCTACCTCACCGACATGCGCCGCAACCGCTTTCGCGGCGAATATGATGAAGGCGTGGCCGAACGGATCCTGACCGCGCCGGCCGGGCAGGAAGAACCGATCCACCTCTCCGACCTGCACCGCGCGCTGCTGACCCTGCCTGCCGAACGGCGTGAGGCGTTGCTGCTGGTCGGCGCGGGCGGGTTTTCCTATGAGGAAGCCGCGCAAATCTGCGGCTGCGCGGTCGGCACAATCAAGAGCCGCGTGGGCCGCGCCCGCGCTGCGCTGACCGAAATGCTCGCCCAGGGCAACATCCCGCGCCGGTCGAGCGACGACGAGATCGCCCACAGCGCGATTCTGGAAGAACTGGACATGGTCGCCGCTGGCAACGGGGTGAGTTCGCGGGGTTAGACTGCCTGATCTCTCCCCTTGCGGGAGAGATACGCAGGCTTGGCAGCTCGCTGCCTAGCCGGAGTTGAGAGGGGGCGAGCCGGAGCTTCGCTCCAGACCCCTCTCGCGGGCCCTCTCCCGCAAGGGGGGGCCAATGCAAAGGCCCGAGGCGTCTCCGCCCCGGGCCTTCCTCATTCCGAAACCCAGAAATATCAGGCGTAAGTCCACACCGTGCCGCGCGCGAGGTTTTCGCTTGCGAAGGCCCAGTTGAGCTTGGTCTCAACCACGGCATCCAGATAGGCCGGGCGCTTGTTCTGGTGATCGAGGTAATAGGCGTGCTCCCACACGTCGAGCACCAGCAGCGGGTTGAAGTCGCTGTCAGCCAGCGTGTCGGCATCGTGGGTTTCCTCGATGCTGAGCTTGCCGTCCTTTTCGGCCAGCCATACCCAGCCAGAGGCGAAGTGGCCAACACCGCGATCCTTGAGCTTCTGCTTCAACTCGTCAACCGAACCGAACGCCGCTTCGATCCCGGCGACCAGTTCGGCCGAAGGCTCAGTGGTCGCAGGCGCCATTGAGTTCCAGTAGAACGCGTGGTTCCAGGTCTGCGCCGAGTTGTTGAACAGGCCCTTGTCGCTGCCGCGCGAGGCGGCGACGATCGCTTCCAATGAAGCGTCCGCATGCGGCGTGCCTTCAATCGCGGCGTTCATCTTGTCGAGATAGGTCTGGTGATGCTTGCCATAGTGGAACGACAGCGTCTCAGCCGAAACGGCCGGCTCCAGCGCGGTGTCGGGATAGGGCAGCGGGGAAAGTGCGAAAGCCATGGTGTTCTCCGAAAGACATAGGTGGGTGGATGCGGGTCTGTAGCCATAACGCAGATGTGCGTGAAGGGTTGCAGCTTCAAGTCGCCCCAGCATCGTAGGCGGTGTCAGCCGCCCCGCCGACGGGCTCCGCCGCACGGTCAACCGCGCTGGTGACCGCAACGTTCATGGTGACATTGCCAAGCGTGCGCATCAGGTCGGGCAGCATTTCGACCGCAACCAGCAGCGCCAACGGCTCGACCGGCACGCCCATCGCGAGCGCAATCGGCCCGATCGAAACGACGAAGCTGATCGATCCCGGAAGGCTCACCGCCGAAAGGCTGATGACGCTGGCGATCAAGATGCCTGCGATGGCAACAGTGAGCGGCACCTCCACCCCGGCGAGCGCGGCGATGTAATAGACCACGGCGAGGTTCATCGCCGCGCTGGTCGCCCGGAACACCACCACAGCGAGCGGGAGCACGAATTCTGCCGTAGCTGCGCGCAGCCCCAGTCGGCCGGCAGAATCAAGCATTGCGGGCAGGCTGGCGAGCGAACTTTGCGTCGACAGCGCCACCGCCTGCGCGGGCAGCATCGCCTTGGCAAAGCGCGCGAGGCCGATCCGCCCGCCCGCCACCGCGATGACATAAGCCAGCAGCAGCACGAAGGTGCCCATCAGGGTGACGGTCAGAACATAATGCCCCAACGCCGCAAACGCCCCGCCGCCACTCTGCACCCCCACGCCATAAGCCAGTGCAAACACCCCAACTGGCGCTGCGGCCAGCACCCAGCCGATGATCAGCAGCATCGCGTTGCCCAGCGCGTGGAAGAACCCCAGCAGCCGCTCGCCCTGATCGTTCGGCAGGCGTGTGATAGCGACTGCGAACATCACAAAGAACAGCGTCAGCGGCAGCATCGCGGTTTCGGCGGCGGCGGCGATGATATTGGGCGAAACCAGCGACGCCATGAAGTCGATCACGCCCGGCACCTCGCCCACGCTCTCCGGCGTCTGGGCGAGAAAGGCTTCGGCCCCTTGCGGCACGGGCCAGGCGCGCAGCAGCGGCGGCATCACCACTGTGGTGAAAGCAGCGCCTGCCAGCTGCGCCACAACCAATATCGCCAGCATCCGCCGCGCCACCGTGCCGACCCGCGCGGCATAGATCATCTGCACCAGCCCCAGCACCAGCAGCGCCGCGACCAGCGGGATAATCGTCATCTGCAAGGCGCGAAGCCACAGCCCGCCGATCAGCCCGGCGATATCCGACAGCCATTGCGGCGCGCCAGCCGCGCCGCCAGCAATCCCTGCCACAAGGCCGCCAATCAGCGCAGCAAAGGTCAGCGCGACGGGCAGGCGGATCGATACGAGCGCAAACTTGGCGCCCCCGGCCGTTTCGGCATTTTCACGTTCCAGCAATGGCATGTCCTTTAAGCGGGCGGCTTGCCCTTTCCTTTGCGCGATAACCGCGCCAGAAGCGCGACACAACAATGCCAGCAGGACGGGGCAGGATAAGATGACACGCAAGCTGTTCGGAACCGACGGCATCCGGGGCCGCACGAATGCCGGCGCGATGACCGCGGCGACCGCGATGAAGGTCGGTCAGGCGGCCGGACGCCACTTCGTGCGCGGCGGGCATCGCCACCGCGTGGTGATCGGCAAGGACACGCGCCTGTCGGGCTACATGATGGAAAGCGCGTTGGTGGCGGGCTTCACCTCGGTCGGGATCGATGTGATCATGACCGGGCCCCTGCCCACCCCTGCCATCGCGCTCCTCACCCGCGAAATGCGCGCCGACCTTGGCGTGATGATCTCCGCCAGCCACAATCTTTACGCCGATAACGGGATCAAACTGTTCGGCCCGGACGGCTTCAAACTGTCGGACGCCGCCGAAGGCGAGATCGAGCGGCTGATGGAAACCGACATTCCGCTGGTGCCCGCTGAACGCATCGGTCGTGCCCGCCGGATTGATGATGCGCGCGGGCGCTATATCCACGCAGTCAAGGATTCGGTGGCCGCCGAGATTCGCTTTGATGGGCTGAAGGTGGTGGTCGATTGCGCCAATGGTGCGGCCTATCAGGTCGCCCCTTCGGCCATCTGGGAGTTGGGCGCGGAGGTGGTGACCTTGGGGGTCAGCCCCAATGGCATCAATATCAACGACGGCGTCGGCTCCACCGCCATCGCCGCGCTCCAGGCCAAGGTGGTGGAAGAAGGCGCGGATATCGGCATTGCCCTCGATGGCGATGCTGACCGGCTGATCGTGGTCGATGAAACCGGCCGCGCGGTCGATGGCGATCAGATCATGGCGCTGATCGCCACCCGCATGCACGAAAAGGGCGCGCTGCGCGGCGGCGGCATCGTGGCAACGGTAATGAGCAACCTTGGGCTTGAACGCTATCTTGCCAGCATCGGCCTGACATTGGAGCGCGCCAAGGTGGGCGATCGCTATGTGCTCGAGATGATGAAGGCGGGCGGGTTCAATGTCGGCGGTGAGCAATCGGGGCACATGATCCTGCTCGACCACGCCACCACCGGCGATGGCACGGTTGCCGCGCTGCGCGTGCTGGCGAGCCTGGTACGATCGGGCAGACGCGCGAGCGAGCTGCTCCACGTGTTCGAGCCCGTGCCGCAATTGCTCAAGAACGTGCGCTACGAAGGCCGCCTTCCGCTTGAGAACGCCAATGTGCAAGCCGTGATTGCCGAAGCTGAGGCGGCGCTGGTTGGCAAGGGCCGCCTCGTCATCCGCCCCTCCGGCACCGAACCCGTGATCCGGGTGATGGCCGAGGGCGATGATCAGGCGCAGGTCGAAGCGGTGGTCGACGCCATCTGCGAAGCGGTGCGCGCGGCGGTGTAACAGAGGACCTCGCTCATGCTGAGCTTGTCGAAGCATGGTGGCACAAGTACCCTTCGACAGGCTCAGGGTGAGCGGGATGGGAGAGACAAAATGCTAGAAATGCGCCCCGATTGCGAAACCTGCGGTGTCGGCCTGCCCGCCGAAGCGCCCGGTGCCTTCATCTGCTCGTTCGAATGCACCTTCTGCGCCGAATGCGCCGAAGACCTCGATGACCGCTGCCCCAATTGCGGCGGCGAGCTGGTGGACCGGCCCACGCGGGCCAAAGCGCTCCACGCGAAGTTCCCGCCGAGCACGGAGCGGAAATACAAGGGGTGAGCGGGGGCGGGTCCGCTTTGACAGGGCTTTGGAAAAAAGCTGCCATTCGGCTTGCGAACCCAAAGCGCACGTTAGACCCTGGTTAGTTCATAATCGAGTGCAGGTAACGGCGGAGCCGATGGAGATGCCTTCCCCAGTGAGTCTGATATCCGAACCGGAACTCCCAAATCGCATCATTAACCGCGCCCCGCTCGATGTGCCAAAGAACGCCCGAGAGGTCGCGCGCAATGTCTGAAAGATCGTCAATCGCACCTCCCAGCGTGATCTCCTGCTCCAAGCCGTCTTGTGGTTCGACATCCGCATAATTTCCTAGTTCAGGAAACGACGCGGATGCTCGCTCAGCCAACGGTTCGTAAGGAACGGAAGGCGACAGTTCTTCTGTGTCAGGCTCCACATCAGGCGCACGGTGATACTCGATCACGAGACAATCGAGCGCCTTGCACAGCGCAACGAGTCTCGATGCTTCATCATCGGGATGGTCTTTCAACAATGCGAGGTAGTCGTTGATCGCAGTAGTCATCGACACGGTTGGATGAGTCGCCATGAGCATTTCTCATGCATCAGGGCCGTGAAAGCAACGGCAACTAACCCTCCACTTCCCGCCATCTCGCTCGCGTTGCCATTCCCCCCAAAAGGCGACATCCTCTTCCCCCGACAAAAACCATCCCCGCTCCCGCATGCGCTTGCTATGGGGCTTGTCATGACCTCCCCCATTCCCCCCCGCATCCTCAGCATCGCCGGTTCGGACTCCTCCGGAGGCGCTGGCATTCAGGCGGATATCAAGACGATCACCATGCTCGGCGGCTATGCCATGACCGCGATCACCGCGATCACGGCGCAGAACACGGTGGGCGTGCAGGGGATCGCCGCGCTCTCGCCGGAGATAGTGGCGCAGCAGATTGCCTCTTGCGTGGGGGACATCGGCGTTGATGCGATCAAGATCGGGATGCTGCACGATGCCGCAATCATCGCTGCCGTGGCCGGGGCGGTCGCTGGGGTGAGTGTGCCGATCGTACTTGACCCGGTAATGATCGCCACTTCAGGCGCGGCGCTGATTGCGCCTGACGCGGTGGCAGCGATGCGCGACCGGCTGTTTCCGCGTGCCGCGCTGATCACCCCCAACCTGCCCGAACTCGCCGCGCTGGCAGGCCGGACGCTCTCCACCACACAGGACATGATCGACGCGGCTGCGGAACTTGCCGAAGCCAGCGGCACGGCGGTGCTGGCCAAGGGCGGGCACGCAGAAAGCGACCGCATCACTGATGTGCTGATCGTCCCCCCCAATGGCAAAGTGGGCGCGCGGGCAGTGGCCTTCGATCATGCGCGGATCGACACGGTGCATACCCACGGCACCGGCTGCACGCTATCGTCAGCGATTGCGACGCTGCTGGGCCACGGCCAACCCTTGGAACACGCCGTCAGGCTCGCCCGGCAATTCGTGTTTCAGGCAATCGAGGCCGCCCCCGGCTTTGGCGAAGGCCACGGCCCGCTGGGGCATCAGGCGGTGCGCAACAGCTGACGTGCGATATCCCCCTCAATCCTCGGCGGCCTAATCCTTGATCTCATAAAAATCGCAGATGCAGTCCCACGCTTCTTCCGCCGTTTCGCACCAGGTGATGAGGTCGAGATCGCTCTTCGAGATCACGCCTTCTTCGGCCAGCGCTTCGAAATCCACGACACGGGTCCAGAACTCCTTGCCGAACAGGATGATCGGCAGCGGCTTCATCTTGCCGGTCTGGATCAGGGTGATCAGCTCGAAGAATTCATCGAACGTCCCGAATCCGCCCGGGAACACCGCCACCGCGCGGGCGCGCAGCAGGAAGTGCATCTTGCGCAGCGCGAAGTAATGGAACTGGAAGCTGAGATAGGGCGTCACATAGGGGTTCGGCGCCTGCTCATGCGGGAGAACGATGTTGAGCCCAATCGATTCGCTGCCCGCGTCGGACGCGCCGCGATTGCCCGCCTCCATGATCGAAGGGCCGCCGCCGGTGGTGATGACGAATTGGCGCAAGCCGTTCTCAATCAACCCCTTCTCGCTGACCAGCCGCGCGAGCTTGTAGGCCTCGTCATAATACCTGGCCTTCTCAGCCAGCCGCGCCGCGACCTTCTGGTCATATTCGCCGCCATTGGCGGCGGCTTCGGCCACCCGTGCTTCGGCCTGAGCGGGCGAGGGAATCCGGGCCGAGCCATACATCACCAGCGTGGAACCCACCCGCGCTTCGTCGAGCAGCATTTCGGGCTTCAGCAGTTCCAGCTGAAACCGCACCGGGCGCAGTTCATCACGCAGCAGGAAGTCGGTGTCGCGAAAGGCGAGCTTATAGGCCGGATGCGCGGTTTGCGGCGTGCGTTCGGGGCCGCCTTCAGCGAAGCGGGTCTCTTCGCCCGCGCGGTAGAATTTGCGATCGGTCAGGTCTTTTTCGGTCATGGCTTGACCCCTAGTAGGAGCGGTCTAGGCCCGCAATAGCTTTGCAAAGCGGGAGTGTTTCACGTGGAACATTGGCGCAAAGTTGGCTGGAGTGTGGCTGCGGCATTATTCAGCAAGCGCACCAAGCCGTTGACATAAGCCCTCATTCGCGGGGCATAAACATCAGGAAAAGCGACTTGCTACCAATGCCGTCTGAAGTGCAGACGGATTGAAATGTTAAGACAAGTGGTTGCTGCTGCTCATTGGCTGGCAACGGTAGCTATCCTCTGGGTAAACATCCCAGAAAGCGGCTTCAGCGCCAAAGCAGAAATTCGTCCTCCGTTCGTGGTCGAACACATCTTTGTAGACGATGAACCCATCCACTTGCACCGACCAATCGGTATCCTCGCCAATGTGATCGAAAATATCTGTTCCGGATCTTACTGCAGGGAGCCGCACTGGGATCGTGTTGTTCGGTATTGGAATGTTGACGGTTGCCTCAACCGAGGCCAGTTTGATTTTCAGCCACTCAGCGTTTTCCTTTTTTACAAGCAGGAATCTGATTTGGTAGCTAGTGACAAAAGCTGGGGAGTTTCCCCCATTTTTCAAATCAATCAGTGCGCAATCAAGTTCACGATCCCCTTTTTCTTGGACCTCAATCGTAACATTTTCGACATAGAGCCAAGCTCTTATCTGGGCCTCGGCATTCAACTGAATCCGAGCCTGGGCAGATTGGGCATCCCTTTGCGCACTAGCAGCAAGGTCGTTGGCTTTTTGCATCTCGACTGTGGCGCGGCCAGTGTCTTCAACGGCCCGCAATGTTGCGTCCAAAGTGCGCTTAACAAGCCAAACGCCAACTGCCGTGATGAGAACTGTTGCAACCGTGGCAACGAGCATGAGCAGGGCGTAAAAGGCCATGTCCTGCTGAGCCTGCAAGTCAGCATCTGCGCGCTGCTGCTCGTGACCTGCTCCCCAGAAATCATGCCATTGGTAAGTTAGCTCGTCAGATGGAGACGAGCGATGCGGCGAAGTCGATTTACCGAGGATCAGATCATTGGGGTGCTGCGCGAGCATGAGGCTGGCGTGA
>JAESGE010000079.1_pt1 | contig 109310 bp, 104 predicted proteins | sample 9269601 | NCBI WGS metagenome assembly JAESGE01 (sample SAMN14515569, study PRJNA621662) | algae metagenome | isolation source: Tolypothrix brevis GSE-NOS-MK-07-07A and co-occurring heterotrophs from wet... | place: USA: Grand Staircase Escalante National Monument, Utah | collected 2006-04-16
GCCGAGCGAACGGTCGAGGGCTTATGGAATACGGTCGGCCAGATCGTCACGCTGTTCGAGCCGCAAGAATGCGCCAACTACTTCAAATCCTGCGGATATGACCCCGAGTAAAGCGGACACGCTCTAGCATCCCCAGTATTCGTCATCAAAAATGCCATTTTCCCACTCCGGGTAGACCGCTGTTTAAATAAAAACGGCGGTTTCCTATCGAAACACCGCCGATTTCCAGGGGTCAATTATGGCTCTCAAGTCTTAAGAGACGTTCAAAGATTGTTGTGCACAGCAAATGCTCTTTGATCAAATGTCCGTCAAATTTGATGCTTTTTATGGATGTATAGCCTGCTGCCGTTACGGAACAACGTAAAAGCGATCATATTAGCTTACTTCAAAATTACTATTTCTGTTTTATCCGGCCCGTGTCGGACGATCCAGAATGCGCTTGCCGAACAGGCTCGCAGCGAGATCGACCATGACCCGGGCGCTGCGTCCGCGGTCGTCCAGAAACGGATTCAGTTCCACCAGATCAAGGGAGGACACCAGATCGCTGTCGTGCAGAAGCTCCATGATCAGGTGGGCTTCTCGAAACGTCGCCCCGCCGGGCACGGTCGTACCAACGCCGGGCGCGATGCCGGGATCGAGAAAATCGACATCAAGGCTGACATGCAGCAGCGCATCCGCCTGACGAACGTCCTCCAGGATGCGCTTCAGGATGCCGGCCATGCCTTCCTCGTCGATCGCGCGCATGTCGAAGACATTGACCGCGTTTTCCGCAATCAGCCGACGCTCCTCGTCATCCACGGACCGTATGCCGACCTGGTAGACATGGCTTGGCTCGACCATCGGGCGGTTCGGATCGAGGATCGGGGCAAATTCGGCCTTGCCGCAAAAGAAGGCCACCGGCATGCCGTGCATGTTGCCGGATGGCGAGGTCGTCGGCAAATTGAAGTCGGAATGGGCATCGAGCCAGAGGACAAAGAGCGGGCGCCCAAGGTCGTGGGCGTGTCGCGCCATGCCGGAGACGCTGCCCATCGACAGGCTGTGGTCGCCACCGAGCAGCACCGGCACCGACCCCTTGGCCGCGGCCTCATAGGTTGCGGTCTCGATGGCGCGGGTAAAGGCGCCGACGATCGGCAGATGTTTCGCCGTGTCCATGTCCGGCAGATCGGACGCGGGCGTCGGGCGAAGGTCGCCAGCGTCAGTGACGTCATAGCCGAGATCGACCAGGGTCGGCGCGATGCCGGCAATGCGAAGGGCCGCCGGTCCCATGGCGCAACCGCCGCGACCCGATCCTTCTTCGAGCGGAACACCGATCAGGGTAACATTTTTGGTTTGCGTGGCCATGGGTGATCCTTGCGAATGATTGAAACCCGATGATGCGCCATGTCTGTGTTGGCAAAAAGCTGGAACATCGTCATAAAGCACTATAGTTTGCACATATCGCAACCAAATGATGACGAAGTGTAACGATGGATGATCTGGACCGCGATATTCTGAGCGCCCTTCGGCAAAATGCCCGCATTCCGGTCGCTTCGCTGGCGGCAATGACCGGTGCATCGCGTGCGACAATCTCGGCGCGGATCGATCGTCTGGTCGCCAATGGTACGATCGCTGCCTTCACCATCCTGACCGGGCGGGAAATCCAGCCGACCGGGGTGCGGGCCATCATCATGATCGAAGTCGTCGGCAAGTTTGCCGATCGGGTGGCACAGCAGCTACGTGGGATTCCGCAGGTCAAGTCCCTGCACAGCACCAATGGCCGCTGGGACTTCATCGCCGAACTTGAAGATCGCGATCTCGCCGGTTTCGACGAGACCCTGCGCCGCATCCGTCTCGTCGAGGGGATCAACAGCACCGAATCGAGCATCCTCTTGAAGACCAGCAAGGTCGGCTGAGCGATCAATATTCCTTTTCGTAGTAGATGCCGCCGCCGGCACCCGAGCCGCCCGCTTCGCCCTTCAATTTCACGCCGCGGCCGATATCGAGATTGATCACCGCCTTGCCACCGCCACTGCCGCTTTGCTGCAGTTCGATATAGGTGCGGTCGTTCAGGTATTTGCCGGCACTGATGCTGGTCTGGCCGGTCGAATCGGTCGAGATGTCGAGATCGTCGACGCCGAGCGTCGAGCGCAGCGCCTGAAACAGCGAGGTCGAACTGCCGCCTGCGAGCTGAGCGGCTGCATCGGCCAGTTGCGCGATCTGCAGCGCCGAAAGCCGTGACATCGACTGACCAAAGATCAGCTGGGCGAGGATTTCGTCCTGCGGCAGGGTTGGCGACGAACTGAAGGTGACCTCCGGATCGCTGGCAAATCCGTAGAGCTTGATCGTGACGGTCGAACTGCCCGAGGTGGTGGTGGCTTCCAGGTCGATGATCGGCACAAGGTCGCCGCCGAAGGTGATCTCGGCCTGGGTAATGTCCAGGCGTTTCGTCAGGATCTGCATGCGTCCGCGGCGCAGCTCGAAACCACCGGAGACATTGGGTGCGGAGGCAGAGCCGGTCAGCGTCAGAGTTCCACCCAGTTCAGCATCAATGCCGCGGCCGCGCACGAAGGTCTGGGAGGGCGAGGATATGCGCAGATCGAGCAGGATGGGGGAGCTGGAGCTTCTTCCTGTGGCCGGCGTGATGGTGCGTAATTGCTGGGTGACGGCCTTCGGGGCATTGCGATGCTGGATGTCGAGTTGTGAAAGGCTCGTCGGACGACGCTCCGACAAGGTAATCGAGGTACGCGACAGATCGACCGTGCCGGCCAGCGTCGGGCCGGCGAGGAGCGGACCGCGCAGCGTCAGTCGTGCATCGGCGGTAGCCGTCACCGTATTGCCATCGACATAGACGGCCTGGTCGAGATTGATGGCAAGGTCGGCCGGCATGCCCTGGCCGAGGATGTCGATCGAACCGCTGGCCGAGACGCGACCGCCCGAGGCAAAGTTGCCGGTCAGGCTGGCGATCTGGGCGCGGTTGTCACGCAGGTTGATGGTCGCTGCGATCTGTTCGATCGCAAGGTTGCGCCGCACGTCGACGACGCGGGCGCCGCTGGCAGTGATCGAACCGGCAATAGCGGGCGCCGATGCGGTTCCCTGGATTGTCACGTTCACATTCGCATTGCCTTGCGCCACCAGTCCCTGTCGACCAAGGATCGTGTTGGCGGCTGCCAGCGGCAGGCTGCCTTCAAAGCGCATGTCGAGCCCCATGCCGGAGACATTGAGTTTGCCGCCGCCGCTGAGGCCGATGCCGCCGCCGCCGGAAAGCCGGGTGTCGAGCGAAAGCGTCTGGTTCTGGAAGCGGCCATTGGCAGCGATGTCCAGCGGAACCAGTCCGGCTGCCCGTGTCTGGGCCAGCTCCGCATTGCGCCAGTCGAGCTGGTAGGTGACATCGGGCGCCGATGACGTGCCTTTCGCTTCGACCAGTCCGGAAATGGTGCCGGCGGGGGCAAGAGCCGGGGCAAAGGCTGCGGCAAGAGACGCCGGGAGGGATGCAATATCGGCCCTGATATCCAGCGTCTGGCCAGCGCTGCCGGTGACCGTCACAGTGCCGGTCCCGGCGTTGATCACGGTCTTGCCGATCTGCACTGTGCCATCAACCACGGCAAGCTTGGTCGGCGCCGCCAATGCAAGCGCTATACCGCGGGGTCTTGCGGAGAAGCGATCCAGCGCGATTGCCAGCCCCTGCGACTGCTGTTCGATGCTGCCGGCCGCTTCGAGCGGTGCCGCATCATATTGCGCCTTGGCATTAAAATCCGTGCGGCTTCCGGCTCGGGAAAATGTGACTTCAGGGGTGTCGAGGCGGTTGGCTCCGCTGGCAACTACGGCTGCCCTCACGGAGCCCTCGACCGAAAGTGCCGCCACGTCGCCGATAGCCAGCTGAATGTTGGGGCTTTCGATGCGCAGATTGTCGCGGCTCAGCGCCTTGCCCGATGCATCGATCTTGGCTGCAATGCCATCGTTCGCAGAAGTAATGGCAATCTTGCCCGCGAGGTCGCCGCTTACGTTTTGGCCACCCAGAGCCGCAAGCAGCGAAAGCTGCGGAAAATCGAAGGTCAGGTCACCCGTCGGCCGGAACGCCGCATCCAGCGCCAGGGCACCCGAGAGGCGGTTGGTGCCGACATTGAGCGTCAGAGCCGGGATTTTGGTTTCACCATTCTCCGAAACCACGTCGGCAGATCCATCGACCGCTTGGCCATCGATCTGCCCGGTCAGCCGCACTTGTCCGCTCGGCGTTTGTCGATCGGCGAGCCCTTCGATTTGCAGCGAAAGGTCGCGCAACTCGTATCCTGCCGCTTTTCCCTGCTCGACAACGATATTCACATTGCCTTCGATTGCATCCGGCGGGCCTGAGGCCGAAATGTCGAATGCGGCGCCACCGCTGATCCGCGGCTGGAAAGCTGCGATATCGTTCAATCGACCGGTGAGGTCGGCCGCAACGATGCCATCTGGCGCAAGCGAGACGGCACCCTCAGCCGAGCCGAGGTCGGTCTGCAGTTGAAGACCGCGCAGGCTGACAGCCTTTGGTGCTGCAAAATCGATCCGGGTCGAAATCGCCACCGGTTTTGTGAGTTTTTCGGCCAGCGCCGGTGGCAGGAGGTCGGGCAGCACGAAGGCCTTCAGCGCACCGGCAAAGGTCTGTGCCGAGAGCACATAGCGACCGGTCAATTCCCCGCCGATGCCGGCGCTCTCAAGCGTCAGCCTGTCGGTTGCGATGGCATCCTGTTCGATCGTCAGAGGGGCCGCAATCTTCAGGGGTGCGCGAACATAGTTTTCAAGCTGGGGGTCGGTGAACGCGGCTGCCTGCACGGCAAGCTGCAGATCGACAGGCCCCTGGCGATTGGCGATATCGAAACCCGCACTTTCGGCTGTCAGGTCGATGTCTGACAGGGTGCCCTGCGGGGCCGACAGGGTGGACAGGTCGACGGCTGCCTTCAGGGATGCTGTCTCAGCATTGCTGCTCAGCGTCAGATTGGCGCTCCGCACGGCCACGCCATAGATTGCCTTGTCCTGCTGCCACTGCAGCCTGACCGGCTCGGCAACAGCCTGCGCCAAAAGGGTGAGATCATTCACTCCCTTGGGATCGTAACGGCCCGATGCCGAGACCCGCGCAGCCTGCGTGGAAAGTTCACCCTTGCTGATCTCAACCCCGCCATCCGGCGCGATGCGGGCCGCAAGATCGATGGCCGTTTCGCCGGCAAACAGGTCGCGCAATTGCGGCGGCATCAGGCTGGCAAAGTTGCCGCCGCCGATGAGCGTGACATTGCGCGTTTCGTCGGCTGCAAGCTGATGCGTTGCATCGACGGAAATGGTCTGCTTGCCATCCAGGGCGGCGGTGATCTTGCCGGCCCAGTTGCTGATGGCGCCATCGCCATCGACCCTCAGATCCAGCGCCGCCTGATCCGGCAATTGCAGCATGTTTCCGGCAACGCCGCCTTTCGGTTCGGCATAATCCAGCTTCAGGCGCAGCCGGTCGTCGTTCGGCGCGAAGAGCACATCGGCGACCAGATTTGCCGAAGGGTCGCCGAGCAGGGTGGCGGTCAGCTGGCTGGTGATGTCGCTGCCGATGATCTGAGCTGCACCTTTTGCCGCGATTTCGACGTCACGGCGCGCCAGTGCCGCACCCACCTTGATCGACGGCAGGTCTACGGCCGCGATGTCGATCGCGACGGGTAGCGAGAAAGGTTCGTCCGACACGGGTTCGGGTATAGCGCTCGGCTCCGGCGCACGGTCGATCTCAATCGAGCGGGCCGCCAGCCTTTCAGCGGTGAAACGCCGTGACAGAAGATCGAGAGGGGTCCAGTCAAGCGCCAGGTCGTCGATGGTCGCGTAGGTGCCTTTCGCATCGGCGACCGTGATCCGCTCGATGGTCAGGGTCTCGCTGAGCAAGGCGCTGGGTGTGGTGATGGTGATCTGCTGATTGTCTTTCGAGATCAGGGCCGCGATCTGGTTTGCGAGGAACTGGCTGCCGCTGGCCGACAGGCCGCCGACCACGACGACGAGGATTGTCAGCGTCACGAGGGTCGCGACAAGCCCGGCGAAAAGCCGGATCGTCCATCTGAGGAGGCGTTTCAGCCAGATCATTGTCTTATGGTCCTTGTTCTGCCGAATTTGCGCAGATCAGAAGCTCTGACCGATGCCGGCATAAATGCCATAACTGCTGCCGTCGTCATATCGTTGCAACGGAACAGCAACATCGAGCCTGAGCGGCCCGAAAGGTGTCATGTAGCGCAGTCCAACGCCTGCGCCCATGCGAATATCGGAGAAATCCGGCACATTGTCGGCCGAAACGGTGCCCACATCAAGAAAGGGCACGATGCCGATCGTTTCGGTCACCTGCATCCGGACCTCGAAGGAGCCGGTGGCATAGGATCGGCCGCCCGTCGCGTCGCCTGCATCATTGTAGGGCGAGATCGCCTGGTAGGCATAGCCGCGCACCGAACCGCCGCCGCCGACAAAGAAGCGTCGGGTGGCCGGAATCGCCGCCAGATCACCGCCGCCAAACAGGCTGCCGGCAGAGAGTTTGCCGGCCAGGACGATGCGGTCTTCAGCGCCGAGGCCAAGATAGCCGGAAGCCGAGCCCTCGACCGAGGCGAAGACAGTGCTGCCGTTGATCTCGTAGCTCGGGGTCGTCGATAGGGACGCCAGATAGCCCTCGGTCGGATTGAGCTTGTTGTCGCGGCTGTCGCGGGTATAGCCGAGCGGGATGCCGAAAGTCAGGTACTCGTTCTCGCCGAAGGCATCCTCGATGCTGTCATAGGTCAGCGAAACGCCGCCGGTGACCGTGTCGATATCGCTCAGTTCGTAAGCCAGCGCGACTTTTCCGGCGATCGTTGCGGCATCATAGTGCTCGCTGTCCAGCGTGCTGGCCTTGATGCTCGCCTCTAGCGTTGCCGAGGGGAAAAACGCGCCGGGCTTGATGAAGGTGAGGCCTGCCTCGTAGTCGAGATCGGACAGGTTGCTGACATCGCTGGCTTCGCCAAGGCCGCGCACAGCACCTTCCAGCCGCAATGATTCGGCGTTGCCGAACAGGTTGCGATGGCCCCAGTAACCCTCCAGCCCGCCACCGTCGATCGACGAATAGCTGGCGCCAAAGCCGAAATAGCGGTGTTTGCCTTCCGAGACGGTGATGCCCAGCGGCCAGGAGCCGTCGGCTGCAAGCGCTTCCGGCTCGTCGATGGTCACGGACGAGAATACCCCAAGCGTGCGCAGGCGTTCGCCAGCCTTGCGCAATTGTTCAGGCGAATACGGCTGGCCCGGCCGAAGTCGTGAATAGCGCTCGATGAATTCGGCATTGACCTGGCGTGCGCCCTTGACGGTCACATCGCCGAGCGGGGCGATCGGACCCGCCTCGACGGCGATCGTCAGGTCGACGGTATTGGTGTCATGGTCGGCGACGACCTCGCGCCTTGTGAGTTCAGCCAGCGGCCGTCCTTCCGCCTTCAGGGTGTCGGCGATCTGCGCTGCAGCTTTGAGAATGGTCAGCGAGCCTGCGGCCCCCCCGGGTGCGAGTTCGAATTCCGCCGGATCGAGACGCGCAGCGTCCCCCGCCAGGGTGACCTCGCCCAGCGTGAAGACGGGACCCGTCTCCACGGTGATCGCGACCGGAATTGGTCTCGACCTGTCGAAAGTCGGATTTGGCGGCAGGCTGTCGATATTGCGTCCGTCGACCAAGACGGTGACCACCGCGCCATAACGGGCATTCTCGTAAAGGGTTGCCAGCAGGCGATCGCGATCGTCTTTCGCCTTGATCACCAGTCCGAGATCGCCGGAGACAGGTTCGTCCTCGCCTGCGAGCAGAAGCGAGGTTCGTCGCAGGGATTTGGAAAGAGCCCTGTCGGCGTCGCCGGTCGTCAGTGCAATGGAGTAGTTGACCGGGTCGATCACATCGTTGGGTTTGTCGTCTTCGCCAAACAGACGAATCCCGAAAAGCTCGAAGGCTGCTGCTTTTGAAGCAAAAACAGGCCCGAGCAACAAGGGGCTCACGGTCAACAGAGCCATACCGAGCCGGAACGCGACACTCATTTTCGGCAACACAAATCCACTCGGCATACGCACATTTTCGCTTATCGCGACCTGGCTGGTCCACCCCCGCCAAGGGGCAACTTAGGAGAAAATGCTAAAAAAGGCATACTCTTTTCTTAAAATTCTATAAAAAAGGGACGCGCTCATCGCGCGTCCCCGTCATGTGGGTCAGTAGCCGCGCGGGCAGTTGTCGATGTAGCGGCGGCCGTAACGGTCGCGGTAGTAGCACTGGCCCGGCTGGTCCGAAACGTTGCCGATGATGGCGCCGGATACGCCGCCGATGGCGGCACCGACTGCTGCACCACGCACGTCGCCGGTGATCGCGCCGCCGATGATCGCGCCGCCGACAGCGCCGATGCCGGCGCCCTTTTCGGTCTGGGTGCAGCCAGCGACCGACAGGCCGACCAGTACAAGCATGAGAGCTTTTTTCATTTTGTTTTCTCCACTGTTACGCATCCGGTCCAGCCGGTTTTGATCGAGAACATCCATCCGCATTCAGGCTTTTCTAATATGGCGGCGGCAAGCGGCAGAATAGCGGTCAATTCGCGAAAGTCCATGCGCCACGCGTACCGGCGCCGGGGCAAATTTCAGTCTATTAGGCAAATAAGCGGCACGCCTGAGAAACAAGGCTTCAATGCTGCGTTGCGGCATATATTTATTTCAATTCGGCTCATCCGGACTGTTGATCGGGCTTAAGAAAAGACACACGATGCCTTTGTGTCAGGGAGAGACACGAGGAGGAGCAACATGGCAAAAGTGACGCTGACGGTGAATGGCCGGACGGTGAGCGGCGAATGCGAGGACCGCACGCTGCTTGTGCATTTTATTCGCGAGACACTGGGATTGACCGGCACGCATGTCGGTTGCGACACGACGCAATGCGGAACCTGCGTTGTGCATATGGACGGCAAGTCGATCAAGAGCTGTTCGATCCTGGCCGTACAGGCCGCGGGATCGAGCATCACGACGATCGAGGGCGTGGCGGTCAATGGTGAGATGCATCCGGTCCAGGCGGCCTTCAAGGAACATCACGGCCTGCAATGCGGCTTCTGCACGCCCGGCATGGTGATGACCGCGATCGACATGATCGCCCGTCACAACGGAACGCTCGACGAGGCCACCGTGCGCCACGAGCTCGAGGGCAATATCTGTCGATGCACGGGTTACCATAACATCGTCAAGGCGGTCCTGTCTGCCAATGCGGAAATGCACGCCGGCCGCCAGGCCGCCGAGTGACGAAAAGGCGGTAGCCTTCGGGAGTGGTATCGGCGCTTGTCGCCTCGACACGACCCCTGCCTGCCGCCACTGCCTGACTGCCTTTATCCTGATCTCTGGAGGAGATGAAAATGGGTGTTGAAGGAATTGGCGCGCGTGTGGCGCGCAAGGAAGACAAGCGCTTCCTGACCGGCAAGGGCCGGTATACGGACGACATGGTCGTTCCCGGAATGAAATATGCCTACTTTGTCCGTTCGCCCTACGCGCATGCCCGCATCACGGGCATCGATGCTTCTGCCGCAAAAGCCATGCCGGGCGTGATCGATGTGCTCGACGGAAAGCAGCTGCTCGCCGACGGCATCGGCAATCTGATATGCGGCTGGATGATCCATTCGAAAGACGGCTCGCCGATGAAAATGGGCGGCTGGCGGCCCTTGGCGCATGACACGGTGCGCTATGTCGGCGACGCCGTTGCAATCGTCGTTGCCGACAGCTTCGGCGAGGCGCGGGATGCGGCGGAAGCCGTGTCCGTTTCCTACGACGAGCTTCCGGTGGTGACCATCGCTGTCGATGCCCTGAAACCGGGTGCGCCCGAACTGCATCCCGAAGCGCCCGGCAACCTGATCTTCGACTGGGAGATCGGCGACAGTACGGCCGCCGATGCGGCGATCGCGCAGGCGGCGCATGTCACCGAGATCGAGATCTTCAACAACCGCCTGTCTCCCAATCCGATGGAACCGCGCGCGACGCTCGGCATCTATGACGGCTCGGAAGACCACTACACCTGCTACACGACATCGCAGAACCCGCATGTGGCGCGTCTGGTGATGAGCGCTTTCTACAATGTCGCGCCGGAAAACAAGCTGCGGGTGATCGCGCCCGATGTCGGCGGCGGCTTCGGCTCGAAGATCTATATCTATCCCGAAGAGATCGTCTGTCTCTGGGCATCGAAGAAGACCGGGGTTCCGGTCAAGTGGACATCGGATCGCACCGAAGCCTTCCTCACCGATGCACATGGCCGCGACCATGTCTCGAAGGTCAAGATGGCCTTCGACAAGGATCACAAGATCATCGGCCTGAAAGTCGACACAGTTGCCAATCTCGGCGCCTATATGTCGCTGTTTTCGTCCGCCGTGCCGACCTATCTCTATGCGACGCTGCTGTCTGGCCAGTATGATATTGCCGCGATCCACTGCAATGTGCGCACCGTTTATACCAATACGGTTCCGGTCGATGCCTATCGCGGTGCCGGGCGACCGGAAGCGACCTATCTTCTGGAGCGGACCGTCGAGACGGCGGCGCGCGAGCTTGGCATTTCGCCGGTCGAATTGCGCCGGAAGAACTTCATCCGCTCCTTCCCGCATCAGACACCGGTGATCATGAACTATGACGCCGGCGACTACGATGCGTCGCTGGAAGCGGCCTTGCAGGCATCCGACTGGAACGGCTTTTCCGCCCGCAAGGCCGAGGCCGCCCGACGTGGCATGCTGCGTGGCATCGGCATGAGCTGCTATATCGAGGCCTGCGGCATTGCGCCATCGGCCGCGGTCGGTTCTCTGGGTGCCGGCGTCGGTCTGTGGGAATCGGCCGAGGTGCGGGTCAATGCGGTCGGCACCGTCGAGGTGCTGACCGGCTCGCACAGCCATGGCCAGGGGCATGAAACGACCTTCGCCCAGCTTGTCTCGGAACGACTCGGTGTACCACTCGACAATATCTCCATCGTGCATGGCGATACCGACAAGGTGCAGATGGGCATGGGCACCTACGGCTCGCGCTCCGGTGCCGTCGGCATGTCGGCGATCGTCAAGGCGCTCGACAAGGTCGAGGCCAAGGCAAAAAAGATCGCGGCGCATCTGATGGAGGCGGACGAAAGCGATATCGTCATCGGCAATGGCGAGATGAAGGTCGCGGGCACCGACAAGAGCGTGCCCTGGTTCCAGGTGACGCTGGCCGCCTATACCGGGCACAACCTGCCGTCGGGCATGGAGCCGGGCCTGAAGGAAGGCGCGTTCTACGACCCGTCCAACTTCACCTTCCCGGCCGGCTGCTATATCGCCGAAGTCGAGGTCGATCCGGAAACCGGCAAGACCGAGATCGTCCAGTTCGTCGCTGCCGACGACTTTGGCAATATCATCAACCCGATGATCGTCGAAGGTCAGGTGCATGGCGGCATTGCGCAAGGCATCGGTCAGGCGTTGCTCGAAGGCGTGCATTACGATCCGGCGAACGGCCAGCTTCTGACGGCCAGTTACATGGACTATGCCATGCCACGCGCCGACGACCTGCCGTCGTTCAGCGTCTCGCACCAGAACACGCCATGTCCGGGCAATCCACTCGGCATCAAGGGCTGCGGCGAAGCCGGTGCCATCGGTTCGCCGCCGGCGCTGATCAATGCGATCACCGATGCGATCGGCAACAACATGCTCAACATGCCGGCAACGCCACTCGCCGTCTGGTCCGCGCTCCAGGCGCGCCAGATCCGGCAAGCGGCCGAATAAGGGAGGAATAACCATGCATCTCTATTCCACCAGCTATCACCGCGCCTCTTCGCTTGAGGACGCCGGCAAGCTGCTTTCCGGTGCCGCGGACGGCAAATTTATCGCCGGAGGGCAGACCCTGATCGCCACCTTGAAGCAACGCCTGGCGCAGCCGTCGGATCTGGTCGACCTGCGCCATATCGCAGCCTTGAAGGGCATCACCGTCGATGGTCGCACGGTGACGATCGGTGCCGGCGTGACCCATGCGGAGGTCGCCGCCTCGGCCTCGATCCGCTCTGTCTGCCCTGCCGTTTCGCATCTCGCATCGCTGATCGGCGATCCGCATGTGCGCCACATGGGCACGATCGGCGGTTCGATTGCCAATGACGACCCCGCTGCCGATTATCCGGCGGCCGTGCTCGGGCTCGGCGCCACGGTCGTCACCAACCGGCGCGAGATCGCGGCCGACGATTTCTTCGTCAGCCTGTTCGAGACCGCGCTCCGCGACGACGAGATCGTCACCGCCGTGCGCTTCCAGGCGCCGGAGAAAGCCGGTTATGCGAAGTTCGCCAACCCGGCTTCGCGGTTTGCCATGACCGGCGTGTTCGTCACGAAGGGCGAGGGCGGTGTGCGGGTTGCGGTGACCGGCGCCGGTTCGTCGGGGGTCTTTCGCCATGCCGGTCTTGAGCAGGCGCTTACGGCCGATTGGTCGCCGCAGGCCGTGTCCGGTGTGCAGATTGATTCGGCCGACCTGATGTCGGACCTGCATTGCACCGCGGAATACCGGGCCAATCTGGTTCGTGTCATGGCAAAACGCGCCGTTCAGGCCGCGTAATTGCCGGTCTCGAGGCAAAAAATTGGAAAAGGGCGGCCGATGCCGTCCTTTTCTGTTGCAGCTTGACGCAGATCAAGTTTCGCTGAGGGTGATCCTTTAGGATTTATATGCGATAAGACTAAAACTCGCGCCATTTGTCGCAGTTTAGAATGAATTTACAAAACGGGGTTGACCGCAACGCCGGAGACTTTCAAAAGAGAGTCAAAAAGCTGGAGTTTAGGCATGGATTTCGAGGCGTTTTTCAAGAACGAGCTTGAAGGGCTTCACGAGGAAGGGCGCTACCGTGTCTTTGCTGATCTAGAACGTCAGCAGGGCAATTTTCCGCGCGCCACCCGCTACACCGAAAAAGGCACCCAGGACGTTACCGTCTGGTGTTCGAACGATTATCTCGGCATGGGCCAGAACCCCAAGGTGATCGAGGCCATGAAGGGCGCGATCGATCACTGTGGCGCGGGTGCTGGAGGCACCCGGAATATCTCTGGCACCAATCACTACCATGTTCTGCTCGAGCGCGAACTTGCCGACCTGCACGGCAAGGAATCGGCGCTGATCTTTACCTCCGGCTATGTCTCGAACTGGGCAGCCCTCGGCACGCTTGGCGCGAAGATCCCCGGCCTGATCATTTTCTCGGATGCGCTCAATCACGCATCGATGATCGAAGGCATCCGCCATGCAAAGTGCGAACGGGTGATCTGGAAGCATAACGACGTCAAGGATCTGGAAGCCAAGCTGGCTGCCGCCGATCCGCGCGCGCCGAAGATGATCGCATTTGAGTCCGTCTATTCGATGGATGGCGATATTGCGCCGATCAAGGAAATCTGTGATCTCGCCGACAAGTATGGCGCGATGACCTATCTCGATGAAGTGCATGCTGTCGGCATGTACGGCGCCCATGGTGGCGGCATTGCCGAACGCGAAGGCCTGATGCACCGCCTGACGGTCATCGAAGGCACGCTCGGCAAGGCCTTCGGCGTGATGGGCGGCTACATTGCCGCGTCCAGTGCTCTGTGCGATTTCGTCCGTTCGTTTGCCTCGGGCTTCATCTTCACCACGGCCCTGCCGCCAGCGCTGGCAGCTGGCGCTGTCGCCTCGATCCGTCACCTGAAGACCAGCCAGATCGAGCGCTTCGCCCATCAGGAGCGCGTGCGCCGCCTGCGCAACATGCTGGATGCCGCCGGCATTCCGCATCTGCACAATCCGAGCCATATCGTGCCGGTCATCGTCGGCGATGCGTCCAAGTGCAAGTGGATCTCCGATCTCTTGCTCGACAATTGCGGCATCTATGTCCAGCCGATCAACTATCCGACCGTGCCGAAGAAGACCGAGCGCCTGCGCATCACGCCGACGCCTCTGCATTCGGATGAGGATCTCGAACATCTGGTGCATTCGCTGCACCAGCTCTGGTCGCGCTGCGCACTCGCCCGCGCGGTCGCTTGATCGATCACTGATCGCACGGCTCACCGTACATTGTGAATATGAGTGCTAGCCGAGAGAACTAGGAATTTGCGGCGGAGCGGTGGTATTTGTGCTTTTGTCCTTAGAATCAGCGTGTATGCGATAACTCGCGATAACGTTTGATGTGCTTTGACAAGCGACCGCCGTCGCAATCTGGGCAGCAGAGCCTGTTTCCCTTACCAGTCAACATTGCTTTCGGCCTGCCGCAGGACTGACACGTCAATACGGCGGGATTGGCGTCAAAGACGACGCCGCCTTTCCAAGGAAAATCTACGTTTGGCTGTTGCGCCTCGAAATGAGCAAATTGGTCCCAAGAGAAGTTGTTCGACACGAAAAGGCGTTCGAGGCGTTTCAACCCGTACAGAGGCGTCAGCGTACCATCTTTACTGGTACCGGCGAATACCAGATTTTGCAGTGCGAGGGTGCTAGCCAGTGGTAGAAGCGTGTCGATTTTGATCGTGCCCGAAAAAGACGGCCAAATCGTCAAATTTTGCAATTCTTTCAGAGATTGTAGCCCCTCCAGAGTGCTTAGCCGATCACATGAATACACCCAGAGCGACTTTAGCTTTGGAAATCGCTCTGCGATCCCGAAGAGGGAGGTGAGCTTGCGACATTCTACGAGGTAAATGGAAGTAACGTGCTCGACTTTGGCAATGCCGGATAAATTCACTAGCGGTGCATCTTCGATACACCAGCTTATTTCATTTAGAGCAGGTAGGCGCTCTATTTTCTTCACTGACCGATGCAAACCGTCCTGATTCTGACGAAGGACGTCTAGAGTCTCAAGCACTGCCTCGAAAGTTTCAATTTTTATTCAACCAGATGCCTGTGAGAGCGGCAGCCACGAGTACAGCCCAATCAAACCGACGGTGCGACTTTGAGCTGACTGAAGCACTATACGGCATTCTAGACCTCCATCCGTTAATGTGAGGTTCCGTTCCAGCTAACGCGCCTATTTATCACGTCCGCCGCCTGCCTGCGCGCCTCGCGGTCGGCGGCAAACACATCGGCGATGGTCGATGCCTGACGGACACCCACCATGTCATCCATCACCCGTTCGACGATATCGGCCATGGCGAGGAAGCCGATGCGCTCCTCGACGAAGGCGTCGAAGGCAGTTTCTTCGGCAGCGTTGAGGATCGCGCCCTGAAGGTCGCCGCGCTCCAGCGCGGTGCGGGCCAGGCGGATCGCCGGAAAACGGGTCTCGTCCGGTGCCTCGAAATCGAGCCGGGCGATCTTGGCGAAATCCAGCCGGTCGACATTGAGGCTGCAGCGTTTCGGATAGGTCAGCGCATAACCGATTGCCGTGCGCATGTCCGGCACGCCGAGCTGGGCGATCACCGAGCCATCGGCGTATCCGACCATCGAATGCACGATCGACTGCGGATGCACGATGACCTCGATTTGGTCGGGCCGGACGTCGAAGAGATATTTCGCCTCGATCATTTCCAGCGCCTTGTTGAACATCGAGGCACTGCCGACGGAGATCTTCAGGCCCATCGACCAGTTGGGATGGCTGCGCGCGGTCTGCACAGTGACATTGGCCATCTGCTCGCGTGTGTGCGTGCGGAAGGGGCCGCCGGATGCCGTCAGCACGATGCGCTCCAAAGCATGGCGCTGGTCGTTGTCGAGGCACTGAAAAATAGCCGAATGTTCGCTGTCGACGGGGATCAGCCGGCCGCCAGCCTGACGCACGGCGTCGACAAACAGCGCGCCGGCCGAAACCAGGCATTCCTTGTTGGCAAGGGCGATATCGGCGCCGCGGGCGGCTGCGCGCAGCGTCGGGGCAAGGCCGGCCGTGCCGACAATTGCCGCCATCACCCAGCCGGCATCCATGTCGGCTGCTTCATCAAGACCGGAGATTCCTGCCGCCACATCGACGCCAGACCCGGCAAGCGCCGATTTCAGCGCGATATACTGGCTTTCGTCGGCCGTCACCGCCAGGCGCGCGCCGGTGCGGCGGGCCTGTTCCGCCAGGAGTTCGATATTGCCGTTGCCGGTAACGGCCATGATCTCATAGCGTTCGCGGCCGCCCAATTGCTCGATCACGTCGAGTGTATTGACGCCGATCGAACCGGTGGAACCGAGAACGGTGATGCGGCGATGCCGGTCGCTGTCGATCATGCTGCTTATGTCCGAATTGCTTCATTCAGAGATGGCTCTACAAGGGAACGCAGGGACCAGCAAGGCCCGGGCCGTCCAACGGTCGCGTGATCCAGGGCTGGCACCGAGACAGGATGCGACAATGCTGCGTTTGCGCGAAATGGCACCCGCCCTTCTGGCTGGCTTTGCCCTTCTGGGGCTGGCCGGCGGTGGCCTGCTTTATCTGCTTGGCCGACCGGATCTTGCGTCGTCCGCCTGGTTCGTCAGCGGACTGGTCGTGCTGATCGCGCTATTGACCGAGATCGCCCGCTCGGTGCTTGCCGGCCGGGTCGGTGTCGATGCGATTGCCGCATTGTCGATCGGCGTGGCCCTGATTCTGGGTGAAACGCTGGCCGGCGCGATCGTTGCCGTGATGTATGCCGGCGGACAGCAGCTGGAGAGTTTCGCCGAGGGGCGGGCGCGGCGCGACATGACGGCGCTTCTGGGCCGCGTTGCCCGCACCGCCATGGTCTATCGCGGCGCAGAGCTGGTCTCCGCCCCGATCGAGACCCTCAAGCCCGGCGATCGCGCGTTGATGCGCGTCGGCGAGGTCATTCCCGTCGATGGCCGCGTTCTTGCCAGTGTGGTCGAGCTCGATCTCTCTGCGCTGACCGGCGAGCCGATGCCGGTGCGGTTTGTGCAAGGCGCCGAAGTGCCGAGCGGCGCGACTGTCGTCGGTGCAGCCTTCGACCTTCTGGTCCTGCGCGAGTCTGCCGCGAGTACCTATGCCGGCATCGTCAGGCTGGTGGAAAATGCGCAGAAAAGCCGGGCGCCGATGGTCCGGCTGGCGGATCGTTACGCCCTGGCTTTCCTGGCTTTCACCCTTGCCCTGGCAGGCTTGGCCTACGGGTTCAGCCAGGATGCGACCCGGGTGCTTGCCGTGCTGGTGGTGGCGACGCCCTGTCCATTGATTCTCGCCGTTCCCGTCGCTGTCATATCCGGCATGTCACGGGCCGCCGCCCATGGCGTGCTGATCAAGAGCGGCGGCGGACTGGAAGCGCTGGCTGCGGTCAAGGTCGTGGTGCTGGACAAGACCGGCACCCTGACGGCCGGTCGGCCCGAGGTCAGCGAGATCCGCTGCTGTCCGGGCTTTGCCGCCGATGACATCCTGCGGCTCGCAGCCTCGCTCGACCAGGCCTCCGGCCATGTCACGGCCGAAGCGCTGGTGCGGGCCGCGGTCGCGCGCGGCCTGCATCTCGACCTGCCCGAAGACATTCACGAGACCGCCGGGTTCGGTATCGAAGGCCTTGTCACTGGCCACCGCGTGACGGTTGGCGGCGGGGGATTTGTCGCCTCCCGGCTTACCCCCGGTGAACTGCTGCCGCGCCAGGTCGTGCCGGCTGAAACGGCCGTGGTGGCGGTTGCCATTGACGGCCGCGGTGCCGGCCATATCCTGCTGTCCGATCAGGTGCGGGCCGATGCGGGCCTGACGGTCGCTGCTTTCCGCAAGGTCGGCATCACGCGGCTGGTCATGGCGTCGGGCGATCGCAGCGATATCGTCACGGCCGCTGCGGCCCGTCTCGGTCTCGATGGCGCCCATGGTGACCTCTCACCCGAGCGCAAGGTGGCGGTGATCGAAGCCGAGCGGCAGCACGGATCGGTGATGATGGTCGGCGACGGCGTCAACGACGCGCCGGCACTGGCGGTTGCCGATGTCGGGGTGGCGATCGGCGCACGCGGCGCGGCGGCCTCGTCCGAGACGGCCGATGTGGTGTTGCTGGTGGATGACCTGTCCCGCCTGCCGGTGGCCGTGGCGATCGCCAGGCGTGCCCGGTTCATCGCCGTGCAGAGTGCCGTGGCTGGGCTCGTCCTGTCCGGCGGTGCAATGATCGCTGCGGCTTTCGGCTATCTTGCCCCGGTACAGGGTGCGCTGCTCCAGGAAGTCATCGATGTCACCGTCATCCTCAATGCGCTACGGGCGCTCAGCAGCGCCCGCTGATTTTTCCTTTCCACTGGCGCCAAATCGGTCAGCAGCGGGTCGGGTGCTGCCTGTCGGTTTTGCACGCCTTTGTCGCGAAAGCCGCTGTGTTCCAGGAACTTTCGGCGTCGAGAGCCGTTCGAGTCTTGTCATTTCAAACTGAGGAGAAACTCCAATGGCAGACAAGACCCTCGACGATCTGTTTTACGAAACACTCAAGGACATCTACTACGCCGAACGCAAGATCCTGAAGACGCTGCCGAAGATGGCGCGCGCCGCTCAGAGCGAGAAGCTGAAGGCGGCCTTCCTGCAGCACAAGGACGAGACCGAAGGGCATATCGAGCGCCTACAAGACGTGTTCGAGATCATCGGCAAGCGTCCGCGCGCCAAGACCTGTGCCGCTATTGACGGCATCGTCGAAGAAGGCGAGGAGATCATGGACGAGTTCAAGGGTTCGCCGGCGCATGATGCCGGTCTGCTTGCCGCAGCCCAGGCGGTCGAGCACTACGAGATCAGCCGCTATGGCACGCTTCGCGCCTGGGCGCAGCAGCTTGGTCTCACCGAAGCCGTGAAGCTTCTGGATGCAACGCTTGCCGAAGAATCCAAGACCGATGAGACGCTGACCAAGCTGGCGCAAACCGCGGTCAATTCGGCCGCGCAGAAGAAAGCGGCATAATTGTCAGAATGAGACCTGCAAGGCCGGTAACCCTGTTGCCGGCCTTGTGTATTGTGTCTTTCTCAAAACGCCTGATCGAAAACCTGCACCGAATTGCGGTTTCAGATCATCTGCATTGTGAATGGCTGGAGGTGTCGTGCGGACTGGGCAATGAGCGCGCCTTGATCGACGAGGGCGCAGTCCTCTCGGGCCGACAGGGAAGGGCCCAGCATTTCATACAGGCATGAAACGGCGACGCTTCTTCACTGGCTGGCGGCGGTTTCGCCAAGTTCCCGCTTCAACTGTTCGCGGGCGCGGTTGAGGCGGCTCTTGATCGTGCCGACTGCACACCCGCAGATCACGGCTGCATCTTCGTAACGCTCGCCCAGCATTACGATCAGAACCAGAATTTCGCGATGGTGGGCGGGGAGCCGCTCCAGCGCGCGGCGCACTTCGTCAGCCTGCACAACCCAGTCCTGACTGGCCTCGGTGACCAGCGTTGCCGTCAGTGCCTCAGGCAGCCCGACACTCTCACGGCTGCTCTTCTTGATCCGCGTGCAAAAGGTGTTGCGCATGATGGTGAACAACCAGGATTTCAGCCGGGTGCCGGGCTCGAACTTGTCGAGATTGGCCAGGGCCCTCATCAGTGTTTCCTGCACCAGGTCGTCGGCTTCCTCGGGCTTCTGGCAAAAGGTGCGAGCGAAGGCACGCAGTGCCGGAATGAGGTCCACGACATCGGACTGTGCAGCAAGCTCGGCTCTACGGATCGACAAGTTCACCACCCTCCACGGTAACAATCAGCGCAATGGATTGGAAACGCATCGCCATACGCATAGTTCCCAAGGCGATGCGGCAAGCCCTACGCCCGGTTGCGCATTGTATTCCAGGGATGTCCTGAGGCATTCCAAGCGGCTCTTCCCAGGCGGGGCACGTTGCTGGCCAAGCGGGACGGCGTTACCGGCATACGTCCGTCGCCGAAGCCTCCCGACAAAGTGTAGGTTGAATTGCGCCTTCCGGCCACGGCTTCAGCGAAGCTGGGGAACAACTGCCACCGGCAAGTGTTCTTTCGACAGGTAGTCAGCGTGCCATGGCACAATCGGAAGAGCACTGAAAAGGACGGAGCGATGACCCAGCATCTCGAAAACGCCGACGGGCAGGGACAGATCTTGATTGGCGGGCGGCTTTCACCGGTGGCCTACCAGGTATCCGTCGAACGGGTCGACGCGCGCTACCAGGCCACCGTCACGATGCATGCGCCGCGCGACTGGCTGCTCAAGCAAGGCTTCAAGTCGCGTGCGACCCTGGTTCTCGCCAGCGGCGAACAAACAGACGTCAGCCATGACGAGCCTGTCGAGGTTGGTGACAATGTCAGCGTCATCCTGAGCGGTGCGCCGCAGTCGTTCAGCGACGATGCGGCACTTCTGGCGCAGTTTCCCGAACTGAAGCCCGGTGATGCATAGCAGCACCCGGCCGGTTTGACCGGAACGGTGCCTATCGGCGATCAACGCACTCAAATCCTGTTTCGCAAACGCGTCGTTTGTCCGATAGTGCGAAACAGTGATCACATGAAGCATTATGAAGATCGGGGGACCGAATGGAAAAAGCAGCGGGAGCGTCCGGCAAGGGCCGTCGCCATCGGGCGGGCGGTCTTGTCCGGGAAAAGCTCGATCTCCTGATGGAAGAACATACACGCGAACACGTGCCGACAAATCTGATCAAGCTGGCCCTGGAGTTGCAGGCAGCGATCGAGGAAAAGACCGCGGGCGAAAAAGAAACCTGATCGGTTGTTTTGCGAGACTCTTTCGCCCAACTCTGGTAAATAAGTATAGCCTTATGTATCTGCTTGGGAGGAGAGCGGATGTCCAATTTTCTATGGCTGTTGGGACTGGTGCTCGGTCCCGTTCTCGTCGGCGCCGTGATTGCCTACGGGATGATCCAGATGCGTGATCACGCCAATAACCGCTATCGCCGGGATGCATTGACCGGGGAAATCTATGGCAAGGATGATCGGTAGTCGGGCTCGCGCCCGCATCGCGAACGTCGCATTCGCTTGGGCTGCGACGTCTGCCTACGTGAAACTGCCGTCCATGGGATCGTAGCGCTTTCCTTTGGCAAGGGAGGCGAATTCGACCAGCTCGTCTTCATCCTGCACGCCGCTTTCCACCAGATAGATCAGCAAAGCGGTGGCATTGTCAGCCTGTTTCGTATCGAGGATCAAGTTTTCCTGGCGACTGATCCGTCTTACCGCACGTTCGACGATGTCGGCTTTTTCACGAGCCAAGGAGCCGAGGGATACAGATGCCATGTTGGCTTCCTCCCGTTCAAGGCTGACGCATTTGGAATACAAAACGTCGGCGTAGCACAAGTTGCCATCATGACTGTTTCCAGTCCGAATACAACCCTTCAACGTTTACCCGCAAAAATTGGTCAAATGGTGATCCCGACGCGATTCGAACGCGTGACCCTCAGATTAGGAATCTGATGCTCTATCCTGCTGAGCTACGGGACCACTTCCTTCTCCATACAAAAGCAAAGCCGGCAAGCCAAGTGATTTTGCTTGCCACCTCCGTGCTGGCAACGCCTGAGCGCGATTATTCGGTCAGTCGGCGTTCGGCCAGGCGGACCCAATAGGAAATACCAAGGCCTATGACGTCGTCGTTGAAGTCATAGGCAGGATTGTGAAGGCCGGCGGTTTTGCCATTGCCGATCATGATGTAGGCGCCGGGTCTTGCCTGCAGCATGAAGGCGAAGTCTTCGCCCGCCATCGAGGCGTCGACATCGGTATCGACATTGTGAACGCCGGCGATGTCGATGGCGGCCTGTGCGGCATAGTTCGTTTCGGCTGGATGGTTGACCGTCACCGGGCAGGCGCGTTCATATTCGAATTCGGCCTTTGCGCCGTTTGCTGCGGCAATGCCATGGGCCAGTTCGGCGATCCGCTTTTCGGCAAGGTCTCGCACGGCCTCGTCCAGCGAACGCACAGTGCCGGTCAGATAGGCTTCTTCCGGGATGATGTTGTGGGTCGTTCCAGCGTGGAACTGGGTGACCGACACCACCACGGAGCGCAGCGGATTGGCGTTGCGGGCGGCAATCGTCTGCAACGCGCCGACGATCTGCGCGCCGACGACGATAGGATCGATGGTGTTGTGCGGCTCGGCAGCGTGGCCGCCGCGGCCGGTGATCTTGATGGCGAACTTGTCGGGTGCGGCCATGATGCCGCCCTTGCGGATGGCAAAGCTGCCGGCCGCCATGCCCGGCATGTTGTGCATGCCGTAGACTTCCGCGATGCCGAAACGCTCCATCAGGCCGTCTTCGACCATGGCCAGCGCGCCGCGTCCGCCTTCTTCGGCCGGCTGGAAGATGACCACGACATTGCCATGGAAGGTGCGGGTTTCGGCCAGGTACTTTGCCGCACCCAGAAGCATGGCGGTGTGGCCGTCATGGCCGCAGGCATGCATCCGGCCCTCTGTCGTCGATGCCCAGGGCTTGCCGGTGATCTCGGTCAGCGGCAGCGCGTCCATGTCGGCGCGCAGGCCGATGGCGCGATCGCCCTGGCCGCGTCCCTTGATAACGCCGACAACGCCGGTGCGGCCAATGCCTGTCACCACCTCGTCGACACCGAATTCCTTGAGCTTCTGTTCGACAAAGCTCGCCGTATTTTCAACGTCATAGAGGATTTCGGGATTTGCGTGCAGATGGCGGCGCCATTCGGTGGCCTCCGACTGGAGTTCGGCGGCGCGGTTCAGAATTGGCATGTGGCTGTCCTGGTCGGTGCATTGCGGATCACGTGATTGTCGGCGCGGAATGTGCGCCTCCTGATTGACGTATTCAATAGGCTTTGCCATTGCTTGCATTGCTACGGCAAACAGATGCCAATGCGAGATATCCCCAATGTGAGAGGATTGCAGTCGTGTCCACGAAGTTTCCAAGCATATTGTCTTCAGCAGGAGCGCTACGCCGGGTCGCCGTCGTTGCCTGTCTGTCGGCGATTGCCGTGCCGAATTTCGCCGTGGCCAATCCGATGATCGTCGTGGATGTCAAAAGCGGCCGCGTGATCGAGCATCAGGAAGCCTTCCGCAAATGGTATCCGGCCTCGCTGACCAAGCTGATGACGGCCTATACCGCCTTCAAGGCGATCCGTGCCGGCGAACTGTCGCTGCAGAGCATCGTGACGATGAGTACGCATGCGGCGGCGGAACCTGCCAGCAAGACCTATTTCAAGCCGGGATCGAAACTGACGCTCGACAGTGCGTTCAAGCTGCTGATCGTCAAGTCGGCCAATGACATCGCGGTTGCCATCGCCGAAACGGTGAGCGGCAGCGAGGAACGTTTCGTCGCGCGGATGAATGCCGATGCCAAGGCGCTCGGCATGACCTCGTCGCGCTTCGTCAATCCGAACGGCCTGCCGGGCAAGGGGCAGTATACGACGGCGCGCGACCTTGCCTTGCTCGCGGCCGCGATCCGCCGCGAGTTTCCGGAATATGCCAGCTATTTCGCGCTGGAAGGGGTGACGACGGGCAAGAAGAACTACGCGGCCTATAATCTGCTGGTCGGCCGGTTCGCCGGTGCCGACGGCATGAAGACCGGTTACATCTGTGCCTCCGGCTTCAACCAGGTATCATCCGCCACCCGCAATGGCCGCACGGTGATTTCGGTCGTGCTGGGTGCCGACAGCCTTGGCGCGCGCGCCGACCAGTCGGCCGAACTGCTGCAGAAGGGGCTGACGACCTCGACGGCGGGCGGGCGCCTGGAAAGCCTTGCTCCCTACGGCGAGGGTCTCGATCAGGTTGTCGATATCAGCAGCCAGATCTGCAATCCGAAGGCCCGCCAGGTTCGCAGCGAAGGGCGCGACGAAGTCGGGCGCATGAAGCTCATGTCGCCCTATATCCATGAAATGGATCACGAGCCCAGCTTCAGCTATGCAGGGCTGATCTCCGGCGGAGAACCGGCGGGCAAGCCGAAGACGGGGGCACAGGTGAGCGAAATCGCCAATGTGCCGATCCCGCGGCCGCGGCCGACCTTCTGATCCGGCGATCGTTCGGACCCTTTGATGGAAAGTGAATGACATGAGCATCGAACGTATACCCGTATCGATCCTGACCGGGTTTCTCGGTGCGGGCAAGTCGACGCTGCTGAACAGGATCCTCAAGGATCCGGCGATGAAGGACGCGGCCGTCATCATCAATGAGTTCGGCGAAGTCGGCATCGACCATCTGCTGGTCGAATCCTCCAGCGATACCGTCGTTGAGCTGTCCGACGGCTGCCTGTGCTGCACGGTGCGCGGCGAGCTGGTCGATACGCTGGCCGAACTGGTCGACGGCATGCAGACGGGCAAGATCAAGCCGTTGTCGCGCATCGTCATCGAGACCACCGGCCTTGCCGATCCGGCGCCAGTGATGCAGTCGGTGATGGGCCATCCGGCGATCTCGCAGCATTTCGATCTGGACGGCGTGATTACCGTCGTCGATGCGGTCAACGGATTGTCGACCATCGACGGGTTTACTGAAGCCTACAAGCAGATCGCCGTTGCCGACCGGCTGATCCTGACCAAGACCACGTTGCCGGAAGCCGGCGACACGAAGGCGCTGGTTGCGCGCCTCCGGGCGCTCAATCCGCGGGCGCCGATCACCAATGGCGATGCCGACGAGGCCGGCATTGCTGCCATCCTGGTCAACGGCCTCTATGATCCGGCCAGCAAGATCGCCGATGTCGATCGCTGGCTGAAGGACGAGGTGGCGCATGACCACCATGATCACGGGCATGGGCATGGGCATGGGCATCACAGTCACCACGACGATGGCGAACACGATCACGGCCACCAGCACCAGCACGGTCATGACCACCATCATGACGTGAACCGGCATGGCACATCCATTCGCTCCTATTCGATCATCCATGACCAGCCGATCGATCCCATGGCGCTCAACATGTTCATCGACCTGCTGCGGTCCGCCCATGGTGAAAAGATTCTGCGGATGAAGGCGATCGTCGCCCTGACCGACCAGCCGGACCGGCCGCTCGTCCTGCATGGCGTGCAGTCGATCTTCCATATGCCGGTACGCCTGCCGGCCTGGCCGGAAGGCTCCGATCGCAAGACGCGGCTGGTGCTGATCACCAAGGATCTGTCGGAAGATTATGTGCGCGAACTGTTCGGCGCCTTTACCGGCAGCATCGGGGTCGACCGGCCGGATCGTGCGGCGATGGTCGACAATCCTCTCGCCGTGCCGGGCTACCGCCTCTAGGCAATGCCTGTGCCGCCCTTGCGGATCCGGAACCGATGACCGCTCTCGAGCGGTCGGGTCTCGAGCAGCGCATGGCCGTCTTCGCGGCAGAAATGGGCAATATCGATCACGGCCAGCGGATCGGTCGTCTCGATCACCAGCAGCGCACCCGGCGGTAAATCGTCAAGCCGGCGGCGTGTCTTGAGGACCGGCAAGGGGCATTTCAGCCCCTTGAGGTCGTAGATGACCGGATCGGTCATTCCGTCGACCAGATCTTCCAGAACGGCTTTTTCTTCTGCGGGGCTTCCGCGACGGTCGTTTCGACCACCTGCGGGCTGGGCTGAGGCACCGGCACGACCGTCTGGCCCGTTTGCGCGGTTGCTGTTGCCGCAAGCGGCGCAGCGTTTGTCGGTGCTGCGGTCTCCGTTGCCGCTATTGCCGGAGCCGGGACAGTGGTCGGGACCGGCGTGATAGCTGCAGTTGCTGTCGTTGCCGGCGCAGCGACGGGTGCTGCCGTTGCCGTTGCAACGGGCGCCTCCGCGGTTGCGGCGCCTGCGGGCTTCTTCGCCGTCAGCTGGTTGATCGCGGCGCCAGCCGATGTCGCGGTCGCGATCTTTGCCGGATCGGTGTCGTCGATGTCGATCAGCTTGCCGGCCTTGAGCGCCGAGCCTGTCGGGGCAAAGGCGAGGTCGTGCGAGCGCGACTTGCGCAGATCGACGACCAGGGCCTTGCGTTCGGCTTCGCTCGGATCGTACCAGATCTTCCCGTCGAATTTCTTCATCGCCTTGGCATAGTCGCGGTCATAGGCGCTGTTGTACTGCGCCAGGGACATTTGCAGGGCCGGCGGTGTCGACATCGGCGGGCAGGCGGCTTGCGGGTTGAAAGCCTGGCCACCAGCCGTCAACTGGTTGAAGACGTAGCCCTTGTTGCAGACGCCCACTTCCGGCGGGCGCTTGGTCACTTCGAAATTGTCGTAGCCGACCTTCAGCATCTTCCAGAAGTCATAGTGCTGGCTGTGGCGGTGGCGCGCCATGTTTTCCGCCGTCATGCGGAACGGGAATGCCTGCAACTGAATGTTCTGCTGGCCGCCCTTGAAGGCGTCGCGGGCAAAAGCATAGATTTCCAGGATCTGCGCGTCGGTCATCGAATAGCAGCCCGAAGACGAGCAGGCGCCATGGATCATCAGGTTGGAGCCGTTGCGGCCGTTCGCCTGGTCGAACCGGTTGGGGAAACCGGTATTGATCGCGAGGAAATATTTCGAATTCGGGTTCAGGTGATACGGCGACAGCGGATAGAAACCTTCCGGTGCCTGCCGGTCGCCTTCCTTGACCTTGGGACCCAGTCGTCCCGACCAGGCACAGATGTCATACTGGACCACCTTGTCGAAGCGATTGTTGGTCTTGGCCTTCCAGACCTCCAGCACGCCTTCTTCCTTGAAGATGCGCAGCATGATCGGCGCATTGCGATCCATGCCCTTCTGCCGGATCTCGGCGAGCAGGCGCGCTGGCAGTGGCTGTTCTATCTTGTTGGAGACCTTGGGAGAATCATACGTCGCGCTTTCCAGCGTGTCGTTGCAGCCGGCAAGCGCTGCAGTGAAGATCAGTACAAGGGCTGTCGATTTCCAACGCATTCGCAAAAGCTCTTTTCAAGAACAGATCAAGCGACCCGAGCAAGCCAGGCCTCTTTTAGTTTATGACTGCTTTCTTCACAAATTATAAACCACGGAGCAATTCATCCCGTGGGCATTTTGCTGCGATACTGTTGCAAAGCGGCAGAGTGATGGCCGGATCCGGCCGTCGCCCTAGAGATTGCGACCGATATCGAGGAATTTCTGGCGACGGTCGTTGCGCAGTTTTTCGCCCGGCAGCGGCGTCAGGTCGGCCAGTGCCGCTGCGATCACATCGCCGGTCGCCTTGATGACCACGTCCGGCGCACGGTGAGCGCCGCCGACCGGTTCCTGGATGATGCCGTCGATAATGCCGAAGCCCTTCAGGTCTTCCGCCGTGATCTTCATGTTGGTCGCCGCTTCCTTGGCGCGGGTCGAATCGCGCCAGAGGATCGAGGCTGCCCCTTCCGGCGAGATGACCGAGTAGATCGCATGCTCGAGCATGTAGACCCGGTTGCCTGTGGCAATCGCGATCGCGCCACCGGAGCCGCCTTCGCCGATGACCACCGATACCATCGGCACCTTGAGGCCGAGGCACATTTCGGTCGAACGGGCGATGGCTTCCGCCTGGCCGCGTTCCTCGGCGCCGACGCCAGGATAGGCGCCTGCGGTATCGATCAGGGTAATCACCGGCAGGCCGAAGCGATCGGCCATTTCAAGGACCCTGATCGCCTTGCGGTAGCCTTCGGGGCGTGGGCTGCCGAAATTGTGCTTGAGGCGCGACTTCGTGTCGTTGCCCTTTTCCTGTCCGATCACCGCAACCGGCTGGCCGCGGAAGCGGGCGAGGCCAGCCTGGATGGCGGCGTCCTCGGCAAACTTGCGGTCACCGGCAAGCGGCGTGAAGTCGGTGAGCAATTGGCCGGCATAATCGACGAAATGCGGACGGGACGGGTGACGTGCAACCTGCGTCTTCTGCCAGGCGTTCAGCTTGGAATAGATGTCGGCCATCGCCTCTTCGACGCGGCCTTCGAGCCGGCTGATTTCTTCCGAAGTGTCGATGCTCTCGTCCTCCTCCGCGATCTTCTTCAGTTCGCGGATCTTGGCTTCGAGGTCGGAGATTGGCTTTTCGAAGTCGAGATAATTATGCATGGAGTGCGTTCCGATCGTTTTGTCCCTTGCCTTCCGGCTGACAGGAACCGGTATTGCCGGTCCTAATCGTGGTTTTTCGCCTGTTTTGCAAGGGGGTGATGCGTTTGGACCAGTTGCTGCAGCCTCTCGTCCAGTACATGTGTATAGATTTGTGTCGTTGAAATGTCGCTATGGCCGAGCAATTCCTGCACGACGCGCAGGTCGGCACCATTGCCGAGAAGATGGCTGGCAAAGGCATGGCGCAGCACATGCGGCGACACACTTGCCGCCGGCAGGCCCGAGCGAATGGCAAGATCCTTCAGGTCGCGGGCAAAGACCTGGCGGGGCAGATGGCCCTCCTTGCTGGTGGATGGGAAAAGGAAGGGGCTGTCGGCATGGCCGGGCGTTGCCGCCCGCGTTTCGCTGTAGCGGGCCAGCGCCTCGATGGCTGTGCGCGACAGCGGCACCAGGCGCTCCTTGTTGCCCTTGCCCTTGACGACGAGAAACCGTCCCTCCTGCGCCAGCACCTTGGCCGGCAGCGACACCAATTCGCTGACGCGCATGCCGGTCGCATAGAGCAGTTCCAGAAGCACCAGCAGCCTGAGCCGTGCAGCTTGGTCCGTACCGGGCTGGGCCGCTTCCTGTTCGGCCAGCGCCAGCATGTTGCCGACATCCTCCACCGTCAGTGTCTTCGGCAGCGGGCGCGCCTTTTTCGGCGCATCGAGGATGGCCGTCGGATCATCGGCTCTCAGGCCTTCGGCATAAAGAAACTTGTAGAACTGGCGCATCGCCGAAAGCCTGCGGGCTTGCGATGTTGCCTGAAAACCGCGTTTGGCGAGATCCGACAGATAGGCAGTCAGGTCGGCGCGGTCAGCGCTGCCGAGTGTTGCCTTGCGACTTGTCAGGAAGGACTGCAGGTCGTCGAGGTCGCGCTCATAGGACGAGAGTGTATTGGCCGCCGCGCCGCGTTCGGCGCTCATCATTTCGAGGAAAGCCTCGACCCGTGCCTGGCTCAGATCCGCCACAGAATTGGGTGTCCTTGCTGTTGTCTAGCGTTACTGTTCGACCGGGTTCACGCGTTCGGACGGGATCTTGATCGTTACATCCCGTTCCCTGGGCTCGACGAACACCGTGAGCGACCACATGATGGCATAGATGATGCCGGCGATCGTTGCGCAGATGAAGAGAAAGCGAAACAATGTCGGCATGTAGGGTCCTTGGCCTTCGAAGCGCTGAACATAGGGAATAGGCATTGTGACTTGCAAGGGTGCTGTGATCCTTGTGTCGATTTGCGTCAACGGCTTGACGCTTGCCCCGCATTTGTCAATACCGTGATGAAACAGTTGCGAACGGGCCGATGACCGATACGATCCTCAATCTTGCCTCCAGTCTGGGCGCGCGCGCCAGGGCAGCGCTCGGTAGACGCAACCTGGTTTTCGTCGGCCTGATGGGTGCCGGCAAGTCGGCGGTCGGCCGGATGGTCGCCAACCAGCTTGGCTTGCCGTTCGTCGATACCGATGTCGAAATCGAACGCGTGTCGCGCATGTCGATCAGCGAATTGTTCGCCGCCTATGGCGAGGATGAATTCCGGGCATTGGAAACGCGGGTGATCAAGCGCCTGCTGCGCTCGGGGCCGCGCGTGGTGTCGACCGGCGGAGGAGCCTTCATCAACGAGAAGACGCGCAAGCAGATCGAGCGTGGCGGTATCTCGCTGTGGCTGAAGGCCGATCTCGATGTCCTTTGGGAGCGGGTCAACAAGCGCGACCATCGGCCGTTGCTGAAGACGGAAAACCCCAAGCAGACCCTCAAGGATCTGATGGACAAGCGCTATCCGATCTACGAACTGGCGGATCTGACGATCCAGTCACGAGATGTGCGCAAGGAAGTGATTGCCAACGAAGTGCTGATGGCGATCCTCGAACAGAGTGGCATCGAAAAGACTGGTGCAGAACACAGCGGCAAAGGTGACACAGCATGAGCAAGGTGGAGAATTCGGAACGTCTGGTGCATGTGCCGCTTGGCGAGCGCGCCTATGATATCCTGATCGGGCCCGGCCTGCTTGCACGTGCCGGCGGCGAGATTTCCAGCCGGATCAAGGGCAGACGTGCCGCCATCGTCACGGACGAGAATGTCGGCGCCCAATATCTCGACGGCCTTATGGACAGCTTGCAGACGGACGGCATCGAGGCGGTGTCTGTGACCTTGCCCGCCGGCGAAAAGACCAAGAGTTTTTCCAGCCTGACCCAGGTCTGCGACGTGCTGCTCGAGGCGCGCATCGAGCGCAATGATGCGGTGATTGCGCTCGGCGGCGGGGTGATCGGCGATCTGACCGGCTTTGCCGCCGGCATCGTGCGTCGCGGCGTGCGCTTCGTGCAGATCCCGACCTCGCTTCTGTCGCAGGTCGACAGTTCCGTCGGTGGCAAGACCGGCATCAATGCAAGGCAGGGCAAGAACCTGATCGGCATCTTCAACCAGCCGGATCTGGTTCTGGCCGATACCGATGTGCTCAATACGTTGTCGGAGCGCGAATTCCGCGCCGGTTATGCGGAAGTGGCGAAATACGGCCTGATCGACAAGCCGGATTTCTTCGAATGGCTGGAGACGAACTGGCGCGACGTCTTTGCCGGCGGTCAGGCCCGGATCGAGGCGATTGCCGTCAGCTGTCAGGCCAAGGCCGATGTCGTGGTGGCCGACGAACGCGAAAACGGTCGCCGGGCGCTGCTCAATCTCGGCCATACCTTCGGCCACGCGCTCGAAGCGGCGACGCACTATGACAGCAAACGGCTGGTGCATGGTGAAGGCGTGTCGATCGGCATGGTGCTGGCGCACCAGTTTTCCGCCCGGATGAACCTTGCCAGCCCGGATCTTGCAAGCCGCGTCGAAGCGCATCTGCGCGCGGTCGGCCTGCCCACCCGGATGGACGAGATCCCCGGCGAACTGCCGCCGACGGACGTCCTGATGGATGCGATCGCGCAGGACAAGAAGGTGAAGGGCGGCAAGCTGACCTTCATCCTGACGCGCGGCCTTGGCGAAGCCTTTGTCGCCGATGACGTGCCGTCGTCCGAGGTCGTACGATTTATCGACGAGATGCGCCCGTCATGACCGAGGCCATCCTTTCCAACCTGTCGGATTATTGGCTGACGATTGTGGCCATTTTCCTGCTGATCTGTGCGTCGGCTTTTTTCTCCGGGTCCGAAACCGCGCTGACGGCAACTTCGCGTGCCCGCATGCACAGCCTCGAGGTCAATGGCGATGTGCGCGCCGGGCTGGTCAATTCGCTGATCGAGCGTCGTGACCGGCTGATCGGGGCGCTTTTGATCGGCAACAACCTGGTCAACATTCTCGCCTCCTCGCTCACCACCAGCCTCTTCCTCGGTCTTTTCGGCGATTCCGGCGTGGCGATTGCCACCGTGCTGATGACGGTTTTGCTTGTCATCTTTTCCGAGGTTTTGCCGAAGAGCTGGGCGATTTCGACGCCCGAGCGGTTCGCACTGTTCGTCGCGCCGGCAGTGCGGCCCTTTGTCGCCGTGGTCGGCCCTTTGTCGAGCGTGGTCAACTGGATCGTGCGCAAGCTGCTCGGCATTTTCGGCGTGTCGATCTCCGGTGAGGCCTCGATGTTGTCCGGCCACGAGGAGCTGCGTGGTGCGGTGGCGCTGCTGCATCGTGACGGCGCCGTGGTCAAGGCCGACCGCGACCGCCTCGGTGGCGTTCTTGACCTCGGCGAGCTGGAAGTTTCCGACATCATGATCCACCGCACGGCAATGCGCGCGGTCAACGCGGATGACACGCCGGAAAATGCGATCCGCAGCATTCTCGAAAGCCCGTATACCCGCATGCCGGTCTGGCGCGGTGCGACAGACAACATCATCGGTGTCATTCATGCCAAGGACCTCATCCGGGCGCTGGCCGAGCCGAATGTCGAGCCAAAGGACCTCGATATCGTCAAGATTGCCCAGAAGCCCTGGTTCGTGCCCGATACGACCAATCTCAAGGACCAGCTCAACGCCTTCCTGCGCCGCAAGACGCATTTTGCCGTGGTGGTCGACGAGTATGGCGAAGTCCAGGGCGTCGTGACGCTGGAAGATATTCTCGAAGAGATCGTCGGCGACATTTCGGACGAACACGACCTTGAAATCCAGGGGGTGCGGCAGGAATCCGACGGCTCGATGGTGGTTGATGGCGCCGTGCCGATCCGCGATCTCAATCGCGCCCTCGACTGGGATCTGCCGGACGAAGAGGCAACGACAATTGCAGGCCTCGTCATCCACGAATCAAAATCGATTCCCGAAGAACGGCAGGCCTTCACCTTCTACGGCAAGCGCTTCATCGTGATGAAACGGGAAAAGAACCGCATCACCAAATTGCGCATTCGGCCGATCGAACCCGTCAAGACAGAGGCTTGACAAGACAGCGGTGTGGCACGACCGAGGCCTGAGCGGCGCCGGCTCTACCAGCGCGTCGGTTCGCCCGGTGCAGCCGGCTCGATCGCCAGCGCATGCAGGCCGGCATCCAGCTCCGGCTTCAGCAATTCGGTCACGGCGCGGTGGCGCGCAAGCCTGCTCAGGCCGTTGAATTTTTCAGACACGATGCGCACCCGCATATGGGTTTCGCCGGTGCCGGTAATGTCTGGCTGGTGGCCGGCGTGATGAGCGCTCTCATCGATCACATCAAGCCGCTCCGGGGCAAAGCCCTGACGCAGTGTTTCCTCGATGCGGTTGCGCACGGACATGTGATGTTCCCTGTGATCTGCTGGCGTGGTCTGGCTTGCGGCAAAAGCCCCACAAAGCGCGCAACATTCCGATTTGTCAATTCTTGTCGCGCCACTGTCTAGGCACCATAATTACCGCATGAAACTCGACTCGAAATATTTCGATCGGATCCGGACCAGACGCAGACGCACTGCGGAGCCGGAGCCATCCAATCCAGTTTGCCAGTGGGACGGCTGTGAAAAGCCGGGTGCCCATCGCGCGCCCGTGGGCCGTCATGCCGAGGGCCAGTTCTTCATGTTCTGCTTCGAGCACGTGAAGGACTACAACAAGGGCTACAACTATTTTTCCGGCCTGTCGGACACAGAGATCGCGCGCTACCAGAAGGAAGCGATCACCGGGCACCGGCCGACCTGGACCGTGGGTGTCAACAAGGCGGCCAAGTCCAGCCCGCTGCATTCGACGGCGCGCTCCGGTTCGGCTGCGTCACAGGCGCGCATGAAGGACCCTTTCGGCTTCGTGCAGCAGGGCAAGCCCGGCGGTTCGCGCTTTCAGCCGCAGTTGCGCAAGCTCAAGACGATGGAGGCCAAGGCGCTGGATACGCTTGGCCTTTCGGCCAGTTCGACGGCGACCGAGATCAAGACCCGCTACAAGGAGCTTGTAAAAAAACACCATCCCGATGCAAATGGCGGAGACAGGGGTTCGGAAGAGCGTTTTCGCGCTGTTATTCAAGCCTACCAATTGTTAAAGCAGGCGGGTTTCTGTTAATCCGAGAAGCAGCAGCGACGATATGCGGCCAGTCGGCAGCGCCTGGCATGGAGAAACGATGAGCAAAATTGATCTTGATATTTCCAATCTCCCCGACACGACCGTGTCGGTGCGCGAGGTTTTTGGAATAGACAGCGATATCCGCGTCCCAGCCTACAGCAAGGGCGACCCTTACGTGCCGGATTTCGATCCGGACTATCTGTTCGATCGCGACACTACGCTCGCCATCCTCGCCGGTTTTGCCCATAACCGCCGCGTCATGGTGTCGGGCTTCCACGGCACCGGCAAGTCGACCCATATCGAGCAGGTCGCCGCCCGTCTCAACTGGCCCTGCGTGCGCGTCAACCTCGACAGCCATGTCAGCCGTATCGATCTCGTCGGCAAGGACGCCATCGTCCTGAAGGACGGCAAGCAGATCACCGAATTCAAGGACGGCATCCTGCCCTGGGCCTACCAGCACAATGTCGCGCTCGTCTTCGACGAATACGATGCCGGTCGCCCGGACGTGATGTTCGTCATCCAGCGCGTGCTGGAATCATCCGGCCGCCTGACCCTGCTCGACCAGAGCCGCGTCATTCGCCCGCACCCGGCCTTCCGCCTGTTTGCCACGGCCAATACCGTCGGCCTCGGCGACACCACCGGCCTCTATCACGGCACGCAGCAGATCAACCAGGCGCAGATGGACCGCTGGTCGATCGTCACCACGCTGAACTACCTGCCGCACGACAACGAAGTCGGAATCGTCGCCGCCAAGGTCAAGAGCTTCGGTGCAACGACTGAGGGCCGTGACACGGTTTCGCGCATGGTCCGGCTTGCCGATCTGACCCGCGCCGCCTTCATCAACGGTGACCTGTCGACCGTGATGAGCCCGCGTACCGTCATCACCTGGGCGGAAAACGCCGAGATCTTCGGCGATGTCGCCTTTGCCTTCCGCGTCACCTTCCTCAACAAGTGCGATGAGCTGGAGCGGACGCTGGTCGCCGAACAGTATCAGCGCGCCTTCGGCGTCGAGCTGAAGGAAAGTGCCGCCAACATCGTGCTTGGCGCGTAAGGGAACGGATCAGCATGGCAGGGCGCGGCGACAACAGCAGGGCCAAGACGGGCGCAGGCGTGGACACGGAGCCGTTGCGCCGTGCGATCACCGGCTGCGTCCGCTCGATTGCGGGCGATCCGCAGGTCGAGGTGGCCTTCGCCAATGAACGGCCCGGCCTTGCCGGCGAGCGCGTGCGCCTGCCGGAACTGTCGAAGCGTCCGACCGCCCATGAACTCGCCGTGACCCGTGGTCTCGGCGATTCGATGGCGTTGCGCATTGCCTGCCACGACCAGAAGATCCATGCGAGCATGGCGCCGCAGGGTGCCGACGCCCGGATGATCTTCGATGCCGTCGAGCAGGCGCGCGTCGAGGCGATCGGCTCGCTGCGCATGCCGGGCGTTGCCTCCAACATCCAGTCGATGAACACCGAGAAATATGCGAAAGCCAATTTCTCGACGATCAGCCGCCAGGAAGATGCGCCGATCCAGGAAGCCGTTGCCATGCTGGTGCGCGAGAAGCTCACCGGCCAGAAGCCGCCGGAATCTGCCGGCAAGGTGCTTGATCTCTGGCGCTCGTTCATCGAGGACAAGGCCGGCGCCGATCTCGACAACCTGCCGAATGCGATCAACGACCAGCAGAATTTCGCCCGGGTGATCCGCCACATGCTGTCGGCCATGGAAATGGCCGAGGATGTCGGCGACGACCAGGAGCAGGGCGAGGACGACGAGTCGACCGACGAGGACCAGCCGCGCAGCGGTGACGAGGACCAGGAAAGCGCCGAGGAAGAGGCGGGGTCCGAATCCGCACCCGCCGACGAGAGCGAAGCCTCGCAGGAGCAGATGGACGACGGCGAAATGGACGGCGCGGAGATTTCCGACGACGACATGGCCGACGAGGGCGAGGATGACAGCGAGACGCCCGGCGAGATGCGCCGGCCATCGACGCCGTTTGACGATTTCAACGAGAAGGTCGACTACAAGATCTTCACCGAGGAATTCGACGAGGAGATCACTGCCGAAGAGCTGTGCGACGAAGCCGAGCTCGATCGTCTTCGCGCCTTTCTCGACAAGCAGCTGGCGCATCTGCAGGGTGCTGTCGGTCGCCTGGCGAACCGGCTGCAGCGCCGCCTGATGGCGCAGCAGAACCGCTCCTGGGAATTCGATCTCGAGGAAGGTTATCTCGATCCGGCCCGCCTTGTGCGTCTGGTCATCGATCCGATGCAGCCTTTATCCTTCAAGAAGGAAAAGGACACCCAGTTCCGCGATACGGTCGTGACGCTGGTGATCGATAATTCCGGCTCGATGCGCGGCCGCCCGATCACGGTTGCCGCCACCTGCGCCGACATCCTTGCCCGCACGCTGGAGCGCTGCGGCGTCAAGGTCGAGATCCTCGGCTTCACCACCAAGGCCTGGAAGGGCGGGCAGTCCAGGGAGAAATGGCTTGCCAGCGGCAAGCCGCCGACACACGGCCGTCTCAACGACCTGCGCCATATCATCTACAAGTCGGCCGACGCCCCCTGGCGCCGCGCACGGCGCAATCTCGGCCTGATGATGCGCGAAGGCCTGCTCAAGGAAAACATCGACGGCGAGGCGCTGATGTGGGCGCATAACCGGCTGATGGCGCGGCGCGAACAGCGCAAGATCATGATGATGATCTCCGACGGCGCGCCGGTCGACGATTCGACGCTGTCGGTCAATCCGGGCAATTATCTCGAGCGCCATCTGCGCGCGGTCATCGAGCAGATCGAGACGCGCTCGCCGGTGGAACTGCTGGCGATCGGCATCGGCCACGATGTGACGCGCTACTATCGCCGCGCCGTGACCATCGTCGATGCCGATGAATTGGCGGGTGCGATGACCGAGCAGTTGGCCTCGCTGTTCGAAGACAACGCCTCTGGCTCGGGTGGCGGACGCCGCCGTCGTGCCTAGGCCGGTTGCGGTTCGTCGCTCTGGCGCAAGCCTTCTGACGCTCTCCGTTGTGCTGCTTTTGGCCTCCTGCACGCCATCGGCGCTGAAACCGGGGGAAGCGCTGCCGATCCGCATCGAATCCCGTGCCATCGCCACATTGGGCGGATCGCCGCGCCTTGCCGAGGGGGTCCAGTTTATCGGCGGGCTGGAGCTTTCGTCCGATGAGCCGCTGTTCGGCGCCTTTTCCTCCATTCGTTTTCTGGACGATGCCCGCTTTGTCGGCGTGTTCGACACTGGATACTGGGTCGAGGGCCGGATAGAGCGCGGCCCCGACGGCATGCTGTCCGGCGTCAGCGATACCAGGCTTGCCGCCATGCTCGATCGGGATGGCCGCGAGAGCGCCAGCAAGTATCAGGTCGATGCCGAGAGCCTTGTCATTGTCGACAATCAAGCCATCGTCGGCTTCGAGCAGCGCCATCGGGTCGTTGCCTATACCCCGCTCGCCTCATTGGCGATGGCGCGCCCGTCACCGCCTTTGCCGCTGCCCTTTGCGGTCTCGCGCCTGCGCGGCAATGGCGGCATAGAGGCGCTGGTGGTCTCACCGGTCGATGGCCCGCTCGCCGGTGCGGTGGTGGCGATCTCGGAAAAGAGCGTCGATGAAGACGGCAACAATTTTGCCGGCATCCTTGATGGACCGCTTGTCGGAGAATTTCGTGTGCGCCCGCATGACGGCTTCGAGATCACCGATGGTGTCTTCCTGCCGTCCGGCGAGCTTGTGCTGCTGGAGCGGCGCTTCTCGATTGCCAGCGGGGTTGCCATGCGGTTGCGCCGCATCGATGGCGCATCTATCCGGCCCGGCGCGATCGTCGATGGCCAGGTCATCTTCGAGGCCGACAACGCATCCGAGATCGACAATATGGAAGGGATCGACGCCGTCGTGGCGGACGATGGTTCCGTCCGTCTGATCGCCGTCTCGGACGACAATCATTCGATCCTGCAGCGCACGGTGATGCTGGAGTTCCGCCTGGAGCCCTGAGCGGGGTCCAGGCGGTCTTGATCCGGTTATTGCCGGATCAGGCGGTCGTGCGTGACGGCATCGGCCTGACAACGCTCATCAGCGCACCGTAGGGCAGCAGCATGACGATGCCGACCAGCATCTTCACGGCGAAGTCGCCGAGTGCCCAGGAGATCCAGCGCGGGGCTTCCGCGGCGAGCACGCCGAAGATCGGTGCCGAGGCGATGGCAAAATCGTCATTCGGGCCGATGAAGCTGAAGACCGGCGCGAACGACAGGGAGAAGAAGATCACCGTGTCGAGAACCGAGCCGACCAGCGAACCCATCAGCGGGGCCTTCCACCAGGACAACTGACGCAGGCGGTTGAACACCGAGATGTCGAGAAGCTGGCCGACGAGGAAGGCGGATCCTGAGGCAATCGCGATCCGCGGGCTGGCGAGTGCGATCGACAGTGCGACGCCGACGATAAAGCCGACAAACACGACCTTGCGCGCGGTGCCCGGGCCAAACTGACGGTTGGTCAGGTCGGTGATCAGGAAGGAGATCGGATAGGTGAATGCGCCAAACGTCAGAAGGTCGGCGAGATTGATGCCTGCCAGCGTGCCGCCCAGAGGGAACTGCACGAGGAAGTTGGAGGCGACGACAATTGCCGTCATGAGCAGGCTGTAGAGAACGAAATAGCGCGTCTTCAGCATTTTTTTTATCCTGGGTGATGCCACCAGTTGGAGGGACAATAATTTTTCTGGTCGTCGATGAAGCCGATGGCATCCGCCGGATTCATCTCAAACGAAAAGGCTTGTCCGGATGTCCGGCCAAGCCTTTTAAGCCTGCGTCAGCGCTTGAAATTAAGCGGCTTCGGCGGTCTTCTTGACGATCTGGCGACGCAGCAGACGAGCGCGCATGCTCAGGTCGGTTTCAGAAGCCTTGATCAGGAATGCATCGAGACCACCGCGATGCTCGACCGTGCGCAGTGCTGCAGCCGAAACGCGCAGACGGTAACGCTGGTTGAGAGCATCCGAAATCAACGTGACATCGCACAGGTTCGGCAGGAACTTGCGCTTGGTCTTGTTGTTCGCGTGGCTAACATTGTTGCCCGACTGGACGCCCTTGCCGGTCAATTCGCAACTGCGGGACATGGTACACCTATTTTTTTCTAGGCTATCGCATCGCTTCCGGCCAAATGCCGGGCAGGCAATCCAACAGCGCTTGATTGGAAAGTTGCGGTTCTATAGTCAGGCTGAACCCGCGCGTCAAGCCAAACCTTGGATTTTCCGGGCGCGCAACCGTCATTGCGTTATTTTATTGCCATAGTCCACGGTAAGATGCCGAAATCGGGATGCCGGATTTTCGGCCCCATTCGCTGAGGGTCGTTCATTGCGTACAGCCAGTCTGGTTATCGGTCTAGTCCTGTCCTCCCTCGGCGCTGCCGATGCCGCGGAGGTGCGCTACAATACAGAATACAGCGTTTCCCTCGGTGTCCTGCCGATCGCGCGGCTGTCTTTCGAGACGGCTGTCAATGATGGACGCTACACGATCGGCGGACGTTTCCGCTCCTCTGGCATTGTCGACCTCGTTAAGGAAATCTCGGCCACAAGCAGCGTTTCGGGCCAGGTCGATGGCCAGCGTTTCCAGCCCGAGCGCTACCAGCTTGAATACAAGGATGGTCGCAAGACCAGCACCTATGACGTGAAGTATCGCGGCGGCAGCGTGGTGGAAACCTTGGTTGAACCGAAGCCGAAGCCTCGGCCGGACACCTGGGTTCCGATTGCCGACGGCGATCTGAAAGCCGTGCTCGATCCGATCGGTGCCTTTCTCATTCCCGGAGACGCCGATGTCTGTTCGCAGACGCTGCCGGTCTATGACGGCGAGAGCCGGATGGATCTGGTCCTGTCGCCGAAGCGGACCGAAGGTTACTCCGCCGGCAAGCTGAAGGGTGAGGCGGTGGTCTGCGGGGTCAAGTATGTGCCGAAATCCGGCTATCGCAAAGGCCGCAAGGATATCGAATACCTGCGCTCGGTCGAGGGCATGGAGATCTGGTTTGCCAAGACCGCAACCCTCAAGCTATATGCTCCGGTCTATGCGCGCGTGCCGACACGCTATGGGACGATTTACGTTTCAGCGCAGAAATTCGACGGCTAGCAGACGCGGGTTTTCATCCCAGCCTGCGGGCTGCATGGGCCGGCATGGGGGATGAATGAAGACCAAGGCGACGCTGATCGGCTTTACCGCAATCTTGATGTGGTCCTTCCTGGCGCTGATGACGGCCGCCTCCGGCACGATGCCGCCGTTCCAGCTTTCTGCGATCACCTTTGCCATCGGCAGCCTGCCGGGACTTCTGATCTTTGCGGCAAGGCCTGAACGGCTGAAGGCGCTGCGCCAGCCGGCAAAGGTCTGGCTGATCGGCGTCGGCGGGCTGTTCGGCTATCATTTTCTCTATTTCACAGCCCTTCGGAATGCACCGGCGGTCGAGGCCGGTCTGATCGCCTATCTGTGGCCGCTGCTGATCGTCGTCGGCTCGGCGCTTTTGCCGGGCGAACGGCTCGGCTGGCATCACATCGTCGGCGCGCTGGCCGGCCTTGCCGGCACAATCCTGATCGTCGCCAAGAATGGCGTCGCCTTCGATCCGGCCTATACGCTGGGTTACTTCGCCGCCTTCCTCTGCGCTTTTACCTGGGCCGGCTATTCGCTGCTCAGCCGGCGCTTCGAGGCGGTGTCCACCGATGTCGTCACCGGTTTCTGCCTCGCCACCTCGCTGCTGTCGCTCGCCTGCCATCTCGGGCTGGAGACCACCGTCTGGCCGGTCGACTGGATGCAATGGGCAGCGGTCGTTGGCCTCGGTCTGTTGCCGGTCGGTGCCGCCTTCTATGTCTGGGACTACGGCGTCAAGAATGGCGATATCCAGATTCTGGGCGCCTCCAGCTATGCTGCGCCGCTTCTCTCGACGCTGATCCTGATCATTTTTGGCTTTGGCGAGGTTAGCGTCAGAATTGGCCTGGCCTGCGTGCTGATCACCGGTGGCGCGATGCTGGCTGCGCGCGATATGGTGTTCAAACGAAGCAAGGTCCAGTCCTAGACGGAGACAGCATGGCCACGCCAGCGACCGGTGTTCTGATGCTCTCGGTCGCGCTGGGCCTCGGCTATTTCTGGGTTCTGCCGCGACCGAAGACGGCGTGGCGGGCGGTGTGGAAAACCCTGCCGATCCTGCTGCTCGCTGCCTATGGCCTGCTTGTCGGTGCGCCCGTTCTGCTGATTATCGCCCTGCTGCTCGGTGCCGCCGGTGATGCCTTTCTCGCCTTTGACGGTGCCCGCGCCTTTGTCGGCGGGCTCGTCGCCTTTCTCCTGTCGCATCTCGTCTATGCCGCCGTCATGGCGCCGCTCGGTATACCCGGTCTCGTGTTTGCCGAAGGTTGGCGCCCGGTCGTGGGCCTGCTGCTGCTTTTCCATACCCTGATCGTCGTCGGTCTGATCCGGCGTCAGGCCGGCCGGCTTTTGCCGGCGATCCTCGCCTATGTGGCGGTTTTTCTTTTGGTGGGCTGGACGGCGCTCAGGATCGCCAATCCCTGGATTGCCACGGGGACCGCCATCTTCATCCTGTCGGATACCGTGCTTGCACTGCGCCGCTTCCGCTGGGGGCCGGATCACCGATACGACGGTCCGGCGGCCTATGTCGTCTGGGCAACCTACTATGCGGCACAACTGATCCTGACCGTCACGCTGTCGGCTGCCTGATCGTCTATTCGCCCTTGGCCGGCGCCCAGCCGGGTGGTGCCATCTCGAAAGCGGAAAAGTCGAAACCGGGGGCCACCGTGCAGCCGACCAGCGTATAGGCGCCGAGGCTTTCGGCCGCCTGCCATTCATTGGCGGCAATGATCGCCTGCGGCCGTTCGCCCTCAAGGAGATCGGTGCCGAGAATGACGGTTTCGACCGTCTGTCCGTCGCTCGACCAGCTGAGCGCCAGCGGCGCGCCAGCATAATAATGCCAGACCTCGGCGGCATCCCTGACCCTGTGCCAATGCGAGCGCTCGCCGGCTTCAAGCAGGTAGTAGATCGCGGTGGAATGGCCGCGGGTGCCGCCGTTGGCATCCTTGAAGGTTTGCACATACCAGCCGCCCTCGGGATGGCGCTCCATGCCGAGGGTTTCGATGATATCGGCTGCCGTCATCAGAAATTGTCCTTGCGCTTGCGGATCTCGGCAAAGACATCCTCATTGCTTTCGGTCGGCATGCCCAGCGTCCGGCGGATGTCCGGTTCGTTGGCGCGCAGGAAGGGGTTGGTTTCCTTTTCCAGCGCAATCGTCGTCGGTACGGTGAAATCGCCGCGCGCCCGCATGATCTCGATATCCTGGGCGCGCGATTTCAGGCGGCTGTTGTCGGGATCGATGGTCAGAGCAAACCGTGCGTTCGACAGGGTATATTCATGGCCGAAATAGACGATGGTTTCGTCCGGCAATTCGGCCAGCTTCTGCAGCGAATGCCACATGTCCATCGCCGAGCGCTCGAAGAGGCGGCCGCATCCGAGCGCAAACAGCGTGTCGGCTGCAAACAGCACCTTGTCTTCCGGCAGGTGATAGCAGACATGGCCCGCCGTGTGGCCTGGGGTCTCGATCACCCGGACCAGATGTTTGCCGAAGGTGAATTCGTCACCGTCTCCGACGGTCCGGTCAATGCCGGGGATGGCCACTGCCTCGTTTAGCGGGCCGATGATCTCGCAATTGAACCGCTCCTTCAGGGCCAGATTGGCTTCCACATGGTCGCCGTGATGGTGCGTCGTGAAAATATGGGTGATCGTCCAATCGCGGCGCTTGGCGGCTGCCAGGATCGGTTCGAGTTCGGGCGCGTCGATGCAAGCCGTGAGGCCTGAATCCGGGCAATGCAGCAGCACGCCGAAATTGTCGCTGCGGCAGAGAAACACATCGATTTCAAGGGATTTCATTGTCCAGCCATCCGTTCCCACGTTGTTGGCGCGAATGTAGCTGGTAAACTCTTGAAGTCCAATCGCTGGCTGCTAACAATGGTGTCATGCATGTCGATATCGTTGACCTTCGCCAATTCTACTACACCATGCTCGGGCGCGTGGCTGAACAGTCGATCGCTCTGGCGCTTTCTTCGCTCTGGGCCCGGCTGCCGCAGGAGCGGCTGGTGGGGCTCGGCTATTGCACGCCGTTTCTCGATCGCTTCCGCGCCGACACCGAGCGGACCTTCGCCTTCATGCCGGCAGGGCAGGGGGCGGTGAACTGGCCGGTTGGCGAACCGTCGGCCACGGCACTGGTCTTCGAGGAAGAGCTGCCGCTGCCGGATTCGTCCGTTGACCGCGTGTTGATGGTGCATTCGCTGGAATTTGCCGAAAACCCGCGCGAGACGCTGAAGGAAATCTGGCGGGTCCTGGCGCCGGGCGGTCGGCTGGTCATCGTGGTGCCCAATCGCCGCGGTGTCTGGGCGCGCATGGAGCATACGCCGTTCGGCTCCGGCCGGCCTTATTCGCGCGGGCAGCTGACGGCCTTGCTGCGCGAGACGAATTTCACCCCCGGTGCCAGTGCCGAAGCGCTGTTTTTCCCGCCGTCGAAGATCCGCGCGGTGCTGCGCCTGCGCAGCGGCTTCGAAAAGCTCGGCGGCATGTTGTGGCCGGCATTTTCAGGCGTGATCGTCGTCGAGGCGCAGAAGCGCCTGTATCAGGGGCTGCCGGTGGCGTCGCGCGCGTCGCGACGGGTCTTTGCGCCGGTGCTTGCGCCGCATGGCGTGCCGACCACCAGAGCCGCCGCTGACCACCCTTGACGACGCGGGCGAGCCTCGACAAAAGCCTATATCCATTTTATGCCATGAGCTTATCCAAGGGGTGCCGTTGCCGCACCGTTTCACGACAGAGAGACAGTTACATGCGTGCCGCCATGACGAAGCCGATGCCCCGGCCGGGTATAGCCGATATCGCCGCCTATGTTCCCGGCAAGGAGCATGCGGGCGGCGTCGCGCGCGTCTTCAAGCTGTCGTCCAATGAAACGCCGCTCGGTCCGAGCCGCCAAGCCATCGATGCCTTTCGCACGGCGGCAGAGAAGCTCGAAATCTATCCCGACGGTCAGGCGCGGGTGCTGCGGGACGCGATTGCCGAGGTGCATGGACTGAACCCGGCCAATATCCTTTGCGGCAACGGTTCGGGCGAGCTGCTGGGCCTGCTCGCCAATATCTATCTCGGCCCGGGAGACGAGGGCATCATCACCGAACACGGCTTCCTGCTTTACCGGATCCAGATCCTCGCCGCCGGCGGCATGCCGGTCACGGTCGAGGAGCGCGATCGGCGCGTCGATGTAGAGGCGATCCTTGCCGCCGTGACCGAGCGTACCAAGATCGTTTTCCTGACCAATCCCGGCAATCCGACCGGGACCTATGTGCCCTATGCCGACATCAAGCGCCTGCATGCGGCGCTTCCGGCGCATGTCATCCTGGTACTCGACGCGGCCTATGCCGAATATGTCCGCCGCAATGACTACGAAGCCGGCATCGAGCTCGTCTCGGCCAATCGCAATGTCGTCATGACCCGGACCTTCGCCAAGGTCTACGGGCTCGCGGCGCTCAGGATCGGCTGGATTTACGGTCCTGCAGAGATCATCGACGCGATGAACCGGGTGCGCGGACCGTTCAATATCAACACGCCGGCGCTTTTTGCCGGTGCCGCCGCCATGCGCGACCAGGCGCATGTGGCAAATGCCGTCGAGCATAACCAGATCTGGCTCGCCCGGGTGTCGGAAGCGTTGACCGCGCTTCGCCTCGAGGTCACGCCCTCGGTCACCAATTTCATCCTGATCCACTTCCCCGACCGTGACGGAAAGCGGGCGTCGGATGCCGATGCCTTCCTGACCAGCCGTGGCTTCATCCTGCGTGCCGTGCGCGCCTACGGCTTTCCCAATGCACTTCGCATGACGATCGGTAGCGAAGAGGCCAATACCGGCACAATTGCCGCCCTCACAGAATTCATGGAACGCACGTGATGTCTGAAATCCTGTTCAATCGCATTGCCCTGATCGGTATCGGCCTCATCGGTTCGTCGATCGCACGCGACATCCAGAAACTGGGGCTGGCGCGGGAGGTGGTGATCTCGACGCGCAGTGCAGAAACCCTGAAGCGGGCGGAAGAGCTCGATCTCGGAACATCGTATACGACATCGGCGTCAGAGGCGGTCCGGGATGCAGATCTGGTCATCGTTTCGGTCCCGGTCGGCGCATCGGAAGCTGTGGCCATACAGATCGCGTCCAGCCTGAAGCCTGGCGCCATCGTCACCGATGTCGGCTCGACCAAGGCTTCGGTGATCGCGCAGATGGCGCCGCATATGCCTGAAGGCGTGCATTTCATTCCCGGCCATCCGCTGGCGGGTACGGAAAAGTCGGGCCCGGATGCCGGTTTTTCCGGCCTGTTCAAGGGCCGCTGGTGCATTTTCACGCCGCTGCCGGAGACCGATGCGGATGCGCTGGCGCGTCTTGGCGGCTTCTGGCAGGCGCTCGGCTCGCGGGTCGACGAGATGGATCCGCACCATCACGACAAGGTGCTGGCGATCGTCTCGCACCTGCCGCATATCATCGCCTACAACATCGTCGGCACGGCGGATGACCTGGAAGCGGTGACCGAATCCGAAGTGATCAAGTATTCGGCCTCCGGTTTCCGCGATTTCACCCGTCTTGCCGCCTCCGATCCGACCATGTGGCGCGACGTCTGCCTGCACAACAAGGATGCGATCCTCGAAATGCTGGCGCGCTTTTCCGAGGATCTCGCCTATCTGCAGCGGGCGATCCGCTGGGGCGAGGGCGACAAGCTGATCGAGCTGTTCACCCGTACCCGCGCCGTGCGCCGCTCGATCATCGAGGCCGGCCAGGATGTCGACGTGCCGGATTTCGGCCGCCATACGCTCGACAAGTAACGTTTCGCCCTTGCGTCCAAGCCCTGCCGCTGTGCTCCTCAGAGCGGCGGAATGGTGCCGAGCGGGATGAAACCGAGCGAGGCAACGCCGTCGCGGATGGTGATCTCGGCCGAGCCCTTGTCCTGGCCGAAGGAGACCACGGCCAGAACCTTGGCCACGTCGTCGAACGTCTCCTTCATCTGCGGATAGGCGATGCCGAGCGCGTCGTTCCAGGCCCTGATTCCCTCGATTTCGGCACGGACCTCTCCGGAAATCAGGCCGTCCTCGCCGACCGAAAACGGGCCGCTGAGGGTCAGCACACGGCCTTCGCCGAGATCGGTGACAAGCCGGCGGATTTCGCCCTTGGTGCCGTAGAGCCTCTGGTTGTGCGCATTGGCCGGCTGCAGCAGGCCACCACGGTCGGCGAAGGTCACGTCGATGCTGGCCGAGGCGGGCGGCAGGCCGACCGGATTACCGCCGATCGCGATGACCGCGTCGCGCAGCAGGGCGGCATAATCCAGATTGCCCTCGCGTTCGCGCAGGTGGCTTTCGGCATGCGGCGCGCTCAATTCGAGCTTGAGCGGGCTGACCGTCGAGACAAGCTGCGCCTTCAGGTCGCGGATCTCCAGCGAACTGCGCTGCAGGCCGGAGAGTGTTGCGTTGAAGCTCGACCGCAGGTCGTCCCATTCGATCGTTGAGTTGAAGCCGAGCGCCGAGCGGATTTCGGCCGGCCCATCCAGCTCCCAGACGACATGGCCGGGCGCATAGATCTGGGCCGCGGCCCGCACGGCGCCGAAGGAGGCCGAGATGCCCTGGTAGTTGTCGTCAAGCGACAGGCGATCGCAGTTCAGCCGGAAGCGGAACGGATAACCGCCGATCCGCGGCTGTTCGCAATTGGCGGTGATGGCTGCCGGATTGCCGCCCTCGAAGAAGGCAACGATCTGCTTTCGCAGATATTCGGCGGCAAAATACCAGGCGACACTATAGACAGCGATGAACAGGACGATAAAAACGCCCAGACGAAACACCTTGCGGCTTGTGGCGCTTGCGGGCGCTGTGGACGGCGTTGCCATGGGGTGCTCCTGATTGACGATCAAATCCTGAGTGAATGGATTGGCCTGCGATATGGACGAATTTTGGGTCTTTGGCTACGGATCCTTGATGTGGAACCCGGGCTTTGCCTTCGAGGAGCGGGTTCAGGCCCGCCTGTCGGGGTATCGGCGGTCGCTCTGCGTGCGCTCCTGGGTGCATCGGGGAACCGAAGCGCGACCCGGCCTGGTGCTGGGCCTCGATCGTGGCGGCTCGTGCCGCGGCATCGCTTTTCGCGTCGATCCCGCGCAATGGCCGGAGACGCTCGCCTATCTGCGCGAGCGCGAACTGGTCACCAAGGTCTATCTCGAGCGCAGTGTCCGTCTAAAATTCGATGACGGGCGCCAGGTGACGGGACTGACCTATGTGGTCGACCGGGCACATCCGCAATATGGCGGCGCGGTCACGGTCGAGGAGGCGGCGCAAATCGTTGCCAGCGCGGTTGGCCAGTCGGGCCCGAACCCGACCTATGTGGCCAATACGGCTGCCCATCTGCGCGAAATGGGCATCCGCGATCACTGGCTGGAGGGTGTCGTGGCCGCGATCGAGGCGATCGGCCAGCCGGGCTGACAGGCAGCCCGGCTGTTGTTCTTACGCTGATCTTGCCTGCAGTTCCGCCAGGCGCTTTACCGCCGTCGGTGGCAGCGGCACATCCGGGTTGTCACGCGCGGTCTCGATCAGCAACTCGTCGCTCGCGGCCTCGAGGCGTGCCATCAGCGTGTCGAAAAACACGTCCGGATCGAGACCCGGCTCGATGGCCGGCAGGATACGCACCTTGAAATGGCCCGGATAGCGCTGGAACTTGCGGCGCGGCCAGAACAGGCCGGGATGCATGGCGACCGGCACGACCGGAACTTCAAGATCGCGGTAGAGGCGGGCGATGCCATATTTGTATTCGGGCGTGGCGCCCGGCGGCCGGCGGGTGCCTTCCGGATAGATGATCAGCTGGCGGCCGTTGCGCATCTCGGCCTTGGTGCGCTCGATCACGTCCGCCATCACCTTGCCCTTGGCGCCGCGGTTGACCGGGATCATCCGCTGCTTGGCGACATACCAGCCGAAGACCGGGATCCACATCAGTTCGCGCTTGAGAATATAGACAGGGTCGTCGAGCCAGGGCAGCAGGGCGAACGTGTCCCACAAGGACTGGTGTTTGGGGGCGAGGATATAACCGCCCTTGGGAATGTTCTCGAGCCCCTCGATGGTGAAGGTCGTGCCGACAATCGTCTTCATCAGCCAGTGCGACGAACTCGCCCAGGTTTTCGGCACCCAGAACGCCGTCTTGCGAGGGGCGAGAAAATAGAAGGGTGACAACAGGATCATGCGAAGGATCATGTTGATGTAGAAGGCCGTGTTGAACAGGATGGAACGCAGGGTGATCATCGGGACATTTCCGTGGACAGGCGAAAACGTGCCTATCGCAAAACACCGCCAAGCAAAAGCCGGTTTACCGGGAATCGCTCAGGGCTTGATTGCCGGATCCGCGATTTCTCCCGAGGAACGCAAGCCGGGACCGACGCTCCAGCCGACAATGCCTCGGGCATAGGCGATGACGCTCTTGGCATATTCGGCCAGCATGGTCCGCATCGCATCCGGCTCGCGGTACCAGGCGCGGGTCTTCAGGTCGGCATTGACGACCGGATAGCCGATGAACTGCGTCACCGTGTCGGAGCGGCGCAATTCCATCAGGCTGCGGGCCATGTGGTAATTGCTGGTGACCACAAGGACGGATTTGTAGCCGCGGTCGCGGATCCAGGTGGCTGTTTCGTTGGCATTGCCGATCGTGTCGATGGCGGCATAGCCGATATCGATGCAGCAATCGAAGAGTTCGGGAGAACTGCGCGTGGCGCGGCGGATCTGGCCGGCGGTCGTCGACGGGTTGACGCCCGAAATCAGCAGGCGTCCGCCATAGCCGCGTTTCAGAAGGTCGATGGCCTGGTCGATGCGTTGATAGCCACCGGTCAGAACGACGATCGCGTCCGCCTTGACGTTTTCCGGTGGACGCAGATTGGCGACGTCGTCGGCGAAATGCAGGAAGCCAGCGACCAGGAGTGCCACACACAGAAGAATGAGCAGGCCGGTATAACGCAGGAAACGACGCAGCAGACCACGGCGCGCAAACAGGCTGCGGCCCGACATGTCGGGCCGGCCCCCTTGAGACGGTTGGTTTCGGGTCATCCGGTCCATGCTCATTGTCCGTGAATAGCGCGGATTTTCCACACGGAACAGGCGGCTTTAAGGCAAGTCAACAAGCTTAGTTGACGATTAATCGTCCATAAGTCCATCGGTGCGCGCCGGATCCGACCGAATGAGGTCGATCTCGTAGATGGTGCGCATCACGGTCAGGCGTGCCGTGATCGTGGTCAGCAGCGCAATCACGATCATTGTGGCGAATATCCCGAGATAACCGGTCCAGCCGATGGTGAAGGTGCCGAACAGAGCCGTTGCCTGATCGCTTTCGGGCGTGGCCATCGAGCGGGTCTGCCAGAAGTTGGCAGCCGCAAACAGGCCGGCTGCCAGCAAACCGCCGGCGGCAGCACCCTTTAGGCTGATCTTGAGGAAGTGCTTCTGGAATTCCTGGGCGACGAAGCTGCTTTCCGCGCCGACAAAATGCAGCACCTCGATGATATGGCGATTGCCCGACAGCGCGCCGCGCGTGGCAAAGACCACCGTCAGCACCATGGCGGTAAATACCAGGATCAGCACGCCGGAACCGATCAGCACGGTGGTGCGCGCCATCTGCACGAGGCGGTCTACCCAGGTGCGATGGTCATCGAGAAAGGCTTGCGGCACTTCGACCTTCAGCAGGTCGCGCATCGAGGCAAAGTCGGGCGGATTGCTTTCGTCGATGGTGATGACGATCAGGCGCGGAACCGGCAGGTCTTCGAGATTGAGGCCGGTGCCGAGCCAGGGCTCGAGCAGGCGGGCCGTCGCATCGTCATCCATGATCCGGCCGTCGCGCGTGCCGACGAAGGTCAGCGCAAGATCGCGCGCCTTGACCAGGGCCGCGCCCATGTCGAGGCCGTCTTCCGGCTTGATCTGGATGGTGACCTCGCGGGAAATCTGGCTCTGCCAGCCGGCAGCCGTTGCCCGGACCATCGACACGGCACCCAGCGTCAGGCAGGCCAGAAAGGCCATGATGGCAATGACCACCATCAGCGCATTGCCCTGGATGTTGGAGGGCGGCAGGATCGGCCCCGTCGGCCTGACGGTCATTTCGACCCGGCGCTTCTGCTTCTTATCCGGCTGCTGCGGGTTGTTGGTGCCTGTTTCACTCATAGATATCGAGCCGCCCGTCGGTGAGGATCATGCGGCGCGCATCGACCTGGTCCATCAGGGCCAGGTCGTGGGTGGCGATGACGACGGCCGTGCCCAGCCGGTTGAGTTCGAGAAACAGGCTGAGCAGGCGGCGGGCCATCGGCGGGTCGACATTGCCGGTCGGTTCGTCGGCGAGCAGGATTTCCGGCCGGTCGATCAGCGCACGGGCGATGGCGACACGCTGTTTTTCGCCGCCCGACAGCACGGCCGGCAGCACGTTGATGCGCTCGCCGAGGCCGACCCATTTCAACAGTTCGATGACGTCGCGCCGGTAGCTGCCCTCCTCCTTGCCACGCACGCGCAGCGGCAGGGCGACATTTTCATAGGTGGTCAGATGGTCGAGCAGGCGAAAGTCTTGGAAGACGATGCCGACGCGGCGGCGCAGCATCGGCAGTTCGCTCCTGGGGATGCGGGTGATGTCGCGGCCGAAGCTCTGGATAATGCCACGTGTCGGCTGCAGCGACATGAACAGCAGGCGCAGCAATGTCGTCTTGCCCGCACCGGACGGGCCGGTGAGGAACTGAAAGGAGCTCTTGGGAATGTCGAAGGTCAGGTCGCGGAGGATCTCCGGTCCCATTCCATACCGAAGGCCGACATTTTCAAAGTGGATCAACGGCTGGGCCAGTCTGACGTGTCCGAGGTCTGGGGCTCGTAAACGAGGATCGTCAACGGCCGGTAAACATGCCCGCAAAACGGCAGCCTGATGGCCGACATTTTCGAAGCATTAACCATTTGAATTTACGTCTGGAGTGGATTCGTTTCAACTGCCGAGTTTCGGGTATCCGGAATTGGCTGTGCGAAAGGTACGGCTGAGATGAACGCCTTCCGTTTCCAAAAGCAGGCAACAGCCCCGGACCAGGATCTGCTGCCGCCAGACCGGGCGCGCCGCCGCATCGAGCGCCAGCATTTCCAGACGGCCAATGATGTCGTCGATGCGCATTTCGTCGTGGTGCGCGATCCGCCGCAGAGAGCCAAATTCCAGGCGGCATCAGCGGCGAGCGTTCCTGCTGCCCCGGATTTCCTCGCCGGCCTGAAGACGGCGCTGCGCAGCGTCGAGCACCATCTGCAGCGGTTGTCCGATGTCAGCTTCGCCCTTCTGGTCGCCGGCTGCTTCGCTGCCATCTTCGGCATGGCGGGACAGCTCTATTTGGGCTCCGGCTCGACTGATACCGTGCGCAACCCGCTCGACATCACCCATGTCAGCCTGACGCCGCAATACAGGAACGGCATGCAGGTTCTGCTGCTGAACGCGATTGTCGAGAATCGGTCCGGAGAAAGCGTCAGCCTGCCGAAACTCAGGGCCGATCTCCTGATCGGCGGGCAGATCGTTGCCAGCACCTATATCGATGCGCCGGTCACCGATCTCGATGGTGGCCACAGCCGCGGCGTGGCCGCCCGACTCCAGCATCCTGGTGGAAAAACGCCGGAACTCAGGCTTTCCTTCGAGGATCCGGGTGTCTCGCCTTCCTGACTGTGCTAAGGGCTTGCCTTTCCGGCAGTCTCAGGCTGCCGGGCTGAAGGCCGAAACCGGCCGATCATCAAGGAGAAGTCCATGCCCGTCGTCCGCGGCAAGAATATCGAACCCCTGTTCACCGCCGCGCAGATCGCCGAGCGCAATCACGAGCTTGCCGCCGAGATCATGAAGGGTCCCTGTGACGATCTTCTGGTGATTTCGGTGCTCAAGGGCTCGTTCATCTTCGCCGCCGATCTCATTCGTGCGTTGCATGATGTCGGACTTGCGCCGGAAGTCGAATTCATCACCCTGTCCAGCTATGGCACAGGCACGGTGTCGCAGGGTGTCAGGATCATCAAGGACATCGACAGCGATGTGAAGGGCCGCAATGTGCTGCTCATCGACGACATTCTCGAGTCCGGCCGCACGCTGCTGTTCGCCAAGGAACTGATGTACGAGCGGGGCGCTGCACATGTCACCATTGCCGTGCTGCTCGACAAGAAAGTGAAACGGAAAGAAGTGTTTGAGGCTGATTTCGTCGGCTTCGAATGCCCCGACTATTTCGTCGTCGGCTACGGCATGGATGTCGCCTACGCCTTCCGCGAACTGCCGTTCGTCGGCGTGGTGACCGGCGACGCATAGCACGTATCGTTTCACGACATCTGGCCGTCTGTCACTGACAGCTTGTTAACTATGGCGCGGGACCGGGTGTCCCGCGTTTACCTCTCGACAAGGAAACTCTGTTGATTTGCCCTGACAGGCATGAAAACGGATCGCGGGAGTTGAATGCAATCATGGCGAGAATCTTGATCACCGAAGACGAAGATTCGCTGCGCACCTTCGTCGCCCGCGCCCTGCGCCTCGATGGCCACGAAACCCGCGAAGCCGCCGATGGTGAAGAGGGCCTCGCGCTGCTGTGCGAAGCGCATTTCGACCTATTGCTGTCGGATATCCGCATGCCGGTCATGGACGGCATCGAGCTGGCTCACCGGGCCTCGTCCCATTTTCCCGACCTGAAGATCCTTTTGATGACCGGCTATGCCGAACAGCGCGAGCGGGCCGACGACCTCGCCTCTAAGATCATCGACGTTGTGCCGAAGCCCTTCGCGCTCACCGATATCCGCGCGGCCGTCGCCAGCGCTCTGGCCGGCTGACTTGCCGCTGGGGCAACCGACCCGGTTCAGCCCACAGAACTGCTTCAATCTGCAATGCCCGACGTTGACGTCGTCTACTGGATTTCCAGCAGGCGCTCGAGATAACGCCGTTCCAGCTCGGGGCTGGAGTTCTGGCCGAGCTTTTCGCGGATGGCCTCGAGAATTTCGCGAGCGCGCTGCACGTCGATCTCGTCCGGCACCCTGACCCGTTCGCCGAAATCCGGGCCTGACGTTGCGCGCGGCCGGCCGAGCGGATCACGGCCGTTCTGGTTGCCCTGACCCATCTGCTGGCCTTCGCCCTGCTGGCCCTGCATGGCCTGCATCTGGCCCATCATGTCGCGTGCACCCTGGCGCAGCGCTTCCAGTGCGCGGCCCTGGCCTTCCACGGCACGGTCACCCTGGCTCTTGCCAAGTGCTTCGCCGGCGCCCTTCATTTCTCCCTGCGCCTGGCCGAAACCTTCGCCGGGATCAAGGCCGAGGCCTTTCAGCCCCTCCTGCAACTCGCCGAGCTGCTTGCCGAGGCCTTCCTGCTGCTGGCGCAGGTTCTTCAGCGCCTCGCGAAGCTGTTCGGCCGTCATCTGATCGGTGCCCTGCTGACCTTGTTCACCCTGCTCGCCTTGCCCCTGCGGATCCTGCTGCTCGCCGTTTTGGCTCTCTTCGCCTTCGCCCGGATCGCCGCGCTGCATGCGGTCCCTCAGGGCCTGGTCGAGCTTGAAGGTTTCGTCCATCAGCCGTTGCTGCTCCTGCATGATCTCGCCGAGCTTGTCGATCTGCTTGCGGGCTTCGCTGTTCTGCTGCTCGCCGCCGCGCTGCGGGCGTCCGGCCTGCATGTTGTTCATCATCCGGCTCAGCTCGTTGAGCAGCTGGCGCGCCTCGTCCTTGTTGCCCGAACGGGCGAGGTTTTCCAGCTGGTCGAGCAGGTTGTCGAGATCCTGCTGGCGCACGGTGTTCTGGGCGCTCTGCTGCTCGCCGTTCTGGTTTTGCATGCGCTCGGCCATCGCGGTCATGAATTCCTGCATGGCGGCGCGAAGCTCGTCCATCAGCTTCTTGATTTCCTCGTCCGGGGCATCACGATCCAGCGCATCGGCGAGGTTCTTCTGCGCATCGCGCAGCCGCTTTTCGGCCAGCGACAGGTCGCCATCCTCGATGCCGAGAGCGATCTCCCAGAGATAATCCGCCGTCTCCTGCAGCGCCTCGGTGCCCTTGGCCTGCTGCATGCGGGCGCGGGCCGATTCGATCAGCAGGAAATGGGTGAGATTGGGGATGGTTTCGTCGGCGCGAAGGGTGATCGCTTCGTTCAGCGCAATGGCCCGCGGCATGGCGCGGGTGTCGAGCGAAAAGACCTGTCGCTGTTCGGCCACGGCGGCTGCCAGCTTCTCCGAGAAGTTTCGCGACGGCAGGACCATCTCCACCGGCGGACTGCGGCCGACCTGGCCCGCGCCATCGGTGGCGACCAGCGTGATCGATACCTTGGCGCCGGCCAGCGGATGCTCAGTGATATTGCGGCTCGCCACACCCTTTGTTTCGCGGGCATTGTTGCGCGGCAGGTCAAGCTTGTAGTCCGGCTGCGAATAAAGCGGCGTTGCGCCGGCCTTGGTTTCGAGCGGCATGATCTCCGCATGGGCCTTCTGCAGGCCGTAGTCGTCCTTGGCGGTGAAGGCGATTTCCAGGGCGCCGTTGATCGCCCGGCGCGGTGTGCCGTCGAAGGCGATCTCGGGTGCCTTGTCTGGTGTCACCTGAATGGTCCACTGGCGCTGGCCAACGCGCAGCTGGCCGGCGTCGGCCAGCTCCAGTTCGTGGGTCCGGGCGGCCAGCGGCGCCGCGGGTACCGGAGGCTGGTCGCCGGACGCCGGCGAACCGGACGCTTGCGAACCGGAGGATGGCGAACTGGTCGCTGCGGCAGTTGCAGGCTCTTCCTTGGCCGCCACCTCGATCACTTCGCCGTCGTCCGCCTTGCGATAATAGACCTTTTCGTCGGCCACCCCGCCGCTGATGCGCACGGTGATCTTCGAATGCTGCGGCACGCTGACGCCGTTGTCGTCCTGGGTTCCGAGACCCGACAGGAAGACCGGCGCCTGGCCGGTATAGGCCGGCGGCGTGATCCAGGCATCGATGCGCATGTCCGGCGTCTGGCTCTCGGCCACATGCTGACGGAACGCGTCGGCAATCGTGCCGGCGCTGTTCGAGCCGGAATAGGCAAGCGCCGTCACGAACAGCAAAGCCGGGATCGCCCGGAGGGCATAACGGTCGAAACGGGCGATGTCGGGCTGCGGCAGTCCGGTGTCGAGGGCGGCGATGCGCTCGGCCATGCGGCGCTGGTGTTCCTGCCAGAGCGCACGGGCAAACGGCGCCTCGAAGGCAGGTTCGTCGTCCTGCATCGCGACCGGCTGGTGCGGCAACCCGTTGCGCTCTTCGAGCAGCCGGTCGGCTTCCTGCGTGGTCGGCAGTTTCAGCCGCAGGAAGGGCAGGAGCGACGCGACAAGTGCGAAGATCAGGACAAAGACCAGCGGCAGGCGCAGATATTCAGGCAGTTCGCGGTAGACGCCGAGCCAGGCAAGCGACACGAACAGGGCAGCAATGCCGGCAACCGGGAGAAACAGCGGCAGGAGGCGTTCGGCAAACAGCACCAGCCGTGCCAGCAGGCGCTTGAAACCAACCCGGCGCGCCAGAGCAGGATCTGTCTTGAACGCGCCTTTCCGTTGGCCGGCCGGGCGGGATTGCGGCATCCGTCAGGTCTCCGAGTGCACAGGCCGCCGCATGACGACCTCAGGCCTTGAAGATAGCAGGCTTTGTGGCGAAGACGAGGGCGAGGCGGGAAAGCCGGTGGTTTTTCCCGCCATATCGCTGAAATGTGAACGCCGAGCCATTCGGCTCCGCTGGAAACCGAGAGGTCCGGTCAGTCGAGCCAGTCGGGAACGGAATCGAGCCCGATCAGCTCTTCATAGCTCGGGCGAGGGCGAATCACATGGAATTCGCTGCCCTTGACCAGCACTTCGGGGATCAGCCGGCGGGTGTTGTAGGTGCCGGCCTGGACGGCGCCATAGGCGCCGGCGGAACCGACCGAGATCAGGTCGCCGGGCTTCGGCATCGACATTTCGCGATCAAGCGCCAGATAGTCGCCGGTTTCGCAGACCGGACCGACGACGTCGGCGCGGATGCGCGGCGCGCTGGCGGCGGACAGGATCACAGGGCGGATCTCGTGATAGGCCTCGTACAGCGTCGGGCGGATCAGGTCGTTCATCGCCGCATCGACGATGACAAACGTCTTGTTGCCGCCATCCTTCACATAGATCACCTCGGTGACCATGATCCCTGCATTGCCGACAAGCAGGCGGCCGGGTTCGGTGACGATCTTGCAGTTCAGGCTGGCCAGCTGGTCCTTGACGATCCGCGCATAGGCGTCCGGTTCGGGCGGCGGGTTGTTGTCGTCCTTGTAGGGAATGCCAAGGCCGCCGCCGACATCGACATGGTCGATCGCATGGCCATCGGTGCGCAGGGTCTCGACCAGTTCGCGCAGCAGGCGGAAGGCTTCCTCGAATGGCTGCAGCTCGGTGATCTGGCTGCCGATATGCATATCGATGCCGCTGACCTGGATGCCTTCGAGGGTGGCCGCGCGGGCATAGACGGCACGGGCGCGCTCGGAGGAAATGCCGAACTTGTTTTCCTTCTTGCCGGTCGAGATCTTGGCATGGGTCTTGGCATCGACATCGGGATTGATGCGGAAGGAGACATGCGCCTTCTTGCCGGCCTTGATGGCGCGCTGGTTGAGGATTTCCAGCTCGGGTTCGCTCTCGACGTTGAAGCAGTAGATGCCAACCTCGAGCCCGAGATCCATCTCGCTCGGCGTCTTGCCGACGCCGGAAAACATGATGCGCGATGCCGGAATGCCGGCGGCGAGCGCACGGCGCAATTCGCCTTCCGAGACCACGTCAACGCCGGCGCCAAGGCGACCCAGCGTCTTCAGCACGGCCTGGTTTGAATTGGCCTTCATCGCATAGCAGACCATCGCGTCGACACCGTCGAAGGCCTTGGAAAAGACCTTGTAGTGGCGCTCGAGCGTGGCCGTCGAATAACAATAGAAAGGCGTGCCGACGGCGCGGGCGATCTCGGGGATGGCCACGTCCTCGGCATAGAGGACGCCGTCGCGATAGTCGAAATGGTTCACCGGAAAAAACCTGTCAAAGGAGCGGATCGAGGAGGAAAGGCGAGTCGGGCGTCGCCTGCGGCTTGGAATCGCGCTTGTTCTGCTGGTCGACAGGCGTGCTCGGCGGATCGAGGTCGCCCTTGCGGCCGCAGCCGGAAAGCGCAAGCGTTGCAGCCAGAAGCAGAGATACGGCGATCGTCGGGCGGTTAAGCGTTTTCACCATGATCCAATCCATCGAATTATGTTGTCCAAAGGCTCTAGCGAAAAACAGGGCGCTTGTGCACCCTGATTCTCGTGATGAATACCTGATGCCTGCGTGATCGGTCGCCCGACCTGGTGCTTGATCAGTTTCTGGCGCGCCACCAGGCGATCTGCTTCCTGACTTCCGAAGGGGCCGTGCCGCCGAAGCTCTTGCGGCTGGCAACCGAGGCTTCGACCGTCAACACGTTGAAGACATCGGCGGTGATCGACGCATGGATGCCCTGCAGGTCTTCCAGCGACAGTTCGGCCAGGTCGCAGCTCTTGCTCTCGGCCAGCGCCACGGCGCGACCGGTAACATGGTGGGCGTCGCGGAAGGGAAGGCCAGCTTCGCGCACCAGCCAGTCGGCGAGATCGGTCGCGGTGGAATAACCGGAGCCGGCTGCCGCCTTCATGCGGTCGGTCCGGATCGTCATGTCGGTGACCATGCCGGTCATGGCGGCAATCGCCAGTTCCAGGCTCTCGGCGGCGTCGAAAACCTGTTCCTTGTCTTCCTGCATGTCCTTGGAATAGGCGAGCGGCAGGCCCTTCATGATGGTGAGCAGCGCGATCAGCGAGCCGTTGATGCGGCCGGTCTTGGCGCGCACCAGTTCGGCCGCATCCGGGTTCTTCTTCTGCGGCATGATCGAGGAGCCGGTCGAGAAGGCGTCCGACAGGCGGATGAAGCCGAACTGTGGCGTCGACCAGATGACGATCTCTTCGGCGAGGCGCGACAGGTGCACGGCGGCAATCGAGGCGATCGAGAGGAATTCGAGCGCAAAGTCGCGGTCCGACACGGTGTCGATCGAGTTGCGGGTCGGTTCGCGGAAGCCCAGCGCCTTGGCGGTCATGTGGCGGTCGATCGGGTAACCGGTGCCGGCAAGGGCAGCAGCCCCGATCGGGCTTTCGTCGAGGTGTTCGATCGCATGGCGCACGCGCTGACGATCACGGCCGAACATCTCGACATAGGCCATGCAGTGATGACCGAAGGTCACCGGCTGGGCGGTCTGCAGATGGGTAAAGCCGGGCATGACGGTGTCGGCATGTTCTTCGGCGCGGTCGAGGAAGGCGGCGATCAGGCCGGTGAGGGCCTGTTCCGTCCGCTGTAGCTCTTCCTTGACCCAGAGGCGGAAGTCGAGCGCCACCTGGTCATTGCGCGAGCGGGCGGTGTGCAGGCGGCCGGCGGCCGGGCCGATCAGGTCGGCGAGGCGGGCCTCGATGTTCATATGGATGTCTTCGAGCTTGCGCGAGAAGACGAACTGGCCGGCCTCGATCTCTGACAGGATCGTGTTCAGGCCGTGAAGGATCTTGTCTTTATCTTCGGCCGAGATGATGCCTTGCTGCGCCAGCATGGTCGCATGCGCTATAGAGCCGCGGATGTCCTGGGCGTAAAGCTTCTTGTCGAAACCGATCGAGGCATTTATCTCCTCCATGATGGCTGCCGGGCCGGAGGCGAAGCGACCGCCCCACATCTGGTTGGAGGATTTGGTGTCCTTGATGTCCTCGGCCATGAAATGCCTATCCTGGAGAATGACATGACTGAAAAAAGACCGTCCGGCCTCTTCCCCGCCAAGCTGGTTGCGATTGCGGCGATTGCCGGCGTAATCGCCGGCGCGGCAGCGGTATACGTGAAGCAGACGGTGTCTGGCAATGGCGCGGAGACAGCCGCTGCCGGCCAATGCGAGGGCTCTGTCGCCCGCGCCAGCGCCTTGACCCCCTACATGACCGGCGATGTCGCGGCCATGGTGCCGGTCGAACAGCCCAAACCGATCGAGGGCCTGACATTCGCCGATGCCTCCGGCAAGTCGATGACGACGGCCGATTTTGCCGGCAAGACGGTGCTTCTCAATCTCTGGGCCACCTGGTGCGTGCCCTGTCGCGAGGAGATGCCGGCGCTCAACAATCTGCAGAAGGCGGCCGGCGGCGAGACGTTCCAGGTCCTGGCGATCAATATCGACACGGGCGACGTGGAAAAGCCGAAGACCTTTCTCGAGGAAACCGGTGTCGATGCGCTCGGCCTTTACCGCGATGCCTCGATGGGCGTGTTCAACAACCTGAAAAAGCAGGGCCTCGCCTTCGGTCTGCCGGCGACCCTTCTGATCGATGGCAAGGGTTGTCTGCTCGGCGCGATGAACGGCCCGGCCGCCTGGGACAGCCCGGACGCCAAGGCGCTTGTCGGGGCCGCCAGCACGGCGATCGGGATCTGATCGGTCCCTGTGCTCAGACGGCGTAGATGCGCGGGCGGCTGATTTCGATCACGCCGACATCATCCTTGCGATAGGGAAATTCGGGCGTGGTGTCGAATTCCACCGGCTGGCCGCCGAGGGTCTGGGCCAGCACGCGCCGTGAACCGGGCCGGTCGAGAACACGCAGGATACGGGCGGCGATGCCTTGGCCGCCTTCGGCATGCCAGGTCGCGTCCGATGGGCGAAACAGGACCTCGGCCGGACCATCCTTGACCTCCGGCGCGTCATAGGCCACTGCCTCAACATCCGCCTTGCCGTCGAGGGCCGTGGCACTCAGCGTGTTGGCATCGCCGAGAAAGCGCATGACGAAGGCATTTGCCGGCGTGCGGCAGACCTCTTCCGGCGTGCCCTGCTGGACGATCTGGCCCTTTTCCAGGATGACGACGCGGTCGGCGAGGTCGAGCGCCTCTTCCTGGTCATGGGTGACAAACAGCGTGGTGATGCCCAGCTCGTCGTGAATTTTACGCAGCCAGCGGCGCAGGTCGCGGCGCACATTGGCATCCAGTGCGCCGAAGGGTTCATCGAGCAGCAGAACCTTGGGATCGACGGCGAGCGCCCGGGCGAGCGCCACGCGCTGGCGCTGGCCGCCGGAGATCTGGGCCGGGAAGCGGTTGCCGAGACCGGTCAGCTGGACGAGCGCCAGCAGTTCCGCGACGCGGGTGTCGATGGCCGCCGTGTTGCGCTTGACCTTGGAAACCTTCATCCCAAAGGCGATGTTTTCAGCGACTGTCATATGCGGGAAGAGCGCATAGTGCTGGAAGACGAAACCGACGCCGCGGTCGCGCACCGGGATATTCGTCGCATCCTCGTCGCCGAAGAAGATCTGGCCGCCATCGGCGTGTTCGAGACCCGCCACCATGCGCAGAATAGTGGTCTTGCCGGAGCCCGAGGGGCCGAGAAGTGCGACCAGTTCGCCGCTCTCGATATCCAGGGAAACGCCATGCACGGCGCGAAAGGTGTCGAAGGTCTTGACGACGGTGTCGAGGCGGATTTTCACGATTTGACCTCCGGAAGAACAGCTGTGCCGGCAAGCGTGGCCGGGCGAGCGCGACGGCCTGCCCCCTGGCGCTCCAGCAGGACCTTGGCAAACAGGGTGACGATGGCAAGCGTTGCCAGAATGGTGGCGGCGGCAAAGGCGCCGATGGCGTTGTAGTCGTGGTAGAGCAGCTCGATATGCAGCGGCAGCGTGTTGGTCTGGCCGCGGATATTGCCCGAGACGACCGAGACGGCGCCGAATTCGCCCATGACGCGGGAATTGCACAGCACCACGCCGTAGAGCAGGGCCCATTTGATGTTCGGCAAGGTCACCGAGAAGAAGGTGCGCAGGCCGCTCGCGCCGAGCGAGGTTGCCGCTTCTTCCAGATCGCGTCCCTGGGCCTGCATCAGCGGGATGAGCTCGCGGGCGACAAAGGGTGCCGTGACGAACATCGATGCGAGCACGATGCCGGGCAGGGCGAACATGATCTTGATCTCGGCACTGTCCAGCGCCGGGCCGAACAGACCCTGCAGACCATAGACGAAGAGATAGGAGACGCCTGCAACGATCGGCGAAACCGAGAACGGGATCTCGATGAGGATGGTCAGCAGGCGCTTGCCGAAAAAGTCGTGCTTGGTGATCGCCCAGGCGGCAGCCACGCCGAAGACCGTGTTGATCGGCACGGCAATCAGCGCCGTCAGGACCGTCAGCATGATCGCGTGGCGCGTGTCCGGATCGGCGATCGTTTCGGCAAAGAAGGGGAGACCCTTCGAAAAGGCCTCGATGCCGATCACCAGCAATGGCGCGACGATGACAAGCGCCACCAGGATGAGAATAACGGTCAGCAGGATGGCCTTGAACAGCGGCGCATCTCCCACCCGGGGCGGCCGTCGGCCGGTGACTTTGCTCATGACGTCAGCCCTTTACCGTGTAACGCAGGGCGCGCGCCTGCAGGATATTGGTGATCGCCAGCATCAGGAAGGCGGCGATCAGCATGACAGAGGCAATCGCGGCCGAAGCCGGATAGTCGTATTCCTCGAGCCGGATGAAGGCGAGAAGGGCGGTGATCTCCGTCTCGTAGGGCTGATTGCCGGCGATGAAGATGATGGCGCCGAATTCGCCCAGGCTGCGGGCAAAGGCAAGCGACGTCCCGGCCAGCAATGCCGGCGCCAGCAATGGCAGCATCACCCAGCGGAAGATCGACCAGTCGCTGCTGCCGAGCGTCTGTCCGGCCTCTTCGAGCGCCGGATCCAGTTCCTCCAGCACCGGCTGAACCGTGCGGACGATGAAGGGCAGGCTGGTGAAGGCCATGGCGATCATGATGCCGAGCGGTGTATAGGCGACCTTGATGCCGATCTGGCCAAGCGCTGATCCAAACCAGCCGTTGGCGGCAAACAGCGTGGTCAGCGCGATACCGGCAACCGCCGTCGGCAGGGCAAACGGCAGGTCGACCAGGGCATCGATGATGCGGCGGCCGGGAAAGCGGTAGCGCACCAGGATCCAGGCAAGGCCGAGGCCGAAGAACAGGTTGAAGATGGTTGCCGCCAGGGCGCTGCCGATGGTGACGACATAACTCGCCACCGCACGCTCGGACGAGACGATGCGCCAGTAGTCAGCCGGGCCGAGGCTGGCCGCCTTGAAGATCAGCGCTGCCAGCGGCAGCAGGATGATGATCGCCGTATAGACCAGGGTGATCCCGAGGGACACTTTCAGGCCCGGCAAGACGCGCCGTTTCAAGGGCGGATCCTTTCCAGAAAACAGGGAAAACCGGCGGGGTTTCCGCCGGTTGATCGAGGTGGTGCGTTGGTCGTCTTATCGGCTGCCATAGATCCTGTCGAGGATCGTGCCTTCGGCAAAATGCTCGGCGGACACCTTGCTCCAGCCGCCGAAGACGTCTTCGACCGTCACCAGGCGGATCTCCGGGAACTGGTCCTTGAATTCGGCGGCAACCGCCTCATCATGCACGCGGTGGCCGAATTCGGCGGCAATCTTCTGGCCTTCCGGCGTGTAGAGGAAGTCGAGATAGGACTTGGCGAGCTCGGCGGATCCCTTCTTCTCAGCGACCTTGTCGACGATGGCGACCGGGAATTCGGCGAGCAGGCTGACCGAGGGCACGACCTGGGTGAACTTGTCGGTGCCATACTGCTTGGCGATCGCCTTGGTCTCGGCCTCGAAGGTGATGATCACGTCGCCGATCTCGCGCTCGACAAAGGTGGTGGTGGCGGCGCGGCCGCCGGTGTCGAAGACCGGAACATTGTCGAAGATCTTGGTGACGAATTCCTCGACCTTGGCGTCGTCGCCGGCGAACTTTTCCTTCGCATAGGCGGTGGCTGCCAGATAGGTATAGCGGGCATTGCCCGAGGTCTTCGGGTTGGGGAAGACCACCTTGACGTCGTCACGGGCGAGATCGTCCCAGTCCTTGATACCCTTCGGATTGCCGGCGCGCACGAGGAAGGACGGGAAGGAATAGAAGGGCGAGGCGTTGTTGGGGAATTCGCTCTTCCAGTTCTCGGAGACGAAGCCCTGCTTCACCAGGAAATCGATGTCGGTCACCTGGTTGAAGGTCACGACGTCGGCCTCGAGGCCTTCGGCGATGGCGCGGGCCTGCTTGGAGGTGCCGCCATGCGACTGGTCGATGGTGACGCCGGGATGGCTCTTGATGAAGGCCTCGTTCTCGGCGGCAAAAACCTCGCGGGCGACGTCATAGGATGCGTTGAGCAGCGTGTCGGCTGCCAGGGCCGGACCGGTTGCGGACAAAGAGGCGGCGAGCGCAGACAGCGCGGCCCCGATCAAAAACAGACGCTTCATCGTGTATTCGCTCCAAAAGCATTCACTATCGAGCCCGCAACCTACGGGCTTCGATCGCTGCTTCCGAGGCATGGCCGCCTAATCATCATGGCAGACGGCAAAAATCTTTGCGCCACAATCGTTTGCGCGCAAAATTCGACGCCTTTGCACTACCTTGTCGGCACCGGCACTTCGCCGCGATAGTCGTAGAAACCACGGCCGGACTTGCGTCCCAGCCAGCCGGCCTCGACATATTTGACCAGCAGCGGGCAGGGCCGGTATTTCGAATCCGCCAGGCCGTCATGCAGCACCTGCATGATCGAGAGACACGTATCGAGGCCAATGAAGTCGGCGAGCTGCAGCGGGCCCATCGGATGGTTGGCGCCGAGTTTCATCGCCGTGTCGATCGCCTCGACCGAGCCGACGCCTTCATAGAGCGTGTAGATCGCCTCGTTGATCATCGGCAGCAGGATGCGGTTGACGATGAAGGCCGGGAAGTCTTCGGCCACCGTGATCGTCTTGTCGAGCGAGCGGACGAAGGTCTTGGCGGTCTCGAAGGTGTTTTCGCCGGTGGCGATGCCGCGCACCAGTTCGACCAGCTTCATCACCGGGACCGGGTTCATGAAATGGATGCCCATGAAACGTTCCGGCCGGTCGGTCGCAGACGCGAGCCGGGTGATCGACAGAGACGACGTATTGGTGGCGAGCAGCGCCTCGGGCTTCAGCACCGGGCAGAGCTGGGCGAAGATCTTGCGCTTGACGGTTTCGTCTTCGGTGGCGGCCTCGATGACGAGGTCGGTGGCGGCCATGTCGTTGATGTCGCTCGAGCCCGAGATCAGGGCAAGCGCTGCCTTGCGTTCGTCTTCGGTCAGCTTGCCGTTGGCGACCTGGCGGGCGAGATTGCCGTGGATGGTGGCAAGGCCGGCCTCTATGCGCTCCTTGGCGAGATCGTAGATTTGGACCTTGTAGCCGGCGATGGCCGAAACCTGGGCGATGCCGCAGCCCATCTGGCCTGCACCCACCACGCCTACATTGGTGATCGTCGTCGTCATCCCGCTCTCCTACCCATCGACTTTGTTATTCATCGCGAAAATACCGGACAAAAATGCCGGGCCCGCTTTCGCGAGCCCGGCAATTGATAGACCCATGCCGGGTGTTTTTCCAGCCCTTTCGCGGGTGCGAAGGGCACCGGATCACAGCGCCTTTTCAAGCTCCGGTAGGGCTTCGAAGAGATCGGCGACGAGGCCGTAGTCGGCAACCTGGAAGATCGGCGCCTCCTCGTCCTTGTTGATCGCAACGATGACCTTCGAGTCCTTCATGCCGGCGAGATGCTGGATGGCACCCGAGATGCCGCAGGCAATGTAGAGCTGCGGGGCGACGACCTTGCCGGTCTGGCCGACCTGCCAGTCGTTCGGCGCATAGCCGGCATCGACGGCGGCGCGCGAGGCGCCGACGGCAGCACCGAGCTTGTCGGCGACCGGCAGGATGACCTGCTGGAACTTTTCCGACGAACCGAGGGCACGGCCACCCGAGATGATGATCTTGGCCGAGGTCAGCTCCGGACGGTCTGAAGATGACAGCGCGTCCGAGACATGGGTCGAGAGGCCCGGATTGGCTGCGGCTGCGATCGTCTCGACGGCGGCGGAACCGCCTTCGGCTGCGGCGGCAAACGAGGCGGTGCGCACCGTGATGACTTTCTTGGCGTCGCTCGACTGCACGGTCTGGATGGCGTTGCCGGCATAGATCGGGCGCTTGAAGGTGTCGGCGGAGACCACTTCGATGATTTCCGAGACCTGCATCACGTCGAGCAGGGCAGCGACGCGCGGCAGAACGTTCTTGCCGATCGATGTCGCGGGCGCGATGATCGTGTCATAGCTGCCGGCGAGGGAAACGATCAGGGCCGCCAGCGGCTCTGCGAGGTTGTTGGCAAGGCTTGCGTCGTCGGCAAGCAGAACCTTGGTGACGCCCGAGAGCTTTGCGGCGGCATCCGCGGCTGCCTTGGCGCCGGAGCCTGCGACCAGTACATGCACGTCGGAGCCGATCTTGGCGGCGGCCGTCAGTGTCTTGGCGGTCTGGTCGGACAGCGTTGCATTGTCATGTTCTGCCAGAAGAAGAATGGCCATTTTCGTAATCTCCTATGCGTTCCGCTTACAGCACGCCGGCTTCGTTCTTGAGCTTGTCGACCAGTTCGGCGACGCTCTTGACCTTGACGCCGGCCTTGCGGCCCGACGGTTCCTCGGTCTTCAGCACCTTCAGGCGGGCCGTCGTGTCGACGCCGAAATCGGCCGGCGACTTCTTGTCGAGCGGCTTTTTCTTCGCCTTCATGATGTTCGGCAGCGAGGCGTAACGCGGCTCGTTGAGGCGCAGGTCGGTGGTGACGATTGCCGGCAGCTTGACATCGATGGTCTGCAATCCGCCATCGACTTCGCGGGTGACGGTCGCCTTGTCGGCGCCGAGGTCGAGCTTCGAGGCAAAGGTTGCCTGGCTCCAGCCGAGCAGGGCTGCGAGCATCTGGCCGGTCTGGTTCGAATCGTCGTCGATTGCCTGCTTGCCGGTGATCACCAGGCCAGGCTGTTCGGCTTCGACGACACCTTTGAGGATCTTGGCGACGGCAAGCGGCTCGACGGCGTCGTCGGTCTCGACGAGGATGGCGCGGTCGGCACCCACGGCCAGCGCCGTGCGCAGCGTTTCTTCCGCCTTGGCCGGGCCGATCGAGACGACGACCACTTCCTCAGCCTTGCCGGCTTCCTTCAGGCGCAGTGCTTCCTCGACGGAGATTTCGTCGAAGGGATTCATCGACATCTTGACGTTGGCCAGCTCGACGCCGGTGCCATCCGGCTTCACCCGGATCTTCACGTTGTAGTCAACAACCCGCTTTACGGTCACTAGGATTTTCATGGGTTCCTTCCTTCACTGCTTTCCGCCGGAAAATGCGCTTGAAAGCGGTCCGCCGTTTGTCGATTGGCGACATCGATACGCATTTTTTGTCCAAACACAACGCCTGACGCCGAATGCCGGGGCGTTTGACGACAGCAATAATTGACGTTGACGTTCACGTCAATAAGCGGCAAGCCGCATGCGGTTCATCGTCCCCAATGGGTGACCCGGGGCGGGGTCCGGCGTGCGGTCCGGTTTGTCGGCTGTGCTGCCGCCGGAACGACGACTTCTGCCACGGGGATTTCAAGGTGCTCGACGGCGCGCGGCGTGACGATGGTGCGATCGAACAGCGGCACGCCCGGACGGCGCAGCACAAGCACCAGCAGGGCGCCGGCGATGATGCCGCCCACATGCGCGCCGAACGAGACATTGCTGTCTGCGTTGAACAGCAGCAGGGCAAATTGCTGGCCGATCCACAGCGCCAGCGGAATGAAAGCGGGCAATGGCAGCGGGAAGCGCATCAGCACCAGAACCCAGACGCGCACCTTGGGATGCAGCATCAGATAGGCTGCCACCACGCCGGACACCGCACCCGATGCACCGATCAGCGGCGCCTGCGAGGTGGGCGCCAGCAGTCCATGCACCAGCGCGCCGGCTGCGGCGCAAACGAGATAGAAGAACAGAAACCGCCAATGGCCGAGCGCGTCCTCGACATTGTCGCCGAACACCCAGAGGAACAGCATGTTCGAGCCGAAATGCAGCCAGCTGGCATGCAGGAAGGCATAGGTCACATAGGTCGTGTCTTCCGGCACCAGCACCAGCGACGGATCGAGATCGGCAAAGTCAAAAACGACCGCGGCAATGAAGCCGAGACCGTAGATGCACATTTCCAAGAGCTTTTCCGGCATCAGCAGCGTCAGCACATGGATCACCACATTGGCCGCGATCAGCCCCAGCGTCACATATTGTCGTTTGATGTGCTTGAGCGCGTTGCGGTCATGCAAGGGAATAAACATCGTGCCTCGTCGCGCCTGGCTTTTCGGTTGCTGCCAGCCTAGCCGAAGCGTGGTGCAAACGACAGAGGCCTCCTGTGTGGGGTGCCACAAACCGGCAGCAACCGATCACCCTGCTCCGGCCTTGCGGTTCCACGGTACTCGTCAAGGCGAGGACCTCGTCCATGACATGGCTCCTGTCTTGCGATCCAGACGCACCGGTTCACGCAACACCGATAGTGGCTCGTTCTCCGTCGCCGGATCGCGAGGAGGAAAGGCCCGAACGGACGGGGCCAGCCGTACCGCCTGCGAATGGAGAGCTTGCGCCTGGATCCTCGGGTCAAGCCCGAGGATGACGGAACGCGCGGGAGCCTTCGGGCTAGACCCGGGGACCAAGATGACAGAGGGCTGGGTGCCGTGTTAGTGACCTCAGTCGTCGCCTTGAATACTCGCGTCCTTGGGTCATCCTCGGGCTTGACCCGAGGATCCATACGCAAGGGGTTGCCGCGTAATGAGCCCCCCTTCAAACTCGCCAAATCCCACTCTCAGGGGGATGACTTTTTCAATTCCCCCAACGTTTTCAATAAAACGCACCCCAGTTCATCCCCCTCGTTTTCCCATGTGCCATACTCTCCCCGTTCCGCTTTCGGATACACCGGGTGCTGCGAGCCCGGCGAAGCGGAACCGGCGCCGGAGGGCGCGGCTGTCGCTGGCCAGACCCTCCGGGCCGGATGCAACGGTCTCCCTCCGGTGGCGGGACGGTGGCTGGTTAAGACCTCGGATGGTTTGAGCCAGCCTCGATCCCAACGACCATCGGGCGTGCCTCAGGGGCACACAAACAAGGCGCCGGACCTGCGTGAAACGGGTCTGGTGACAAAGACGGCGGGAGCTCAGGCGTTAATGCCAAGGCTCCCCGGGCGAGGGTCAGGTCGGGATGTGCGCACATCCGCCGAGAACCTGAAACCTCCCGGGCACCCGGCCAGGACGTCTCGATGAGACGTTTCGGACCCGCGCCCGGTTGACGACGAGACGCGAAGTTTCGTCGCGCAGAGCCGCCTTGCCAGAGAGACGCATGCAACCGGCAAAAATCGCCGAACGGGGCGCCGGAAGGAGCCATATAAATTATTCAACAGGTTGCTTCTGGCGCCCTGTCCGAAACTGCCACCATCCCCGGAGGAGGAATGTCCGACCGGAGTATTGGCGTGGGATTTTTGAAGGTTTGAAGGATGGGCATGAGGATGGACGTTCGAACCATCGCCGTCAGTGCCAGTTTACCCCCCTCTGTCGGCTGCGCCGACATCTCCCCCTCACGGGGGGAGATCACCGAGACCTCGGGCAAGGGAGAGGATGGTGACCGCGGTGCCAAGGGCAAAGAAAAAACAGTCAGAAATTGACTCGTCGCACTGGCCTCATTTGCACAAGCTATCCGATTGGCCGAGCGGCTAGCCCCAATCCGATCTCCCTCCTTGAGGGGGAGATGCCCGGCAGGGCAGAGGGGGGTATTGCCGAGCGCGAGGGGTCTTGCCGAAGGGGCAAGCGATCCAGAGAATCATCTGCCGCGACGAACGAACGGCAGGGCATAAGGGGGATTGCGAGGCAGAGTTCATCGTCCGTTGGACGAATGACCGTCGAATACAACCTTCTACCTATTCTTCCCCGGCACCCACAACACATCCGCCTTGCCGTCGTCATTGGCGTGGCGGGCGGCGACGAAGAGGAAGTCGGAGAGCCGGTTGATGTATTTCAGCGCCGGCGCGTCGACCAGTTCGCCCTCGATATGCGACAGGTCGACCATGATGCGCTCGGCTCGGCGGGCGATGGTGCGGGCGAGATGCAGGTGGGCGGCGGCCGGCGTGCCTCCGGGCAGGATGAAGGATTTCAGCGGGTCGAGGCGGGCATTGATCGTGTCGATCTCCTGCTCGATGCGATCGACCTGCGCCTGGATGATGCGCAGCGGCTCGTAACGCAGCGCCTCGCCTGTGTCGGGGGCGGCGAGATCGGCGCCGAGATCGAACAGGTCGTTCTGGATGCGCATGAGCATCGCGTCGAGGTCGGCGAGACCAGCCGTGTAGAGGCGGGCGATGCCGATCGCCGAATTGGTCTCGTCGATCGTGCCGTAGGCATCGACGCGCAGGTCGTGTTTCAGGCGGCGTGGACCCGATACCAGGGCCGTGGTGCCGTCGTCGCCGGTGCGGGTATAGATCTTGTTGAGCTTGACCATCGGCTTCAGCGCCCGCCGCCGGTCAGCCACAGCGTCAGCATGATCAGCGCGATCGCTACGGCCTGCAGCACGATGCGCGCCTGCATCAGCTTGTTCGAGGTATTGCCGCTGCCGCCCTTGAGCATGGTGAACAGCCCGCGAATGAGAACGAGCACGACCAGGCCCATGACGATCAGGGTAAGCGTAGTAAGGAAGGCTGACATGGCGTGTTTATGCCCTTGTTGGTGCTGGTCAGTCCAGCGATCGCATCAATCTGTAGAAGAGGTCTGCCGGCAGTAGGCGCTTGAGCAGCGCACCCTGTTTTGCCGGCTTGGTCACGAGGTAATGTGGGCGCGCCCGCGACGCGGTCAAGGCATGAACCAGGACTTTGTAGACGGCGTCCGGGCCGAGCTTGTGGCGGTTGACCGGGCCGGTGCCGTCGAGCCGCGCCAGTTGCTTGCTGTAGTCTGCGGCGTGGGGCGAGTTCACAAGATCGATATTCTCGCGGATTTTTGCCAGCGCATTGGCGGTGAAGCGGCTTTCGATCGGCCCGGGTTCGATCAGGCTGACCTGGATGCCGCTGCCTTCGAGCTCCATGCGCAGGGTCAGGCTCAGCCCCTCCAGCGCGTATTTCGACGCGGTATAGGCGCCGCGCCAGCGATAGGGCAGGAGGCCGAGGATCGACGAGCATTGGACGATGCGGCCGTGGCCCTGAGCGCGCATGAAAGGGATGACACGCCGCGTCAATTCGTGCCAGCCGAAGACATTGGTCTCGAACTGGCGGCGCAAAACCTCGGTCGTCAGGTCCTCGACGGCGCCCGGCTGGCCATAGGCGCCGTTGTTGAACAGCGCGTCGATGCGGCCGTTCGTGCGCTCGGCGACGATCTCGACCAGCCTTGCGATGCTGTCGGCGTCGGTATAGTCCATAACGACTGCTTCGATGCCTCTTGCTTCGAGTGCTTGCATCTGGTCCGGGTTGCGGACCGTGGCGAAAACCCGCCAGCCATCGCGTTTGAGGGCTTCGGCGCAATAGGCGCCGATGCCGGACGAACAACCGGTGACGATGATGCTGGGCAAACGAGACCTCGTTGTTCCTGTACAAACGGGAACGGGTTTCCCATATTCGTCGGCGCGTGACAATCGGCGCGCCGCAACCAAGGAGACGGGATGCCGGCTTTTTTCCGCATGCTCTACAAGGTCAGCTACGATGCCCTCTACCACTTCACCGAGGACGACGGCTGGGCCATGGCGAGCCATGTCTCGCTGTCGGCGCTGCTTGCGGTCTTTCCCTTCCTGATCTTCGGCACGGCACTGGCAAGCTTTCTCGGCGCAGACATGTTTGCCGAAACAGCCGTGCACATCATTTTCGACACCTGGCCCGAGACCATCGCCAAGCCGCTGTCGGATCAGGTGGTCGAGGTGCTGACCATTCCGCGTGGCGGCCTGTTGACGGTGTCGGTGCTGGCCGCGGCCTATTTCGCCTCCAATGGGGTCGAGGCGCTGCGGGTGTCGCTCAACCGTGCCTACCGCGTGCCCGAGACGCGGCCGTGGTACATCACGCGCCTGGTCTCCTTCGGTTTCGTGCTCGGTGCGGTCGTGGTGCTGGCCGCCATCAGCGCGCTCCTGGTCGCCGTGCCCGTGGCGCTCGCCTTTGCCGAGACCTGGTTTCCGCTGTTGAAGGAATTCCTGCTGACGGTCGCCAACTGGCGCGTCTATGGCACGATCGGGCTCCTGGTGATCGGCCTGATGGTCTTTCACCTCGGCCTTCCGGCCGGGCACCGGCATATCCTCGACGTGTTGCCCGGCGTGCTTCTGACCCTGGTCCTCTGGCTGATCGGCGCTCTGGTCTTTGCTTCCTATCTCGCCAGTTTTGCCAATTATGCCGCGACCTATGCCGGTCTTGCCTCGGTGATGATCGTGCTGGTCTTTCTCTACATGGTCGGGGCGATCTTCATCATCGGTGCCGAATTCAATGCCGCGCTGATGAAGTTTCGCGTCATGCCGTCGCGGCGCCGCAAGCCGCCGGTGCGTTCAGAGGCCGACCAGCCGGCGGATATCGGCTGAGGACCTGCCCTGCTGCCGAAGTGCTGCCAGTGCGGTATCGCCCTGGCTTTTCGACAGTTTTCGCCCATCCGGGCCGAGCACCAGCCGATGATGATGGTAAGTCGGGACCGGCAGGTCGAGCAGCACCTGCAGTAGCCGGTGCACCGAAGTTGCGTGAAACAGGTCCAGCCCGCGCACGACATGGGTGATGCCCTGCGCGGCGTCGTCGAGGGTCACCGAAAGGTGATAGCTCGACGGCGCATCGGAGCGCCACAGCACGACGTCGCCCCAGGCGGCCGGATCGGCGGCGATCAGACCTTTTTCACCATCGCCCGTCTCCTCCCAGGCAAGTGGCGCCACACATGCCTTTCGGGCTTCGACCAGAGCCCTGTCCATATCGAGCCGCCAGGCATAACGGTCGGCGGTGGCGATCTTCTGCCGACGGAGCGATGGATCGAGATGCCGTTCGTCCGTCGGATAAAGCGGCGCTCCGTCGGGGTCGCGGGGCCAGATATCGCCACGGTCTTCGACTGCTGCAACCTTCGCCTTGACCTCGCCTCGGGTCAGAAAGGCGGGATAGACGAGGGCGCGTGCAATCAGGTCGTCGAGAGCCGCGCGGTAGAACGCGAAATGCTCCGACTGGCGCCGGACCGGTTGTTGCCAGTCGATGCCGAGCCACCGAAGATCCTCAAGGATGGATCGTTCGAATTCGGGGGTGCAGCGCAGAACGTCGATGTCTTCCAGGCGCAGCAACAGGCGCCCGTGCATCGCCTTGGCCATATCGGCATTGGTCAGGGCCGACAGCGCGTGGCCGAGATGCAGCCGGCCGTTGGGGCTCGGGGCAAAACGCAGGATAGGCTCTTGGCGGACAATCGGGATCATGGTCCTACTTGGCACGAAACGGGTTGCGCCGAAAAGTTGCTCCGGCAAAAGATCGCGTGAGGTGAGGCCGCTGCGAATCGGCAGAAGATACGGGATGGGAAATCTCTGGTGATCATCCGGAACGATGCGGATCTCAAATTCGGGCTTGAGGCACTTCTGGCGGTCGACCCCAGCCTTCGGACGATTGCCGAGGGCTGCGGCCAATTGCCGCTCAGGCTGTCGTCCGCCGATTTTGCCGGGCTGGCGTCGATCATCGTCTCGCAGGTGGTGTCGCGAGCCAGCGCCGATGCGATCTGGCGGCGGATGACATCGGTGCTCGGCGAGCGGCCGACCGCCGCCGGCTATCTCGCACTGGATGCGGCCGTCATCGGCGGGTTCGGGCTGTCGCGCGGCAAGGCGGAGACACTGCGGACCGTGGCGAGCGCCGAGGCTGAGGGCAGGCTCGTGCTTGCCGAGATTGCCGGATTGGAGGCAACTGAGGCCATGCGGGCGCTGACGCAGCTGAAGGGCATCGGCCCGTGGACAGCGGAGGTCTATCTGATGTTCTGCGGCGGCCATGCCGATATTTTTCCGGCCGGCGACGTGGCGCTCCGGATCGCCGTCGGCCATGTGCTGCTGGACGGACGGCGACCGGAGATCGCCGAGGTCAGCGCGGTGGCGCAGGCCTGGTCGCCGTGGCGATCGGTCGCCGCGCGGCTGTTCTGGGCGCATTATGCCGGCCTCACCGGCCGGGTCGCGATGCCCGCCTGAGCGCAACATCGGGCATGGAAATTATTTGGGCTTCACAATGCTGTAACAACAGACCTAATATAGAAATGCAGATGCCGAATCGATCAGGAGAACGCCTTGACGATCGCAGTTTCGCCCCAGGCCCTGCCGGCGCTCGTCCTGAACGCCGACTACCGGCCACTGAGTTATTATCCCTTGTCGCTGTGGTCCTGGCAGGACGCGATCAAGGCGGTCTTCCTCGACCGTGTGAACATCATCGCCGAATATGATCAATCGGTCTGCTCACCGAGCTTTTCGATGCGGTTGCCGAGTGTCGTCAGCCTCAAGACCTATGTGCAGCCGACACGCAATCCGGCCTTCACCCGCTTCAACGTCTTCCTGCGCGACAGGTTCGAATGCCAGTACTGCGGCTCGGAAGACGATCTGACCTTCGACCATGTCATTCCGCGCGCCCATGGCGGCGAGACGACCTGGGAAAATGTCGTGGCGGCCTGTTCGCCCTGCAACCTGCGCAAGGGCTCGAAACTGCCAAAGCAGGCCAGCATGTTCCCGCATCAAAAGCCGTTCCGGCCGACGGTGCAGGACCTGCACAACAATGGCCGGCGCTTTCCGCCGAACTACCTGCACGACAGCTGGGTCGACTATCTCTACTGGGATTCGGAACTGCAACCGTAAGCGATCAGCGACGCTTTCAAGGCCGCCGTCAACGGCGCTTGCGCACAGTGGCCCAGATCGCGATTGCGGCAAGTGCTGCACTGGTCAGGACATTCCAACCGGCAAATGACAGGCCGAGCACCCGAAGCGTGGCTTCGGTGCAGGACGGCGCCTTGGTGCTGTTGAGCGCTTCGAGCACATTGGTCGGTGTCGCGCCACCCGTCGCACCGATGCTGCAGCTGGCCGGGCCGTCCCAGAACTTCCACTCGACGCCGGAATGGTAGATGCCGAGCCCCATGCCGACGAGCATCAGCACGGCGATGGCGAGGAAAAGACCGCGAACGACCGCGGGCGGCAGGCGCAGCGCCGCGGCGGTGATTGCCGCCAGTCCGACGCCGATGCCGATATAGTAGGGATTGCGCTGCATCAGGCAGAGGGCGCAGGGCACGTAGCCGCCAAGGTGTTCGAAGCCGAGCGCCGATCCGACAATGACCGCCATGCCCAAAGTGAGAAGGCAAGCTGCGGCGAGGTCGGAATTTGCAAGCGTGGCGGGAAGGCGCATCGGATTTCCTTCGAATGACGGGTTTGACCGGTGGATGCTGTTGCGCATTGCGGTCAGGGCATGGCGTTTGCTGCGCCGGGCATCGGGCAGGAGGGTCTGTGTTGCCAAGGCGGCGCGGCATGTGCCGTTTTCCGATTTCAGCAGGCCGTTTCTAGTCAAGCGACCGAGGACTGTAAATGGCCAGCCCCATGGCTGCGGCATCCGGAAGCGGAACTTTCATGTGATCGCCGCGCATGGCAAAAAGGTGGTTGACCAGCTCGGCCTCCTTCGTATAGTCCGGCGGTGTCCACCCGGCGTTTGACGCTTTGTGCCCCATTGGCGGAACTGGTAGACGCGCTCGACTCAAAATCGAGTTCCGAAAGGAGTGCTGGTTCGATTCCGGCATGGGGCACCACTTCACTTTTCAGATCTTGTGAGCATGATGCCAGTTGGTGGGATCATGAAAGTGAACGGTGGTTTTGCATGACAATGGTCATTGCCTCTATGGATCATAGTCCTCAGGAAGTGCCAGCAAATCGTTCTGAATGGCATACATCGGTAATTTTAGTGTCTGAGGCCGCTGAACAGTGGGGTTGGGAAAAGAAGCTAGGTCCTATTCTGAATAGTCAAAGTCAACGACTCAGAAAGTGGGGCGCTCCGAGAAATGGTCGGTACAGGGATCGGTTCCGATTGGAGTTCCCCCGTGTGCTAGCTGATAGCCAAGTTGTTGGCTTGGCTTTCAGCGTTCAAGGCGCCTCCATACTAGATGCGTTGCCGGAGCTGATCTCACAACTTGGGCTATCTCATAATATAGCAATTTCAGGCGGCGAGGTTTCGGTAAAGCGTGTCAACAATGGTGCCGACTTTGTGTTGCCGTTGGCGCAGGCAGCGTACATCATATACCTTTTTCATTTTATTTGCAGGATGCACCCTCTAGTTCTCGATGTACTGAAAGGAAGCAGCAGAGGCGTTCATGACTACTGCGATTGGCAAATAAGTCCGGATAATTTCCCATTCGGATCTAAGGGTGACATGAGTAAACTATTCTCCCTTTGCGCGAATAGTGCATCGGCTTTGCGCCTAGTAAGCGGCAGGCTCTTCATGCACTTACATCTTGGAGGAGATCCGGGCGTCGATGTGTGCGACAACCTTGCGGGTATGCTGCGCCAAGACTTGGGGACGCAAAGCTCTCAACTCCCGCTTTCGGCAAAGCCAATGATGGGATCCATGTATTGGGAGATTCATTCGCTTGGGCAAGCTCATTAAAACGAGTTGACGATTCGAGGCTGGAAGGGGTCGTTCGCTGCGGGTTCGCATTGGTGACGTGTTAGTGCCGTTTGGATCATCACGCTAATCTTGATGTTCGCTTGGATGGGAAATGTGCTGAGCTCTAGGCTAGCGCGCAAAAAATTCAATGTTTTCAGTGGGCTTGAAAGAAGAGGCTCGGTGATGCTATCACCCTGAAAAACCCTACAAATGCTACGCCGGCATAACGCACCACCATTCTCTTGAGAGAGCACGATCATGGCAGACAAGACCAAGGCAGCAGGCAAGAAAATTCGTCTGGGACAGGCTGTGCGTCAGGTCACCGTCGATGCCGGGCTTTTGCCGAAGGCGGCGGGCGCTGCCGGTAGCAGTGCCAGTGCCAGTGCCAGTGCCGGTGCCAAGCCTGCAGAGGGCACGGCCCGGATCAATGTCGTGTCGCCGGTCACGCCCTCGGTGCTGGCCATGCGCAAGTCGATGAAGCTGCAGACAGCGAAGGCCCAGGTCGCCAAGGTTACCGCTGCGATCGATGCCGGCAGCGTTCCGGCGGACGAAGCCAAGGCGCTGGTGCTGGCCCATCTGGCCAAGATCGCCGGAACGTCGACCGCTGCCGAAAAACTGTATCGCAGCCAGCATCTGGACGCCTTCGGCGGCCGCACACCGGCCCAGCTTGTGCGTGCCGGTGAGCTCAGAGCGCTGCTCGTGCACCTGAGCGCCGCCATGCCTGCGGCCAAGGCTTAACCGAAGGTCCTCGCCTTTCCGGCTCCTGATCGCGATCCGGTGCGGTGGCTTGGCGGCGGCTGGCTGCCAGCCGTCTCCAGGGGGCAATGTCTGCTTCGCATCTGCGCTGCAACCGCTTGGCGATTGTGCAAGTGCGAGATGGATGTTAGCAATTCTGCGATGAACACCTGGAAAAAACGGCATGTTGCTAGAGCCTAGCGCCTCCTTCGAGGCGTTGCAGCGCGATTTTCGCTGGGAGATTCCGGCTGATTTCAACATCGGCCGGGCCGTCTGCGACGACTGGGCCCTGCGGGATCCCGATCGGATCTGTCTCGAACATTTCAGTCCCGACGGCCGGCATCTCTGCCTGACCTACGGCGCGCTTGCGGCGCAATCTTCGGCCTTTGCCCATGCGCTGGTGTCACTCGGTGTCAAACCGGGCGACCGGGTGGCGCTGCTTCTGCCGCAGTGTTTCGAGACGGTGATCGCGCATCTGGCGATCTACAAGATGGGCGCGATTGCCCTGCCTCTGGCGCTTCTGTTCGGTGAAGAGGCGCTGGAATACCGGCTGAGCAATGCCGGCGCAACGGTTGTGGTGACAAACGCATTCGGACTGTCGCGGCTGGCGCCGATCCGCGCGCGGCTGGATGGCCTGCAGCATGTCGTGTCGATCGATCTGGCGGATGCGCCGGTGCAGTCATTCGCGACCCTGGTCGGGCAGCATCCGGACAGTTTCGACATCGTCGCCAGTGGCCGGGACGATCCGGCGCTGATGATCTATACCTCGGGCACGACAGGGGCGCCGAAGGGCGCGCTGCATGGCCATCGCGTGCTGGCCGGGCATATGCCGGGTTTTCAGCTGGCGCATGATTTTCCGCCACAGCCCGGTGACAAGATGTGGACGCCGTCGGACTGGGCCTGGGCGGGTGGCCTCTTGAATGCGCTGCTGCCCTCGCTGCTGCTCGGCATACCGGTGGTTTCGTCACCGGCTCAGAAATTCGATCCGCATATGGCCTTCCGGATCATGGCGGAGATGAAGGTGCGCAACGCCTTCATTCCGCCGACGGCGCTCCGGCTGCTGGCGGCGGTCGAGAAGCCGCGTGAACAGTTCGACCTGGTTCTGCGCAGCATCGGTTCGGCCGGTGAATCGCTCGGGCGCGAGACCTATGAATGGGTGAAGACGGCGCTCGGCATCGTGCCGAACGAGTTCTACGGCCAGACCGAGTGCAATTTCGTGCTGTCGTCGGCTGCCCGTCTCGGCGTCTCGAAGGCAGGCTTCATCGGCAAGAGCGTGCCCGGCCACCGGGTGGCGATCATCGACGAGGCAGGTCATGAACTGCCGGCCGGCGAGACCGGGCAAGTGGCGATCGCCAGACCCGACCCGGTGATGTTTCTCGGTTACTGGCAGAACCCGGAGGCGACCGCTGCCAAGTTCGTCGGCGACTGGATGAAGACAGGCGATCTCGGCCGGCAGGACGAAGACGGTTATGTGCAGTTCTTCGGCCGTGACGACGACGTGATCACGTCCTCGGGCTACCGGATCGGGCCGGCGGAAATCGAGGATTGCCTGATCAGCCATCCGGCCGTGCGGCTGGCGGCGGTGATCGGCAAGCCGGATGCGCTGAGGACCGAGATCGTCAAGGCTTTCGTCGTGCTGCAGGCCGGTTTTTCCGGCAGCGAGGCGCTGGCGGCAGAGGTGCGCGACTGGGTGAAGCATCGGCTGTCGATGCATGAATATCCGCGCGAAGTGGCTTTTGTCGCGGAACTGCCGCTGACCACCAGCGGCAAGGTGATCAGGCGCTTGCTGCGCGATCAGGAGCTTGCAAAGGCGTCCGGTTGAGGCCCATGCCTGGCCGTGATCAGTTGCCGAAGCGGCGACTGAGGATCTTGTCGCGCAACAGGCGGGCGATGTTGCGGGTGTTGCGATACATGTGCAACTGGGCGCCGACCTGGCGCACATCGCGGTCGGCATTCTGCCTGAGGCCGATCACCAGCGTTCCCATCGATTCACGTTCCTGCCAGAAGCGGCTCATGATCGGATGATCCGGCACGGCGCAGCTGTCGGTGCGCTCGATATTGGCGTCGTCGAGATGCCATTCGGTCAGGTCGGCCATCAACAGCTTGCCGGGCGAGAAACGCGCATAGGTCTCGTCATAGGCGGTCTTCCAGGTATAGGCCTCGCCGGCCATGATGAAGACGACCATGGACGCGACCGCCCTGCCGTTGAGGTCGAGCGTGTGGATACGCACCTGGTCTGCCTCGGCCAGATTGGTAATGGCCTCGCGGGCAAAGGCCGCACGCAGGCGGTCGGTGATCATGGCGGAGCGCTTGCGGCCCTTCCAGCCGCTGGCCTCGAGCGCTAGAAATTCCTCCATGCGCAGGCGAATTTCCTCGGGCTGTCGGGCGACGTTGTAGCTGACCGGTCCGAGCTCGCTGAGCAGGCGGAACTGGCGGCGCATCTCGCGCAGATGGTTTTTGGAAAGGCTGTTCTGCAGGTAGCTCTGGCCATCCTCGATGCTGTGCAGCATCGGACGCTGATAGGGGCTGGTGATGGTCAGCGGCAGTTCGCGGCTCAGTGCTACAGCCTTGGCCAGATGGGCAAAGCGGCCGTTCAGCCGAAGGTCCGGAAGAACCAGGACGCCGGGCAATCGGGCCTCGGGGCGGCTGATCGCCTCGAGCAGATTGTCGATGGTCTCGGCCGCACCCTCGGCATCGACCAGCGGCGTGCCGAGCGGGCCGAAGGGATTGGCCCAGACGCGGATGATCGACGGGCCGACGGAGAAGCCGGGCTTTTCGACGGAAAAGGGAAACAGCATGCGCAGGCGCGAGCGGCGCTCGTCCTCATCGCGGATCACCGCGAGGCGCACCTGGCGTTCCTCGAGCCGCGGCATGGCCGGGGCGAGGAAACGCGGCGCGAAGAAGACATTGGCCTCCATGACGCGGTAGGTCAGGTGATCGAGCTCGTCCTGCAGGTCATAGCCCATCTGGCCGGGATAGATGCTGAGATGGCGGCCCGGGCGGCCGACGGCAATCTCGGTATCGGCGCCGATGCGCATTTCGGTGCGATTGGCCAGGCTGCCGATCAGGCGATTGGCGTCGCTGTTCATGCTCTCGTTGTAAATGGGCTTTTCCGGCATGGTCAGACAGCCCCTTTCGTCTTGTTCATCAGCGACAGCGGGTCGGCGAAGGCAAACACCACGATGCCCAGGGCATAACGCACGGTGATGTGCAAAAGCACGGCTTCGACCATGGTGGCAACCGCCGTTGCGGTGGCAGCGCCGGCCAGGCCGTAGATCGGTATCAGGGTCACGTTCAATCCGATATTCGTCGACAGTGCTGCGACATACAGCAGGACGCAGAGTTTTTGCCGGCCGGCCATGGTCAGCAGCATTTCGGCGGGGCCGACCAGCGCCTTGGCCATGTTGCCGATGAAGAGGATCACCATCAGATGGTAGCCAGCGGTGAAGGCCGCGCCGAACAGCGAGAGCAGGAAGTTGCCAAGGAGGAGCACAAGGCCGCCCACGGCAAGCGATGGCCAGAAACTCCAGCGGGCCGCGGTGCCGGCAAAGCTTGCCAGCGACGCCTTGTCGCCGGCCGCCATCATTGCGGAAAACTGTGGCGTGGCGCCGGCCTTGACGGCAAAATAGACGAATTGCACCAGCGCCATGGTCTTGGCAGCGGCGAAATAGATGCCGACCTGATCCGGCGGCAGATAAAGACCGACGACGACGACATCGGAATTGGTCAGCAGGAAGCCGAAGCCCTCGATCAGGAAGATCGGCAAGGCGACCCTGAACCAGGCGAGGAAATCGATCTTGCGCGCGCCCTTGTCGAAGCGCTGGACCATGCGGTGGTCGATGGTGAGGAACTGGCCGATCGTCGTGACATAGGTGGCGGCCAAAGCGGCCTGCATGGCGGTGGTGGCCGTCGGCGGCGCGCCCAAGGCAACGGCGGCGAGCATGAAGACGAGGATCAGCGTCGGGCGGATGATATAGGTCGGGCTCATCGCCGTGACCGGCCAGCTGTTGGCGCGGGCCGTGCCGTCGAGCACGTCGCCGAGCGCAATCATCGGCAGGGCGAAGAAGGCGAGGAACAGCGGCACCATGTAATAGTGGTCGATCACCGCGCCGAAGACATGCAGCCCGGCAAGACCCACCAGCGCGATCAGGCTGGCGCAGCTCATGGCGAAGACGCGGGCGGTCATGGTCAGGCCGCGGATTTCGTCATGGGCGTTGGCCACCCGGTAGTGCGGCAGGAAGCGGATGATCGCGGTGTGGAAGCCGAGGCAGGAAAGATTGCCGAACAGAACCACGAGCACCCAGACGAAGACGAAGATGCCGTATTCGAACTCGCCCATCAGGCGGGCCTGGATGATCTGCGAGGCAAAGGCGATGCCGGCGCTGGCGACACGGATGGCGAAGGCGATCAGGGCCATGCGCTGGGCGCGGCCGGTGTCGTCGTTACGAGTGAGGATGCCGCAGAGTTTGCGGACGAGCGGATGCAGGCCCGAAGGCAGCCATTTTTCCGCTGTCTGGAGAACCGCCATCACTGATACGCACAACTCGTTGCAGGGCTTTCGATGCGGCTGAAGATCGCAGCGGGGAGCCTGAATGATTGGTCTGACGGGAAAAACAGCGAGACGGATCAGGCCGCAGGCCGTCAGACGCGACGTCGGCAGACTGGCAGAACACGGTTAAGAAACGGTTCAAGGAATGGGTGGGGACTGTAAACAAAAGAGGCGGCCCGAAAGCCGCCTCGTTAAAACTTTCCATCCTGCGTCCGGCTGATTGCCAGGGCAGTCTGCTCGCCGATCAGGCGCTTTCGAAGGCGCCGTGGCAATGCTTGTACTTCTTGCCGGAACCGCAGGGGCAGGCTTCGTTGCGGCCGATCCGGCCCCAGGTCGAAGGCTGATCCGGGTCGCGGTTTTCCGGTGCGACGAAACCGGCCGTGCTTTCGTCCGCACCTTCGCCGAAGTCATCCTCGCCGGTGGTCGCGTCGATGTGATGACCTTCCATGACCGGCGTGGTCGGTACCGGCGGGGCATCACGAACCAGCTCGACGCGCGACATCTGCATGGTGGCTGCATCGCGCAGGTTGGCGAGCAGGGCCTGGAAAAGCTCGAAGGCTTCGGCTTTGTATTCCTGCAGCGGATCGCGCTGGGCATAACCGCGGAAGCCGACGACCGAGCGCAGGTGGTCGAGGTTGACGATGTGCTCGCGCCACAGGTTGTCGATCGTCTGCAGGATGACCGACCGCTCGACATAGGCCATCAGCTCGCCGCCGAAACGCTCTGCCTTGTCGGCGGCGGCCTTGTCGGCGGCCTCGGTGATGCGGGTCAGGATATCGTCTTCGGCGATGCCTTCCTCGGCTGCCCATTCCTCGATCGGCAGATCGAGATTGAGGGTCATGGCGACTTTCTGCTTCAGGCCCTGGACATCCCACTGCTCGACATAGGCGTGTTCGGGAATGTGGATCGCCACCATGGTCTCGATGACTTCGTGGCGCATGTCGGCGATTGTCGATGAGACGTCGGCGGCATCCATCAGCTCGAGGCGCTGCTCGAAGATGACCTTGCGCTGATCGTTGAGCACGTCGTCATACTTGAGCAGGTTCTTGCGGATGTCGAAGTTGCGGGCTTCGACCTTCTTCTGGGCGCGCTCGAGCGCCTTGTTGATCCACGGATGCACGATCGCTTCGCCGTCTTTCAGGCCGAGCTTGGTCAGCATGCTATCCATGCGGTCCGAGCCGAAGATGCGCATCAGGTCGTCCTGGAGCGACAGGTAGAACTTGGAACGGCCCGGGTCGCCCTGACGGCCGGAGCGGCCACGCAGCTGGTTGTCGATACGCCGGCTTTCGTGGCGCTCGGTGGCGATGACGTAAAGGCCGCCGGCTTCCAGCGCCTTCTGCTTGAGGGCAGCGATTTCCGCTTTGATGGTCTCGGTCTTGGCATCGCGCTCCGGACCCGGTTCCATGTCGGCCAGTTCATGCTCAAGACGCATGTCGAGATTACCGCCGAGCTGGATGTCGGTACCGCGACCGGCCATGTTGGTGGCGATGGTGACCGCACCCGGCACCCCGGCCTGCGAGACGATATAGGCTTCCTGCTCATGGTAGCGGGCGTTCAGGACCTTGAAGTCCTTGAAGCCGCTGTCGCTCAGCATGGTCGCGAGCAGTTCGGACTTCTCGATCGAGGTGGTGCCGACCAGGACGGGCTGGTTGCGCTCGCTGGCGGCCTTGATTTCGGTGATGATCGCCTTGAACTTTTCCTCGAAGGTCCGGTAGACCTCGTCGTCTTCGTCGATGCGCTTGATCGGCAGGTTCGTCGGGACTTCGATGACTTCGAGACCGTAGATGTTGGCGAATTCTTCCGCCTCGGTCGATGCCGTGCCGGTCATGCCGGCGAGCTTGGAATACATGCGGAAATAGTTCTGGAAGGTGATCGAGGCCAGCGTCTGGTTTTCCGGCTGGATCTTGACCTTTTCCTTGGCTTCCAGTGCCTGATGCTGGCCTTCGGAATAGCGTCGGCCCGGCATCATGCGGCCGGTGAATTCGTCGATGATGACGATTTCGTCGTTGCGGACGATATAGTCCTTGTCGCGGCTGAACAGCTTGTGGGCCTTCAGCGCATTGTTGATGTGGTGAACGATGGCGACATTCTCGACGTCGTAGAGCGATTCACCCTTGAGCAGGCCGGCTTCACGCAGGAGGTTCTCGAGCTTCTCCGTGCCGACTTCGGAGAAGTTGGCAGAGCGCTGCTTTTCGTCGATTTCGTAGTCTTCGGCGCTGAGCAGCGGGATATAGGCGTCGATGGTGTTGTAGAGATCGGAGCGGTCATCGAGCGGGCCCGAAATGATCAGCGGCGTGCGGGCTTCATCGACGAGAATGGAGTCAACTTCGTCGACGATCGCATAATTGTGGCCGCGCTGGACCATCTGGCCGCGCTCGTACTTCATGTTGTCGCGCAGATAGTCGAAGCCGAGTTCGTTGTTGGTGGCGTAAGTGATGTCGCAGGCATAGGCCGCGCGGCGCTCGTCGTCGGTGATGCCGTGCACGATGACGCCGGTCGACAGGCCGAGGAAGCCGTAAAGCTTGGCCATGGTCTGGCTGTCGCGCTTGGCGAGGTAATCGTTGACGGTGACGACATGCACGCCCTTGCCGGCGAGCGCGTTGAGGTAGACGGCGAGCGTTGCCACCAGCGTCTTGCCTTCACCGGTCTTCATTTCGGCGATGGAATTGTCGTTGAGGATCATCGCCCCGACAAGCTGTACGTCGAATGGTCGCATGCCAAGCGCGCGGCGGGAACCTTCCCGGGCGACGGCGAAGGCCGGGACGAGAATGTCGTCGAGCGTCTTGCCGGATGCCAGCATCTGGCGGAACTCATCAGTCTTGCCGGCCAGTTCACTGTCGGAAAGTGCCTTCATGCTCTCTTCAAGCGCGGCGATCTGGGCAATGCGCGGCTGATAGGAACGGACACGTCGCTCGTTGGACGAGCCGAAAATTTTGCGCGCAATTCCACCAAGACTGACCATATCGATGGTCCTTTCTGACCTTCGTCATATCGTTAACACGCCCAAGTGCTGTGCTTTTGCTCAGTCAAATAGGCGCCGTGCCTCCAGAAACTACTCTGGACGCGAGGTTGCGTGACAGATAAGAGGGGGGTCGAATGATGTCAACGGCGTAGGCAGTTGCCAAAGGCCTGCGAATTACGGGCATCGGACAATTTTTTGCCCGATTCGAGCGGTCTTCAAACGGTTCACCATCCGAAAGGTCTTTCATGCTTCGCGTTAATAAGTTTCTGCTTGCCGCCTGTGTCTCCCTCGTTGCCCTCCACGGCCCGGTATTTGCCGAGGACGCCGTGGTCGCCAAGGTCGGCACGCTCGAGATCACCCAGTCCGAACTGGATCTGGCCATTGCCAACCTTGATCCGCAGCTGTCCCAGCTGCCGGACGAACAGAAGAAGGTTGCCGCTCTCTCCGGCGCGATCGACGTCAAGCTTCTGGCCGGCAATGCCGAAGCCGCCGGTCTCAAGACCGATCCGGAATATGTCCGCCGCATGCAGTTCATCGCCGACCGCGAGCTGCACAACATCTATTTCAAGAAGAACGTCGTCGACGCCGTGACCGAAGACGAAGTCAAGGCGCGCTACGAGAAGGAAATCGCAGCGCTGCCGAAGCAGGACGAGATCCGCGCCCGTCACATCCTGGTGAAGACCGAGGAAGAAGCCAAGGCGATCATCGCCGATCTCGATGCCGGCAAGGACTTCATCGAGCTGGCCAAGGAAAAGTCGACCGATCCGAACAAGTCGGAAGGCGGCGATCTCGGCTATTTCGTCAAGGGCCGCATGGTTCCGGAATTTGAAGAAGCCGCGTTCGCCATGGAAAAGGGCAGCTATTCCAAGACCCCGGTTAAGACGCAGTTCGGCTTCCACGTGATCAAGCTGGAAGACAAGCGCGAAGCTGCGCCGCCGAAATACGAGGAAGTGGCTCAGCAGGTTCGCCAGCTGGTGATGCGCGACAAGTATCTCGAAGTGATCGAGAAGGCCAAGGCCGACCAGAAGATCGAGATCGTCGACGAGACCCTGCGCAAGGGTTATGAAGACGCGAACAAGCAGCAGGCCCAGCCGCAGCCGTAACGCATCGTTTGTTTCCCAGACAAAGGCCCGCAGATTGCGGGCCTTCCATTACAGGCCATGATCATGTCTTCCAGCATTTCCCCGCTTGCTCCGAAATCCTATGCCGACATGCCGACCATCCGCGGCGTGCGCATGGCCACGGCCGCTGCCGGCATCAAGTATAAAAATCGCACCGACGTGCTGTTGATGGCGTTCGACAAACCGGCCAGCGTGGCCGGCGTGTTCACAAGGTCGAAATGCCCGTCTGCGCCGGTGGATTTCTGCCGCAAGAACCTGGCGGCCGGCGTGGCGCGCGGCGTCGTGGTCAATTCCGGCAATGCCAATGCGTTTACCGGCATCAAAGGCCGGGCTGCGACCGAACTGACCGCAAAATCGGCGGCAGCGGCGCTTGGCTGCGACGAGAGCGAAATTTTCCTGGCTTCGACCGGGGTCATCGGCGAGCCGCTCGATGCGAGCAAGTTTTCCGGCGTGCTGGGCCAGATGGCCAAGGACGGGACCGGCGACTTCTGGTTTGAGGCTGCCAAGGCGATCATGACGACGGATACCTATCCGAAGGTTGCCACCCGCACCGCGGAGATCGGCGGGGTCACCGTGACGATCAACGGCATCGCCAAGGGTGCCGGCATGATCGCGCCCGACATGGCGACGATGCTGTCCTTCGTGGTGACCGATGCCGATATTGCAGCGCCTGTGCTGCAGAGCCTGCTGTCGGCCGGTGTCGAGCCGAGCTTCAATTCAATGACCGTCGACAGCGATACCTCGACCTCCGATACGCTGATGCTGTTTGCCACGGGGGCTGCTGCCGAAGACGGCCAGCGCCGGATCGAGACCGCAGACGACGCCGCTCTCGACGGCTTTCGCGATGCGCTGAACGCGCTGCTCAAGGATCTGGCGATCCAGGTGGCGCGCGATGGCGAAGGTGCGACCAAGATGCTGGAAATCACCGTGACCGGTGCGACAAGCGATGCGGCTGCCAAGACGATCGCGCTGTCGATCGCCAATTCGCCGCTGGTCAAGACGGCGGCTGCCGGCGAAGACGCCAATTGGGGCCGTATCGTCATGGCGGTCGGCAAGGCCGGCGAAGAGGCCGACCGCGACCGGCTGGCGATCTGGTTCGGCGATGTGCGCGTTGCGGTCAACGGCGAGCGCGATGCCGGCTATTCGGAAGAGGCCGCCTCGAATGTGATGAAGGGACAGGACATTCCGGTACGGGTCGATCTTGGCCTCGGCCATGGCTCGGCGACCGTGTGGACCTGCGACCTGACCAAGGAATATGTGGCCATCAACGGCGATTACCGGAGCTGATCGCCGGCATGCTTGCAACTGTACCAGACCAGAACCTGCCCCTCGTTCGCCGCCTCGAAGCGGTCGGTTTTCGCGCATGGCCGGCGACCAGCGTCGTCTATGACGGCAGCTGGCAGATCCGCCTGACCGGCAGCCACCCGTCGAAACGACTGAACTGCATCGTCGCGCTCGACCCGTCCGACAGCCGCGATATCGGCCTGCGCATCGAGAAGGCCGCACGCCGCTTCGAAGCGCATGGCCGCCCGTTGCTGATCCGCCAGACGCCATTGTCGCCGAAACCGATGATCGACTTCCTCGAGGCCGATGGCTGGGAGCGTTTCGAGGAAGTGCTGACGATGACCTGCGACCTGTCGCGGATCGATCTGCCGGATACGCTCGATCATCTCCCGACCCATGACATCGGACGCTATGTCGATGCCGATATCTCCGTGCACGGGGAAGATCCGGCGCTGAAGCCATCGCTGGCCGAAATCATCAGCGCGATCAAGCCGCCGACCGGCATGTTCGTCATCGAGGATCCGCAGGACGGACCGATCGCGACAACGCTCTGCGTGCAGGACAATGACCTTGCCGGGATCATGTCGCTTGCGGTTCGACCAGACCGGCGTGGCCAGGGGCTCGGCATCGAGGTTCTGACCTCTGCGCTGCGCTGGGCGCGCATCGGCGGTGCCCGCACCGCCTGGCTGCAGGTGGTCGCCAACAATGCGCCGGCGCTCGCGCTCTATGCCAAGATGGGGTTCGAGGAAGCCTATCGATATTATTACTGGCGAAAGGTCGAGGCATGAGCGAGACGCCGAGACCGATCCTCCTGGTTGCTGCCTGCGCGCTGGTGGATACCGACAACCGAATCCTGCTCGCCCAGCGCCCCGAGGGCAAGTCGCTGGCCGGTTTGTGGGAGTTTCCCGGCGGCAAGGTCGAGACCGGCGAGACGCCGGAGGAGACGCTGGTGCGCGAACTCGACGAGGAACTGGGCATCCAGACCAAGGTTGCGTGTCTTGCGCCCCTGACCTTTGCCAGCCACACGTATGAAACATTCCATCTGCTGATGCCGCTCTATATCTGCCGTCGTTACGAAGGCATTCCGCATGGACGTGAGGGGCAGGCGATCAAATGGGTGCGGGCCAAGGCGCTGCGCGATTATCCCATGCCGCCGGCCGACGAGCCGTTGATCCCATTCCTTCAGGATCTGTTGTAAGCGCGGGATATTTTCTCAAGCGTTCTTAATACAAAGTTTATAACCCTCGGGCAAAACTGATCGCTGTTCATGCGTCATGCGTGTGTGGAGCGTCCTATGGCAAACGAAGATTTCTGGCGGGCTGCCCGATCCAGGGAACGGTCTTCGGTGAAAACCGGAAGAACCGGAGTTCTCAATATCGCCCTGCTGTTCGGTACGGCTGCGATTGCGCTGTCGCTTGTTGTCACGCCGATGCTTGCCGACAAGACCGAGAAGAAGACGCTGGCCTTTCAGCCGGACGAATACGACATGATGAGCACCGGTTCGATTCCAAAGGCTGATGGCGGGAAGCGTTATACGATCCGCCGCAGCGTGCTGCAGGAAACGCCGGGTTCGGTCTGCATCATCGATGGCTTCGGCCAGCGCTGTTAAGGCAAATAGGTTCAATCAAGCTCGCCTTGGTGGCCGAGTTCCGCGTTCTACTGGAGCGAAGATGCGTTTGATCAGCAGGTTTATCTCGGATCGCCAAGGCGCCACCGCGATCGAGTATGGATTGATTGCGGCGATCATGAGCGTCGCGCTGATCAGCGGCTACGGGGCCTTCACCAACTCGCTGCAGAATACGTTCGGCGTCGTTGAGGACAGCGTCACCAACGCCGGCAACTAGACCGTTTCCATGCTTGCCAGACTTGCCAAGGGCTTCTAGCCGCGTTCACCGGTGCCGGATGTGTGTCTTGCGATTCGGATCCAGCGCTTCGGCGAGGCGCATCTTTGCCGATCCCGGCTTGAGCGGCTTCTGCTGGCTTTCATGCGGCGCCCAGCCCGAGACGAAGATCATCGAAAACGTCGCCCGAATGCGCCCGTCCGGATCGGCGTAGCGCTCGGCATAGATTTCGGCGGCTCTCAGGAAGAAACGCCGCGAGAGCGGCTTGCGGCTACGACCGATCAGCGGGTTGGCCATGCCCATCGCGCGCAGGTCGCGCATCAAGGCAAAGAGATTGTCATAGCGGACGGTGAAGCTTTCCTCGTCAATGACAGGCAAGGCGAAACCTGCGCGCTGCAGCAGCGAGCCGACGTCGCGGATATCGGGAAACGGGATTACCCTCGGGCTTGCGCCGCCGTAGAGCTCGGTTTCTGCGCTCAGCAGCACATCGCGCAGTTCGGCCAGCGTGCCGGCGCCGGGAATGGCGGCGAGCAGGAGACCGTCGGGCTTCAGGGCACGGCGCATCTGGATCAGCATGCCCGGCGTGTCGTTGGTCAGGTGTAGCGACAGCGGCGAGAGGATCAGGTTGACGGATTCAGGAGCCAGTGGAACACTTTCGAAGCGGGCTGCCGACAGGTGCTCGTTCGGTTCAGCGAAGACGGCGCCGGTTTCCACCCGTTCCAGCGCGTCGATCTTGCCCGTGGTCATTGCCGACCTTGCCGCGACGCCGGTTGCGCCGAACAGTTCGACCGCGCGTTCAAAATGACGCTCGACCAGGGCCAACCGATCCGCCAGCTCGCGCCCTGCCAATGCCAGCAGAAAATCGCTGCCTTCTATGTTGCGGGTCCTGGCCTTTTCGCGATTGGCTGTGATCAGGCCTTCGTCGAAGAGCGGGTTCATGCGGCATTTCCCTGTAAGCATGGGGTCTGGCTAAGGCGGCATATCGCGCCTAAAGTCGTGTCATGCTGGCTCACATAGTGCAGAAAACGCTCGCCGTCAGCCGGGAAACACCCCGGGCGCTGGCGTTTGGCCTGTTTGCGCTGTTTTATCCGCCGTCCTGTGCGCATTGCCATGCCCGCACCGCGCGCCATGCGGCCCTGTGTCCGTCTTGCTGGAGCCGGTTGCCGTTCATCGAGCGGCCGTACTGCGAGGTGCTCGGAACGCCGTTTGCCCATGATCCCGGTGACGGCATGGTGTCGGGGGAGGCGATCGCCAACCCGCCGGTGTTCGACCGGTTGCGTTCGGTTGCCCTGCATGAGGGGGTCGCGCGCGATCTGGTGCATGACCTGAAATATCGCGATCGCGGCGATCTGGCGCCGATGATGGCCGGCTGGATGGCGCGGGCTGCGGCGGCAGAACTGGCGCAGGCAGATGGCATCGTGCCAGTACCATTGCATCGGGCCCGGCTCTTTCGCCGGATGTTCAACCAGTCGGCCGAACTGGGCCGCCATCTGGCCGCAAGCGCAGGCGTACCCTTTCTGCCGCAGGTTCTGGTGCGCCGCAAACGGACCGAGCAGCAGGTGGGGCTGACGGCGAATGCGCGGGCGCTCAATGTGCGCGGGGCGTTTATTGTCCCCAAGGAGCGGCAGGACATGGTGTTCGGCCGCCGCCTGATCCTGATCGATGACGTCTATACAACCGGTGCGACGGTGAGTGCGGCCACCACTGCCCTGAAAAAGGCAGGTGCTGCGGATGTCACTGTTTTGACCTTTGCAAGGGCCGTGTCCGGTCCTATATGAAGGCAGCATTTTTCACATCCTAGCCTTCGTGACGGAGAATTCATGGCAGGTGTTACGATCTATACGCGCCAGGGCTGCGGTTATTGTTCGCGGGCCAAGGCATTGCTGGCCTCGAAGGGCGTCGATTTTGTCGAGCATGACGCGACAGGCAGAGCCGAACTTCGCAACGAAATGATTTCCAGGTCCAATGGCGGAACGACCTTTCCGCAGATCTTCATCAATGAGATGCATGTCGGCGGTTGCGACGATCTGCATGCGCTTGATCGTGCCGGCAGGCTCGACCCGCTGCTCGCTCAGTAAAGGACGTATCCAATGGTATTCAAGGCTGCTGCCGTCCAGATGTGCTCCGGTGTCGATCCGGAGAAAAACGCGGCTTCGATGGCGCGTCTCGTGCGCGAGGCGGCCGCCGAAGGTGCTGTCTATGTGCAGACGCCGGAAATGACCGGCGCGGTGCAGAAGGATCGCCCCGGCCTGATGGCGATCCTGCGCGACGAGGATACCGATATCATCGTCAAGACGGCGTCGGATCTGGCGCGGGAGCTTGGCATCCATCTGCATGTCGGCTCGACCGCGATCAAGCTGGGCGACGGCAAGATTGCCAACCGCGCCTTCCTGTTCGGTCCGGATGGCCACAAGATCACCTCCTATGACAAGATCCACATGTTCGACGTTGATCTCGACAATGGCGAGAGCTGGCGCGAGAGCTCGGTCTACCGACCGGGCACGCGGGCGGTGGTCGCCGACCTGCCGTTTGCCAAGATCGGCTTCGGCGTCTGCTACGACGTGCGGTTCCCGCATCTGTTCCGGGCCGAGGCGATGGCCGGGGCGGAGATCCTGACGACGCCTGCCGCCTTCACCAAGCAGACCGGCGAGGCGCATTGGGAAATCCTGCTGCGCGCTCGGGCAATCGAAAACGGTGCCTATGTGATCTCGGCCGCCCAGGCGGGCGTGCATGAGGATGGCCGCGAGACCTTCGGCCATTCGATGATCGTCGATCCCTGGGGCAAGGTGCTGGCATCGGCGGGTGGCAGCGGCGAGGCCGTGGTGATCGCCGAGATCGATACCGATGCCGTGAAAGCGGCGCGGGCAAAGATCCCGAACCTGAAGAACGGCCGCGATTTCGAACTCGATTTTGCGCCGGTCCTGGCGAAGGGAGGCGTGACAGTTTGATCCGCTATTCGTTGTGCTGCGACAGCGCTCACGAATTCGAGGGCTGGTTTTCCGAGAGCGCAGATTTCGAACGTCAGAAGGCGAACGGCTTTCTGACCTGTCCGGTCTGTGGCTCATCGGAGATCTCCAAGGTGCTGATGGCGCCGTCTGTTTCGACGGCGCGGCACAAGGAGACGATGCAGGCGCTGGCCATTTCCGGCGCGCAGAAACAGGCCGTGGTCAAGCTGAAGGAAGCGATCCAGGAGATCCGCGCCAATAGCGAGGATGTCGGCGCGCGGTTTTCCGAGGAAGCGCGCAAGATCCATTACGGCGAGGCGGAAGCGCGCGGGATCATCGGCCAGGCGTCGCCGGTCGAGGTCAGGTCCATGCTCGAGGAAGGTATCGAGATCGCGCCCTTGCCGATCCTGCCGGACGATGCGAATTGAGCGGGCCGGCTCATCATATCGTGCTCTACAATTTCGGTCTTCATGTTGCCGACCATGACGATCCGGCGGTTGCCGGCTTCGTCCGCCGCGAGCCGTTCAATTTCGAGGCCGCCCGTCGCGCTGAAGGATTCGTCGGTCGTTCCGGATATGACGGAGAATCTGGCCCCGAAAGCTGGGGCGAGCAGGTCTTTCCCAGGTTTCTCAACGGAAGCGGTCGCGACAGCGGTCCGTCCTCGCTGTCGCTCTGGCGCGATATCGAGAGCCTGATGGCGTTTTCCTATTCCGGCGTGCACGCAGAGGCGCTGAAGAATGCGCGCCAGTGGAACGTGGTGCAGACATGGCCGCCGCTCGTCTTGTTCTGGGTGGAGGAAGGGCGCAGGCCGGATTGGGCGGAGGGCGTGGCACGGCTCGAAGCGCTGGCCGACAGGGGCGCCTCGGCTGATGCCTTCACTTTCAAACAGTCGTTCGATCCGCACGGGGCGCCCTATCGCATCGACCGGGATCGCGTTAAACGGATCGCTGCCGAGAATGGCGCGAGACAGCAAGACCTGATGGAGATGGTGAAGGCACTGCCAGCCTGATCCGGGTCAGCCCTTGAAGCCGCCGTCATCCAGGTAGGCCAGCTCTTCTGCCGTCGATTCACGTCCAAGCGCCGCATTGCGATGCGGGAAGCGGCCGAAGCGGGTGATGATCTGCTGGTGGACCACGGCGTAGCGCAGGCATTCCTCGTCATCGACCCGTTCGTGGTGGGCCGTGAACAGATCCATGCTGGTCTGCTGGTCGGCCGGATCTTCGGAATGTTCGAAGGGCAGGTAGAAGAAGATCGCCATCGGCGGGTCGACCTCTCTGTCGAAGCCTTTGCCGACGGCCTGCCGGGCAATGGACAATGCCAACGGATCGGTGGCGAAGGCATGGCCGCTGGCGCGGAACATGTTGCGCGGGAACTGGTCGAGCAGGATCAAAAGGGCGAGCGTGCCGTCCGGCGTGTCGCACCAGTCGCTGCATTCATTGCGGGCGGCGGCGAAATGCAGATCGGTAAAGCGTGCCTTGAGCTCGGCGTCGAGCGCCTCATCCTTGACGAACCACTTTTCGCGCCCGGCGTCGCGCCAGAAGGCGATGACTTCCTGTGCGGCACTCATGCGGCCGGCCGTCTGGCGAGGACCATGTAGTTCACGTCGATATCGGACGAGAGGTTCCACTGGTTCTGCAGCGGATTGAAGAAGACCCCCTTCATCTCGACGATCTGCATGCCGCTCGTCGTCAGCGGCGCCTCGATTTCCTCGGGACGGACCAGCTTTTCGTATTGATGCGTGCCGCGCGGCAGCCAGCGCAGGACATATTCGGCGCCGACGATGGCAAGCGCTGCCGCCTTGAACGTGCGGTTGATCGTCGAGACCAGCATCATGCCGCCGGGGCGGACCATGGAGGCGCAGGTCGAGAGGAAGAAATCGACATCGGCGACATGTTCGACGACTTCCATGTTGAGCACGATGTCGAAGGTCTCGCCGGCTTCTGCGAGCGCTTCGGCGGTGACGGCGCGGTAGTCGACCGGCACACCGCTCTGGTCAGCATGGGTCATGGCGATCTTGATGTTCTTTTCAGAGGCATCGGCGCCCAGAACGTCGGCACCCATGCGAGCGACCGGTTCCGAGAGAAGCCCACCGCCGCAGCCGATATCGAGGATGCGCAGACCCTCCAACGGACGATGGGCCTTGGGGTCGCGACCGTAATGGGCGCAGACCATGTCGCGGATATAGGCGAGGCGGACGGGATTGATCTTGTGCAGCGGGCGGAACTTGCCGGTCGGGTCCCACCATTCCGCCGCCATGGCGGAAAAGCGATCGACTTCGGACTGATCGATGGTGGTGCGTGCCTCTGCGGTCATGATGCTGCCCTCTTAAGGTGGTTGCGCTTCAAGTCGGATGATCGGCCCGCAAAGTCAAGGGTAGCATGGTCGCAGGCTCTGGTGACAGCCCAGGCGGAACCTTGGCCGATGGTTCGACGTTTCGCTCACACGATTCGCACATACAGGCGGCTTTGCCGTAATGAGTTCAAGGAGATCTACGATGCACAAGTTCTGGGTTTTGGCGGCTGCAGCGGTGTCGGCCACAATGGTTCCCGCCATCGCCGAGGCCGCGCCGGCTTTTTCGACCGCCAATGTCAACATGCGGTCCGGCCCGAGCACCCGCTACCCTGCCGTGGTGGTTGTGCCGGTCGGGACACGCGTCAACATCATCGGCTGCATGTCATCGGCCAACTGGTGCGACGTGTCCTTCGCCGGCTACCGCGGCTGGGTTTCCGGCTCGTATCTGCAGGCAAGCGTTTCGCAGCGCCGGGTTTACGTTGGGCCGGAATATTACCGACCGCTCGGCATTCCTTCGGTCACGTTCAGCATAGGGCGCTACTGGGACGACAATTATCGCGGCCGTGACTTCTACCGGGATCGTGACCGCTGGCGCGATGGCAACTACCGCCCGGGCGTCGACAGGCGCGACGACCGTCCGCGATTCGACAGGGACCATCAGCGCAACGAAGATCGCGCCCGCGACATCCGACGCGACAGCGACCAGCGCGCCCAGGAACTGCAGCGCGACCGCGATCGTCGCGAGGACCAACGCCGTGCAGGTGGCCCGCGCGACAATCGCGATCCGAACGCATTCCAGCTGTTCTGCGGGCAGGATCCGAATTGCCGGGCTCGCCAGGGTAACTGACGCGATACAAAAAGAGCCGGATAACACGATGCGAAAAGGGCGCCGATCGGCGCCCTTTTCTGTTGTCGTCAGTTCGGGATGCGTTTTGCCAGACCGTCGGTGATGCGTTTGGCCAGGGCCTCGTAATCGCCATCAAAGTGATGGCCTCCGGCAATTTCCTGCGTTTCGATCTTCGAACCGACGAGGTCGCGGCAGGCATCGTCGTCTTCTTCCGACCCGTAGAAGCACTGGATCAGCGACGGGGAGATCTTGCGGATATCGTCCAGCGGGTCGTGGCCGGTGCTGGCTGCCTGACCGAGCCAGCCCGAGACCGAGACTTCATAATCCACCTGATGGGACAGAGCGAGCAGGCTGATCTGCTGCACGCGCGCCTTCAGCTTGTCCGGCAGGCCGTCGAATGCCGCAGGCAGAATGTCGGCGCCGAAGGAATAACCGACCAGCAGCACATGGTGGACGTTCCAGCGCTTGCCGTAGGTGTGGATAATCCTGGCCAGATCGCTGCTTGTCTGCTCGGGCGTGCGCTCGGACCAGAAATAGCGCAGCGAATCGACGCCGACGATCGGGATGCCGGACGCCTGGAGCTGGCTGGCCACTTCGCTATCGAGGTCGCGCCAGCCGCCATCGCCGGAATAGATCACCGCCATCGTATCGCTGGACGGGGTCGCATCGAGGATCGTCAGCGGCATTCCCAGAGGATTGTCGGTCTGGCTCTGGACGGCGATCAGTTCGTCGAGGGTGGCTGAAAATGTCGTGTCGGCAGCATCGGTGACATCCCTGAGGTCGATGTCGGGATGACTGGCAATCAGCGATTGGACATGCTCCAGGCCGTCCTTGGGTGCCTTGTCGGTGACCAGGATCGTTGCCGGATCGGGCAGGTCGCCGTCGGTCAGGGCATATTGCATGCGGTCGCCGGCCTTGGTCTTTTCCGCCGGTGTGCACAATTGCTTTGCCAGCGGGATGCCGGCCTGCGGGTCGAGCGCCAAGGTCTGGCCGATCGTCGCCTTGGGGGTCTGGGCGAGGATGGCCAGTGCCAGTGCGCCGCCTTCGCCGCTTCCGGCGATGATCGGCGGCAGGAAGGCGGCGTTGCCGGCCTTGCGCTGCAGTTGGTGGCTGAGTGCCTCGATGTCGGACACCGTGTAGATGCAGTCGCCCTGGTCGGCGGAAAGCGAGGTCAGGTATTTGGGCGTATCGATGCCGATGACAATCGCGCCATTGCCCTGCAACCGTTCGGCTTCCGCCTGGTCGCCCGCCTGCCAGCCGGCGCCGTCCGACAGCAGGACGACGAGTGCCTTGGCGTCGTCGTCGGGCAGAAGCGTGACCGGTGCCGGAATCATGCCGATATCAAGGGGCGGCTCCTGTGCCAGCGCGGGTGCCAGCGCGGGTGCCAGGGTGGGCACGGTCGACAGAAGCGGGAGGGCAAGCAAAGATGCCTTGAGGATGGGGTTCATTTCTTCACCACGCCTTTCAGGCCGCCGCCGATCAGAAGCGTCGCATCGACGAGGGCAAGGATTGGGTTAAGACCGCCGGAGACGGCCAGATATCGCGGCTGCCAGTCGGGATGGAATTTTGCCTTGAAGGCACGCAGGCCCTTGAAGTTGTAGAAGCGCTCGCCGTGTTCGTAGAATGTATTGGCAATACGGTCCCATACCGGTGCCACCTGGCGGCGCGACAGGCCAGATAGCGGCGCCATGCCGAGATTGAAATGCTGGAAACCCTGGTTGCGCAGGTGGGTGAGAAGGCTGACGAACAGATAGTCCATCGCGCCTTTGGGCGCATCGGGCGAAAAGCGCATCAGGTCTATGGAGGCTTCCTCCTTCGTTTCCGTCAGCAGAATATTGGCAAAGGCGACAATGCGGCCTTCGAAACGCAGGATGGCGACCGGTTGCGACAGCATGTAGGCGTCGGTAAACGCGCCGAGCGAAAAGCCCTTTTCCTTGGCGCGATGATGGGCAAGCCAGGCATCCGAGATCGCTTTCAGATCGGCAAGCGCGGCCGGGACGTCGGCGGTCTCGACGATTTCGAATGTCAGACCGTCGCGTTCGGCGCGGGTGGACGACTGGCGCAGGCCTGCCCATTTGCTGCCCTTGAGATCGAATTGCGCAAGATCGACCACGGCGAGTTCGCCGAGCTTGAAGGCTTTCATGCCGGCATCGGCAATCGCCGGCAGAAGCACCGGCGATGCCTGGTAGAACACGGCCCGGCAGCCGGCGGCGCGGGCGGTTTCGACGAACAGCCAGACGAGTTCGTTGCGCGATGCCTTGGGACCAACGGGATCGAGAAAGGCGATAAACGAGCGGCCCTGCTTGCCATACATCAAGAAAGCCTTGCCGTCGGGTGAAAACATCACGGTCTTGTCGCCGGTGCGGACCAGATTGGCGTCGGCAATGCCGTTGCGGTCGAGGATCTCGACGGCCGTGGCAAGCTCATGCGCGCTCGATGGCAGAACTGCGGGTGTCGCCGGCCGCATCAGGCTGAACAGGGCAATGGTGCTCGAGGCGATGGCGAGGCCGAGAACTGCGCGCAGTGAACGGGGGGCCTCGGCGGAAAACTCGAATTGCCACCAGAGTTGGTGGCTGTAGTCTACGTCGCGGTAGACAAAGAGCAGGATGACAACCGCGCCGATGACCAGCACGGCGATGGCGAGGAGCCAGGATGTGGTCAAGGCCTGGCGCAGCGAGGCGGGGCGGACGAATGCCCCGCGGCTCGACAGCAGGCCAAGGAGAAGCACGGCCAGCATGGCGGCTTCGAGAAGTGCGATTGCCTTGGCGATCGACAGAACCAGGGCGAGAAGCGTGAGAGTGACGGCCGCCCACCATGCGCCATCGAGACGCTGAGACAAGCCGCGTGCGGTGACGATCAGCAGCAGGCCGGTCAAGCTCGCCAGGAAATGTGCGCCTTCGACAAGCGGCAGGGGCAGGTAGCTGGCCAGAATATCCAGATTGGTGTCCGGTGTCGGCGTGACACTCGAGACGATCAGCATGGCGCCGAGGACCAGGGCCAGGGTGGCCAGGAGCGGAGGTGCCAGTCGACCGGCCGTGCGGGCAATGCCGGCCGAAAGGGGGCTTGCCGCGACATGGCGCAGTTCGCTGGCGGTGACGAGCAGAATGGCGATCAGGAGCGGCAGGACATAGTAGATGATGCGGTAGGCGACGAGGGCTGCGAGCACGGCGTCGGTGCCGATACGGCTGCCCAGCGTTGCGATCATCACCGTTTCGAACACGCCGATACCGGCGGGGACATGGCTGACGATGCCGATGCCGATGGCGACGGAATAGATCGTGAAAAAGGCCGGCCAGCTGATGGCGGCCTCGGGCGGCAGAAGCACGTAGAGCACGGTGGCGGAGAATGCGATGTCGAGCACGGTGACGAGGAACTGGCGTGACAGGGTGCGACTGTCAGCCAGCCGCAACGTCATCTTGCCGATCGTCAGGCCATCGCGGCTGGCGATCACCAAAAGGGTGGCGATGGCGATCAAGACGATGACGGCGCCGCCGAGCAGCCATGCGGGGTCGAGGCCAATCAACGGGGCGATTTCGCCCGACATGGGGATCAGGGCAAGCGAGGTGATGACGGCGAGGCCAAGCGAGAAGGACAGGGTGACGAAGCCGATGATGCGGCCGATCTCATCCGGCATGAGGCCGGTCCGGGAATAGGCCCGGTAACGGATCGCCCCGCCCGACAACGCGCCGAAGCCCGCGACATTGCCAACGGCGTAAGCGCTGAAGGCGGTCAGGGCCACGAGAGCGATCGGCCGCCGTCGGCCGATATAGGCCAGTGCGTTGAGATCATAGAGGCAGAGCGTGGCAAAACTCAACGCGGTGAACAGGACGGCAAGGACGATCGAGGTCGAACCGGTCGCTGCCAGGCCGCGGACCACATCCGCATAGCTGACCTCCTCGGTCAACCGGTAGATGGCGAAGGCCACCATTGAGAAGACGGCCAGTGTCAGGACCGCTGCGATCGGCTTTGCATGGCGGCTGAACGGGGAAGGAAGGGGGAGGGCGACGTTTTCGGGCGGAATTGCGGTGTCCTGGTCCAGGCTGGCATTCATGATGGCGTTCCGATTTCGTCTCAACGCATGTTGCAAGGCCGGCGCGGCCTGCAGGTGATGGTTGGCGCTCGAATTCGTGCCAAATTATGGCAAGCAAAAAGCGGCGGCGGGACAAGGGAAAAGGCGCGCAAGGCGTACCGATACGGGCCCAAGTGGCCGTTGCGTGTGCCGCGCTTATTCGCTAAAAGCGCCGCAACCTGCCGGCTTTCGAAAAGGGTCGGTTTTCCTCCGCCGGGATTCCGGCGTTTCTCAAGGGCATACGGTTAAGTCTATGGCTCGCATTGTCATGAAGTTCGGCGGTACATCCGTCGCCAATCTCGAACGCATCCACAATGTCGCGCGCCATGTCAAACGTGAGGTGGATGCCGGCCACGAAGTGGCTGTTGTCGTCTCGGCGATGTCGGGCAAGACCAATGAACTGGTCGGCTGGGTCGAGAATATGCCGAAGGTCGCCGGTGCCGACTCGCCGTTCTACGATGCGCGCGAATACGATGCGATCGTCGCCTCCGGCGAGCAGGTGACGTCTGGGCTTCTTGCGATCGCGCTGCAGTCGATGGGTATCAATGCCCGCTCCTGGCAGGGTTGGCAGATCGCCATCAAGACGGACAATGCGCATGGCGCCGCCCGCATTCAGGAAATCGACGGTTCCGACATCGTGCGCCGCATGGGCGAGGGCCAGGTGGCCGTGGTTGCCGGTTTCCAGGGCATCGGCCCGGACAATCGGATCGCGACGCTCGGCCGTGGTGGCTCGGATACGTCCGCGGTTGCGATCGCGGCCGGGTTGAAGGCTGACCGCTGCGACATCTATACCGATGTGGACGGCGTCTACACGACGGATCCGCGCATCGAGCCGAAGGCGCGCCGCCTGAAGAAGGTGGCGTTCGAAGAAATGCTGGAAATGGCATCGCTCGGCGCCAAGGTTCTACAGGTCCGTTCGGTGGAACTGGCCATGGTTCACAAGGTGCGCACCTTCGTGCGTTCCAGTTTTGAAGATCCCGATGCGCCGGGCATGGGCGATCTGCTCAACCCGCCCGGCACGCTGATTTGTGATGAGGATGAGATCGTGGAACAGGAAGTCGTAACCGGTATTGCCTATGCCAAGGATGAAGCGCAGATTTCGCTGCGCCGGCTTGCCGACCGTCCGGGCGTTTCGGCGGCCATCTTCGGGCCGCTGGCCGAATCCCATATCAATGTCGACATGATCGTCCAGAACATTTCGGAAGACGGTACGCGCACGGACATGACCTTCACGGTTCCGTCCGGCGATGTCGACAAGGCGCTGAAGGTGCTGTCCGACAACAAGGACAAGATCGGCTATGACGTGGTCCAGAGCGAAAAGGGCCTGGTCAAGGTTTCGGTCATCGGCATCGGCATGCGCAGCCACGCCGGCGTTGCCGCAACAGCCTTCCAGGCGCTGGCGGAGAAGGGCATCAACATCAAGGCGATCACCACGTCCGAGATCAAGATTTCCATCCTGATCGACGGTCCCTACGCCGAGCTTGCGGTTCGCACTTTGCATTCCTGCTACGGTCTGGATAAGAATTGATTCCATAGAGCGGTCGTTGATCCCGGGTGTCTGAAACACCCGGGGCGGCCAGGCCGCAGACCAACCGGAAGTGGAGCCAATCCGCGATGAGAGACCTTTCAGCGGGTCCCCGCGTCCTGCTCAAGCGGCTGCGCGAATTGATGGCGGAGCCGCTCGAGCCGCAAGAGCGTCTTGACCAGATCGTTCGCCAGATCGCGAGCAACATGGTCGCGGAAGTGTGTTCCGTCTACGTGTTGCGCTCCGATAGCGTTCTCGAGCTTTATGCGACGGAAGGTCTGAACAAGGACGCGGTCCACCTGGCCCAGCTGAAAATGGGGCAGGGCCTGGTTGGCACGATTGCAGCGTCTGCCCAGTCGCTCAACCTTTCCGACGCCCAGGCGCATCCCGCGTTTCGTTACTTGCCCGAGACCGGCGAAGAGATCTATCATTCCTTCCTCGGCGTGCCGATCCTGCGCGCGGGCCGTAGCCTCGGTGTTCTCGTCGTCCAGAACAAGGCGCAGCGCAACTATCGTGAGGACGAGCTCGAAGCGCTCGAAACCACGGCCATGGTGCTTGCCGAAATGATCGCCACCGGTGAACTGAAGAAGATTACCCGTCCGGGCCTCGAACTCGACCTGACGCGACCTGTGACCATCGATGGCGACAGCTATTCGGAAGGCATCGGGCTTGGTTATGTCGTGCTGCACGAGCCGCGTATCGTCGTTACCAATCTGCTCAACGAAGACACCGAGACGGAAATCCGCCGGCTGGCGGATGCGCTCGGCTCCTTGCGCATTTCGATCGACGACATGCTGTCGCGGCGGGAAATTTCCATGGAAGGCGAGCATCGCGACGTGCTCGAGACTTACCGCATGTTCGCCCATGACCAGGGCTGGGTGCGGCGCATGGAAGAGGCGATCCACAACGGCCTGACGGCGGAAGCGGCGGTCGAAAAAGTCCAGAGCGACACGAAGGCGCGGATGATCCGGCTGACGGATCCCTATCTGCGCGAACGCATGCATGATTTCGACGACCTGGCGAACCGGCTGCTGCGCCAGTTGACCGGTTTTTCGCCGCGCAGTGCTGCCGAAGGCTTCCCGGCCGATGCGGTGATCTTTGCCCGTGCGATGGGCGCTGCCGAACTTCTCGACTACCCCCGCGCCAATCTACGCGGCCTGGTTCTCGAAGAAGGCGCCGTGACCAGCCATGTGGTGATCGTTGCCCGCGCCATGGGCATTGCCGTCGTCGGGCAGGCCGCGGGAGCCGTGGCCCTGGCGGAAAACGGCGATCCTGTCATCATCGACGGGGTCGATGCCAAGGTGCATATCCGCCCGGTGGCCGATCTGCAGAAGGCTTACGAGGAAAAGGTGCGGCTGCGCGCCCGGCGCCAGGAGCAGTTCCGCGCGCTGCGCGACGTTGAGCCTTTGACCAAGGACGGCCAGCGCATCAAGCTGCAGATGAATGCCGGCCTGCTGGTCGACTTGCCGCAACTGGCCGAATCCGGCGCCGACGGGATCGGCCTGTTTCGCACCGAACTGCAGTTCATGATATCTTCGACCATGCCGAAGGGCGACGAACAGGAGACTTTTTACCGCAGTGTGTTGAAGCAGGCGAATGGCCGACCGGTGACCTTTCGGACTCTCGATATCGGCGGGGACAAGGTCGTTTCCTATTTCCGTTCCCAGGAGGAAGAAAACCCGGCGCTGGGCTGGCGCGCGATCCGGCTTTCGCTGGACCGACCCGGACTGCTGCGCATCCAGCTGCGTGCGCTGTTGAAGGCTGCCGCCGGTGCCGAGCTGAAGATGATGCTGCCGATGGTGACCGAGGTCGCCGAAATCCGCGCGGTGCGCGAACTGATGCAGAAAGAGGTCCAGTATATTTCGAAGTTCGGCCATCCGCTGCCGAAGAAGCTGCAATTCGGGGCCATGCTCGAAGTGCCGGCCCTGCTGTGGCAGCTCGACGAATTGATGGAAGAGGTGGATTTCGTCTCCGTCGGGTCGAACGATCTCTTCCAGTTTTCGATGGCGGTGGATCGTGGCAATGCGCGGGTTGCCGATCGTTTCGACGTTCTGGGACGGCCGTTCCTGCGCATCCTGCGCGACATCGTCCGGGGTGCTGATCGCAACAATACGCCGGTGACGCTGTGCGGGGAGATGGCCGGCAAGCCGCTTTCGGCCATGGCGCTGCTCGGGATCGGCTTCCGTTCGATCTCGATGTCGCCGACGGCGATCGGACCGGTCAAGGCGATGCTGCTCGGGCTTGACGTGTCGAAGCTGTCTGTGGAACTTGAGGCGGCGCTTGACGACCACCGTTCGCTTGTGCCACTGCGCGACCTGCTGGTCCGCTTTGCGGAAGACAATAATATTCCCGTCTAAAGCAATAAAAAAACTGGAGTGAAGGGTGGCGAAGCTTCCTGTCGAGAAAATGCGCGAGCTCGAGCGCCGATTTGGCGAGATCGAAGCGCGAATGTCGGCAGGACCGGCAGCCGACGTCTACGTCAAGCTTGCCTCGGAATATTCCGAACTCGAGCCGGTGGTGAAGAAGATCCGCGAATACCAGGCGGCGACGGCTGAAGAGGCCGATCTTCGCTCCATGCTGAGCGACAAGGGCACGGATCGCGAGATGCGCGACCTGGCCGAAATGGAACTGCCCGACGTGCAGGCGCGGCTTGAGGCGCTCGGTACCGAGATGCAGATCCTGCTTTTGCCGAAGGATGCGGCCGACGAAAAAAGCGCGATCCTGGAAATCCGCGCCGGGACCGGCGGCTCGGAAGCCGCCTTGTTCGCCGGCGACCTGTTTCGCATGTACGAGCGCTTTGCCAGCACCAAGGGCTGGAAGGTCGAGGTGCTGTCCTCCAGCGAAGGCGATGCCGGTGGTTTCAAGGAAATCATCGCGACGGTCACCGGACGGGGTGTGTTCTCCAAGCTGAAATTCGAGTCCGGCGTTCACCGCGTGCAGCGCGTGCCCGATACCGAAACGCAGGGGCGTATCCATACTTCAGCGGCGACCGTTGCCGTTCTGCCCGAGGCGGAAGACATCGACATCGAGGTGCGTGCCGAAGACATCCGCATCGACACGATGCGCTCGTCAGGCGCCGGCGGCCAGCACGTCAACACGACCGACTCGGCCGTGCGTATCACCCATCTGCCGACCGGGCTCGTGGTGACGTCGTCAGAGAAATCGCAGCACCAGAACCGGGCAAAAGCCATGCAGGTCCTGCGTTCGAGGCTCTATGACATGGAGCGGCAGAAGATCGACAATGAACGCTCCGCCGACCGCAAGAGCCAGGTCGGTTCGGGCGACCGCTCGGAGCGAATCCGCACCTATAATTTCCCGCAGGGACGCGTCACCGATCATCGCATCAACCTTACGCTCTACAAGCTGGACCGGATGATGGAGGGCGATATCGACGAAGTGGTCGATGCGCTGATCAATGACTATCAGGCCGGGCAGCTGGCGCAGCTGGGCGAAAGCCTGTGACGGACCCGGCGGCGACTTTCCAGAGCCTGATCCTGGAAGCCCGCCGCCGTTTCGAGGCCGGGGGCATTGCCGACCCGGCCACCGACGCAAGGATCCTCGTGATGAGCCTTCTCGGCCTCGGCCAGACGGATCTGGTGCTGCGGGGCGATCAGCCGGTCGATGGCGCGTTGCTTCCGGTGGTCGAGCAGGGGATCGTGCGGCGCTTGGCGCGGGAGCCGGTGCACCGCATCCTCGGCCAGCGCGACTTCTACGGACTGGCGCTGATGCTTTCTCCGGGGACGCTGGAGCCTCGCCCGGATACGGAAGTGCTGGTCGATGCCGTTCTGCCGCATCTTCGTCATGTCGTCGCGGCAAAAGGATCGGCATCGATCGTGGATCTGGGCACCGGTACGGGCGCGATCGCCCTGGCGCTTCTTGCCGAATGCCCTGGGGCACGGGCGGTCGGAGTCGATATTTCGACAGACGCGTTGGCGACCGCAGCGCGCAACGCCGAACGCCACGGATTGGCGCAGCGCTTCGCAGCGCGAGAGAGTATCTGGTTTGAAAATCTGCCGGGCAAGTTCGATCTGATCGTCTCCAATCCGCCCTATATCCGCAGTGATGTGGTGCTAACGCTTGATCCGGAAGTTCAGAATTTCGATCCCGCGGCGGCGCTCGATGGTGGAAAAGATGGACTTGAGGCCTATCTGGCGATTGCCGAGCAAGCATCGGCGCATTTGCAGAAAGACGGCCTGATCGGCCTGGAGATCGGTTGGGATCAGCGCGAAGACGTGACGCAAATATTTGAGAAAAAAGGTTTTTCTCTTGTTGAGTGGCGCAAGGACTTCGGCGGAAATGATCGCGTTCTGGTGTTTGCGAGCCGTGATCGCTGAGTTTTTTGCTGCGCTTGCTAAGGATAATTCCGCCTAACAAAGAAAAATGCTTGGTTTTCCGAATGAAGCGAGATAGCTTGCGGGCACGCAACGGGTGACGGAGAAAGAACGAAAGATTCGTTCCTGTCTGGGTCGGCTTCGACAATGGTTCGCTCGATGAACCTCACGAAGCGAAAAAGACCGATGCGTGAATCAGTTAACTTGACTCTCACCAGCGGCGAGCAAGCCGACGGCGCAGTCTGCGGACAGCGCGCGGAGACTTGGTCCGGTTTGACCAGAGCCGATGGCGTAGCCTTTTATCAGCACAACAAAGACATTCAGGTGATTCTTCTATGAGGCCAGGACAGCAGAACAAGCGTGGTCGAGGGCGTAACAATAGCGGCGGCGGTGGAAGCGGCGGCGGTAGTGGCGGCGGCGGTGGCGGCGGTGGCAATTTCAACCGCAAGGGCCAGAACCCGTTGACCCGGTCCTATGACAGCTCCGGCCCTGACGTGAAGATCCGCGGCACAGCCCAGCACATCGCCGAGAAGTATCAGAATCTCGCACGCGATTCCCAAAGTGCCGGCGACCGCGTGATGGCCGAGAACTACCTTCAGCACGCTGAACACTACAACCGCATCATTGCCGCCGCCCAGGCGCAGATGCAGGAACGGTTCCAGCGCGAAGAACGCAACGACTTCAGTGACCGTGACGGCGATGATGGCGATGGCATGGATGACGGCGGCTCGCAGGGCCACCAGAGCCACCAGCAGCAGGAATTTGCCGGGAGCGGTCCGCAGCCCGTGCTGGAAGAGATGCCAGCCGAAGCGGCTGCAGCGGCGGCCGAAAGTGCTGCCGAGGCAACCGGCGGCGAGCGCAACCAGCCGCGCCGCCGCAATGCCACCAATCGTCCTCGTCGCCAGCCGCGCCGCGCTGCCGGTTCGGAAGACGGTGGTGAAAACGGCGATGGTGGCGAGGCCGGCGAAGCACCAGCCCTGGCTGATGTCACCGAATAAGCTGGGCATTCGCCTCGCGCCCAATTGACACTGAATTGACGAATGCAAAACTCCGGGACATGTCCCGGAGTTTTTCGTTGAAATGCCTCTTTAAACGGCAAAAAACACCCCCCATATCTCGGTCAACGGAGCGGTCATACGCTTCAGGGCTTGCCTGTCTGGGAGCCCGATCCTCAACAGCCGGGTTGTGCCGAATGCGGGCAGCACGGGAAACGGAGAGTGGCAAATGAACATCGAAAAATATTCCGAGCGGGTGCGCGGTTTCCTGCAGTCGGCGCAGACTTATGCGCTGTCGGAAGGTCACCAGCAATTCACCCCTGAACATGTGCTGAAGGTTCTGCTCGACGACGACCAGGGCATGGCGTCGTCGCTGATTTCGCGCGCCGGCGGTGAGCCGAAGGCCGTGCGGCTGGCCAATGATGCGGCCCTTGCCAAGCTGCCGAAAGTGTCAGGCGGCGATGGACAGGTCTATCTGGCAGCGCCCTTGGCCAAGGTCTTCACCACCGCCGAGGATGCCGCCAAGAAAGCCGGCGACAGCTTCGTGACAGTCGAAAGGTTGTTGCTGGCGCTCGCGATCGAGTCCTCGGCGTCGACCTCCGCCAGCCTGAAGAAGGGCGGCGTCACCGCCAATGGCCTGAACCAGGTGATCAACGAGGTGCGCAAGGGCCGAACGGCCGACGGCGCCAACGCGGAAGCGGGCTTCGACGCGCTGAAGAAATATGCCCGCGACCTGACAGCGGAAGCGCGCGACGGAAAGCTTGACCCGGTGATCGGCCGCGATGACGAGATCCGCCGGACGATCCAGGTCTTGTCGCGCCGGACCAAGAACAATCCGGTGCTGATCGGCGAACCCGGCGTCGGCAAGACGGCGATTGCCGAGGGCCTTGCGCTCCGCATCGTCAATGGCGACGTGCCGGAAAGCTTGAAAGAGAAAAAGCTGATGGCGCTCGACATGGGCTCGCTGATTGCGGGTGCCAAGTATCGCGGCGAGTTCGAAGAGCGGCTGAAGGCGGTGTTGAACGAGGTCCAGTCGGAAAACGGCGAGATCATCCTGTTCATCGACGAGATGCATACGCTGGTCGGTGCCGGCAAGGCCGATGGCGCGATGGATGCATCGAACCTGTTGAAGCCGGCTTTGGCACGCGGCGAGTTGCACTGCGTCGGCGCGACCACGCTCGACGAATATCGCAAGCATGTCGAGAAGGATGCAGCCCTTGCCCGGCGTTTCCAGCCGGTCATGGTCGACGAGCCGACGGTCGAGGATACGATCTCGATCCTGCGCGGGCTGAAGGAGAAATACGAGCAGCATCACAAGGTGCGGATCTCGGATTCGGCGCTGGTGGCGGCGGCGACGCTGTCGAACCGCTACATCACCGACCGCTTCCTGCCCGACAAGGCGATCGACCTGATGGACGAGGCGGCGTCGCGCCTCAGGATGCAGGTGGATTCGAAGCCCGAAGAGCTTGACGAGCTCGATCGGCGGATCATGCAGCTGAAGATCGAGCGGGAAGCCCTGAAGAAGGAAACCGACACGGCCTCCGTCGACCGTCTGAAGCGTCTCGAGACCGAACTGACCTCGATCGAGGAACAGGCGGATGCGCTGACCGCCCGCTGGCAGTCGGAAAAGCAGAAACTCGGCCTTGCCGCAGATCTGAAGGGCAAGCTCGAGGAGGCGCGCAACGAACTGGCCATTGCCCAGCGCAAGGGGGAGTTCCAGCGGGCCGGCGAACTGACCTATGGTGTCATTCCGGATCTCGAAAAGGCGCTGGCGACCGCCGAAACGCAGGACGCTTCGAGCAATGCCATGGTGCAGGAAGTGGTGAACCCGGATGCGATTGCCCATGTGGTGTCGCGCTGGACCGGCATTCCCGTCGACAAGATGCTCGAAGGCGAACGCGACAAGCTGCTTCGCATGGAGGACGAGCTGGCGAAGTCCGTCGTCGGCCAGGGCGATGCGGTGCAGGCCGTTTCGCGGGCGGTGCGGCGGGCCCGGGCGGGTCTGCAGGATCCGAACCGGCCGATCGGCTCGTTCATCTTCCTCGGGCCGACCGGCGTCGGCAAGACGGAGCTGACCAAGTCACTCGCCCGCTTCCTGTTCGACGACGAAACCGCGATGGTGCGGCTCGACATGTCGGAATACATGGAGAAACATTCGGTCTCGCGGCTGATCGGGGCGCCTCCCGGTTATGTCGGGTATGACGAAGGCGGTGCGTTGACGGAGGCCGTTCGGCGCAAGCCCTATCAGGTGGTGCTGTTCGACGAGATCGAAAAGGCGCATCCGGATGTGTTCAACGTGCTGTTGCAGGTGCTCGACGACGGCCGTCTGACCGATGGCCAGGGCCGCACCGTCGACTTCAAGCACACGATCATCATCATGACTTCCAATCTCGGTGCCGATTACCTGACCGGGCTTGGCGAGAACGAGGATGTCGATAGCGTCCGCGATCAGGTGATGGATGTGGTGAAGGCCTCGTTCCGACCGGAATTCCTCAACCGTGTCGACGAGATCATCCTGTTCCACAGGCTGAAACGCAACGAAATGGGCGCGATCGTCGATATCCAGATGAAACGGCTGGTGTCGCTTCTGGCGGAACGCAAGATCGATATCGACCTTGCACCCGATGCGCGGAGCTGGCTCGCAGACAAGGGCTACGATCCGGTCTATGGGGCACGGCCGCTGAAGCGGGTGATCCAGAAATATCTGCAGGATCCGCTGGCCGAGCAGATCCTGTCGGGTCAGGTTCTGGACGGGGCAAAGGTCACGATTGCGGCCGGCTCCGACCGGCTGCTGATCGCGCCGGAAAAGCCGGTCAGTGAAGCTGCCTGATCAGTTCGGGTGATATGCATCGCGAAACGGCGGCCATTGGCCGCCGTTTTTGTATATACGCCACATTGCTTTCTTCAGTTGCTGGCGACCTGGGCCGGTTTGCCGCCGACCAGCAGCAGGGCATCGATGCGCTGGCGCTCGATGTCGAAACGGGCAAGAGGCTCGCCGTCCAGCGCCTTGCCACCGGGCAGGCGCACCTTCATCGCATCGACCTTGGTGCCATTGACGATCAGTTCGTAATGCAGATGCGAGCCGGTCGACGAGCCGGTCGAGCCGACAAAGCCGATGACCTGTCCCTGGGTGACCTTGGCGCCCGGCACGACGCCCTTGGCGATGCCGCTCTGGTGGTTGTAGGACGAGACATAACCATTGGCGTGGCGCACAAGGGTCTGGTTGCCGTAACCCGAGGCCCAGCCGGCCTTCTCTACCACACCATTGCCTGATGCGATGATCGGCGTGCCGCGCGGTGCTGCCCAGTCGACGCCGGTATGCATGCGCGAATAGCCGAGGATCGGGTGGCGGCGCATGCCGAAGCCCGAGGTGAATCGGCCGTTGGGCACCGGGTTGCGCAGGAGGAACTGACGAATGCTCTTGCCGTTTTCATCGAAATAATCGATCGAGCCGTCTTCCGGGTTCTGGAAGCGGTAGAAGGTGGTGATCGTGTCGCCGAAGCGGGCGCGGACAAAAAGCAGTTCGGATTCCGCCGTTGCCCGGCCTTCGTCATCGGTGACGGAGAAGAAGGCTTCCAACGTGTCGGTCGGTTTCAGCTGCGCCTGGAAGTCGACATTGGCGGCAAGCAGGCGGACGATCAGGGCTGTCAGCTCCTGGCTCATGCCGTAGGACAATGACGCCCGATAGATGCCGTCATACACGCGCGGCAGATCGCGGCCGGCCAAGGCTGCCGGGGCATTGTCGTCAAAGGCGTTGGCAATGGCCGACAGTTCCGGCGGCTCGTTGCCACGGACCATGCGGCCGCCATCATTGACGGCGAGCGTCACGACATGCTCGGACTTGCGATAAAGCGAGATGCGCACCAGGCGGACCTCTTCGCCGCGCTGGATCAGGCCGATGCGCAGGACGTCGCCCTCGACAAGCGTCGCCGGACCGGTGAAAGGCGCAAGTTCCCGGGCCACGTCCTCCGCCTTGGCTGTGGGATAGCCGGAGGCGGTCATCAGGGCGACCACCGTTTGCTGGCGGCGCACCGGCAGGACGTCGTCGGCAAATTCCGGTGTGAGCGGCGTGAGCATTTCCGGCTCGGCCACGCTCATGTTCTCTTCGACGACGCGGGCCGAAATGCCAACGCCGAGATTGAGCTCATCGTCATCGGCGTCGAAGCGGCGCGGATCGATATAGGACAGGGCGGCGACCTGGCTATTGCCATCGGTCAGCACCGAACCGTTCGAGCGGACGTTTTCCTCGACCTCGTCAAAGCTCATTTCTCCCGCAAGCGGGACGCTTGGCGCCGCGGGGAAGGGTGTTGACTTCAGCACCACTTCCGATTCCACATCGGATCCATAGAGCGTGCCGGTGCGGTTGGCGACAGGCGGGTTCTTCTGGTCGGTGGCAAAGATCGACAGTGGATCGAAGGGGGGGTAACGCTCCTGAACCTGGTAGTCGGCGGCGAGCGCCATTTTTACATGGGCAAAGGGTTGCTTGCGGACGACTTCGCGCTCGCCGTCGAGAATGACGGTCGGGACCTCGAGAATGGCCTTGTCGACCGGACGCGCGGCGATCTTCGGTCCGAACAGCCGGGCGCCGCGGCTGACATCCTGCACTTCGTCGGCCGCATCACCGTCGGGCGGCATGACCGCAAAGGCTTCGGCCGGGATGGCCAGCTGTTGGCGGCCATCGAGGGCGGCAAACAGCGCAACGCCCATCAGGATGCAGGACGTGATGCCGGTGAGGAAGGTCCCGGACAGCCAGCGCAGCGAAATTTCACGGCGGTCCGGCGCACGAAAACCGTCCGCTAGGATCGGCGGTTCACTTCCGAGCGACCGGATCATGGCGCGATCGTTCGTCATGCCTTCAGCTTACCCAATTCTGGCCATCCTCGGTGATCGTCGGTGATCGGTGTTCTTGCCGCTGTTGCCCCCCGTAGAAAGGGGTGCAGACACATCTCATGTTTCCGCAGGTCAGGTCAAATTCGACGCGTATGCGCCGTGACGTCGATCTTCCTGATCATGCAAATAAGGAATTAACGCGGCAGGCGTGCGCCCGCGTATAGATACACGAGGTCCCCCGGCAGTTGATCGCCTCTGCCCTGGTGTTGTCGCGGCTTTCCAGGGGTTGGATTTCCAGCGTTTTTGCCAGACAGTTTCACCGGGAACTATCATACGATCGAATTTATCGTTTAAAAACAGATACCTATTCGATTTTTGGGAAAAAGTAAGTTTGTGCTGTTGACTGTTTGTGGTGTGAAATCTATAACCCCGCTCAC
>JAESGE010000080.1_pt1 | contig 108427 bp, 109 predicted proteins | sample 9269601 | NCBI WGS metagenome assembly JAESGE01 (sample SAMN14515569, study PRJNA621662) | algae metagenome | isolation source: Tolypothrix brevis GSE-NOS-MK-07-07A and co-occurring heterotrophs from wet... | place: USA: Grand Staircase Escalante National Monument, Utah | collected 2006-04-16
TCTACAGTGCCCGGAGCGGAGAGCCGGATGCAGTGAAAGTTGCACGTCCGGTTCGGAGGGGGGCAGTGGGGTGTTCTCTCGTAGACGCCACCCTGCCTACCCTACGGTACGACAGCGGCACCTTCGTCCGTGCCATCGCCCTCCACTTCGACGATGCCGCCGCGATCGCCGCGCAGCAGCGCGCCAACCGGCTTCTCGAACGCCTCCAGCGGCATCGCCCCACCATCGATTCCTGCCTCTATGCGGGCGGTCGATACCGGGCTTTGACCTTCACCGGCCTGCCGCCGGAGCGCTTCCCGGCCGAGCGCCCACGCTACGCCTGAGCCCGGCCACGGTCATTCACCACAGTCACGAAAGGATCGGTCATGCACCGCGTCCATTATTTCGCCACCAGCGCCGACGCATTCGATGCCTGCTTCGAGACACATCCGGGACTTGCCGAAGGCGATGTCATCGTCGCGCTCGCCGAAGGTGTCGTCGGCCTCGCCTCGGTCTATCCGATCGCGGTGACGCGCCAAGGCGGTGCGCTGCACCACATGCCGGCAATGACGCGCGAGGTGCTGCTCGGCGAGATCGTCCACGATGCCGCGCAAATAACCAACGCCGTCGAAACCGCGCTCGTGCACCGTCTGCCCGTCGAACCTCATTACCTCCCGTTCGCCAGCAGGCGGCATATCCTGCGCGCCGGCGAGGCCGCCGTCGCCTTGCGGCCCGATGACATCCTCGCGGTCGCCGACGCGATCGACCACCGCCTGCGCGCGCTGCGGACACGCCTCGATGGGGCCGTACCCGACAGCTCGCAGGCGCTGTTCCTCGAACGCGGCATCGCGCAGCTCGCCGAGGCTCGCGACCGCCTGGCGGCTTATGCCCGCGATCCGCGCTGACCGCTCGACCAGGGAGCCCGCCATGCTCGATACGCTCGACCCCACCGCGACCCGAACGGGCGAACCGCCGCGCACCGCGACGCGCGTGCCGATCGGCCGTCACGCGACCGGCACGCTCGATCTCGATCTCGACCGGCTGCTTGCCGGGCGGATGTTGCTCCAGGGCGGTTCGGGCGCCGGCAAGAGCCGCACCATGCGGCGCATCGTCGAGGAAGCGTTCGATTACGTCCAGACGATCATCGTCGATCCCGAAGGCGAGTTCGGCAACCTCGCCGCGCACATCGGTGCGACGACCCTGAAAGCGGTCGAGATCGCATCGGACGGTCTGACCGCCGCGGCACTGCGCGCCCGACGTCACCGGATCGCGCTCCACCTCGACCTTACCGACCTCGATCCCGAACAGCGCATCGTCAAGGCTTCGGCCTTCTTCGCCGGACTGATCGGGGCGCCACGCGAGGACTGGACGCATACCGTGCTGGTCGCGATCGACGAGGGGCATCTGCTTGCCCCGCATATCGCGGGCTCGGCGCGCGATGCCGAAACCCGCCGCCTCGGCGTTGCGACCCTCACCGATCTGTGCGCGCGAGGCCGCAAGCGGGGTATCGCGCCGGTGATCGCCACCCAGCGGCTCGCCAAACTGTCGGCCTCGGTCATCTCCGAGCTTCAAAACTTCCTGATCGGCATCAACGTCTTCGACCGCGATATCGCGCGCGCGGCCGACATCCTCGGCTTCGGCGCGCGCGAGGCAGACCGTCTGCGGCTGCTCGAACCAGGTGAGTTCTACGCCTTCGGCCCGGCGCTCACCGCCACGCCGACGCTCGCCCGGATCGATCCGACCATCACCAGCCATCTGGGGCAAACACCCGCCCTGCACGGTGCGGCCGACATCGAAGCGGCCGAGGCGGAACGGCTGCTCGACCTCGATGCCTTGCGCGAAGCACCGGCTCGCCGCGATACCGCGCTCGCCATTCGCGGCACCCGCGCGCTCGATACCTTCCTGCTTGACGATGCCGCGCCGGTCGCGGCCGCGATCTGTCTTGCGCTGCGCCGGATCGCGCCCAACGCGACGACCGCGACCGAGCTTGCCCGCCACCTCGCGCTGGACGCCGAGGCCGTGGATGCCGCGCTCGACCTTCTGGCACTTCTCTCCGCGATCGACACCATGCCGCGCGGCACCGACCGCATGGCGAGGCTTCATGCGCGGCTGCGCGCCCGCCTCGGCGACGTGCCCGTGGTCGGTCTGTCATGACCCGCATCGCCGCCTTTCCCGACGACGCGGAGGCCCACGCTCCCGTCATCGTCGAACTGGTCGCCTGCCCGGCGCCGGTGATACCGGCCGAGGGGACTGCCCTTGCCGAGGTGCCGTTCAGCCAGCACGCCTGGCTCCCGGGCGAGATCGACACGCTGCGCCATCTGTTCGCCGGGGATGCCACTATCCCCGATATCGCCGCTGCAACCAGGCGATCGATATGGGCGGTACGTGAGCGCCTGGCAGTGCTCGGGCTTCGCCGCGCCAGCAGCCGGCCTTGGGGCGAAATGGAGGACGATGAACTGGTCCGGCGCTACGGGCAGGATGCGACCGCGGACATCGCCTCGGACTTCGGGCGAAGCTGCGGGGCGGTCTATGCCCGTGCCGGATCGCTTGGCCTGACCGAGAGCCATCCGCCACCATGGACACCATGGGAAGATGCCCAACTGCGCACCGGGTATCTCGCCGGCGTCGCGCTGGTCGCGATCGGGGAGATCATCGGGCGTTCGACCGGCGCGGTGTCCGCGCGTGCCGGCGCGCTCGGCTGCAAGCATCCCGCGCGCAGTGCGCCGTGGCCGAGCGATGAACTCGCCCATGCCGTCACCCTGATCGTGGCGGGACACCGCTACGAGGCGGTGCGGGGAATGCTCACCGCCGAAGGCTATGCCGAACGATCACTATCCGCGATCAAGCAGCTTGCGGGTCGCCTCGGGATCGGGCGGGGCTGGGGCCGGAACTGGACCCGTGAGGAGGACGATCTGCTGCGCGAGGCGTACAGGGATGCGGCAAGCCTCCCGGCCGTCGCCGCTCGCCTCGGTCGCCCCCCCGGATCGGTGCGCTGGCGTGCCGGTCACCTCGGCCTGCGCGGCACCCATGCGAAGGCTGACGGCTTTCGCGCCGGCCCGGTATGGACCAAGACCGATATCGCCACCCTGCGCGCGCTCTACGGGACGATGCCGATGGATGCGCTCGCGCACCGGATGGGACGGACCAGGGCCGCGCTGTTCACCCGCGCCAACCTCCTTGGACTGGTACACGGTTACCACCGTGCCTTCACGCCTGACGAGCGGGCCGCGGTGCGCATCGCCCATGCCAATGGCATTGCGCTCGCCGACCTCGCGACTGCGCTCGGGCGCAAGGCGGCGACGCTCAGCAAATATACCGGGAGCCACGGGCTGTCGTTCGGTCGGCGGGAACGGCTTGTACCTCCGCCGACGCTTGCGACCATCCTCGCCCTTGGAGCATCGGGCGATCAGGACCCTGGCTCTTGACGCGTGCCGAACTGCATTGCCGCCAGATGTAGCTCCTCGCGCCACTTCTCCTCGTAACCTTCGCTCAGATCCTGTCCCGAAAGCCGTTCGAGGTTCCTCGTGACCTTCGCCGGATCGAAGGTTTCTCCGGTACGGTCGGCGAACACCATCCGCATCGTCTGAAGATGCTGTAGCTGCGCGGCGGTCCGCAACGCGGCGCGTATCGCTTCCTCGCCTGAATCCCGATCCGGCCCGAGCATAGCGTTCAGCCGGCCATAGTCCGACAACGTGAGCGGTTCGGGCATCGGCACCATGTCAAACTCCTTCGGGTTCATCACGACAGCATCAACGATCACGCGCCGTCATCGGTGCACGAGGCAGCAAAGGGGAGCGGGATGGGGAAGGGCGGGCCGAGAGCCCGCCAGAACGGAGCATTCCCATGATCCCAGCCACCATCGCGACCGCGGTCGCCCCCGAGACGATCGCCAAGGTCACGCGCCTGTTCAACAACACCGCGTATGACGTGATCTGCGAGCTGCTCCAGAACGCGCGGCGTGCCGGCGCAAGTGTCGTGGCCATTGCGCTCAACAGTGCCGGCAGCGAGCACTTCCTGCACGTCACCGATGACGGTCACGGCATTGCCGATCCCGCCAGCATCGTGACGCTCGGCCGTTCGGGCTGGTCCGATGAGACTCGCCGCGCCGAAGATCCCGCCGGCATGGGCGTCTTCAGCCTCGCCGGGCGCGATGTCATCATCCGCTCCTTTTCCAAGCCCGACCGGCAAGGCTGGATGGCGCATATTCCGGCCTCCGCCTGGGAAACGAGCCGCCCGATCGCGATCTCGTCCGATCCGATCGCGCGCGGCACCGCCATCACCGTCCGCGTTCCCGACGAATGGCTGAAAACCCTCGAACGCGATGTCGAGAAGGCCGCCAAACACTATCCGGTGCCGGTCACCTGGAACGGCAATGACCTGGTGCAAGAGGACTGGCTGAAGGACGCCAATCATATCGAGGAATGGCAAGGCGTTCGCATCGGCGTGTTCCAGAAACACCCGTCGCATTATTCCTCGCGCGACGGCCGCCTCAATTTCCACGGCCTGACCATCCCATGCGACCTGCCCTACGTCCAGGAGGTCGATCGGGGCGGCCACTGGATCGCGCGGGTCGACATCTTCGACGCCCCGCAGATCCAGCTCGTGCTCCCGGCGCGCAAGGAAGTCGTCGAGAACGACGGCATCGCCCGCCTGCGCGATGCGGTCCGCGTCGCGATCTACCGCGCGATCGAGGCCGCGGGCACGCACCGGCTGTCGGCGCATGATTGGCGCGAGGCGTGCTCGCTCGGCATCGTGCTCCCCGAGGCCGCGGCCTATCTGCTGTCCTGGACGCCGAACGCGGCAGATTCCTCGCGCAACTACGAGAGCGGCCAGCATATCACCGATCCCGGCATGGTGCTGATGCCGGACTTCGACGCCTTGGTCGGCCAGCCCGCCAACGCAGCGATCGCGAAGCACAACCCGTTCGGCGGACCACTGGTCGAAGCGCAGGACGCGTTTCAGGGCTATGGCTGGTACGACATCCTCGCTCAGGTCGAGGATCTGCGCTTCCGCGTGACGCAAGGCGACCGCACCTTCGTCGTCTCCGATACCCAAGAGGCGCCCGCCGAGGCGGAGAGCGGATGGGTTGAGGCGATCACGCTGGAAGCGACGATGCGCCACGCCGGCGCGTTCATCGAGGTGTCGACCGAGGCCGACGTCGCCTTCGCACCCGATCAATGGTCGTGCAACTCGGTCGATGAGACGTCGGTGTTCGTCTTGCGCGGCAGCGACCAGACCGCACTCGGCGTCGTCGACCTCCTCGAAAGCGCGATTTTCTACGCAAGTGACGATAGCGACGCCGATAGCTACAGCACCCAGCTCGAACGCTTCCAGGCCGATGCCGCCGAGCGCATCATCGGCATGCTCGAAGGTGACGACGCCGCGCTGAAGAACCGGGTCCGTGACCTTCTGGCGAGCCACTATTTCGTGGTTCCCGAGGATCGCAGCGTGTCGATCGTGATGACGCGTCGCGGCGTCGAGATCACCGTGTCACCCATCGCCGCGCCCGAGGCCGCGTGACATGGCCCGTTACAACCACGCCTATACGCTCGCGTTCAGCCTGGTCTCGAACGACGACAAGGGGCATGACGTCGATGCCCGCCAGCTGCGCGCCGCGCTGCTGGCGCGCATCATCGATCTCGACAACGAAGGCACCTGGATCGAGGCGACCGGCGCGCCCTTCGACAGCTATCTCGAACCGGAGGAGCCGTCATGATCCTCCCAACAGCCCCGTCGACCGTCCTCCCGCCGCCCCCGGTGGTTCTCGCCTATGGCGTCGGCGTCGACAGCACCGCGCTCCTGATCGAGAAGCACGCCCGCGGCGAAGCGCCCGGCCTCGTGCTCACCGCCGATACCGGCGTCGAGAAGCCGGCGACCTATGAGTATCTCGACGTGATCCGGCCCTGGATGCGCGATCGCGGCATCCGGTTCGAGCTGGTCAGCTATGTGCCCAGGCGCTTCAAGCACTGGCCGCCCTATTTCGGCCTCCTCGAAATGTGCCTGACCAACGCCACGCTGCCGTCCAAGTCGCTTGGCGGCTCGTCGTGCAGCCTCAAATACAAGAAGGCACCACAGGACAGGTTCCTCAGCCTCTGGCAGCCGGCGATCGATGCGTGGGGCAGGGGTCAGCGGGTGACGCGGCTGATCGGTTACGACGCCGGCCCGCGCGACACCGCGCGCGCCAATCACGCCATGAGCATCGACGATCCGCTCTACCATTGCGAATATCCGCTTCGCGAATGGCGCTGGGACCGGCCCGCCTGCGTTACCCGGATCGAGGCCGAAGGCCTCCCCGTACCGCCCAAGTCGGCGTGCTGGATCTGTATCGCCAACCACCCGGACGAGATCCGCGGCCTGCCGCAATGGTGTCTGCGCCTGATCGTCCTGGTCGAGGCGCGCGCTGCGCCACGACTCCATACGGTCGAGGGACTGTGGCGACGCGGCACCCGTGCGCGGCCCGGATCGATGACCGCGTTCATCCGCGCCGAGCATCTCCTCCCCGGTGACGAGATCGACCGCATCATGCGCGACGCGCCGCTCGACCTGATCCGGTTCCAGGACGTCGCCGCTGTGATCCCGGTGACCGAACGGCCGACCATGGCAAGCTGGCTCGACCGCTTTCACGCGGCTTTCCCCGACCGCCGCCCGCGCGATGTGATCTCGCTCGCCGCCTGACCAACACGATCCATCATCGTATCGAACAAGGGAGCATCATCATGATCGCTGTCACCGACGAGACGCGCACCGAGATCATCGGCCGCCTCAACGACCGCTGCCGCCAGGGGCTCGACCGCACCGCCCGCATCGTTGTCACCCGGACCTGTCTCGCCACGCTGGCAGGCGACACGCTCGCCTCGCGGGCAATCGCCCAGGCCCACCTCATGCAGGCGCTACGCCGCTGCACCTTCGATCCGCGCGATACCGAACGCAACCGCGGCAGTTTCACGGTGCGCGACACCGAGGTGTTCTTCGCGATCGACTATTACGATGCCGCGCTCGAATATGGTTCGGAAGATCCCGCCGACGCCGGCGTCACCACCCGCGTCCTCACGCTCATGCTGCGCGAGGATCTGTGATAACCGCCCGCTCACAGCGCTGGCGTGACCGCCGCGCCTCGTTCGTCTCCGACGACACCGTTATCGACCCGCGCCGCTACGCCGTCGATGTCATCGACCATGCGACCGCGCGTGCCTTCATCGCCGACCACCATTATCTGCCCCGCTATCCCGCCGCTCAGCTCGCGGTTGGCCTGTTCGGACCCGGTGCGGGTGAGCGCGCATCGCTGGTCGGGGCTATCGTCTTCGGCGTTCCCGCGACAGGGGCGGTCATCACCCGCCACACCGGCTTCGCCGATCCGGCGCGCGGCTGCGTTCTGCAACGCCTGCTCTGCCTGCCAAGCGTCGCGGCCAACGGGGAAAGTTACTTCGCCTCACGCGCCTTCCGGCTGTTGCGGCAGGCTCGATCCCGCATCGAGGCCGTGGTCAGCTTCTCCGATCCGGGCTTTGGTCACTGCGGCTGTGTCTATGCCGCACTGTCAGGCGCCTATCGTGGTCGGACGCGCGCCCGCAACGTCCTTCGCATCGCCGGCGAGACGATCTCCGAGCGCACGCTGTCGAAGATCCGCAACCTCGAAACCGGCCATGCCGGTGCGATCGACCAGTTGGTCCGCCTCGGCGCCCGCCGGCCCGCGACCGGCGAGCATCCCCGCGCCTGGCTCGATACGCTCAAGGCAAACGGGGTGCTTGCGGCACAGCGCCAAAGCCCGCTGTTCACCTATTGCTTCGAACTTACCCGCCGCGCGCGCACGGCCGGGCAAAGCCTGCCACGGCTCGCCTACCCACGCCGCAGCGACGCCATCGCCCAATATCTTTTAGCGCCGCATCAATCACATCGCTGACCGGGGAGTTATATCACTATGACCCTTTCCACCGTCCCCTATGCCCTCGCCGTCGATGACGATCCCCTGATCCTCATGGATGCCCGCTCCATTCTCGAAGATGCCGGCTATCGCTGCCACGAAGCCGACGACGGCGATGGAGCCATCGATCTGCTTGGCCAGAAGGCCGAACAGATCATGCTCCTCTTCTCCGATGTCGAGATGCCCGGCAGCCTCGACGGCTTCGAGCTTGCCCGGAAGGTTTTCGCCACCTGGCCGTGGATTGATATCGTCATCGCCAGCGGCCGCATCACCCCCGAGCCTGGCGACATGCCCGAGAACGCCACCTTCATCTCCAAGCCGTTCACCGCCCGGCTCGTGCACGACCATCTCCGCCAGACCCTGCCCGACGGCAAGAAGCCCGAACCGCTCAAGGAAAAATCCTGAGCCGCCTTGGCGGCTGTATCAAAACGAAACGGGGCGGCACCCTTGCAGAGATGCCGCCCCGTTCCCGAAGGATCCTCCATCCGGACGGATCAACCACTCGAACGCCACAGCGCCCGTTCCGGTCCCGATCACTCTTATACGATCGCTTCCTGATTTTCCATGAACGAACCCGCTACCCAAGGATTACGCCATGACCGACACCGCTTTTTCCGCCCGCCGGGGTCGCCTAGCCTCGTTCGAGAACGCCTATGCCGTCGCCGTTCAGCGTCGCGAAGACACCGGCGCCGACCAATATGTCATCGCCACCGGCAATCCCGTCCAGCCCTTCCGCGTCTCCCGGCACGAACCAGCCCCGACCGACACCGTCTATGCGATGGTCGCCTGAACATTCGTCGGGCAACCTCGCTGCCGGAATCATGATCTTCGCCGATGCGGCCTCACATCGTCGCCATGAACAACCCGGCCGCCGGCCTATTCTCAAAATGTTCGATCTGAGCGTGCAACGATCCGCACCGTTCGCGTTATGAGACACTTACCCAAACCAGGGAGTATCATGATGCGATTTAGGTCAGGATTGTTGATCGCGTTTCTGGTCAGCAGCGCCGCGATGCCGGCCAATGCTCAAAGCCTGCTCGGCAAGCTTCGGGACGCCGTCAAGGCACCATAAAGTCAGAGCGACGACGACTATGATCCGGTTCGTGCCGACCGGGAGCGTCGCGAGCGCCAGGACGCCCAGTATGAGGCCGACATGCAGCGTCGTCGCGCCAACCCTTGCGTACCGGGCAACATGGCTGCCGATGACACCCGCGAGCTATGTCTCCGCCGCGAGCGCGCCAATGCAGAAACCGACCGCGCCAGCGCGGAATCCGACCGTATCTATCGCGCCAACATGGCCAAGCGTGATCGCGAAGCGGCGGCAGAGCGCGCACGGTACAAACGGCGCAAATAGAACCCGTCGTCATGTGATGACCGTTCGGGTCAGGCCGGTTTCCATGCCTGTATCAAAGGCTGGAAAACCGCCCTGACCCGCATCGGTCGCATCCTCATGTCAGGAGCCGGCATCGGGATCGGTCACAGCCAGACGCTGTTCACCCGATGATCCCGCGCGGTGCGATCCGTACACCCCATGATATCCGCCGCGTTCGGCTCCTCCAGCGCATCCTCATGCGCCCAATGGATCTGCGGCACGCCCGCCTCCCTCAGCGTCACCGACGCCCGGCCACGCGCATATAGCAGCCCCTTGAGCCACCCCAGCATCTCCACCGCCGCCTCGATCGACGTGTCGCTCAGCAGATACCACAACCGCATCTGGAACGGGTTCGCATCGGTGATGATCGCATCCAGCGCCGCATAACCCTCGCCACGCTTCACCCCGCGCGCCACATCACCCTGAAGCGCCTCGAACGCCTCCAGCAACTCGCCCGCCGACAACCACGCAAGGTCGATCTCGACCCCGACCGCCGCACCCGCCAGCACCCGGCGTTCAGGCGCAAGCTCCACGTCGTTCATCACATCGACCAGCGCCAGGTCATAGTCATGCCGCTTGATCGTATCTGTCCAGTGCATCGCCCTCACTCCCTTGCCCGAATATCCTTCAAGGACAACACCTTGAATGAGGCTGCCGTTGCCAGCAAACAAGTCGATGAAAACTTCTCCCCGGCGTCGCGCAGCCGCGCGCGCGCCGGGATCCGCGCAAGCTATCGCGAGGGGACGCCACGGCTCATGAACTGGAACAAGGGCGGCGACAGCCGCGACGAACGCCTCGCTGCCATCGACACCCGCGCGATCCTCGCCGCCGTCGGCGACCTCGAAGACCTTCGTGACCACCTCGCCGACGGTGACGATGACGAGCCGCCCGAAATGCGAACCGACATCCTCAACCTCCACCGCCTCGCCATGGCCGCCGCAAACGGCGCGAGCGACAACGCCGAACTCTTCGACCTCGCCATCGATCTCGCCGATCGCCTCGACGACATGGCCGATATCGTCGATCGGCTCTCCCGAACCGTCAACGCCATCGCCACCCTCGCGCCTGACGACTGAAGCCGCCGCCTACGACCCGAGGTGCGCCTTTGCCGCCGCGATCCCCAGCTTGCGCCCGCGACGCGGCCTCTCCGCCGATCCCTCCGGCCCGCCATCCGACACCTCTGCCGTCCCGACCGCTTCCGCTTCGGCCTGGCGCGGCTTGCGACCCAGCCCGATCTTCTTCGCCATGTCCCGGCGCGCCTCGCTATAATCCGGCGCCACCATCGGATAATCCGCCTTCAGCCCGTACCGCTGGCGATACTGCTCCGGCGTCAGACCATGACCCTTCAAATGACGACGCAGCGTCTTGTACGGCTTCCCGTCGATCATGCTGATGATCGCATCGCTCCGCGCCAGCGACTTGCGCACCGACACCGCCGGCGCATACGCCTGCGGCGCTTCTGTCGCATCGCCCGTTCCCGTCACGCTCCCCGATGCCTCCAGCGCGCTCACCGCCTCGTGCATCCGCTGCAGAAACACCGGCACATCCTCGCTCGACACCCGCGTGTTCGGGTTCGACAACCACGCAATCGTCAATTCCGTCGCCAGCTCGACCGGATCATTCTGCGCAACCATCGACATCTTCTCACCGCTATCGTTCATAAAGCCACCTGCCTTCCCCCGTTGTATGATCGAACGAGAACAGATGTTCCATCGGATTGGACCGGCACTCCCCGACAATCCGTCCCTTGAACCCATGACGTCCATGCTCGAGATCAACAAGATCCCCGCAGATCGGGCAACTCGCCTCATACCCATACAACCGGAACAACGGGCGACCGTCACTCCTTGCCCGGGTATGAATTACGCCAAACTTCCCGTCCCCCCTCACATACGGCCATTCCACTCGCCATGCCTGGTTCACCGGCAGGCTCAACCTGTGGAACACCACCCACACCAGATTGGCGAATATGGCCATTGACAGCACCACCAACCACGCGTTCGCCGTGAACAACCCATGGTAAAACCCATAGAGCGACAGGAAGAACGGCACCGTTACCAACAACGTCGGGTAAACACCCGGGGCCGACCACCGGCTACGCGACGGCAACCGACCGTAAATTAGCCGACCCAGCCACGTCATCTCGACCGGCCTCTCCGTATACACGATCCCACTGGCATCGGGTGCCGGTTCAGGCGGCACCTCGAACGACAGCCATAGCGCTGAGCGCCCGCTATGATGCACCTGCATCACCTGGTCCGCCCCATGCTGCTCCCGCAATCGGCCCGAAATCACCCGTAGCCGCTTCGCCAGATCCGTCATCGACCGAAACTCGGGCACGCCCGGCAACCGGCGGACCTCGTTCCACGAATACGTCCGACCGAAATCCTCCAGCAGATCGTTGAGCACCGCGCCCGCCGCGGCCTCGATCGCCACCACCGCCCTGCTCGACTGGTGATCCCGTACCCATGCCTCGATCGCTGACCGGGTCGCCTCGGACGGCTCGCGCGATGGCGCAACCAGCGCCGCTACGACGCTTCCCGGCTCCTGCATTCTCTCGTTGCAACTGTCGTCAATAGACACGGACCCACCCCCCGGCGCGGCTTCGATGGACCATCAAGCCCTATCGGAACCTGCAATGAAAGCCCTCCCGCAGCGCCAGCTCGCCATCCCCTTCGTGCTCGATCGACACCACCGCCATCACGACGTCGATACCCTCAACCTCCGCGACATCCACGCCTTGCCCGATGGCCGACACGCCTTCCGATGCGCAGCCTGCCTCGAACCCGTCGGCGTGCGCGCCGGCGTCATCCGCCAACCCTTCTTCGCCCACTTCCCCGATGACGACGCCACACCACCCTGCCCCTGGCGGACGAATATCACACCCGCCGCCTTCCACGGCCGCAACCCCACCGGAGACGACGGCAAATGGCACATCGATGCCCAATGCCAGATCATGACCATCCTCGAAGCCATGGGCTGCCACCCCGCTCGCAACGCTTCGGCTCATACACCATCGGGCCTCCGTAAACCCGACATCGCCGTCACCATCGATCGCCAGTTGGTCCACTTCGAGGTCCAGGCCTCTCCCACCAGCGCCTGGTGCGCGGAACGGCGGATCGACCGCGACCATGACCACCGCGCCGTCACGATCTGGATCGTCAGCGCCGATGCCTTCGACACCGCCGTCGATGCCGGTACGCTACCGACATGGGTCGACACCCTCGCCGCCATGGGCAACGGGCAGATCTGGCTCTGGAATGACGACTGCTACAACAAATCACGCAACGCCGGTCGGCTCAACATGCTCCGATCCACCATCGACAAACCCGGGACAATCGAACCCGCGTCGTTCCCGGATGATCTGCCGCGCCTCTTGCCCGTCGCCGTCCGACGATCGCACGCAGGTCGAACCCGCCTGCAATATCCCAACTGTGTCCCGATCGACGATCGCGGTCGCGATAACCTCTCCCATCTCCGTAGAATGCTTGCCGACGAGCTGAAGATAATCGCCGATCGGCTCGGCCAGTCATTCCGATTCAACTATGCGATAGCCTGCATCAACACCCCCGTCCCCTCCTACCGTATCGCCGACGGTGAACGTCATGATGATCTCCGGCGATGGTTCGACCGGCAACCGCGACTTCACCTCGCCACCATCAATGAACCGACAGCCTCGGGGCCACCCCGCCCGATGGGCGGGGCCGGGCTCTAGTCGGCTAAAGCCGACCGGAGCCACGCTGAAGCGCGTCTCCGCCCCTTGCGGGGTCACGATCCCTTGTCCGGGGTTTCCGCCCCCTACGGGCCTCCTGCGCGCCTCCACGGGCATGATGACGCACCAGCCTCTTCCACCCTGAACGTCACACCCAGATCCACGCGCATCGCCAGCAGCCTGCGGCTGTGGAATCATGCGCTGGCGCGCATGATGATTGTTCGTGGGGCCAATGATCTCATCGCACCCTTCGCCGCCTCTCAGTGTCTCCGCGTTGCAGACCCGCCCGCCGGGGTCGGCGTCGCGATGGTATTGCCAGCAAGGCTGGCAATGCTTTTGTTTGTTTGAAGACGCCTCAACAAGAATACCGGACCGCTGATGGATTGTCCGCGATGCGGACAATGCTTTTTGCTGATTGGTCCTACGGTTTCCACCGCTAAAGCGGCGGAGCCTCCGTCATTCATGTTGACCCCGCCGACCGTGCCTGCGCCTTGAGCCCCTGCGAGGACGGCTCCGGGTGCGATGAGATCACAGGCCGGGGCTACGCCCCCCGAACATCGTTCCTGTTCATCTGAATTGCTCGCTACCGCGATCAATGCTTCTTTGTTTGTTTGTTTACGCTTGCTGGACGCAAGCTCTTTAGATGCTCGGACTCACCGTGTACGATAACTTGGTGTCAAGAAATCAATGCGCTTCAATACTTGGGGGGGAGGGGGTAAAAGAAAGATGTCGGGAGGGGAAAGGCCCCAAGCCCTGGCAAAGAGGGGGAACGGCCCCCACGGAGTAAGTCACATGAACATCGGTTCCTTCAAGAGCACCAACGGCCAGCTTCTCGGTTCGATCGCCACCGCGCACATCGACCTTCCCCGCCTTGGCCTTCGCCCGGTCGAGAGCGACAGCGACAAGGCACCCGCGTTCGAAATCATGGCGCTGAACGTCGCGCGCCGCTGGGTGCAGATCGGCGCTTTGTGGGAGCAGACCAGCAATTCGAGCGGCGAGGTTTTCTATCAGGGACGTTTCGACGACCCCAGCCTCACCGCCCCGGTTCAAGTCATGCTTTTCCGCACCGACGACGAAACCGAAACCTACAACGTCGTATGGAACCGCCCGCTGCCCCGCCGCGAGAACCTCGACGGCAGCCGTCAGGGACGCGGACGCCGCACCATCGATGACGGTTTCGGCACCGGCAACGCCGACGCCAACGGCCAGATGGTCGAGGAAGGCGCAACCGACGCCGACGCCATCCCGCCGATGACGCCGACCCGCCGCCGCAAGAGCGAGACGACCGCCGACGAGACGGTCGCCGCCTAAGACCACCGAACGGACGGGGGGAAGCGACTGAAACGCTCCCCCCGGTCCTAAGACGCCAACCCTGCCAGAGAGTATGAACCAATGACCAAGCAAACGCCCTCCCGCCGCTATACCAGCCTTTCGCAGCTTGGCGAAGCCATGGGATCGACCCCGGGGGAAATCGCCGCGCAGGACCGCGCCGACGCCATCCGCGAGGAAATCGCCAACGACACCACCAGCGACAGTTTCAACGCCGCGTTCGGCGACGTCGGCGCATGGTCGATCATGGGTCCGGGCGAGATCGCCCAGCAACTCGACATGCCCGAACCCGCCGAAGCGCAATTCGATTGCCGCGCGATCATGGCGACCCTGTTCGACCTCTTTGCCGATACCCGGCTTGAGACGAGCGCCCAAGCCATCGCATGGGGTTTCGTCAATTCGTTCCACTACGAGGCGCAGAAACTGGCGCGCGAGGAAGACACGCTGGCCCGCGACTTGGGCGAGATGGCCCGCCGCCCCGATCCGTCAGAGATTTACGCCGTCGAACTGGAGGAAATGCAGCTACGCACCCAAACCAAGATGGAGCAGCGCGCCGCCATCGAATGTATGCGCGCCTATGCCGCCGATTGCTACCATGCCCACACCGGGCAACCGTGGAGCAGCGCGCGCGGCTCCGTCGTTTCCAGCGCCACCACCGCCAGCCAGATCGACAGCCTCGACTTTCTCAAGGCGCGCGCCGAGGCGATCCGCGAAAAGCGCAACCCGACCGGCCCCATCGTCGTCTTTTCGGGCGGTCAGGAATGGCACGACTTCCAGATGCTTTACGACCGCCTAGACGCGATCAAGGCGCGCGTTCCCCACATGACGCTTTGCACGTCCGGCCAGCGCAAGGGATGCGACCTTATCGCCGCCTCTTGGGCCGCGAGCCGCAAGGTTCCGCTAGTCGCCTTCGCGCCCAACGTCCGCCGCTACGCGGCAGCCGCAGGCTTTCGCCGCAACGACCAGCTTGTCGCCCTCGCGCCGGTCGAAGCCATCGTGTGTCAGGGAACCGGCATCCAGTCGGGCTTGCTGGACGAACTGAAAAAGGCAGGCGTTCCGACCCAAGCCTATCGCATTTCCGATCAGGGACCGGCCCCCGCCGCAACCAAGCGCGCGGCTTGGGGTTGACCCTCTAGGGACGGCGCACCCCCCCCTGCGTCGTCCCGCCCACCCGTTCCCTTGGCAGGGATGACTAGGCCAGCCCCGGACGCTCCCGCCGGGGCTGGCCGCTTGTCGCCACCGGCGCTTTGTGGGGGGAACCCTACAGGTTCCCCCCACGCCAGGCGAGCGGACGCGCGGCCGCCCTGGCGCGGCCCCGACGGGCCGCGCGCGGACACCCGCACGCCCGCTCGCCTTCCCCCTTCCGGTAATGCGCTGCCGCCGCCTTTCCCGGCCCGCCCGACCAGCTCGCCAGCGCCGGAGAATGCCGCGTGCCGGGAAAGCGCGGTCGCGGGCATCGAGCCCGCGCCCGCGCTGCTGCCGCGCGACTGTCCGATGCGGTATCGAGTACCGCTGAACAGGAACCCATTTTGTTGGCGGGGAAGCGCCGGGCCGGGCATCGAACCCGGCCCGGCGCTGCTGCCGCTGGCAGATCCTTGACGTCACCTCGCACGATGTCGGCCATGCCACCCCTGCCGACCAGCGACGTGCCCGTCGCACGGCATGTTGGAGAGGAGCGGGAACGGGAAGAGCGGTTCCAACGAAGGAGGTCGAGATGACCATCACGTTCCGCATCGATGACGGCCATGACGTACACGCCGTCCCGCCCGCCGAAATCACCCGCGACCAGCTATCCGTCCTGTGCGATTACCTGCGCGCCCAATCCGAGCGTCTCGGCTACCCGCTTATCGCCCACGAATGGGGCACGACCGATGAACCGGAGTTCGCGTTCGAGGCGCGCGTCTGCCCCCTTCCGCTCGCTTCGCTCAGCGCCATCCTCGACCACGGCGAAGCCGCGATCGCCGTCCTCGACGAAGCCCAATTCGCCGCGCGGCGCATCCGCGTGCGGCGCGAGGAGAATATCGGGCTGGTGATGATCGAGGTCGCATGGACCCATGACAGCGCACCAGCGCTCAACGTCGCCAATGGCAATGCCTATGCCCTGCTTGAAAGCCTCGGCCTCGATGCCGAGTCCTTCGGCGAAATCCCGCTTGCCGAACTGCGCCGGCGTCTCACCGATCCGGTGATCCACGACCGCCTTACCGCCGACCCCCATCTGTCGCGCTACCTGCCCTCGCTGGTCGCCATGGCCCGGACGAAAACCAATCCGCCTGACGCCAGTCTCGCATGGGCATGAACGCCCTGCCAAACCCCGACTAACCCGTCTTCATTCCGACCCGATACGGGGCGCGCGGCTTCGCCGACGCGCCCCTTTTTTTGCCTGACACCTTTGGAGAACCGACCGGCTACGCGCCGATGGTCCCGGCCGGCTTCAGGCTGACGCCTTCAGCCGCTTCTCGACTTCTTCGACGCCTAGCGTCTTCACCACCCTCATCAAGCCATCGAGCCGGTCGAGCGGCAGCTTGAGCAACCCCGCTTTCTCGACCGACTGGATCGCGGCCTCCCGCAACCTGCCCTGATGCGCCTTGCGACGCTCCGACAGCTTGCGTTCCTCGGCCTCGATCGCGGCCAGTTCGGCGTCCAGTGACTTTGCCATTTCCATCGTCCTTTTCGTCAGGCTGATCGGGCTCTGAACACAGCCACTCTACCCCCGACAATTCACAACGCCAAGCAGCCTCTCGGACCCCAGCGAAAGACCCCACGATGATATCGGCCGACGCCATAAACCCCGGCGTGCGAAGCACGCCATCCAGCACCCATTTCCGCCTCACGTCGGACCCGATCCTCGGTGAAACCGGGACACGGCCCGGAGCTACCCGGAGCACCAACCAGCACCGATACAGCACGGAGGATATGGGACTACAGTAGTGCACACCCTACGCAAGCTTCGCTTGCCTTTTCCCGAGCAATTTCAACAGGTTAGCAGATGACGAATGAGGGTCACAATGTGTTACGCTTTGTGGCACAACGTAACACACTCAGAAAACCGCAGAAAACCGCGCTTTTTGCGTGTTACGATGTGGCACGATTTCGAGGCGCAAATCAACGAGCGGCTTGAATGAGCATTGAAGACCCGCTAAAAACTACACCACGGAGTGCCCACCAGCCCCCCTGCTAGGGAGCTGGTTCTTGAGTACCAAAACACACTGCACGGTCCGGATCCCGCGGGATCTACGTGACCAGGTCGATGCGGTAGCGGCACGCCAAAATCGCAGCACGTCAGACGTGATCCGATTGGCGATCGAGCAATTCGTCGCCGGTGCGAAGCGTGCCGACGACAGCCAGCTCCGCCACATGCGCGTGACCGAATATACGCAGATCGCGCTCGACGCGATCATTCGCGAAAACCACCCCGAATTGCGCGACCATTTGATCGCCCAGACTGACCTTCGGATGGAGCAGTATCATGGCGCGCGATGACCCCAAGGCCATGCGGCGTGACATCCGCAATGACGGCCGTCCTATCCCTCAGGAACACCACTCGGCGCGAGGCGAACTCCCCCGCAATTCGGGCAACTTCACGCGTGGTTCGCAGCTCCTAAACACTCAGGTGCTGATGTGGCTGCAGGGGGCCAAATTGCCGATCCTGATGTGGCTCGGCGTGTTCGCTCTCGCCTACGTCATTATCCTGTCCATCACCCTCGATGAAAACAACGTCCAGCTGATCTGCATGCGGGTTCTAGCGGGTCTCTGGAATTGGGTCGCCCTGGACAACCTGAAGCAGGTCGATTTGCGGATGCCCGACAACAGTCTGCACCGCACGATCATGGGCTATGTGCCCTACGTTCCGGAAGTCGCTCGGGCTTGGACGAAAGCCGTCCGCGGGGTGATCGGATCGGCCATGATCGCGTCCTGCGTCACCGTGCCCCTTGCCATCTGGTACGTCGACTTTTCCAAGCGGCGCGGCAAGGCAATGGTTCAGGAGCGTCACGAGCGCGGAGCCATGCTGGTCGAGCGCGATGTCCTCTATGCCGAGATCGTCCAGCACAACAAAATCGAGTTCGTGAAAGAGGCTCAAAGCCTGTTCCCGAACAAGACGCCGGAGCAGGTCCTGAAGCTGCCGTTTGGAGCCCGCAAAGCGGGAGGCATCCACCATCCGTACACGATCGCGGGCATCCCCTACCCGCACCGCCTTGAGCAGTCCCATTCCCTGCTTCTCGGCACGACCGGCGCCGGTAAGACGACCGCCCTCCGCAAGACCATCGCACAGATCCGGCAGCGCCAAGACAGCGCCGTCGTGTTCGATCTGACAGGGGCTTATGTCGAGGCGTTCTACGACCCCGAACGGGACACGATCCTGAACCCGATGGACGCGCGCTGCCCGGCCTGGTCGATCTTCAACGACTGCCGGACCTACAGCGAGTTCACGGCCGCTGCCGCCGCCCTCATTCCGTCCGATGGCGGCTCCTCCGAGCCCTTCTGGGCGCTCGCCGCGCGGACCCTGTTCATCGAGATGTGCATGAAGCTCATCGAGAAGAAAATGACAACGAACCAGGCACTGGCGGACAACCTCATGACGGCCGACCTGAAGCAGGTTCACAAGCACCTAGCCAAGACGATCGCAGACCCTCTGACGGCGCCTGAAGCCGCGCGCATGGCGGAGTCGATCCGCGCCGTCTTCAACACCAATGCGCAGGTCCTGCGCTTCCTCCCCGACGAGGGGCGCACCTACTCGATCAAGGACTGGATGACCGGCGACAAGAAGCCCGGTTCGATCCTCTTCATCACCTCAAATTACACCGATCTCGAGATGAACCGGGCGCTGCTCACGCTGTGGTCGAACCTCGCCATCCACTCGCTCATGACGATGCCGAAAACCCGGTCGCTGCGGACGTGGTTCATGTTTGACGAGCTCGGTGCCCTTCACCGGCTCCCGGCGATCGAAAGCGGCCTGCAGACCGCCCGAAATTTCGGCGTGGCGATGATCCTTGGGCTCCACTCCTTCGACAAGCTGGTGCAGGTCTACGGCGAGGAAAACGCCCGCAATCTGTCGTCGCTCGCGCGCACCAAATTGATCCTGGCTGCGGCCGATCTCGATACCGCGGAGCAGTGCGCCAGATACATCGGCAACCGTGAAATCCGGCAGATGGATGAGGGGTATAGCTACGGCTACAACAACACCCGCGATGCCTCGACCCTGACGCCTCGGAAGCAGGTCGAGCCGCTGGTCATCCCAGACGACATTACGAACCTTCCATCCATGCACGGCTTCGTCAAATTTCCTGACGGCTTCCCTGCCGCGCGCATCCAGCTCGAGTGGGAGCACTACCCGAAGGTCGCGGAAGGTTTCGTCCCGCGGAAACCGCGCGATCCTGACGCGCCTGCGGCGTCTGGTCGCGGAGGTGGTGGAAAGCCGAACAGCGGTGGTGATGACGGCGGGCGTGGGGAGTCGCTGGCACTGTCGGAGGAGGAGGTAGAACCGGCCAACGTCGCGAACAATCTCGCCGCGAATATCCTCTCCCAGCCCAGCGAAGGGGAGGTCGATAACTCCCGTGACGGCCCATCGTCGGAGGCGACGGTGGTGAGCAGCACCGAAGCGGGATCGCCGGCCGATCGCGGCCGGACCAGCGATGATGAGCGTGACGACCGGGCCCGGTCCATGGATGGGCGCAGCGCCCCTGCGCGCAGCGACGAACGGTTGCGTGACGATCCGACACCGACCGCGGAGCGGCCGGAGGATCTGTCCGTCCGCGAAGCGCGTGACGCCTTCCCTGAAGACGACGGGATCGGGCTGTAACGATGCACTCGATCGCTACCGTGAAATCGGCCTCCGGCGCGGCGAAGTATTTCACCAAGGACGACTATGTCGCAGGTGATTATTACACCGACGAGAAGGCTGGAGACGTCAGCCTTTGGGGCGGGGAAGGCGCCGCCACGGCAGGCCTTACCGGCGCGGTCAGCCAAGAGGCTTTCGCGAAGGCACTGCATGGCGAGCTGCCTTCAGGAGAGAAGGTCGACCAACGAGAGGGTCGGCGGCCGGGGTACGACCTCACCTTCTCGGCACCGAAGTCAGTCTCGCTCATGGCCTATGTGGCAGGGGACAAGCGTATCCTCGGCCCGGACGGAGCCCATACCAAGGCGGTCCAGCAGACGTTGTCATGGATCGAGAAGAACCTCGCTGAAACGCGCATCACGAAGGACGGCAAAACGGAGGCGGTGAAGACCGGCAATTTGGTCTACGCACTCTTTCAGCACGACACGAGCCGCGCGCTCGATCCCCAGCTCCATATCCATGCGATCCTGGCCAACCTGACGAAGGGGCCGGATGGCGAGTGGCATGCGCTCCACGCTGACAAAATCTGGGCGAACAACACCGTGATCGGCGCAATCTACCATGCGTATCTCCGCAATGAGTTGGAGAAGCTCGGCTACCAACTTGTAGCGACCGGAAAGCACGGCACGTTCGAGATTGTCGGGGTGCCCAAGGACGTCCTCGAGACCTTCAGCCAGCGCCGTGAGCAGATCCTCGAGAAGGCGGCCGAGCTGGGTATCGTATCACCTAAGGGGCGAGACGGTGTCACCGTCACAACCCGCGATCCCAAACTCAACCTCGAGGATCGGGACGGCCTGGTCCTCGACTGGATGAAGGATGCAGCCGCAGCCGGTTGGGACGGAAAGGCGCTGCTTGAGGGTGCGATGAACGCCGCCGCGAAGATGGAGCAGCGTGAGAACGCCGGGGCTATTGGCCGCAGCTACAATGCCATCGCAGACGCCGTGAAGGTGGCGAGAGAAACGGTGTCGGGCTTGATGCGTTCGCCCGACCCGCTCGTCGACCGCGGTTTCGTGCGAATGGCGCAGAGCGCCGGGCAAGCCAACGCGCAGCTCGCCGTTGCCTCGGCGATCCGGACCTTGGGCCAGCGCGAGGCGGCATTCGAGAAGAACCAGGTCGCCAAGAAGGCACTCGACTTCAATTTGAAGGGCGTGACGATCGATCACGTCGAGGCGCGCATCGATCAGCTGACCGAGAAGGGCAAGCTGCTTGCCGGCGAGATCCGTAGCAGCGCCGGGATGGTGGCCGCCGTAACGACGCCGGAATCCCTCAGAACCGAGGAACGGATCCTTGAGCGAGTAGAGGCCGGCAAAGGCACTGCGACACCGCTGGTTGCCCCTTCGGAGGCACCAGACCGCCTACAGGCCGCCTCCCCTCACGCGCTGAACGAAGGACAGCTTGCAGCCGCAACGCTGGTCGTGTCCTCGCCTGACAAGATCGTCGCGGTGCAGGGCATCGCCGGCGCGGGCAAGTCGACGATGCTCCAAGCTGTCGCACGCGTGGCGGAATCTGAAGGCAAGTCGGTGCTAGGCCTCGCCTTTCAGAACAAGATGGTCGCCGACATGAAGGAGGGCATGGCCCGGCCCGATGCGATCCCCAATCGGGAGATGTCGGTCGACCAGATGCAGGCCGCCGGCGTCAGCGCCGAGACGATCGCGCACTTCATCTGGCACAATGAGAAGCACGCCATAAACCCGAACACGCCGGCTGCTCAGGCGCGGCGGGACGAGCTGAAGGACACGGTCATCGTCGTCGACGAGACGTCGATGGTCTCCAACCAGGACATGTTGAAGATGCTGACGATCGCAGAGGCGCTCGGCATCGAACGTATCGCGCTCATCGGCGACCGACAGCAGCTGCTCCCGATCGACGCCGGCAAGGCGTTCGCGATGATGCAGGCGGCGATGATCGGCATGGCTCGGATGGATGAAAATCTGCGACAGCAGACCGACCAGCTTCGGACGGTTGCAGCACTCGCCAACGTCGGAAAGGCGGGCCAGGCGCTAAAAGTGCTCGGTGACAAGGTGGTCGAACACCAAGACCCGGCCGCGCGTGCGGCGGAGCTATGGCTCGACCTGTCGCCGGAGAAGCGCGCTGAAACGGCGATCTTCGCCTCCGGGCGCGAAACACGAGCGGACATCAATGATGCGGTCCAGAAGGGCTTGCGGGACGAGGGCACGCTCAAGGGCGATGGCTTGTTCGTTACAGTCCTGCAGAACATCAATTTGACCCGCGAGGAGCTGCGGTACGCCCAATCCTACGAGAAGGGTCAGCAGCTTCAGATACAGGAGGTGATCCCGGAGCTCGGCCTGCGCCGCGGCGTGGCGGAGGTCAGACGCACTTTCGCCAACGGCAGGGTGGAGGTGGTCCAGAATGGGCGCGCCATCAAATTCAATCCCCAGCGCATGGACCCCATGATCGGCAAGGATCGCATGTCGCTCGCGACCTTGGAGACGATCCGCATCCATGAGGGCGATCGCATCAGGTGGACGGATAACGACAAGGACCGCGGGATTTTCAACGCCTCGCTCGGCACCATCACTCGGATCGAGGACGGGAAGGTCACCGTACAGCTGGCCAACAAAGACGAGGTCACGCTCGAGAACGGTGACCGGATGATGCACCGCATGGATCTCGCATACGCCCTGAACATGCACATGGCACAGGGCGTCACGACCAACGACGCGATAGTCGCCATGCGCAGCTTCGAGCGCAACCTGTCCAACCAGCGCCTTTTCAACGTCGCCGTCACCCGCGTGCGGTTCGAGCTGACGATGGTCATCGACAACCTTCAGAAGCTGGACCGACAACTCGACAGCAACCCCGGCAACAAGACGGCGTCGCTCGAGACCCTCGGACGCCTCGATATCGACGGCCCGGGGCGACATACCAAGGCGGCCGACGACGCGCTTAGCGCAGCAGCAGCGACACTCGATCGCGATGACGGGCAGCGGATCATCTTCGACGCATCGCTGACGTCGGCTGACGACCTCCCACCCATGGGCAAGTCGGAGAACGACTACTCGGATCCGAAGCAGATGGAGCGTGACGGCCTCGCGCTCGACCGCAAGGATGACGAGGATCGCCAGAAGCGCCCGGAGACGCGGAAGGACGACGAGCTGGGAATGCGCCCGCTCGACATGGACGATTTGAGCTCCCTGCCCGCGATGCCTGGCCACGGCGACCAGCTGCCGGGGCTCCCTCAGAAAAATCTAAGCCTGGATATGTGAGGAACGCCATGAGCCCGATATTTCAGAGCAAACCCCCGTCCGAAGAGTTGCGCAGGCTCGCGCATGATCTGCTCGCTATTCGAGCCAGTCGGTTTTCGAGTGGCGACGCCACCCTGTTTGACGACGAAACCCAAAATGCTCGTATCCTGAGTGACGGAGCGCTCGCCTGTCTGCAGGGTGCAGCCGAACTGGAGAAGAAGGACGATGCGCGCCGATCGATCGATCGGCGCATGATCGTTCAACTCGCCCGGGTCCTAGTCATATTCGCGATCATCGTCGTCGCCGCGCAGCTCATCCCCGGAAGGCCAGCATCATCAAAAGAGGTGCAGTGGCTTTCTATGTCCGAAAACCGGCTATCAGCGGCTGAGAGCGGCAAAACATCGGATTCGATCCCTCTGAGTGCCGTCCGATGATGGACAAGCCCCTCCCCCTCCTGATCGCATTGGTCTCGGCCGTCCTCATCCTGAAGGCGCTAGGTGTTCGAAACATATTCGGTCCACCGCGCCCGGTTGCGAAACGCTTCCTGACCCCGCGCGAGACGGCCATGCTCAACGTCCTCGAGCGCGCCCTGCCGCACTGCCGTATCCATGCGCAAGTCGCGATGGGAGCGCTTCTGCGCGTACCGCAAAGCCCAATGCGGAAGAGCAAGATTTCCGACCGGAATGCCTTTTCGCAGAAGATCGTCGACTTCGTGGCGCAGGATCGTGCGACGGGCCTGATCGTCGCGCTAATCGAGGTCGACGACTGGTCGCATAACCCGTTCAAGGACCGCGTTCGCGACGAAATGACGGCTTATGCGGGATATCGCACGATCCGCGTGCCCGGGCGCGTGCAGCCCAACTTCAACGACGTCATGCCGATCGTCGCGTCGCTGCGACCCCTCCCCGCACAGAACCTTCCCCGCCACGAGGTCATGTAGCCATGGCAATAGCCGAACGATCACGTCCATCTGCCGAAGCCAGCGGATTAGATGACGCTCAGAGCGCCCCTACCAGCCAAGCCGGGGTACACACCCCCGCCGAGGAGCTGGCCGACGATCTTCGCACGAGAGCCTTTCACCTCATGGATGAGCATCCGATTGCAGCGGCTCATTTGGTGCTCGCCGCGGCTTCGATCGCGCCGGAATGTGCGGCCGAGAAGGAGGTCGCAGACGAGTTTTCCTTCGTCATCGCCGACTTCATGCAGCAGCTGAAGATTCTGCATCACCGCGCCGTGACGAAGCGCGCCATAACAACTGGAGCGGCACGTCATGGGGCTTGATGATCGCGACTATATGCGGGCCCGGTATCGGAGGCGCCAGGGTATCGATGACGGCCCGACGATCTGGAACGACAAGCGCGGGCGTGTGGAAATGGGCCAGGGATCGTCATGGACCAACGCAAGATGGCAAATGGCCGGCGTCGGACGTGCGCTACTTCAAGCAATCCTAGTTCCGGCCGTCGCGCTCGGGGGCATGTATGTCATCTATAGGACGTACACCTCGGTGATGACGTCGGCATTTCAGAGGATGATTCCAGTGCCATTCCCGGAAAGCGGCACGGTGTTCACCACACCGGCAACCGACCTTAACCGTCGACAGGGCATTCTAAGGTTTCGCGCTCCAGACAGGCCCAATCATGGCTACGTGGTCGTCTTGAACGACGTCGCGACCGACAAGGATGTGTTGGGGATCTACGTAGCTGGGGGGAAGAAGACGGCAACACCGGTCCAGGTCGGGACCTACCGCGTCAGGATTGCGGAGGGGCTGACGGCCTTCTGGCACGGGAATGACCGCCTTTTCGGCTCGACCACAGCAAAGGAAATGATGGCTCCGGTGAAGGTGGTCGGATCAACAGACAAGACGATCCGGCTGCAGACCGGTCTTGCTCGCGCTCTCGAGGTCAAAGCCGACAGCGCAAAGGGCTTTCTGGAATAGGTCATTTCAGTCGCAACGCACTGAGATAGCAACAAACCTATGGTACACGATCATCGAACGAGGGAGGGATACAATGCGCCGTACTATCGCAATCATGGCATTGCTCGCAGCGTCGGCTTCGCCGGCGCTCGCCCAGAAGGCGGGTAAGGGGGGGATCGGGATCGACGAGAATACGCAGGTTCCACGCTGCGATCGACCCTACGGGACCATCGCGTTGGTGGAGGAGCGCGCCGCTGGAGGAACCGCCGAGGGCATTCCCCCGGGCCTTGCGGCGCTGATGCGGATGGCAGAAGCCCAGAACGGCGGGAGTCAGCGTGTTGATCCGATCCCCCTGCTGAAGCTTCTCGTTGCTCAATCGGGCTGCTTCCAGGTCGTCGATCGTGGAGAAGGCTTCGACGCCCTGCAGCGAGAGCGTCAGCTCGCAGCGGGTGGAAGCGTCGCTGGCGCGAACAACCAAGCCACTCTGAAGGCCGCGGATTACCTTCTCCAGGCCAAGGTGCTCTATTCGGATTCTGATGCGGGTGGCAGCGGAGGCGGGCTCGGCACGATGTTCCCCGGCGGCCTCGGGTTCAAACAGAAGGTCAAGTCGAGCCAGACCATGCTTACCTTGATCGAGGTGAAAACCGGCATCCAACAGGCGATCGCGACGGGCTCGGCCCGCAAAAAGGATCTGTCGATCCTGGGAGGCGGTCTGCTCACCAACGCCGGCGTCGGCGCTCTCGGAGGTGCGTATACCAGCACCGACATGGGCAAGATCACTTCGGTCGCGATGCTCGACGCCTTCGTCAAGCTGACCAATCAGGCACAGACGCGGTTGCCCCAACCAACTGGAGCTTCGATCGGACCGGCGCCCTCCCCGGCGCCTCCGATGGCACCACCAGCGCCGAGGCAATAAGCTTTAGAGGGGAGAGGGAGTTAGCAGGCGAGCGAGAGCATCGCTCGAGAGCCCCCTCCCCCATCGTCGTCAGGTGTCCATATGAAACACGCGCGTATCCAGCAGCGGGACTTCTTCGATCCTGCCCCGGACCTCAACATAGAGCCGCTAGACGCGGCCGAGATGGAGGCGCCGCGTGGTGAACCGATCGCCATCCCTTGCGGCTTCATGACGAAGACCAACGAGCGATGCCAGCGACTGGCAAGCAGGCCCGTCATGCTGGAGGGGCACCAGATGACGTGTAGAGGCCGTCCTATGCTGTTCTGCGACCCCGCCTGCTACAATGCCTCCATGCGCGCCGACGTGCCGGCAGACGAAACCATCACGGATCCGTCAGCGTAGTCGATGCAAACGGCCCCCTCCCCCACTGCGCCGACATGCGGATATTGCGGCAATCGCCTCGGAGCGTGGCCGCCCGCCAGTCCGGTTGAGCCGTGCCGCGTCTGCAGAAGGCCGACGATGTTTGTGCCGATCCCGTGGAGCCAACCTCGCCGTCTCCTGATGTCCGGTCTCCTCGATGCTGGCGCATCGCTCTACGGGATCGCGACGGTCTGTCTCGTGGCTGCGTTCGCCATATCGCCGTCATCAGGTCGAGAATTTGTGAAGGCCTTCACCCTGATGCTGTTCGTTATAGGGTCCGTCCTAGCCGTCGACGGGATATTGGCAGTACGTACCGGGATCGACCGCACCTGGTCTACCAGGAGGAAAGGCCGATCGGCTCGCGCGCTGGGCGTCGGGAAGATCCTCGCGTCCAACGCCGCCCTGATGTTGGTCATCGTCGGCATACTGATATAGGTATCGCGAGTGTGCGACCGCGCACCTGTGCACAGGTGCTCACTTGCACGTCTGCGACGTCGCAATTACGCTTCTGTGCACCAGCGCACCCGCGCGTCGATGCACGTATGTCTGGGAGCGTATGCGTGAGCGAGTGCGCTTGGCTCTAGCCTGCCAAGGTCGTGGGGTGCCCTCCCCCCGAAGGCGCCAGCTAGTTCAGAAGCTCCCTTTTCACCCGCCCCCTTAGCGTTGGGGATCGTGCGAAAGCGTTATGCTCCACACCCTGCGATGGAATGAATCACCGGTGCACTGGTGCACAGGTGCGATGCGACCGCCGTGATTGCGTGGCGCATGGCTCTGGCTCGGCCGAGGGACGACAGGTCGCCGACGCGATCTCTGCGACACGGCGCTAAGGGCTGCATTGGCTCGGCGCACTATTGCGATAATGCACTGTCGCAGGTGTGCACAGGTGCGAGGGTGCGTCGTCGCACGGTCGTGATTACGCGATAGTGCGAAGGATCTGTAGTCGGGCTGCTTGTCGTGTGGGTAGCTGATGGATGTTGAACGGGAAGGGCTCACCGAGGATGGTAAGAGGAGGTGCTTAGGGGCGGCCTGACGCCGCCAGCTAAGCGACGCAGGGTAGAGCCCGCACGTGCGAGACCCGCCCCAGAAACCAGTCGGCTCACCGGCGCAGCGTCATTGCTTTGAGCCGAGCTGGCTTGAGCAGCTGTGTTGGCACCATTGAACAAGGTCATTCAACGCAACAACGGTTCAGACACTGGTGCGACCGTGCACCTGTGCACACGCGCGCACGTGCGTTTTCGCGCTTGTGCGCTAGCGCGAGTGTGGGCATACGTACCAACGCAATCGCGCACGTGTGCACAGTCACGACTGTGCATAGGGCAAAGCGAGGATATCAAGATGAAGACAGTGGCTCTCATTGCGCAGAAGGGCGGGGTCGGAAAAACGACGCTCGCGATCCACCTTGCGACAGCTTTCGCCGCTACCGGCAAGAACACCTTGCTCCTCGACCTCGATCCACAGGCCAGCGCAGCCGAATGGAAGGATCATCGCGCGGATGAGACGCCCGCAGTGCTATCGATCCAGCCATCCAGGCTGACAAAGGTTCTCGAGGAAGCGAAGTCGATGGGGGCCGACGTGGTAATCCTCGACACGGCTCCGCACAGCGAGAGCACAGCTCTCGAGGCGGCAAAGGCGGCAGATCTGATCCTCGTACCGTGTCAGCCCACGATCATGGATCTCAGGGCTATGGCGAAGACAGTCGAGCTGTTGAAGCTGGTTGGCAAAACGGCGTTCGCGGTCCTCAACAGCGTGCCTCACCAAGGCACTGGTGGCCAGGAGGCGGCCGAGACGATCGCTTCGTCGTTCGGGCTTCAGGTCGCGGACCCGTCGTTTGGGGATCGCGTCGCCTTCAGCCGCTGTATGATTTCGGGCCAAGCAGCGCAGGAGGTCGAGCCGAACGGAAAAGCTGCCGCAGAGGTGACCGCCTTGTTTGACTGGGTGGTCGCACAGCTGCACACTCGCACACGTGCACCTGCGCAGCGTAAGAAGAAGGGTGAGGCGGCATGACTAGAAAGGTTGGCTTCGCAGCAGGTCTGGGTAAGCTGGGAGAGATTGGCGGCAAGGTTGCGCCAGCGCCGTCGCCTATCGCTCGACCGGCCGAGGCGGTCGAGGCGGGGGAGGGGGACGGGCCTGTTCGGGCGGCGCCGGGCCCTCGCCGGAACGGCAAGGTGAACATTGCCGGTTACTTCGATCCCGCGGTTCGTAAGCAGCTTGCGATGCTGGCTGTCGAGCACGACACCGACCAAGTCAAACTCATGGCGGAAGCCCTGAACCTGCTGTTCGAAAAGTATGGGCGCTCGCCTATCGCCTCCGCTTGAGACAACCCCGCCGTCAGTCGCGGCGACGGTAAAGGCTCAGCGTCGCGCGCTGCATAGCTCGGAGTTGCGCAGCAAGCGCGCTCCGAGCACGCGAGTTTCGCGTTCCATTTGCTCCTCCATCATTGACCAGATGGTACGAGCGGCCGCGCAGTAGCCAGGTACGTCGGCTGCGATCTTGTCGTCGGTCCACCTTTCGATGTGTTTGTCTGAGATGAGCCTCTTAGAGGTGAAGGCGACAAGGAAATCCGACAGCGCAGCACGATCGTCGCTGTCTGCCGTTTCCAGTAAACGCGGAATAATGCAGTCGCTAACAAACGCCGACCTTTCGCGGCTTGCGCGGGTTAGATCTAAGCGAGCCTTTTCCAGACCGGCAATGTTCGCGCAGTCGGTTGCGCAGTGACTCTGAATTAACGTGAGGCCAACCCGGATGACTCGGTGATGCTCCTCAAGACCGCGAAGCAGTTCCTTGTCCATCATGGTTAACCGACGCCTCCCAAATACTGCCAAAAGGCAGCATCTGCTGCGCCGTCTACCGTATCTGGGAAATCAGCTCAGCGATATTGATAACGCCCGTAACGACTGTTGGATCGTTAGCCAGAAGGAATTTTGTTAAAGCCTTGGGAAAACGCGCCTGACGACGGCGTCGACGCTACGGCACAGCGGCTTGGCGAGTTGGAAGGGCAGGGGAAGCCCGAATTGCTGGCGCTCAGGCGATGTCCTCGACAGCGCACGGATCAGTGCCGCTGGCGTCGCCCGACCGTTCGTTCTTCAGGCGGCGAGCAATCTTAGCGAGCAACGTCCGACTGCAGCCCGTGCCGATCATGATCTCGCGCCAGCTCTGCCCATCCTTCAGTGACCGGGCGATCGCGGCGTTGCGGGCAGTGTTCTCAACGCGGCCTTTGTAGAGGCCTGCGGTTCGAGCTCGGCTGACGCCTTCGGCTTGCCGGCGCCGACGATCATCATAATCCTTGCGAGCGACCGCGGCGAGGACGTCGAGCATCATTGCATTTACCGCGGCGAACATCCGAGCTGTGAAGTCGTCGGGGGTAGCGATCAGGTTCCAGGAGGTTGGCAGATCGAGAGACACGATCCGAACCTGGCGTGCCTCGATCTCCGATCGCAACTTGCTCCAATCGGCCGAGCTGAGGCGCGATAGACGGTCGACCTGCTCGACCAGCAACACGTCACCGGGGCCGCAATCGTCCAGTAGTCGAAAAAGCTCCGGCCGGGCGAGGCGAGTGCCGCTCTCGTGTTCAACATAGCGCGATGCGATACGGAATCCATGTGAGGCGGCGAACGCATCCAGCGCTGCGCGAGCGCGGGTCGCATCCTGTTCAGCGGTCGATGCGCGGAGATAAGCCCGGACGAACATGCTTCAGTCCTTTATGAACGGTCTTGTTATGTCCAGTCTTTTTTGAGAGCGCGTTTGACGGAAAAAAGACCGGGCGCGCTCCGGTCTTTCAGAGGTATACCCAAACCGTACCTCCTAAAATGCGTATTTGGCAGAATCGTGGCGGCGTGGCACAACGTACCAGCTGTGACATTAGTATAAGGGACAGACGCAATATCGACATTGTTGTCGTCGGCGGGGGCGTCAGCTATGTTGCGTCAACGTGGTACATCAGGGCTGGCGTGCAAACATGACCTTGCAAATCAACATTACGCCTAACGGGCGCATGAGCCTGCCGGCAGACGTGAGGAAGCGCCTTGGCCTGAGTGGCGGTGGTGCGGTCTACCTTGATGAGACGGAGGACGGCGTGGTGTTGCGGACGGCAAGTCAGGCTGTGGCACGTGCCCAGGCTCTGGCCAAGCAGTACACTGGCGGTAATCCCGACGCATCCGTCGACGCATTCCTTGCCCGACGTCGGGAAGAGAGCGGCGAATGAGCGTGGTGCTGGACGCGTCTGCGATCATCGCGATGCTCAAGGGCGAACGCGGCGCGACAAAGGTCGCGGCTGAGATCGGTGGGGCGCGGGTGAGCAGCGTTAACTATGCCGAGGTAGTCAGTCACTTCGTCCATGCCGGCATGCCCGAGCGCGAAGTCGATGCGATGCTCGATCCATTGCCGCTGACGGTCGTGCCGGCCGACAAGGCACTCGCGCAGATTGCCGGGCGGTTGCGGGCGGCAACAGCGGAGGCGGGACTCAGCCTTGGTGACCGTTTCTGTCTGGCTCTTGCCCGACGGGACGGTCTGCCCGCATGGACCAGCGACCAGAACTGGAAGAAGATCGCCGATGCCGTCGAGGTCAAGGTTGTCGCGATCCGCTGACTTTACATGGTGGCGGGGTAGGGAAGGGGGCAGGACGTCCGGCTCGACAGCCATAACCCACACCGCCAGAAGGTTTCCATGCTACGCCTGATCCACACTGCCGACTGGCAACTCGGCAAGCCGTATGGCCGCTTCGACAGCGACGTGCGCGCTGCGCTTAGCGAGGCGCGGTTCGATGCGATTGACGCGATCGGCAAAGCAGCTGCGGAGCATGATGTCGCGCATGTGCTGGTCGCTGGCGATGTGTTCGATACTGAGGGACCGGAAGACCGCGTGATCGTGCAGGCGGTGTCACGGATGCAGCGCTATGCCTGTACCTGGTGGCTGCTGCCCGGCAACCATGACTTCGCCCGCAACAGCGGCTTGTGGGATCGTGTCCGCGCCAAAGGCGCCGCCAATGTCCGTATCCTCGCCGAGCCGGTGCCATGCGAGCTGGAGCCCGGGCAGTGGCTGCTACCGGCACCACTGACCCACCGGCATAATCTCGACGATCCGACCGCGCTGTTCGACACGATGGAGACGCCAGGCGCGAGCTTGCGCATCGGTCTGGCACACGGCTCGATCCGCGACTTCTCGTCGCGCGGCGAGGCGCAGAACCAGATTGCGCCTGATCGCGCGCAGCGCTCCAACCTCGACTATCTTGCGCTTGGCGACTGGCACGGGAGCCTCCGGGTCGATGCGCGCACCTGGTACTCAGGCACGCCCGAAACCGATCGCTTCCAGCGGGATGAGCCGGGCTACGCTCTGCTCGTGACGCTTGAGGCTGGGGCGGAGCCGTCGGTATCGCCAATCCGTACTGGCAGGTTCCAGTGGCTGATGCGTTCGTGGACGGTTGCCGACGCGGAGGGCTTTGCCGCCGAGTGCGACCGGCTGCTTGCGCAGGTCGAACCATCGGCAACCCTCCTGCAGCTCTCGCTCTCGGGTATCGTCAGTTTATCCGATCGTATCGCGATCCTTGCGCGCCTCGACAATGACCTGCGCCATCGCCTCCGCCATCTGACGGTCACCGCCGACGATCTCGTCGGTCGGCCGAGCGAACAGGATCTGGCAGACCTGCGGGTCGAGGGTATGATCGGCACGGCCGCGGCCAAGCTGATGAGCATGATAGAGGCCGGTGGCAGCGACGGCGCCATTGCCAGGCGGGCGCTCGAGCGCCTGTTCGTGGAACATCAGCGTGGGCAGGACGCGGCATGAGCCTTCGGATCCGGCGCATCGCGCTCTCAAACTTCCGCAAATACCGCGACCCCTTCGTGCTCGACGGGCTGACGGATGGGCTCAACGTCATCATAGAGCCCAACGAGACCGGCAAGTCGACGCTGCTGGAAGCGATGCGCGCCGCTTTCTTCATCCGGCACAACACCGCCAACCGGCTTGCGCGCAGCTATGCGCCTTACGGCGAGGCCGTCGCCCCGCAGATCGAGATCGGCTTCGAGGCGAAAGGCGAGGCGTGGGAAGTCAGCAAGCGCTTCCTGAAGAGTGCTTCGGTCGAGGTTCGGGGACCGAACGGGCGTGCGCAGGGCGAGGATGCCGAGGCGCAGCTGCAAGCACTGCTCGGCGCGCGTCGCGACACCAGCCAGGGCGGCGACGCGGCCGCCCACGGCGCACTCGGTCTGTTGTGGGTCGGGCAGGCGCAGGCGCTTGAAGTGACTGCGCCAGGCGAGATCGTGCGCGACAGCGTTCGCGCTACCCTGGAAGCTGAGGTCGGCACGATCATGGGCGGTGTTGCCTACCAGCGTGTTCGCCCCCGCATCGACAGTCAGTACGCGGAATACTGGACCAACAGCGGTCGGCTGACTGGTCGCCAGACTGCGGCCCGCGACGAGCATGACGCCGCGCAGCGCGCCGCGAGCGAGGCGGCCACTCGGCTTGCCGCCCTAGAGCAGGGCTTTTCCGACCTCGAGGCCGCACGGGCGCGGCTGAAGCTGCTCGACCGCGATCTTGCCGATACAACCGATGCTGAGCAGCGTCGGGCGCTGGTAGGCCAGCTTGACGTGGCGCGCTCTGCCGCTCAGCTGCTCGACACACGCCGCGCTGAGCAGGGCCGCCTTGTCGACCGTGTCAGGGCACTTGAGGATCTCGCATCGCGCCTCGCAATCGCCCGCAAAGCTGTCAGCGACACGGCTACAGCGCTCAGCAAGGCACGGGATAGTCGATCCAGCCTGATCGGGGAGTTGGCGGCCGCGCAGGAACGAGCGACGACAGCCCGTGAGCTGCTAACCCGTGCTCGTGACACTGGGCGGACCGCCCACGCGGCACTTGACGCTGCTCGGATACGGGCTGCCGAGCGCGAGCGCCGGGTAGCAGTCGGCGAGGCACGACGGCGATATGCCGAGCTGGTTGCGCTGGAGGCCGAATACGAAGTGACGCGACAGCTCGCGACTGCGGTGATCCCCACCACCGTCATCAAGGCCCTCGAAGAACGTGAACGTGCCGTGGACAAGGCGCGGGCGGCCGTGGATGCCGGTGCGACGCGGATCGAGTTCGCCGGTGATGTCAGCGGCCTGACGATCGACGGATCTGCGGCGGAGCGTGGAGACCGGATGTTGTCTCGCGAGACGCGCATCCAACTGGGCGATGCCGAACTGATCATCCGTCCGCCGGTCGGGCTGCAAGGCGCCGAGACGGCGCTCGCCAATGCGACCGATGATCTGAACGCGGCCTTGGCCGAGCACGGGGTGGAGAGCGTCACTGCGGCTCGCGCTCGCAACGAGGCCGCGCGAGACGCGGTCGCCAACCTTCGCACGCTCGAGGCGCGGATCATCGGGATCACGCCTGCCGTGACGCTGCTCGGAATCGAGGTGGGCGCGTCGGCCCTGAAGCTTTTCATCGTCGAATTGCAGGAAGGCGCGGAAGGGGAGGGGAGTGGCGAGGAACCAGACGTCGAGGCGCTGACCATCGCGTTAGGTGAGGCGGATACGGCGCTCGCAAGGGCGGAAGGTGTCGATGCAGTGGCATCCGAGCAGTTGCGCGAGGTGGAGGCGCGCAATACTCCATTGATGGTGCAGGAAGCTGGCGCCGAGCGGGATGCGCTGAACGCCGCGGCACAGCTTGCCACCTTGGAAGCCAGGCCCGAGGTGGCCTCGCTTGACGACGCTTTGCGCGATGCGCGCCAGCAGGAGGCGGCAGCGCTCGTCAACCTGCAGGATGCCGAACGCGCAGCGACTGCGCATGACGTTGCTACCATCGAACGGCAGATCGGCCTGCTGGACAAGCGGGTCGAGGTGGCCCGGGCCCAGCGTACCGACCTGGAAAAGGTGATTGCCGGGCTCGAGGCGCGGATCGAGGCGGAAGGCGGCAAGGGGCTGGCCGACCGCGCCGCAGTCGCGCGCGAGGAGGCTGATGCCGCAGCTACCAACCTGGCACGTGTGACGCAGGAAGCCGAAACGCTGAAGTTGCTTCGCGACATGTTGGAGAGTGCGCGCGCCGAGACGTCACGGACATTCGTCGGGCCGGTGGCGCGGCGTGCGCGCCGGCACATCGAACGGCTGCTGCCGGGTGCGAATCCCGGCTTTGGCGACGACCTTGGCTTGGCGTCGATTGCGCGGGGCGGTTTGGGCGAGAGTTGCGGCGATCTCTCCAGGGGCACCCAGGAGCAGCTGGCAGTCCTTACGCGGCTCGCCTTTGCCGACATGCTCCTCGAGCAGGGAATGCCAGTATCGCTGATCCTGGACGACCCGCTGGTCTATTCGGACGATACCCGCCTCGATCTCATGACTGAAATCCTGACGGAGGCGGCAACGCGGATGCAGATCATCCTTCTCACCTGTCGTGATCGCGCCTTCCGCCATCTTGGCAATCGGATTAGCCTGACGGGAGATCGGTAGCGAAACTTACACGTTCTGGTAGGATTACGGCCCGACCGAGTTCGGATGGCAATCGGCGTAAGCGGACGTTCGTTCAGCTACGGCTCGCCGATTACCACCCCGGCTCGCTGCGGTGGTGCCCTTGCCGATCAACACGTCGCCGATCGCCGAAATGGTCCACGGCGCTCCCAACCGCGTCTTTGCCTGCAAAATCCGGGCGGGTTGGTGTGTCGGATGAACGCCGGTGCCGTCAAGCGGGCGAAGGTGGCGCGCGGGGTCTAAGCCTCCGCGAGTGCCTTCAGGCCGCCGTAGTGGAGTGGTGCGACCGCCTCGATCATCTCGAGCAGGTAGATCGTGTTCTTCTGGGTTTCCGCCACGAGGGCTGGGTCGAACGACTTGCCGGTGTGGTGCGAGAGGTCATTGGCGAACTTGTAGATCGCCGTCTTCTTGTGCGGGTCGAAGTCGGTCTCCTCGAGCTTCCGGTGCAGGCTCCGGTTGGAGGGCACGTGGAAGTCGAGGAACGTCTCAAGCACCTTACGGGCTATGTTCGGGACGTGGTAGCAGCCGAGGATCGTCCCGTCCGACTTGAAGGTGTGCAGCACCTTGAACAGGTAGTGGTATTCGGTCGCGTGATCGATGAGTAACCGGTCGAGCGGCGCGAGGCGTGCGGAACGGCCTTCCTCCGTTTCGGAGCAGAGGACCATCGTGAAGGTCTTCTCCGCTCTGGGTCCTGGAATGTTCTGAAGCCAGTTGATGACTAGTCTGAGAAACTCGAAGTTATGGGTGAGGATGAAGAGTTGCTTGGCACCCTGCGTCCTGTTCTTCAGGAACGAGAAGGCTTGGTAGATCGCCGAGGCGTCGAGGCTTGAGATCGGGTCGTCGATGACCACCACTCCCTCCGACATGTCGAAGTCGCGGTCCGTCAGCTGCACTAGGAAGTATAGGAACGCGATCGCGGTCTTCTCACCCTCGCTGAGGCGCCTCGCCGGCCTGCCTCGTCGCATGACATGGTAGCCGTCCACGCCTGAGTCGAACCGTAGATCGGTCCTGCCCAGGAATTGACAAAGATCCCTCGTCAGGTTCTCTCCGCCCTTGTGCTCGTTCGAGACCTGAGCCTGCTTCGCCGCGATGGAGGCGTTCAGCGCCGCGATGCCGCGCACGTCCGGCAGGCCCTCGCCACCGTTCCGCAGCAGGGCGATCTCGACCGTGGCGGCGACTATCCGCTCGGCCAGCTCATCAGCCTGCCCCTTGATTGAACGCAGGTAATGTGCCTCGATCGCGTCACGCGACGTACTGCGTGCGCTGTCGAAGCCGGCGGTTTTCTCATTATGGCGCTCGATGATCGCGTTTAGGTTCGTGAAGGACTGCGCCAGCCTGGCCGTATCACTGGACGCCGTGGCCTCGTATGATCGGGTGCGGTTGGCCAACTTGCTCGTGAGCGTGGCGTCAACCTCGCCCAGCCGGGCCTTGAGCTCTATGAGCGCGGCGTCGAGTTCTTTGGTTGCTGCGTCGTAGCTGTCACGGAGTTCGGAATAAAGGGCGAGGCGGTCCGGCGCGATGATCCGGTTCAGGCCCTCGATTGCCGCTGACAACCGGTCGCGCTCGCGCTCGATGCGCGCCTTCAGTCGTTGGTCCTCCGCGCTGAAGTGGTCCGCCAAAGCTGCGAGCCGTTCAGCAGGCATCGGTCGCGCGCAGAATTCGCAGGTCTCCGAGGAATGCCGGCCGTGCAGGGATATGCCTTGCTCGACCCAGCTTGCGATGTCGGGCTTCCCCAACAGGCGTTCCAGGACATTCGACTGCGCGGACTCGGCCGCCAGGTCGCACGCGCGCAGCGCAGTGCCTCGCGCTACGGCGATGGCGCTCTCTGGTTCGTCAACGCCGATCCGGACGCTCGGCTCTTGGATTTGGACGATCGACGGCATCATGTCCTGGTGGACGGTGGTGTGGTGGAGGGCGAGTTCTTCGTCGGACAGCTGCTCGCCCCCGGTAAGATTCCGGAACGCGCCCTCCGCGTCAGGCTTGCGGTAGCTGCGCAGGGTCGCCCCGCTCGTCGCCTCGCCGATCGTCTTCGCGATGCCCGAGAACAAGCGCCCACGCTCCGTCTCCAGCCTGGCGACCGATGCGTCCAACTCCGCGATGCGCCGGAGGCGGGCGTCTCGTGTGTCGATCTCTGACTTGATCTCCGCCGCGACCAGCTTGTTCTCCTCACCCAAAATGAGGATGTGACGCAGCGGCCCGTCCAAACCGCCGATGTTCGCCTCGATGAAGTCGCTGTTGAACGCCCGCACCTTGCGCCCATACCGGGTTCCGCGCGCCAACGCGCCCGACTGGGTCTCGATTGTGAACTCTAGGTCAGGGTGATCCGCGTGCTCGCCCTCCTCGAGGCAGGCGAGCAGACGCGAGAGCGTCGTCTTGCCCGAGCCGTTCTCGCCATAGATCAGGTTGTATCGGTTCAGGTCGGGGACCTCAGGGCTGCGCGAATAGTCACCGAAGACCCCGAGGTTCTTGATCCTTCGTATCTGTGTGAGCACCGGCCCGCCTCCCCGAGCTTTGATTAGCATGGCGGATGTCAGACAAACAGAGCGCGATGTCCGATCGTCGACGCGCTTCCACCGACAGCCCGCCTCGCAGCTGGCGCCATGCAGGTTGCGGGGCTCGCGGCTCCTGCTGATCGGTTCCGACAAGAAGTAGGAGAGCAACTTTCAGCTGACCGCAGGCATCGACCTAGACTTGGGCGAGGCCATCGCGCAGGGAAGGTTTCGCGATGGCCCCTAAGCTTACTTAAAAAGAGGGCGTCGATGCTGCTAGTTTAGTTATACCGTGATCAACAGCGCTTCGGGCACAGGATATTTCCAGTCGTTGTACTTGCGCGCGATGATACGCATGAAAGCAGAGATTTCTGGTGAAAAATCGCCGACACGGTGGCTCATAATGATAGGTGAATGGGCGGGTTCTAGTAGCTCTAGGTAACGAACGTCGTCCGGGCGTGCTCGCTTTACGGATTCTGGAATGATGGCGACTCCCTCCTCCGCCGCCACTAAGCCAATCGCAATCTGCAATTCTCTAGCTTCGTGGATGACGCTGGGCGTGAGACCATTGTCATGAAACAGCGACAGAACTTGATCGGCGTAGCTCGGCCGCGGAGCGCTCGGGTAAAGGATTACTTTTTCGCGAGCGAGTGCCGCCAATGAAATGGGACCGCCGTCTATGCCCAGTGTGCTGGCAAGCGGTACCGCTGCGATTAGGGGTTCTCGTCGCAGGACGGTGCGTCGCACGGCAGGATCCTCAAATCGGATGCGCCCAAAGCCAATATCAATACGGCCTTCCTTTAGAGCAGCGATTTGATCAAGGGTCGTACTCTCCACCAGCGTCAACTCTACATCGGGTAGCTCGGAGCGAAACTCACGTATTAGTGCCGGCAGCCGGGCGTAGATCGTGGATGACACGAACCCAATCGTAAAGCGCCGCTTATCGGTCGCGATCGCGGCCTCCATCATCGCACGCATGTCTTCGACACGCCGCAGAATTTGCACGGCCTGATCGTGGAAGAAGTGCCCCATGGGCGTCAGGGAAAGCGGCCTGCTCGTACGATCGATCAATTCTGCACCGATCTCGGCTTCCAATTGCTGGATTGACCGGCTGAGGGGCGGCTGCGCCATGTGCAGCCGCTCTGCCGCCTTATTGAAATTCCGTTCGGCCGCGACGGTCACAAAATAGCGAAACTGACGAAGATCCATCGCTTGAATACCCTGTGAGTATCGTGAGCAAACCACATTGATCTTTGCGCGTCCAGCCCCTCCGACGTACCTATGCTGGGATAACGTAGAGCTGAGGATGTGGAGAGGTCATGGTCACGATCGCAGAGATCGATACCTTCATCGTCGATATTCCGACGATACGTCCGCATGTCCTAGCGATGGCGACGATGCATCACCAGTCGATCGTACTGGTGCGAATGCGCGACTCCGACGGTTTAGAAGGTATCGGTGAAGGCACGACGATCGGCGGCCTCAGCTACGGTGAGGAGAGCCCTGAAGGTATAAAACTCGCCATCGACAGCTACATCGCTCCTGTGCTCAGGACCTGCGACCCGACTAGAGTCGGCGCCGCCATGGCCAAGGTGACGCAAAGCGTTTTCGGCAACCATATCGCTAAGTGTGCGGTGGAGACGGCGCTTTTAGATTTGGCAGGCAAGCGCCTGGGAGTACCGGTGTCCGAGCTGATCGGTGGGGGACGCGTCCGCGACAGTCTTCCGGTTGCGTGGACGCTGGCGAGCGGTGACACCGCGCGCGACATCGAGGAAGCGGAGCGCGTTCTCGATCTTCGCCGGCATAACATCTTCAAGCTCAAGATCGGCAAGCGATCGGTCCGCGACGACGTCTCGCATGTCGCTGCCATCAAAAAGGCGGTTGGTGACCGCGGCAGCGTCCGTGTCGACGTCAACCAGAACTGGGATGAAGCACAGGCCGATCTCGGTATGCGTCTATTGCAAGATGCCGGTGTCGACCTCGTCGAGCAACCAGTCGCAAGGCATGCGCACGCATCGATGGCGCGGCTGTCGGCTAAGCACATCGTGCCGCTGATGGCGGACGAGGCGCTACATGGTCCCTGTGACGCCTTCGCTATTGCCGCCTGCTCGGGCGCCCGCATCTTCGCGGTGAAGATCGCGCAATCGGGTGGTCTGCTACCCGCACATGCTGTCGCGACGATTGCCCATGCCGGCGGTGTTGGCCTCTACGGCGGGACGATGCTTGAAGGCGGTGTCGGGACAGCGGCGTCGGCCCATCTGTGTGCAACCCTTCCGACGCTCGCATGGGGCACAGAGCTGTTCGGTCCGTTGCTGCTTACCCAGGACATACTGGCAGAACCGCTTCGCTACGCCGACTTCGAGCTCGCGGTCCCGACCGGTCCCGGCCTCGGTGTGGCGCTCGATGAGGACCGCGTGGCTTTCCATCGTCGAGACCGCACCGCACCCACACTCCACGTCGTTGCAGAGAGGGCCTGACGACCATGTTGTTCCAGGTAGAGATGGACGTGAACATACCGATCGGCTTCGACGCCGAAGAAGGCGCCCGCCTCAAAGCTGCCGAAAAGGCGCGGTTCCAGGATCTCCAGCGTGCGGGCACATGGCGGCACATCTGGCGGGTCGTAGGCCAATACGCGAATGTCAGCATCTTCGATGTCGCTTCGAATGCCGAACTGCATGACATTCTAATGAGCCTGCCGCTCTACCCTTTCATGACGATGCGGGTCACTGCCCTGTGCCGCCACCCGTCATCGCTCCACGACGACGACCGCTGAAGCAGCCGCAACTGATAGACCGCCCAAGGCGGCGACCAGATAGAATTCCAGGAGAGACCCCCATGGACGTTTCCTTCGTACAGACCCCCGCAATCCAGGACCTGCTCGACCGCGTTGCCGGTACAGCGTCAACCGACGGCAATCCTCGGGTGAAGGCCATCATGCGCGATCTCGTCGAAGCAACCATGACGATCATCGTCCGTCACGATATCAGTGAGAACGAGGTCTGGAGTGCGGTCAACTATCTGCAATCGGCTGCCGGAGAATTTGGCCTCCTCATGCCCGGTACGGGCATCGAGCATTTCCTCGACCTGTACATGGACGCCAAGGATGCGGAGGCGGGCAAGACCGGCGGCACACCGCGTACGATCGAAGGCCCCCTTTACGTCGAAGGCGCTCCGCTAGTCGAGAACGACGCCAATCTGACGGATGACCCGGATGAGACGACCACCCTCTACATGACAGGTCAGATCACGGGACCTGACGGGGAGGCGGTGAAGAATGCCATACTTCACGTCTGGCACGCGGACTCGCGTGGGTTCTACTCGCACTTCGATCCGACCCACGAACAGACGCCCTTCAATAACCGCCGGCGGATCAAGCTCGGCGACGATGGGCGCTACTCGTTCCATTCCAAGATGCCGAACGGCTATAGCGTCCCGCCGGGTGGTGCGTCAGATCAGCTGATGAAGGTCTTGGGTCGACACGGCAATCGCCCTGCCCACGTTCACTTCTTCATCGAGGCTCCCGGCTACAGGCAGCTGACGACACAAATCAACTTCGGTGACGATCCTTTCGCCGCGGACGACTTCGCCTTCGGCACCCGCGAAGGCCTGCTGCCCGTGCCGAACCGGCAGGGCGACAGCGCTCACATCGCTTTCGATTTCCAGCTGCAGCGCGCTGAGGTGGCAGACGACGAGGCCTTCTCAAACCGCGCCCGGCTCGCCGTCGCCTGACATTCGTCGCAAAGGAGAAGCACCATGACCGACCTTCGCGCAAATATCCGCGAACGCCTCGAAACCGCGGTCGTTGACGATCCCGCCACGGGCGCATTCCGCTGCCGACGCGACGTATTCACCGATCCGGCCCTGTTCGACCTCGAGATGAAGCACATCTTCGAGGGGAACTGGGTCTATCTCGCCCACGAGAGCCAGATACCGGAGAACAACGACTATTTCACGACCTTCATCGGCCGTCAGCCGATCATCATCACGCGCGACAAAACTGGCCAGCTCAACGCGGTCATCAATGCCTGCGCGCACCGGGGCGCGATGCTCTGCCGCAAGAAGCATGGCAACAAGGGCAGCTTCACCTGCCAGTTCCATGGTTGGACGTTCAGCAACGCGGGCAAGCTTCTCAAGGTTAAGGACGGCAAGACGGGAGACTACCCCGAGGCGTTCAACACTGAGGGTTCGCACGATCTGACCAAGGTAGCGCGTTTCGAGAACTACCGCGGTTTCCTGTTTGGCAGCATCAACCCCGACGTGCAGTCGTTGGAGGATTGGCTTGGCTCGACCCGCGTGATCATCGACCAGATGGTCGACCAGGCGCCAGAAGGGCTGGAGGTGCTTCGCGGGAACTCATCCTACGTCTACGACGGCAACTGGAAGCTTCAGATGGAGAATGGCGCGGACGGCTATCACGTCAGCGCAGTCCACTGGAATTACTCGGCAACGACCGGCCGGCGCAAGGAGGAGGCCACCAAGGCAGTCGACCCCGATGGTTGGTCGAAGAGCGTTGGCGGCGTCTACGGCTTCGACAACGGCCACATTCTGTTGTGGACACGGCTCCTCAACCCTGAGGTTCGCCCCGTATACGCACACCGCGAGGAGCTGGCGGAGCGACTGGGCGAGGAGCGTGCCAAGCCGATCGTCGATCAGACGCGCAACCTGTGCCTCTACCCCAATGTGTATCTGATGGACCAGTTCTCGACGCAGATCCGGGTCATCCGTCCGGTGAGCGTGGATAAGACCGAGGTCACGATCTACTGCTTCGCGCCGAAAGGCGAGGCGGACGCCGAAAGGGCGCTTCGCATCCGTCAGTACGAGGACTTCTTCAACGTCAGTGGGATGGGCACGCCTGACGATCTGGAGGAGTTCCGCTCCTGCCAGACCGCCTACGAAGGCGCAGGCGATTTGTGGAATGATCTGAGCCGCGGCGCTACGCACTGGATCGCGGGTCCTGATGAGAACGCCACGGCGATGGGTCTAGAGCCTACGCTCAGCGGCAATCGCAGCGAGGATGAGGGTCTGTTCGTGCGGCAGCACGAATATTGGGCGCAGACGTTGATCGCGGCCCTCGACAAGGACGATGGTGGCGACGGCGGCAGCACTGTCCGGCAGGTCGACCGTTTGCGGGTGGCAGCATGACACTCGCTTATGACCGGGTTGCCGCGTTCCTCTTTCGGGAGGCGCGGCTGCTCGACGATCGGCAGTGGGATGAATGGCTGACCTGCTACGCGCCCAACGCAGTGTTCTGGATGCCGGCTTGGGACGACGACGACAAACTGGTCGAAGACCCTCAGCGTGAGATTTCGCTGATCTACTATCCCAATCGGGATGGGCTGGAAGATCGCGTCTTCCGCATCAAGACCGAGCGATCGGGAGCAAGTATGCCCGAGCCACGTACGAACCATGCCGTCACAAACATTGAGGTGACGAGCGAGACAGACGGTGTGCTTGAGGTACGGTTCAACTGGCATACGCTCAGTCACCGCTACAAGGAGACGCTGAGCTTCTTCGGGACATCCTATTACACCATCGACGCGACTGGTGATCAGCCGGTCATTACCAACAAGAAGGTCGTGCTCAAGAACGACTACATCCGCCAGGTGATCGACATTTATCACATCTGACGCCGGGCTCGAGAGGATCACATGGGCTACCGTATCGCACTCAACTTCGAGGACGGCGCTACGCGCTTCATCGACTGCAACGCAGGCGAGAAGGTGCTCGACGCCGCGTTCCGCCAGAAGATCAACCTGCCGATGGACTGTTCGGACGGCGTATGCGGCACATGCAAGTGCCGCTGCGAGCAGGGCAGCTACGAGCTTGGCGACGAGTACATCGAAGAAGCGCTGACCGAGGACGAGGCGGAAGAAGGCATGGTCCTGACCTGCCAGATGCAGGTCTCGTCCGATTGCGTGATCGCAGTGCCGGTGCCGTCGTCGGCGTGCAAGGTGAAGCCCGCCATACATGGCGGCGAAGTTGCCAGCGTGGAGATGGTCTCCGACAGCACGATCATCCTCACGCTGCGGGTGGACGATCCCGCCGCTCTAGGCTTCCTCCCGGGCCAGTACGTGAACCTGATGGTTCCGGACACTGGGCAACACCGCTCCTATTCGTTCAGCTCCAAACCTGGCGCGGCGGAAGCCAGCTTCCTTATCCGCAACATTCCGGGCGGCCTGATGAGCAGCTGGCTTAGCGAGAAGGCGCAGCCCGGCGCTCGGATGAGCTTTGTCGGACCGCAGGGCAGCTTCTTTCTGCGAAACGTCGATCGCCCGACAATACTCCTCGCCGGTGGCACCGGCCTAGCGCCGATCCTGTCGATGTTGGAGGTCCTTGCTGATCAGGGCACCGAGCAGCCGCTTCACCTGATCTATGGCGTGACCAAAGATGGCGACATGGTCGAGATGGAGCGCATCGACGCTTTGGCCGCCCGCCTGCCGACGCTGACCTCTGCGGTATGCGTCGCCGATCCGGAGAGCGGACATCCCCTCAAGGGTTATGTCACCGAGCATCTTTCGGACGACCACCTCAACGCCGGTGACTGTGACATCTACCTGTGTGGACCGCCGCCCATGGTCGAGGCTGTACGCACCTTTCTGCGGGACAAGGGCGTTGAGCCAAAGCACTTCCACTACGAAAAATTCGCGCCCAGCGAGAGTTCGGTAAAGGCTGCGGCATGATCTTTGCCGACCGGTTCCGTGGCAAGACGATGGTCGTGACGGGCGCGGCGCAGGGCATCGGCCGCGGCGTTGCGCTACGTGCGGCCGCTGAAGGTGCGGCCGTCATGCTTGTCGATCGCGCCGACTTTGTCGCCGATGTCGCACATGAAGCAGGCAGGGCCGCGCGCGCCTTTGTTTGCGATCTCGAGACGAGCGAGGGTGCCGTATCGGCGATGCGCGCGGCCGAAACCGAGTTCGGCCGCGTCGACATCCTCGTCAACAATGTAGGCGGCGCGATCCGTATGCGACCGTTCGCCGAGTTTGAGCCGCAGCAGATAGAGGCCGAAATCCGGCGATCGCTCATGCCAACGCTCTGGAGCTGCCACGCCGTCCTGCCAATCATGCTCCACCAGGGAGTGGGTACGATCGTCAACGTCTCGTCCAACGCGACGCGTGGCATCCGACGGGTACCCTATTCGGCGGCCAAGGGCGGCATCAACGCAATGACCCAAAGCTTGGCGATGGAATACGGTGACCGCGGCATCCGGGTCGTTGCTACGGCGCCGGGCGGAACGCAGGCCCCGCCCCGCATGGTGCCGCGCAATCCCGACGGGGACGACGCACGTGAGCAGGCCTGGATGGCTGAGGCGGTCGAGCAGGTCACGACGTCCACGTTCCTCGGACGGTACGCGACGCTCGATGAGCAGATCGCGCCGATCCTCTTCCTCGCCTCGGACGAGGCATCGTACATCACCGGCTCCATCCTGCCCGTCGCGGGCGGTGACCTGGGCTGATCGGAGCGACATGAAGAACAAGGTCTACGACAATCCGGCGGCGGCCCTCGACGGGCTGCTTTTCGACGGCATGACGATCATGTCGGGCGGCTTCGGCCTGTCCGGCAATCCCGAAAGCCTGATCCCGGAAATTCGCGCAAGCGGGGTGAAGGGGCTGACCGTCATCTCCAACAACGCCGGCGCCGACGGCTTCGGCCTCTGGATGCTGCTGGAGACCCGACAGATCGCGAAGATGATCTCGTCGTACGTGGGCGAAAACAAGCTTTTCGAGCAGCAGTACCTCTCGGGCGAGCTTGACCTTGAACTTACGCCGCAAGGAACCTTGGCTGAGCGCATTCGTGCGGGCGGTGCGGGCATCCCGGCATTCTACACCAAAACGGGCGTCGGCACCGTCGTGGCGGAGGGCAAGCCCGTCGAGAACTTCGACGGAGAGGAGTACGTCCGCGAGACCTGGCTGCGATCCGACCTGTCGATCGTAAAGGCCTGGCGGGCGGACCCGGCGGGCAACCTCATGTTCCGCAAGACCGCGCGCAACTTCAACCCGAACATGGCGACAGCGGGTCGGGTCACTGTGGCGGAGGTCGAGGAGATCGTGGAAGCGGGCAGCTTCGACCCCGATTGCATCCACACGCCCGGCATCTTTGTCGACCGGGTCGTCCTGTCGACCATCAACGAGAAGCGGATCGAGAAGCTGACGGTTCGCGAGAAGGAGGACGCGTGATGGCCGGCGATACGAAGGGCTGGACCCGCGAACAGATGGCGGCGAGGGCCGCTCGCGAGCTGCAAGACGGGTTCTATGTCAATCTCGGCATCGGCATACCGACGCTGGTAGCCAACTACGTTCCTGAAGGTCTTGACGTGACGCTTCAGTCAGAAAACGGAATGCTCGGAATTGGCCCATTTCCTACGCGTGATGCGGTCGATCCTGATCTCATCAACGCCGGCAAGCAGACGATTACAGCGCTGCCCACGTCCAGCTTCTTCTCGTCGGCGGACAGCTTTGCGATGATCCGCGGCGGGCACATCGACATGGCCGTTCTCGGCGCGATGGAGGTCAGCGAGACTGGTGACATCGCGAACTGGACCATCCCGGGCAAGATGGTGAAAGGCATGGGCGGCGCGATGGATCTCGTCGCCGGCGTCAAGCGTGTTGTGGTCGTCATGGATCACGCCAACAAGGCAGGCGTATCTAAGATACTGCCGGCCTGCACCTTGCCGCTCACCGGCAAGGCGTGCGTTGATCTGATCATCACGGACCTGGCCGTTCTCGCATGCGACAAGCCTGGATTACGCCTGATCGAGCTGGCCCCAGGCATCACCGTGGACGAGGTGCGGGCGAAGACTGATGCATCATTCACAGACGAAACCGCGTTAGAGCGCGCTGCCTGATGCCTTTCATCCGATCGCAAGGCGCTGACATCTACTGGAAGGTCGAAGGCGACACCGCTGCTCCGTCGCTGGTGCTGCTGAATTCCATTGGGACCGACATGGACCTGTGGGACGCGGCAATTCCCGCGCTTAGGCATCGGTTCTCGCTTTTGCGCATCGACACCCGTGGTCACGGCGCATCCGATGCCCCGGCAGGAGACTATGAGCTGTCGATGCTCGCAGGCGACGTGGCAGCGGCTATGGATGCAGCTGACGTTGAAGCCGCATTGGTGGCGGGCGTGTCCCTGGGCGGCATGATCGCCATGCAGCTTGCAATGGACGCGCCGGAAAGAGTTACCGGCTTGGCGCTCATATGCACCTCGGCAACGATGGATCGATCCGCCTGGACGGCTCGGGTCGAGAAGGTGCGGGAGGAAGGCGTAGCTGGGATCGCTGACCTTGCCATGTCGCGGTTTCTATCGCCAAGCTTTGTGCAAGCCAGGCCCGAGATCGCCGCCAGCGTACGACGTGGCCTGCTCTGTATGGAGCCGGCAGGCTATGCCGGGTGCGCGGCTGCTATCCGTGACATGGACATCGCTGATCGCTTGCAAACAATCTCCGTTCCAACGCTCGTCGTCTCGGGGGACCGCGATACCTCGACACCGTTCGTCGGTCATGGCGAGCACCTGATCGAACGCATCTCGGGTGCTCAACATGTCATGCTCGATGCTGCTCACCTTGCTCCGCTTGACGCACCAAACGCCCTTGCCGACGCCATTATCGACGCCTTCGTCTGAGGTCCCATGCCTGACGCCTTCATCTGCGACGCCATCCGTACCCCCATCGGCAAGCTCAATGGCGGCCTGTCATCGATCCGCGCCGACGACCTCGCGGCCATCCCCATCCGCGAGCTCGCCGCACGCAACGCAGGCGTAGACTGGGAAACCGTTGACGACACGATCCTTGGTTGTGCCAACCAAGCGGGAGAGGACAATCGCAACGTCGCGCGCATGGCCGTGCTTTTGGCCGGGTTGCCTGAAGCCGTGCCAGGTACAACCGTCAATCGCCTCTGCGGCTCAGGCCTAAACGCTGTCGGCATCGCGGCGCAGGCGATACGCTGCGGGGATGCACAGTTCATAATCGCCGGCGGTGTCGAGAGCATGAGCAGGGCACCGTACGTGCTCGGCAAGGCTAATTCAGCCTTTGACCGCTCTCAGAAGATTGAGGACACGACGCTGGGATGGCGCTTCGTCAATCCCGCGATGCGTCACGCCTATGGCGTCGACTCCATGCCCGAAACCGGCGAGAACGTCGCTGACGTGTGGCGCGTATCACGCGAAGATCAGGACCGCTTCGCCCTCGCCAGCCAGGAGAAGGCCGCAGCAGCTATCGCTAGTGGTCGTGTGGCGGCTGAAATCGTGTCGGTCAGCGTTCCTCAGCGAAAGGGCGATCCGATCGATTTCTCACAGGATGAGCATCCGCGCGCGTCAAGCCTGGGCGCTCTTGCCAAGCTGAAGCCGGTGGTACGCCACGACGGTACGGTGACGGCGGGGAACGCCTCCGGGCTAAATGACGGCGCAGCAGCTATGCTCGTCGCCTCCGAAGACGCCGCATCACGTAACGGGCTTCGTCCTCGCGCACGTGTGCTTGGCATGGCAGCAGCTGGCATCGCGCCAAGGATCATGGGCGTCGGTCCGATCGAGGCGGCGCGCAAGCTGAGCAGGAATACCGGGATTAGCCTTGATCGGCTCGACGTGATCGAGCTGAATGAGGCATTCGCCAGTCAGGCCATCGCTACGTTGCGTGATCTTGGCATCGCGCAGGATGATCCGCGCGTAAATCGGAACGGAGGGGCTATTGCGTACGGCCATCCGCTCGGCATGTCGGGTGCGCGGATTACGATGACGGCCGTTGAGGAGCTGCATCGCACCGGTGGTCGCTACGCCATGGCATTCATGTGCATCGGCGTCGGCCAGGGGATCGCGCTCATGCTGGAGCGTGTCTGAGACGTCACCGATTTTGCAGGGGAGTAGGTCTATGGCAGGCACCGTGGTCAACGACATTGTCGACGAGGCCACGTTCGGCCGCTTCCACTGGACAATCGTCGTCCTCTGCGGCCTGCTCCTCATCGTCGATGGCTACGACGTCTTCATCTATGGCGCGATCCTGCCCCAGCTGATGGAACAGTGGGACCTCACCCCACCCCAGGCGGGCTCGCTCGCAAGCTGGGCGCTGTTCGGCATGATGATCGGCGCGCTAACCTTCGGATCGCTGGGCGACCGGATCGGGCGCAAGCGCTGCATCGCCATCTGCTTCTCCATCTTCAGCGTGTCGACGATCGTCAACGGCTTCGTCGGGAACACAACGGAGTTCGGGGTCATGCGCTTCCTGGCGGGACTAGGATGCGGTGGGCTCATGCCCAACGCCGTGGCGCTGACGAATGAATATGCACCGAAACGCCTGCGAACGACGCTCGTGGCGCTGATGTTCAGTGGCTACGCAGTCGGCGGCATGGTAGCCGCCGGGCTCGGCATCTGGCTGCTGCCGACGTTTGGTTGGCGTGCCATGTTCTTCGCTGCCGCGGTGCCTCTTTGTCTGCTCCCGATCGTGCTCTGGAAGCTACCTGAGTCGCTCGCCGTTCTGATACGTCGGGGGGACGAGGGACGTGCGAGTGCCATTCTGACGAAGATCGCACCCGGCCGCACGGTCCCGGGCGGCCAACTGGTCCTGCGGGACGCTAAAGCGGGCTCATCCTCCATCGCCGCGCTGTTTCACGATGGCCGGGCGGGTGGAACGCTGGCGCTGTGGACATGCTTCTTCTGCTGCCTGCTGATGGTGTACGCGCTCGGCTCCTGGCTGCCGCAGCTGATGCGCACCGCCGGCTACGGGCTCGGCTCGAGCCTGTCGTTTCTTCTTGCCCTCAACTTCGGCGGTATGTTCGGCGCCATCGGCGGCGGGCGGCTTGCCGACCGTTACGGACTGGTGCGCGTTGTGGTCAGTTCCTTCGCGATCGGCGCGACGTGTATCGCGCTGCTCGGCGCGAAGAGCCCGACGGCCGTCCTCTACCTGCTGATATTCGTCGCGGGAGCAGGCACGACGGGCACGCAGATCCTCCTCTACGCGACCGTGGCGGACTTCTACGGCGCTTCTATCAAGACGACGGGGCTCGGCTGGGCCTCGGGAGTCGGTCGGGTCGGAGCGATCGTCGGGCCGCTGCTCGCTGCCAAGCTGCCGATGGCGTTGAACTTCGTCGCTTTCGCGGTGCCGGGGCTGATCTCGGTCGCGGCGATGATGCTCTTCGCTCGGCGGTACAGGTCGCACGTTCCGGACGAGCTGCCGGGGGCCGCGCTACCCGCCTGAGGCCGTCAGCCGTCGGTGCCCGCATCAAGGACGTAGGCTCAGCAGAATCGGTCAGGGTAGGCAAGCCCATCGCCTGCCCGTGCGATCAGCGCATACTTCCCGGCTGTCTCACTGCAGGCTCCCTGTTACGAAGAACCGGCGGGCGCTCAAAGGCGGTACTCGATCGATAAATGGCTGGCAGCCTTCGGGACCGTACGGAGCAGGCTCAATGGCAGAATGTGGGAGTACGGACCCCTCATCAGAACATGCCGTTCGGGTTTTCAAAGTGGTCGGGGATAATTTGAAGCACATCCCAATGCTCGACGATACGACCCTCATCATCTAATCGGAAGATGTCGATGCCAGCGTAGTCGTGGTCTCCGGGCCAGTGCTGATGGCAGTGCAGGACCACGGTATTTCCTTCTGCAATAGTCCGCTTGAATTCGACTCTCTTGCCAGGCCACTCTCGTGCCATCCGCTCAAAATAGTCGATAAATGCCTGCTTTCCGGTAGCGACTTGAGGGTTGTGCTGGATATATTCTCCGCCGACATATTGCTTGATTGCCTCAGCAGGTCGGCAGTCGTTGAACATCATCTCGTAAAAGGCGATCACGTTCGCCTTATTTAGCTCCAATGACATCTAACAGCATCCTTCCCTGAGAAAACGATCCTCTTTTGAAATGGTGTCGCGAACGGCCGGTCCGGGATCGGGCGCTAATCCCAAGCCAGCGGACCTCCCGCTAGCATTCCCCTTTCACCATCCCGATCGGAGCAGTCGCCGGGCTTAGCGTACGACTTGAACCATCCTCTCACCGGCGCCCTTCCTAGACCATCAACATACGTCAGCTTCTGTCCCGTGTCGTGATCGCGACCCCCGCGGAGGCGACGATCAGGCCGGCGATCTGCACCGCGCCGAGCGCCTCCCCAAAGAGCATGAACGCCAGCACCGCCACGACGGGCGGCACAAGGTAGAACAGCGAGGCGACGACCGAGACCGCGCTGCGCCCGATCATCATCAGGAGCAAGGTCATCCCGCCGACCGACAGGCCGATTACCGACCAGGTTAGCGCGCTCCACGCCTCCCAGCTGCCATCGAAGCGCATATCCTCGGTCAGGAGCGCGACGGGCGCGATGACGAGGCCCGAGGCGGCGAATTGGATCGCCGCGCCGACGCGTAGGTCAACGCCACCGCCGCTGCGCTTCTGCCAGATGGTGCCGAGCGTGATGGCGACGGTCGCCAGCGCCGCGACCGCGACGGTGACGGGAGCCGCCGCGTGGACGGACGAGGTCACCTGCGGGGCGAGCACCATTGTCGCGCCGATCAAGCCGACCAGGATTCCCATCCACTGCCGACGGGTGACGCGGTCGCCAAGCATCGGCCCGGCCAGCGCTGCGGTCAGGAGCGGCTGCAGGCCTGTGATGAGGGCGCAGACCGCTGCCGGCAGGCCATGGCTGACTGACCAGAACACGCCCGCCAGATAAATTCCCTGGAGCAGGAGGCCAGCGACGACCGCGTTCGCCCACAACCGCGGTTCGCGGGGCCTGGACGCACCGGCGAGCGCAGCTAAGCCGGTGAATATGGCCGTACCGCACGCGAAGCGGATGGTCAGGAAAGTGAGCGGGTCCGCGTGGCCCGCGACGAGGCGTGCGACCAAAAAGCCAGTCGCCCAGATGCTGACGAACAGCATCGGGGCGACCGTAACGAGGTCGGGAAGCGACCGGGACCTACCGGACACTTGCCCGTGGAGAGAGGGTTCAGAAATTGATCGTGCCTTCGACCGTGAACATGCGCGGCGGGCCGTACGTCACCTCGGCATAGCCGGATGCTGCGGTGAGGGACGAATTGCCGCTGCCAATATAGGCCTTGTTGGTCAGATTGGTGACGCCCGCAGCGATGCTGTAGCGGTCGGCCCGGTCGGCGTAACGCAAGGTCGCGTTGACCAGCGCATACTTGTTCTGGGCGATCTGCTCGGTGTTCGGCGCGTCGAAGTAGGTCTTGCTGCGGTACGCGACGTCGACGCGCGGAGTGAGCGAACCCGAGCTCAACGGGATGCGGTAGGCGAACCCGCCGTTGAGGCTCCACTTCGGCGTATAGGCCTGCATGTCGTCGAGGTCGACGCGACCTAGCGCGCCAGGCGCAAGGTTCGCCTGCCCGGCATTGAGCGCGTTCGTGAAGCTGTCGTAGCCAAAATCCGTGTATCCGACGCCGAAATTGATCAGCAGCGGACCGATCGGGCTGACGGTTCCTTCGACCTCGAAGCCATTGATCGTCGCCTCGCCGGCGTTGCGCACGACCGGGGCGACGCCCTCGCGCACAACGATCTGGATGTCCTTGTATTTCGACTTGAAGGCTGCGGCGGAAAGCCGGAGCGTGCGGCCGATGAGCAGCTTGCCGCCGATCTCGTACGACGTCACCTGCTCGGGGTCGAATTCGGGCAGAAATTCCCGACCCGTCGGCGCGTTGGGCGAGATGACGGGCTGCACGATGCGGGTGTTGAAGCCGCCGCTCTTGAAGCCCTGCGAGTAGCTCGCATAGGTCATGAGCTCCGGTGTCCACTGATATTGCAGCGTCGCCGCGGGCGTGAACTTGCTGTTGGTCTTCGAGTTGAGGACCGGGTTGAAGAGGAAGGTCCGGGAGCCGGTGCAGGTCGCGGCCACCGCGCCCGTGCGCTGCGGCCCGAGGCAGACGTTCTGGGCGTTCAGCGGCGCGGGATAGGCCACGTTGTAGCCGACGTTCGTGTAGCCGTAGCCGCTGACGGCGGCGGTCTCGAACGGCGTGGCCTCCTTCTTGTCGCGGGTGTAGCGGAGGCCGACCGTCAGGTTCAGCTTGTCCGTGATCGCGAAGGACTCCTGCGTAAAGATCGCCAGCGATTCATTCTTGATGTCGGCGTTGTTGTTGAGGCCGCCGACGCGCAGTTCCTCGCCGGTGGTGGCGCTGATCTGCGACGGGAGGAAGACCGGGTAGAACTGGTAGTCGGTCTCGCGAAAATAGTAGGCGCCGAATTGGTACTTGAGGCGGCCGTTGGGGGTCTCGCCAAGGAACTGCAGCTCCTGGGTGAACTGCTTTATGTTGTCCTGGTTGACGGTCTCGAGGATGCGCAGCGGCGTGTTGTCGGCGTCGCGGATCGAGAAAGGGTTGGTCTCGCGATAGGCAGTGATCGACTTGACGGTCAGCCAGTCGGCGACGTCGTACTGGAGTGTCAGGCCGATGCCGTACATCTCCAGCTCGGACCGGCTGGGCGCGTTGGAGGCGACCTTGAAGGGGCCGAGGGCCGAGTACTGGTTGTTGGCGCAGCGGCGATCGTTGTTCTCCGGCACCGGCGTGACGGGGTTCGTCAGCGCGAAGCCGGGACAACCCGCGATTACCGAGGCGAAGCGGACGAACGCGGCGCTGGTGTTGATCCCGCCGAAGACGGTCGGCGACCCGTTCACGTCGTCCTTGGTGTAGTCGCCGATCAGCAGCGCCTCGAACTTGTCACTCGGCTTCCACAGCAGGCTTGCACGGGCCGCAAATGTGTTGACGTCACCGAAGTCGCGTCCGTCGAGGATGTTGGTGACGTAGCCGTCGCGGATGCGCTTGGTGGCCGCGAACCGTACCGCCAGCGTCTCGCTCACCGGGAGGTTGAGGACGCCGCGCAGATCCGCGCGCTTATAGTCACCGAGCGTCCAGCCAACGTTGCCGGACACGCCGGAGAAGTTTGGGCGCGCGGAGAAGACCTGGATGGCACCGCCGACGGTGTTGCGACCGAACAGCGTCCCCTGCGGGCCGCGGAGCACCTCGACGCGCTCAACATCAAGTAGCGATATGGCGGTTCCACTGGCGCGTGCGAAGTAGACGCCGTCGACGTAGAAGCCAACGCCGGGATCGGTCGAGGCCAGGAAGTCGGTCTGACCGACGCCGCGGATGAAAATCGCGGAGGACGAGCTGTTGCCGGATGCGGGCGCAACCGCGCTGAATTGGACATTGGGAGCGAGCTGGGTGAGCTTGTCGGAGGAGTCGATCTGACGCTCGGCGAGCGCGCTGCCCCCGAACGCCGCGACGGAAATAGGGACGTTCTGGATGCTCTCCTCGCGACGGCGCGCCGTCACGACGATGTCGCCAATGCCTCCAGGTTCCTCGGCGATGGGGTCGGACTGCTGTACGGGTGGGGCGGAGGCCGCCGGGGCCGGCGCGGCCTGTGCTGCCGAGGTGCCCGCCTCAACGACGGGCTGTTCCGGTGGCGTTTGGGCGGGAATGGTGGTCTGTGCCAAGGCAGGGGCGGGAACCACGCCAAGACCGATCGCGAGTGCCGTGCTGGACACAGTTCGGCGGATGGTCGCCGTGTAGCTTCGATGAGCCTTCATGTATTTCCTCCCCGTTCGCTCGACTGCCGGGGCTCCGCCCGGTCAGAACGCGTTCGTTGACGAAAGTTAGGAAGAAGTCTTTCCGAACGTCCAATACAGATGACGTATGCGATCGATACCTAGGAGGTCGGTGACACCAACAAGGCAAATCAGTCTTTCGGGAATATCAAGTATGCCCCCCCCACGCTTGCGAGTTCGCGCACGGGGCGGGGCGCCTGCAAAGCCGGAAGTGCGAATGCGGCAGCAGCGCGGAGTCGCAACCGAGGTGGTCGCTGGCGCCCTCCAATAGCTCAGGGGTGTTCACGCGTTGAGGCAACCACCGAGGCTTCAGCGGCGCGAAGTTGGCAGATTGACGCTGGGGGAACATAAGGAAGGTGGGTCGATCGCCGCAGCGACCGGCCCACCTCGGCTTCGAGCTTGGTTCCGCAGGGTCGGTCAGAGGATTTTTAGGACCCGCACCTGAATTCGGGCAGCTTCGTTGAAGCCCTCTCGTGATTGTACGTCACGTCCGCCGATCAGCTCGAGCTGCCACTTCGGCGCGACGAATTTTTGGATCGCCAGTCTAATCTGCTGACGCTCAGAGCGCTGACCGGTATAGACGCCGTCGAGGTGCTCCTTGCCTCCCCACATACTCGCGGTGCCGATGGCGATCGTCGTCTTCTTGTCGGGCAAGGCGTACCGAAGCCAGCTCTGGACATGGTAGACGGGCTTCTTCGTCAACCGCTGGCTGAGCGCGCCGACGTCATTGTTGACCGTGAAGAAGTTCACGTCGCCGTAGAGATCGAGGGTGACGTTCTTGCCTAGCCCCTGGATGAAGCCAATCTGCGGATCGAACGACCACCGATTATTGCCGAAGTTGACGGCCTTGTTGCGGTCGTACGTCCCGGTAGGGATACCCACGATCGGCGAGAAGCCGAGATACGTCGAATAGTTATCGCTCGGCTTGTTAACAAACCAGATCGTCGCAAAGACGAGAACGTCTCCGATACCGGTGGATGATCCCAGATTCTGCCCACCAACCCGAGCATCATGGACCGACCCCACCGGTACGATGATTTGCGGATCGACGACGAACGGCCCGAGTTTCGTGAAGTGGACGTAGCGCAGCAGCGCGACCGATGTGTTGAGATTGGTGTCGTCCTTCAGCTCCCCGCCGCCTGGAAGCTTGAGCTTGTCGCGGTTGATGAACTGGCCGTAGACCAGCGCGAGGTCGGTGCCGGGGGGTAGCGCCGTGTAGTCACCGGGGTCGACCGCTGTCTGAGCTTGAACGGGTATGGCGGCAGCAAAGCCCAGCAGGGCGGCGGACGTCGCCAGGACGCCACGGATCGTTGCCGAAATCGGCATGGTGCATTCCCCTCTTTTTTGATCGTGTTCGTTTAGGCGGTGATGGCGCTGGCAGCCTGCTCCCCGATGATGACGCAGCCTGCCATGGTATTGCCGGTCGTTACGCGAGGCATGATCGAGGCGTCCGCGATGCGGAGGCCCTGGATGCCGTGAACGCGCAACTGCCCGTCCACGACGGACATGTTATCCCGACCCATCTTGGCGGTGCAGCTCTGGTGCCAGTAGGTCACCGCCGCGTTGCGGGCGAAGTCCTGGAGGTCGGCGCCAGTGATCTTCCCCGGCATAACCTCCCGCTTGTTGAAAGCCGCGAGTGGACCGGTATTGCCGATCTCGCGGCAAAGCTCGATGCAACGGAGCATTGCCGTCATGTCATCGGGCTCAGCGAAGGTATTTGCCGCAATGTTGACCGGGGAACTGGGGTCCGCACCGGTGATGGTGATCTCACCGCGGCTCTTCGGACGCACCACGGCAGGTGATAGCGACCAGCTTCCAGCAGGCGGGTTGTACTGCTTGCCCGTGACTTCACTCACGTAGGGAATCTCGATCTGGAACGGCTGCAAATCCGGCGTGTCGAGCTTGGAGTCACTCTTCCAAAAGAAAGTTGCCTCGGCGGCATTGTTGCGCGGCGCGATCGGCTCTTTGTACTCCCAGACGCAACCCGCGATCATCACGTGATCCTGGAAGTTCTTGCCGACACCCGGGAGGTCCGCGACGACAGGAATGCCGAATTTGCGAAGCTGCGCCGCCTCGCCGATGCCCGACTGCATCAGGATCTTGGGCGTGTTGATCGCGCCGGTCGAAAGAATTACCTCGCGCGTCGCACCGATGGTCATCAGCTTTCCGCCATGGGTGAACTCGACCCCAGTGACGCGCGTGCCCTTGGTGGTGAGCTTGCGGATCGTCGCCTGCGTGAGGACCGTGATGTTCGGCCGATCCAGAATCGGCCGGACATAGGTGCTGAACACGTTGAGGCGCTCGCCGGGCTTGTAGCGAACGTTGGGGATCGCAGCCCCGCCGACGCCCTCCATCAGGATGGCGTTCTGATCAGGGAAAGTCGGGATCCCAACGCCTTTGCACGATGCGAGCATCGCGGGCGCAATGGGCGAAGGATTTGGTGTTTCGCCGACATATACAAGACCACCCTTGCCTCGTCGGTGCGCATCGGCAGGACCTTGGTAATCCTCAATGCGGCGGTAAATTCCGAGCACGTTCTCGTAGCTCCAGCGCGGATCACCGGACTCACTCGCGAAATAGTCCCAGTCGTTCTTGTGACCACGCGACCAGATCATAACGTTGATCGACGATCCGCCGCCCAGGACCTTGCCCATCGATAATGGGATTTCGCGATTGTTGATCTTGGGATTTGGCGCGCCCTTGAAGCCCCAGTCCCGCTCGCTACCGAGGTTTGTGAACCAAACGCCAGGATTGGTAACGCTCGGCACCTGATCGCTGCCGCCTGCCTCAAGAAGCAGCACTTTGACCGCCGGGTTTTCAGCGAGACGGCGCGCGACAACCGACCCGGACGAACCGGCGCCACAAACGATATAATCGTACTGCTTTTGGAGTGCCGCGCCAAGCTGAAGCTGATTTTCGCGGGCGGCCTGCGCGAATGCGGCCCGGCTCACAGCAGTTGTGGAAGCGATTCCCGCCATTGCGGCAACTCGCAAGAAGTCACGCCGCTCGAGCCGCCCCTGCATCAAGCCATCCTCAGCGGCGAGGACTGCGTTGAGCGCCCGAATGCTCGCGTCGTCGTTCATCAATCCTCTCCTTGCGGCAATGGCGCCGCATCGTGTCGCTTCGGCTCCAGCCGAACGCATCGCCGCTTTTCGTGCGTGTCGATTTCAGGAGCGTAATGACGAGAGTCGACTGCCGTCCAATACAGATCTTGTATCTATCCAATACCCTGACGGTAGCTCGCCACGGTCGCCTGCGTACCACCAATTGGCTTGTAGACCGAAAACAACGCCTAAATTAGGGTCATCATATCCACTGGGTATCGGTGAGCGACCTCAACGGTCTTTGCGGCCCGATGTTGATCGAAGGTACGCTATGCCAAACGAAAAGCTAGGAGAGCGGAAGTGACGGACAGCACAAAACTGATCGGAGACGAGCAGCTTAGCGGCGGGGCGTTCACCGGGAGCTGGACAACGCTGTCGACAACGACAGACGTTCAAGAACCTGCAACGGGAGCGACGTTAGGCAAGATCGGCATCGCCAGCCCCGACGACATCGCGGCGGCTGCCGCGAGTGCGCGCGCCGCTCAGAAGGCATGGGCCTCCGATACTCCGGATAATCGGGCAGCCGTTTTTCCAAAGGTTGTGCAGGTTGCAACCGAGCGGTGGGACGAGATCGTCGAGTGGATCATGCGCGAGAGTGGATCGGTCAGAGCGAAGGCCGAATTCGAACTGTCTATAACCATCAAGTCGATCTCGCTTGCGGGTGCCATGCCACAGCAAGCGCAGGGGCTTGTGCTGCCGAGCGAGCGTGGGCGCATCAGCCTCGCCCGTCGCCGACCGTTAGGCGTCGTAGGCATCATCGCCCCGTTCAACTTTCCGCTCTATCTGGCGATGCGCGCAGTCGCACCAGCGATCGCGGTCGGCAATGCAGTTGTGCTAAAACCCGATCCGCGCACGTCCATTTGTGGCGGCTTCGTGATCGCCCGGTTGTTCGAGCTTGCGGGTCTACCAAATGGCGTCCTCCAGGTACTGCCGGGACGCGGCGACGCGGGCGAGGCGCTGTGCCGTGATCCGAACGTCGCCATGATTCAATTTACTGGATCTACCGCCGCTGGTCGGATGGTAGGCAAGACGGCCAGCGAAAACCTGAAAAAGGTCTCGCTGGAACTTGGCGGTAAAAATTCTTTGATCGTCCTCGAAGACGCGGATCTCGAACTGGCAGCCAAGAATGCCTCATGGGCGAGCTATCTTCATCAGGGACAGATTTGCATGTCTGCAGGGCGGGTGCTGGTGCATGCGACCATCGTCGAGGAGTTCACCAAGCGCCTCGTAGCTCACGCGGAAGCGCTGCCGGTGGGCGATCCAATGTCCGGGCAGGTCGCGGTTGGACCGCTCATCAACCAGACGCAAGCCGACCACGCCCGCAAGGTCCTAGATGGAAGCGTTGCCCAAGGTGCGAAGGTAGCTGCGGGTGGCACGTCCGATGGTTTGTTTTTCAAGCCGACCGTGCTGACAGGGGTAAGCAAGGACATGCCTGCGTTCAGCGACGAAATCTTCGGGCCTGTGGCGGTTGTCGTACCGTTCGAGAGTGATGAACAGGCGATCGCGCTCGCCAACGACACTGAATACGGCCTGTCCGCGGCGATCATCACCCGCGACGTTGGACGCGGTATGGCCATTGGTGACCGCCTTCAGGCGGGTCTGGTCCACATCAACGACCAAACCGTGAACGACGACGTCGTTAACCCTTTCGGTGGTGTCGGAGCATCTGGTAACGGAACATCGATCGGCGGCCCGGCGAACTGGGAAGAGTTTACGCATTGGCAGTGGACGACCATCAAGGGAACAGCACCCGCTTACCCTTTCTAGAATGCCTTCGAAAATTATAGTTCGATTGAAATGTGAGGTGTGCCACGAGGACTGTGGCATACCCGTCAATGAACACACGCAAACCCATAACGCTTGGCCGCTGATCGGTACCAGGCGGTGTTCGACGCCGCATTGAAACGAATCTACATAGAGCGAGGATTAAGACATAACCTCACCCATGTGTCCAAGCATCGAGGTGGAGCACCCGACTGTCGTAAGCGTGGTCAGCAGGCCGTCTTGCGGTAGCGCCGGTAGCAGGGATGCTTGTCGCCTTTGACGAGGGCGCGGCGGTGCGGGAAGTTTTGGGTTCTACGACCAGTCATACGAGCACTCGTATGACTGGTCGGATGGAGGTGGTTGGCCGGGTGTCAGGCCGGCGCCGATGGTCGGACACGGAGAAGCTGGAGATCCTGGCGGAGGCGTTCCGACCGGGGGGTCGGGTCTGCGATGTCATCGCGCATCGCGAGGTATCGAGCAGCCTGATCTACACGTGGCGCAAGCAGCTGCGCGAAGGCAAGTTGGCCGGGGCGATGCCGTCGCTGCCGGTATTTGCCGAGGTACAGGTGGCGGAACTGACGCCGCCAGCGCCACAGCCGGCGCCATATCCATCGGGGCTCATCCAGATCGAGTTGCCGGGCGGCGTGCGGGTGAGTGTCGACGCAGGCGTGGATGCAGATGTGCTTGCACGGGTTTTGTCGGTGCTGCGATGAGCCCGGTGCCAGTGCCGTTGCCGACGCGGGTGTTCCTGGCGTGCGGCGTGACCGACATGCGCAAGGGGTTCGATGGCTTGGCGGTGCTGGTGCAGCAGGTGCTGGCGCAGAACCCGCATTCGGGTGGCTTGTTCGCGTTCCGTGGCAAGCGGGGGCATCTGGTCAAGCTGCTGTGGTTCGACGGCCAGGGGCTTTGCCTGTTTTCCAAGAGGCTCGACCGTGGCCGTTTCGTCTGGCCAGTGACAGCGACCGGCACGGTGACGCTGACGCCAGCGCAATTGTCGATGCTGCTGGAAGGCATCGACTGGCGGCGCCCCGAGCGGACGTTCACGCCGACGCTGGCAGGGTAGGAACGGCGGTTTTGCGCCACTTTCTCTCGCTCGCCGACCTGCAATCTGCTATGGAAACGGAGTGTCGGAAGCGCCTGTTTCCCCTGCTGATGCGACCGCGCGGATCGCCGCGCTGGAGGCTTCGCTCGCCCGGGCCAATGCCGCGCTTGCCGCCCGCGACCTGCTCATCGATACGCTGCGCGGACAGATCGCGCGGCTGCGGCGAATGCAGTTCGGCGCGTCGTCCGAAAAGCTGGGGCGCGAGATTGAGCAACTCGAACTGGCGCTGGAGGAACTCGAGACCGAGCGCGATGCGCCTGGGCCTGAGATGGTTGACCCTGGCGTGGCGGTTCGGCCGGTGCCCGTCCGCAGTCTGCCCGGACATCTGCCGCGCGAGGAGGTCGTCCACGAGCCGGCGTCGGGTGCCTGCACCTGCCCGGACTGTGGCGGTGCGTTGCGCGCGCTCGGCTTGGACACACACGAGATGCTCGACATTGTGCCGGTGCGCTGGCGCGTCGTGCGCAACGTCCGCCCCAAATACAGTTGCCGGGTATGCGAGAAGATTGTCCAGGCACCCGCACCGGTGAGCGCTGTGGCCAGAGGCAAGGCGACCTTCGCGACGCTGGCGCACGTCGTCGTCTCCAAGTTCGACCACCATCTGCCGCTCTACCGCCAGGCCGAAATGATGGCAGCGCAAGGTATCGACATCGACCGCTCGACATTGGCGAGCTGGACCGGACAGGCCGCAGCACTTCTCGACCCCATCGTCAGCCGCATCCGCGACGAGGTGCTCAAGGCCGACAAGATCCATGCCGACGACACGCCGGTGCCGGTGCTCGACCCCGGCCGGGGCAAGACCGCGACTGGCCGGTTATGGGTGTACGCGGCCGACGACCAGGCATCCGGCAGCACGGCGCCGCGCGCGACCTGGTATCGCTTCACGCCAGACCGCACCGCCGCGCACCCGCTGTCTCATCTCGCCGGCTTCCGCAACTTCCTGCAGGCGGATGCCTATGCCGGTTATGACGGACTGTATCGGGGTGGCGTCACCGAGGTGGCATGCTGGGCACATTTCCGGCGCAAGGTCTTCGACCTGCACGAACGGTCGCCTACACCGCTGACCACCGATATCCTCGAGCGGATCGGCACGCTTTACGCTGTCGAGGCCGAGGTCCGTGGCCAACCACCCGACGTGCGATGGCGAGCCCGACAGGAGAAAAGTCGACCGCTGGTCGACGCCTTGCGCGAGGTGCTCGACGCCAGCTTGCGCCGCCTGTCGTCGAGGTCCGACATGGCAAGGGCCATCGCCTATGGCACGAAACGCTGGCTAGCGCTGTCGCGCTTCCTGGGTGATGGTCGCCTGGAGATCGACAACAATATCGCGGAGCGTGCGCTGCGCGGTGTCGCGGTCGGACGCCGCAACTGGCTGTTCGCCGGTTCGCGCGCAGGCGGCGAGCGGGCCGCGGCCATCTACACCATCATCCAGACGTGCAAGGCGAACGGCGTCGACCCACCGGCGTATATCGCCGATGTCATCGCCAAGGTGGCCGGTGACTGGCCAGCCAGCCGCTGGGACGAACTCATGCCGTGGAACTGGTCCCCCGAACCTGCCAGACTGGCGGCATGAGCGTCGAGACCATCGCCCGCCTGCATATCATCCTCAACGACATCGAACCCGCCATCTGGCGCCGGGTCGACGTGCCGGCCACCGCCAGCCTCAAGATGCTCCACGACATCGTCCAGGCTGCGATGGGTTGGGAGGACTATCATCTGTGGCATTTCGAGGCCGCCGATCGGCGCTACGGCATCCCCGACCCAATGTGGCCGGAGAGCGGCATGACCGCTGCAAAGAACGTGAAGCTCGCGACGCTCATCAACCGGGGCGTGCGGGAGTTCGTCTATACCTACGACATGGGCGACGACTGGCGGCACACCATCACCGTCGAGACGGTCGGCCCCGGCGAACCCGACGTCAAATATCCGTGCTTCGTCGACGGGGAACGGCGCTGCCCGCCCGAAGATGTCGGCGGCTTGCCCGGGTTCGAGATGTTCCTCGATGCCATGGCCGACCCCGGCCACGAAGAACACGACCGCTTACGTGAATGGTATGGCGGCCCCTACAACGCCGACGACATCGACGAACGCTTCACCCGCCGCGCCGTCGCCGCCATCGCCATCCGCCGCCACGCCGGCAAACTCGCCTACCAAAAGAGCCGCACTCAATAGCAAGGCGGTCTGCTGCCCACGCTTACCGACTGTCTCGCGGGCCTATCGTTTGTAGGACAGTCGCCAGCAGTAAATTCAACGCGCCGACACCGTCTTGCGAGCGCACATAAGGCAGAGCTTCAATCCTCAAAGGAGCTCTGCGGTGCCGTTTGGTAGGGTGCCCTTTGGTCCTCCTTGGTTAGGACTTCAGGCGGACCAAAGGGCCAACCCGAGCCAAATTTATGACGTCCAATTTTGGCGGAAATCGGACCGGCCAGAGTAGGAACGCAGAGGGTATACCCATACCAGACCGCACACATTGAAGCCAGGCAGAGACATTTACCCATTGCAGGGCAGGCGTAATCAATGCGAGTCCTCTACTCTAATCGGAAGAGGGTGCCTTATGGATATCGACTTTGATGCGCTGCTGGATGACGACGAGGTCGCACCTATTAACCCGCGTGAGATATTCCAGACCCTCGACAAACATAAGGATTTCGATTTTCTTCGGGATGTTCAACGGGACGTACTCGACGGGTGGTTCTCCCGGAGAACGTCTAAAGACACTGTCATCAAGCTTAATGTAGGATCCGGAAAGACGACCGTCGGACTGCTCGCTCTGCAAAGCTCGATTAATGAGGGAATTTATCCGGCCGTATTTGTATGCGCGGATAACCTTCTAGTCGACCAAGTAGTATGGGAGGCAGATCGCTTGGGTATCGCCGTTTCTACGGCCACCCGGGACCCTGATGTCAAAGCCGGCTCTAAGATCCTCGTTACAAGCATCTATCACGTCTTTAATGGCATGTCAGTGTTTGGCGTCGCCAAAGAGGGCGAGAAGATCCCCATAGGCGCCATCGTCGTGGACGATGCACATGCATGCCTGCGCACTCTTGAGCGGCAATTCCGGCTAACGATCCCGTCCAGCCATCCCGTTTACGAATGGGCTCTCAACAGGTTCGAGGAGGCAATCAACCAACAAAGCCCACGCAGCCTCAAACGGATTAAAGCTAACGATCACAGCGATTACGTTGAGGTGCCCTACTGGGCGCTCAAAGATGCTGCAGATGAACTACTGACAGAGTTAGTCAACGCCGAGAGCGAAAAGCCCTTCAAATACGTCGTCCCATTCCTTGGCGAAGGCCTCGCGCTCTGCCGGGTGATAATAGGCGGCCAAGAGATGGAGATTTCTGCCGTCTATCCCTGGGCAGACCTGGTCAACCCCTTTAGGCGTGCCAAACGGCGCATCTACATGACCGCGACGCTCTCTGATGACACTATCCTAGCCACTCACTTTGGAGCAGACCCTGACGTTCTGGAGGTGGCGGTAACCACGCCTTCCGCGACAATGGGCGAGCGGATGATTTTGATGCCGCAACAGCTCAACAAGGACATAACGTTCAACGACGTCAGCGGTATGTTGAAGGAGCTTTCAAAGGAGCATAACGTCGTCGTTATTGTTCCATCGAAAGCAGCTTCTGAGGAATGGGCTAACCACGCCGACCAAATATTGATGGGCGATGATGTTGCTGACGGTGTCGCGAAGCTCAGGCAATCGCACGTCGGTATGACGGTGCTTGTGAACAGATATGACGGCATCGATCTCCCGGACGACGCGTGCCGCGTTCTCGCTATTGTAGGTCTGCCAGAGGCTGCATCGCTGGTAGAACGCGCGGACATGACAGTGCTGAGCGCGTCCGGTGTCACTCTGCACCGGCAGGTGCAGCGGATAGAGCAAGGCATGGGTCGTGGCGTGAGATCAATTGACGACTTTTGCGCCGTCATCCTGTTCGGCTCGAAGTTGACGGAGAGGCTTCTTTCTGCGGACGGAAAGGCGATGCTTACCGCCGCGACGAGTGCGCAGCTCGACCTTTCTCTAAAACTCGCGAAACAGGTCGAGAAGGCGGCGGGCGGGACAATCGATATCGGAAAGGTCGCTCAAGTCGTCGACCACTGTCTGAGCAGGCACGACGGGTGGCGAAAATCAGCGCGGTCGGCACTGCTGAAAGCCGAGGGATCAAATGAATTGCGCTTTGACCGCACGCAGGTGACCCTGCGATCCGCAATCGACTTGGCTCGAGATGGCGATACGAGGGGAGCAGTCGCAACGCTGCAACCTGTGGTGACCTCAGCAACGGACGATGACAATAAGGCCTGGTTGATGAGCCGCCTTGCGCAGCTTACGCACTTTCACGATCGGGCAGAGGCGCAGAAAATAACCAAGGCGGCCTACGCTTTGAACCGGAGCGTAACCCGCCCACTCGAAGCGCTTAGCTATGAACGCCTCTCAACAGTGAACGAAGCTCAGGCTGTGTCTGCAATACGTTACCTGCGGACCCGCCGTCTTGAGCATCAGGATCGGATCTTTTTCGCGACGGACGTCAAGGAGGATCTTGCCTTTAAGCGCGTGCCTTACAAACGTTTTGAGGAGGCTGTGCGTCAGCTTGGTCTAGCAATCGGGATGCTCTCGCAGCGGCCAGAGGAGGACTATCAGGAAGGTCCGGATAATCTCTGGCGGCTACCAGGGAGGGAGTTTCTGGTCATAGAATGCAAAAATGAGGCTGGATCCGAGGAAGGCATAAAAAAGCGCGACCTCGGCCAACTCGGCCAATCAATCGAGTGGTTCAAAGACCGATATGGGGATACCGAGCCATTTATCCCGATTATCATTCATCCACTCTCGTATGTAGGGCCGCAGGCCACTGCTATACCGGATTGCCGGGTCATAGATGGGCACCGGCTTCGGCTACTTAGAGATAGCTTTTTGGACTTCGTTAAAGCGGCGAATGAGGAGGTTCTTGGAGACCCCGCGGCCGTACATCAACAACTCGCCACACATAACCTGACAGCAGATCGCTTTATAGACGCGTTTACCGTACCACTTGCATAGGCGTAAATCGATGAGGCGGAGTGTCTGTAGCCCCGCCTAGAACCGATATGACGTTTCGGAGTTAGGGCTGGAAGTGCCTATTTTAGCAGACGGTCAGCACGGTAATTTAAGGCAGCGCTTCCTCGGTCGCGCTGTAAAGGTCCTGCGCCTTTCGCTTCCAGTCGTCACACTGCTAATACCTCCCTATATATTATTTGTGGGAGAATCATCCCAGCTTTCGTTGTTCAATGAGTTTGGCCTGCCATCCGGCTTGCAGGACCAGACTGCGGCTGGCGATTTCATAGCCGGAATAGTCGCTATCCTGAACGCCTCCGCGACAGCGATCTTTCTGGCGGTTACCTTGATATGCATATTAGGCGGCGCTGTAAGCATGACCTGCCTAGCGATCATCGATAGAATACGATGGATCGATCGGAAGGTTGGTCATCGCGTAAGGGCGGTCAGCCGAGCAGGCATGAACGGTATGAAGGCAGCAGGCTGCTTTGGACCTATTATAATTGGGTCCGGCCCCTTTGTTGCCATGATCGTCTTCGGTATCCTGTACGGTCTTTTCTTTGCATCAGGTACAGTCCTCTCGGTTGGTTACGAAGAGGGCATGCGGCTCGCGAAGGAAGCAAAATCGAGTGCCTTGATTTGCGCTGGCCTAAAGAGACCAGCGGCGAATGGCGGCAGAACAGATTGCGTATCAATTATTACGAGCGGCGGATCGAGGATTTCTGGTTATCCAATGCCGACGGATCAGCAAATCATTGTCATAGATCAATCGGGGAATGCCAATTGGGTGAAGAGCGACGACGGCCTCACTGTGATGAAGACCACTATTCAACATCCGCATCCGCAGCCTACCAAGCCGAAGCCTCATAAATCCCCATAACGGTGCCGCATAAAAGGCAAAGTCGGCGCGGCCGCTTGCAAGTGCAGCGCTATTCTAAGCGCATGAGTTGCGCCGGATACGGAGATACAAGTGGCTCTAACTCGTTCCAGGGGCCAGTGAGCCATCGAGCATAATCGTCGTCATGCAGAATGACAGGCATTGCCTTGGGGTGTATAGGCGAGACTAGGAAGTTGGGCTCAGTAGTAAGAAAACTATAAGCATTCCCGCGCTCCGTCGGTCTCCAAATTCCGGCAAAGGCGAAGACAGGTCGGCTGGGCACGTCGAACCAGTGCAGCGGCTTCTTGCCGTCCTCACCAGGCGCGAGTCCATATTCAGAGAACGACGTAACCGGCACGAGACAACGCCGAGCCGGGGTGGTCAGCATCGACCGCCAGAAGCTGGAACTGAGATTGCGCACGTTGGTCACGTACTTCGTCAGCTTTACCGTCGGATCACGCTTACTCGGCACCTGCGTCGGCACGCCCCACTCCATGCGCTCGAGCCTGCGATCGTCGCCATCCTGCACAACGACAGCGCCATAGAACGGCGTCTTCTTCCCCGTCGGGAAGATATCGCCAATTGGAAACGTCTCCTCCACCTCATAGGGGGTGCGGATGCCGAACGTCGCAGCCACCTCGGCCTGCTTCGCCGTTAATCGATACCGATTACACATCAGCGCCTCCTATCGGCGCCGGCGACGATCGCCGGCGCTTGTTCGTCAGAGCTTGTCCTTCAGACCCTTCGCGGCGGTAAACGACACCTTCTTCGACGCCGCGATCGTCATGGCTTCGCCGGTCGCCGGGTTGCGGCCCTGCCGCTCGGGCCGATCCTTGACGGCAAACTTGCCGAAACCAGGGATCGAGACTTCATCGCCCTTCGCTGCAGCGTCCGCGATCTGATCGAAAACCGCCGTGATCGCCTTCTTGGCGTCGGCTTCGCTCGATCCCGTCGACGTGGCGACGCCCTTGGCCAGCTCGCTGATGTTCATGCTATTCATGCTCCCTAGAAAAACGAGCGGAATCCTTACTCATGACGAGCGACGACACAAAGACCGTACTGGATGAGGCGAACGCCCGAGCGGTTGCGCTGATGCTCGACAAGCTCGAGGACCACGATGTTACCGTGATCTATGAGGCAGTCGGCGGGATAGGGCCGATCGCTGACATCGCGGCTGACGTGTCAATCGGCGTCCAAAAGGGCCCCCCCATCGGCGTGCAAAAGGGACCCCCTTCGTCGAGCAGCATGACGGGTATGACGGGCGCACCGTTCGCGCTGGTTGCGGCGTAGGGCGGGCGTAGCCCGACCGGAGGCGCAACCAGCGCGAAGCGTTCTCTGCCGGTGGTCCTGGGCGTCAACTGCGGTGCTTGAAGCGCCAGCTGTCATTGCCCGTTTCGACGATGTCGCAATGGTGGGTAATGCGGTCGAGCAGCGCGGTGGTCATCTTTGGGTCGCCAAAGACGGTCGGCCACTCGCCAAAGGCGAGGTTCGTCGTGACAATGACGGAGGTCTGCTCGTAGAGCTTGCTGACGAGGTGGAAGAGCAGCTGACCGCCCGAGCGGGCGAACGGCAAGTAGCCGAGCTCGTCGAGCACCACCAGATCGAGCCGGGAGAGCTGGGCTGCCAGCGTGCCGGCCTTGCCGAGGCGCGTTTCCTCCTCAAGCCGGTTCACCAGGTCCACCGTGTTGAAGTAGCGCCCCCGGGCGCCGGCCCGTACCACATTGGTGGTGATGGCGGTGGCGAGGTGCGTCTTGCCGGTGCCCGTCCCACCGACAAGCACGACGTTGCGCCGGCCCGGAAGAAACGAGCCGCTGTATAGCGAGCGCACCAGTCCCTCGTTGATGGGGGTGTCATCGAAGACGAAGGCGTCGAGGTCCTTCACCGCGGGCAACCTGGCGGCCGACATCCGGTAACGGACCGACGCTGCATGGCGGTGCGTCGCCTCGGCACGCAGCAGGTCGGTCAGGACCTCCATGGTCGTGCGCTTGCGCTGGAGACCGGTGGTGACCGCTTCGTCGAAGGCGCCAGCCATGCCCTTCAGCCCCAACTCGGTCATGGCCGTCATCATCTCATGCCGCTGCATGGAGACCTCGCAGGCTGTCATAGCGGTTGCAGTCGGCGCGGGGCGGATGGCGCAGCGCCAGGTCCTCGGGGGTGACAATGGTCAGCGGTCGTGGCGGTTCTCGCCTGCGGGCCAGGATGTTGACGATGACGTCGTCGCTGGCGGTGCCGGCCAGCAGCGCCTCGCGCACGGCCGTTTCGACCGCCTCCATCCCGTCGTCGAGCACCGCTGCCAGCACCCGCACGAACCGGCGGTCGGCATCATCTCCGGCGCCGAGCTTGCGCCGCAGGCGTGACAGCGCAGGCGGCAACTCCCAGCCCTGGAACGGCGCGCCATTGCGCAGGGCGCCCGGCTTGGTCACCAGCACCGGCAGGTAATGCCACGGGTCGTAGATGGTCCGGTCGCGCCCGAAGAACCGGGGGTGGTCGGCGACGACCTGGCCGTCGCAGCGCACGACGATACGGTCGGCATAGGCACGGACCTGGACGGTACGCCGCACCGCCCTGGCGGAGACGGAATAGCGGTTGCGGTCGAAGCTGATGAGGCACGTGCCGCTTACCGCGTGCTCGCTCTCGTGGAAGCCGTCGAAGGGCGCGACAACAGGCTGGAGCACACCGCGCTCGGCAGCCCATGCCTGCGCGACCGTCAGCTCCTTCTGCTCGGGATGCTGGTGCATGTTGGCCCAGCGGCGACACTCCGCCTCCAGCCAGCCGTTCAACTCCTCGATGCTGGCAAAGCGCAGCCGCGGCTGGAAGAAGCGGCCACGCGCGGTCTGCACCTGGTTCTCGACCTGCCCCTTCTCCCAGCCCGACGCGGGCGAGCAAGCGGTCGGCTCGACCATGTAATGGTTGGCCATGACCAGGAAGCGCCGGTTGAAAACCCGCTCCTTGCCGGTGAACACGCTCGTCACCGCCGTCTTCATGTTGTCGTAGATGCCGCGCGTCGGCACGCCTCCGAAGAAAGCGAATGCCCGCGCATGCGCGTCGAACAGCATCTCCTGTGTCTCGCGGGGATAGGCGCGCACATACATCACCCGTGATGCGCACAGCCGCACATGCGCGACCTTCACCCGCATCGGCTTGCCCGAGATCTCGACGTCCTCATGGCTCCAGTCGAACTGATACGCCTCGCCCGGCCGGAACAGCAGCGGGATGAACGCCGGCGCATCCATCACATCGCGACGTCGCGCCTGCCGCCAGCGGGACGCATAACGCCGCACCGCGTCGTACGAGCCGTCGAACCCCTCGCGTAGCAGCAGGTCGTGGATGCGCGTGAGGCGCAGCTTCTCGCGCCGCGGTCGTGCCTCGTCTTCCTCCAGCAACGCATCCAGTCGCGCCTGAAACGGCCCCAGCTTCGGCAGCGGCTGCACCTCCCGCCGGTAGCCCATGTCCGCCTCCGGCGCCCGGATCGCCTTGCGCACCACCTTGCGCGACAGGTGCAGGTCCCGCGCTATCGCCTTGATGGCCTTCCCCGACGCGTGCTCGCGCCGGATCCTCAACACCGTCTCCAATACCAGCATCCCGATCTCGCCGCCTGACACACCGCCAAGCGAACAGCCTAGACCACCGGGATGAGGGGTCCCTTTTCGACGCCGATCACCCCGCTACCGGGGTCCCTTTTCCACGCCGATCCACACGGCTGACGCCATGAAGAACCGAAACATTGACCTCTAACTTGCAGCGTGTCGCTCGCGGGTGATGCGCGGATCCTCATACAGGTCCCGCATCGCCCGCAGCCGAAACCCATTCCACCAGCGCTGCCAGCGGTGCTCGGCCGCATCGTGGATCATGTGGCAGCGTTGACAGAGCGCTCGCAGGTTAGCCGGGGCGCTGTTGCTCGGATCATGATCGAGGTGCGCGCATGCCAGCACGACATAGGTCGTCCGGACGCTCGCCAGCGTAAAGCCGCCCTTCATCGAAACCCGCTTGCCCTGGTCTGACCGCCAACACCTCGCATCGGCATCCCACCAGCGTCCATCGCCAAGGTGAGCGACCCGCCGAAGGTGCGGCCGACCGCATTGCTCGCAGCGCCTGCCGGCGCGGTCGAACCGGATCGTGCCTGACAGCTGCTGCCAGTCGATCGGGTAAAGCCAACGGTTTTCGGCGCGGATCGGCATCGCATTTCTATGAGTCACGCGACCAGCCTTGGAAAGCTGATTTTCGCCGTTTGTTTTCACACCGTTTTGCAGGTGTTCCACCGCGAAACGATGAACCGAGAGGATCGAGGCTTGACCAATAGAGCTCGGTAACGGAACATAAAGGGAACGAGTAGAGTCTAACCCTTATGCCCGCCGCCCTTGATTCATCAGCGCCGACCATAGCGCATCTTCGGACGATCGCCACACCCGCGACCGACTTCCGCATCATGCCTTTCGGTGTCGATGCGATCGACGGGCGGCTCGGGGCAGGGGGCCTTCGCGCGGGCGCGCTACACGAGGCGACGGCACAGAGTGCCACGATGGTCGACGACGCGGCGACGACCCTCTTCCTCGCCAGCATCGCCGCGCGCGAAGCTGCTGCGACAGGCGGGCCGGTGTTGTGGGCGAGCTGCCGCGCTGACCTGTATGCGCCGGCGCTGGAGCAGATCGGCTTACCCAGCGCAGCCGTGATCCATGCCCAACCGCGCGATGACGCGGCCCTTCTGGCGGTGATCGAGGATACGGTGCGCGACGGTACACCGTCTGCCATCGTCGCGGAGGCGAGCAAAGTCTCCATGGTCGCCACCCGCCGCCTGCAGTTGGTCGCGGCCGAGGCTGACATGCCGGTCCTGCTTTTGCGCCGTCGACGCGGACTCAACGAGGATCCGCTTGCCGAACCATCCGCGGCCTGGACCCGCTGGCGGATCGGCACCACACCGTCCGAGCGGCTTGAGGTCGCGGGTGTAGGAAGGGCGAGATGGACGGTGGAATGCGCTCGCCAGCGTGGTGGTGAGGGCTTCTCCCTGATTGTGGAGGGCAGCGATGAGACGGGTCGTCTCGCTGTTCCTGCCGGACTTGGCCATCGAGCGGCTGAGACGGTTGGAACGGTCCGCTTCGCGGCAGCCTGAACGGCTTGTCCTCGAGCTGCCGGTAGATGACGACCCCGGCGCCTGTTCGGTGCCGCGGGGCGGCGGTTGGCGGCCAGGTGCGCGGTGGGCACGCGAGGGCCTGCCGTCCCGCGTCGACGTCGAGACGCAGATCGCGGCGCTGCCAACACATGCGCAGCCGCCTATGCGCGAGCTCGGCCGGCGATCGGAGGCAGCAAGCCACCCCTATAAGACCGTGATCGCAGGGCATCCGGAGCCAAAAGCATCGCCGTTGGATATTAAAACCCATGGCTTTCCACCTCTGGCGCTTATCGGGAAGGCTGGCCGGCGCGAGGAGGTGGTTGCTGCCTGCGAAGGCGCACGGGCGCTTGGCATCCATCCCGGTATGGCTGCGACCCATGCGCGCGCGCTCGTATCGGATCTCGATTTCCGTCCGGCCGAGCCGGAGGCTGATGCTGCACTCCTCGACCGCTTGGCGCTGTTCGCGGTTCGGCGCTGGTCTCCGATTGCTGCTGTCACGCCCGCCGATGGGCTCTGGATCGACCTTGCTGGCTGCGCGCATCTGCATGGTGGTGAGGAGCGGTTCTGCAGGCGGCTGATCGCCTTCTGCCGTCGTGCCGGCTTTACCGCACGCGTGGCCGTCGCTGATACGGCAGGGGCGGCCCATGCCCTCGCTCGCTTCGGCCGCAGCGAGCTGACCCGCGTCGAGCCGGGTGCAACCGCCAGTGCGATCTCGCCGCTGCCGATCGTCGCATTGCGCCTGGCGCCGAGCGCCATCAGCGCGGCCAAACGCTTCGGCTTCGAGACGATAGCGGATCTGCTGCCGGTCGCGCGCGGACCGCTGGCGCGTCGGCTCGGCCTGCCGGCGATCACGCGTCTGGACCAGGCGCTCGGCGCCGTGGCCGAGCCAATCACCCCGCGCGAGGATGCCGAAGTTCCGATCGTCGAACGTCGCCTCCTTGAGCCGATCGGCACAGCTGAGGCGATCGAACAGGTTATGGGCGACCTGCTGAACGATCTAGCGCAGGTCCTGGAGGCGCGAGGCTTGGGCGCACGGGCACTCCGCCTCACGGCCGTGCGCGTCGACGGCACGGAACAGGTCGTGGGTGTCGGCACGTCGCGGCCGACGCGCGAGGTATCGCACCTTCTCAGGCTCCTGAAGCTCAGGATCGAGCGGATCGACCCTGGCATGGGTCTCGAGCAATTCTGGCTGGTCGCGCCGCATACCGAACCGTTGGATGCGGTCGACCTTGGCGCGGTCCTCGCCGGCGAGACGCTGGTGCGGGACCCGGCGCGCCTCGTCGACGTCATCGCCGGCAGGATTGGAGGCTATGCCGTCTACCGGCTTGCGCCCGTCGAAAGCCATGTGCCGGAGCGGGCCGTCACCCGCTCCGACCCGGTGGAGATGCCAGGATCATGGCCGGCATGGAAGCGCCCGATCCGCCTCTTTGCCCGGCCTGAACCGCTGGCGCGCGTGATGGCGCTGATGCCGGACCAGCCACCGCGTCGGTTCGAGTGGCGGGGCAAGACCTACAAGATCGTTGCCGGCGACGGCCCCGAGCGCGTGCACGGCGAGTGGTGGCGCCGCGATGCCGAGGTGTGGGCGGTGCGGGACTATTACCGTGTCGAGGACGATGCGGGCGGCCGCTACTGGGTCTTCCGCCGCGGTGACGGTTTCGAGGAAGATACGGGCGACCTGTCCTGGTGGATGCACGGGGTCTTCGGATGACCCACTATGTCGAGCTACAGGTGCTCACCCATTTTTCGCTCCTGCGCGGCGCGTCGTCGCCGGAGGAGCTGTTCGCGGCCGCGGCGCTGCTCGGCTACCCGGCGATCGGCGTCAGCGACATCGGCACCGTTGGGGGTGTCGTACGGGCATGGGAGGCGCAGAAAGCCACAGGCGTCCGCTCGATCGCGGGCACGCGCGTCGATCTGTCCTGCGGCCGGCGCCTGCTGCTCTATCCGACCGACCGGCCCGCCTGGTCGAGGATCACGCGGCTGCTCACCGTCGGCAAGAAGCGGGCGGGCAAGGGCGGGTGCCTCCTCCACTGGCACGACCTCGAGCCGTGGTCCGAGGGTGTTGTCGCCATCCTGCTGCCGCACGAGGCGGACGAGGAGAACGTCGCCGCGCTGAAGGACCTGAAGGCTATCTACGGGCGTCGCGGCTATATGGCCCTGTTCCAGCGGCGTCGGCCGGGGGACGCGGTCCGCATCGATGCGCTGGCGCGACAGGCGGGCGGGGCAGGCGTCCGTGCCGTCGTGACAGGCGACGTCCTCTATCATGCGCCCGAGGCACGACTGCTGCAGGACGTCGTGACTGCAGTGCGCGAGAAATGCACCGTCGACGAGCTCGGCTATCGCCGGGAGGTGAACGCGGACCGGGCGCTCAAGTCGCCAGACGAGATGGTCCGGCGATTCCGCGCCTATCCGGACGCGCTACAGGCCAGCGTCGACATTGCGCGCATCTGCACTTTCGACCTTGGCGAGCTGGCCTATCAGTACCCGCACGAGCGCCTGATCGAAGGGCTGTCAGCGCAAGAAGCCTTGGAGAAGCTGGCGACCGAAGCGGTCGAGCGGATGTTCGACGGCAACGTGCCGGAGGCCTACACGACGCAGATCGCGCATGAGATGCGGCTGATCGGCGAGCTAGGCTACGCACCGTACTTCCTCACCGTGTACGCCATCGTGCGCGAGGCGCGTCGGCGCGGGATCCTCTGCCAAGGCCGCGGCTCGGCCGCAAACAGCTGCGTGTGCTTCGTGCTCGGCGTCACCTCGATCGATCCGATCAAGCATGAGCTGCTGTTCGAGCGCTTCGTGTCGGGGGAGCGCCGCGAACCGCCCGACATCGACGTCGACTTCGAGCATGAGCGCCGCGAGGAGATCATCCAGTGGATCTATGAGACATACGGTCGCAACCACTCCGCGCTGACGGCGGTCGTGACGCGATACCGCGCGCGCGGCGCGGTGCGCGACGTCGGCAAGGCGCTTGGGCTGCCTGAGGACCTGACCTCCTCGCTCGCCGGCCTTGTGTGGGGCTGGTCGGCCGAAGGCGTCGGCGAGAAGCAGGTCGACGAGCTCAACCTCGACATCGCCGATCGCCGGCTGCGCCTGACGCTCGACCTCGCGCGCAAGCTGATCGGCGTGCCGCGTCACATGTCGCAGCACCCGGGCGGCTTCGTGCTGACCCATGATCGCCTTGACGACCTAGTGCCGATCGAGCCCGCTGCGATGGAGGATCGGCAGATCATCGAGTGGGACAAGGACGACATCGACTCCCTCAAGTTCATGAAGGTCGACGTCCTCGGCCTCGGCATGCTCGGCTGCATGAACCGGGCCTTCAACCTACTCGAACAGGACAAAGGCATTCGGGTTGGATTGGCCGACCTGCAGGACGATGACCCGGCCGTCTACGCCATGATCCAGAAGGCTGACACGCTCGGCACCTTCCAGATCGAGAGCCGCGCGCAGATGAGCATGCTGCCGCGCATGAAACCGCGCCGCTTCTATGACCTCGTGATCCAGGTCGCGATCGTGCGGCCGGGGCCGATCCAGGGTGACATGGTCCACCCGTACCTTCGCCGGCGTGAGGGGCTGGAACGGCCGGAGTACCCGCGCCCGGAGCTGCGCGCGGTGTTGGAAAAGACCCTCGGCGTTCCCCTGTTTCAGGAGCAAGCCATGAAGGTCGCCATCGTCGGCGCGGGCTTCACGCCGGCCGAGGCGGACCAGCTGCGCCGCGCCATGGCCACCTTCAAATTCACCGGCGGGGTCAGCCATTTCAGCGAGAAGCTGATCGAGGGCATGGTCGCACGCGGCTATCCCCGCGACTTCGCGGAGCGCACCTTCCGCCAGCTTGAGGGCTTCGGCTCCTACGGCTTCCCCGAGAGCCACGCCGCCAGCTTCGCCAAGATCTCCTATGCGAGCAGCTGGATGAAACACCATCATCCGGACGTGTTCTGCGCCGCGCTGATGAACGCGCAGCCCATGGGCTTCTACGCGCCCGCACAGATCGTCCGCGACGCGCGCGAGCACGGGGTCGAGGTGCGGCCACCTTGCGTCAATGCGAGCCGGTGGGATTGCACCCTCGAGCGAACAGGCGGGCGTTATTTGGCGGTGCGGCTTGGCCTGCGAGTAATCCGCGGCCTATCGAACGCTGACGGAGCGAAAATCGTCTCGGCGCGCAGCACCACCGCATATGACTGCGTCGAGGACGTGTGGCGCCGATCCGGCGCGCAGCGTGCCGCGATCGAGAAGCTGGCGGACGGCGATGCCTTTCACAGCTTCGGTGCCGATCGCCGGCAGGGTCTATGGAAGGTGAGGGGGCTCGGCGAGGCTCCGCTGCCGCTCTTTGCCGCGGCTGACCGCGCGGCCGAGACACTGAGCGCGGAAGGCATTGAGCCAGAGGTGCAGCTGCGGGCGCTGACTGATGGCCGTGAGGTGATCGAGGATTATCGCAACCTGCAATTGTCGCTCCGTGCTCATCCGCTGACGTTCGTGCGTGACGAGCTGACACGTCGCGGCGTGACGCGCTGCGCGGATCTCGCCAGCGTCCGCGACGGCCGCCATGTCGAAGTCGCGGGCATCATCCTTGTGCGTCAGAAGCCCGGTTCCGCGAAGGGTGTGCTGTTCATAACGATCGAGGACGAGACCGGAATCGCCAACGGCATACTTTGGCCCGACCGCTTCGAGGCGCAGCGCCGAACCGTAATGTCGGCCTCCATGGTCGGTCTAAAGGGGCGCGTGCAGAAGGAAGGCGAGGTGATCCACGTCATCTGCGACCGGATCGTCGACCATGGCGACCTGCTCCACCGTGTCGGAGATATGTCCTTCCCGCACCGCACCGGGCGCGGCGATGCGGGCCAACATCCAGGCTCACCGGATCGCGGGGACAAGGGATGGCAGCCCGAGCCGCGCAACCAATACTGGCCGCCCCATGCGGACGGTAAGGATCCTGAGGAGGTCGCGCGCTTCAAATCGCACGACTTCCACTAATCCGTGTCGACGCTGCCTCGGCACCAGCGCGTGGTGATCGCGCTGTCGGTGCACATCCTGCGTGCCGGCGTGGCCAGGTGTTCGGAGACGACCGTCGACGGCATGGAAGTCCGTCTCGCGCTACGCTGTCTTCTACCCCACTGCCCTGAACGTTGGCCCCTCGAGCTCTATTGGGATGCAGCATCCCAGACGAACGAAATTGGCAGAGCCCAAGGCGTGACGGCCGCGTTTAACGGGATCGTTCGCCAGCTTCGCAAGGCGGGACGGTATGAGGACGTGTCACCGCTGTGAGCAAACGGCCGACGATCGAGGCACCGTACAAAACGCTCGGTGAATGGGCGGCCGATCGCGCCGACATGCGGATTGCATGCGTCTGCGGTCGGAGCATGAACATGCCGGCAGGCCAAATCCTCGAACGGTTTCATGGCGACGGCGACGTGGCATCCAAGGTCATTCGGTTGCGATGCCGAGGATGCGGTCGCCGCGGCCATGCTTCTGTATCGTCGGTGCCGATCCTGCGCCGCTAAGGCATCAGGCGTCGCCAACGGTCAGTGCAGACCTTCCGCCGTCGGCCTTTCCGGCCATGCCGGGCACCTCATCAAGCTGACGAAGATCGGTGAACTTGCCGCGCTCCTCACGGTAGCGCACAATCTCGAAACCATGGCCTTTGAGCTCGGGAACAGCATCCAGCTGCTCGGCCGTCGCAGTGTTTACGTTGACGAGAGATGCGTCGCTCATGGTCATCCTTTTCGTTTGCCGGTAGCAAACCGATAGGAGCCCCTCCCGGTTCAGACTGCCGCAGAACGGCGAGAAAGGGTGACCAATGGCCAACCATGACGCTCCGGAAGACACGAACGATATTCGGGCGCTGCTCGCCCATTTACTCGCTGGCGTCACTGGCAAGCCCGAAGCGCACTGGGAAAAGCTGATAGGCGAGGTGACGGCTTTGCCCATCGTATTCAATCCCCGGTCAAATTGGAGGATTGATCAGAGCGGCACGATGAAGGAGATCGACGCCATTGCGAAAGCCGCAGAGGTTGTGCGCCAGGCACATCCCTACGTCCCGTCACCGAAAACCTTGACCTAGTCGCCGAAGATTTCGGCAATCGGTCGACTGAAAAGGCGTGCAATCTGGAACGCGCTAGACAACGATGGATCGTGCTTCCCCGTTTCGATCGCGTTGACCGCTTGCCGTGAGATCTGAAGCCTTTCAGCGAGCTGTGCTTGGCTCCAACCACGCTCTTTGCGGAGGACCTTCAGCCTGTTGCAAAGACCCGCCACGGCTTAGAAGGTGACAACAACGGCTTGGCGGACGAGCCGCTGAGCGCTTGGTGAGGTTGACCGGGCACCTGGCGAGCGTTGTGTTGGTCGTGGCGCACTCACCATCTGAGCGACTGAGCTATAACTGACAGGGTGGATGCCGTCTTGTGTACGAAAGGCGTCCAGGTGCACGACCGTATCGCCGAAGGTCACGGCAACAGTCCTGACGATCGCTGAGGCAGCCGGGTTATACGGCGCGATCCAAACGACCCGGGACGCAGTGGTTCTACGCCGGATGACGTCCAGATTTCGAAGAAGCTTAGGGCTGCGCGGATCGTTCGAACCGAGAGCTATGACAACGAGGCTGGCAGACAACGTCTCAGGGGAGAACCGCAGCGCGTCACTGGAAGATGCGCCAACACGAGCGCGCGTCTCGCACTGAATGCCCGACATCGCCAACGCTGCGGCGGTGCCAACTGCGGTGCTGTCACCGAGGATCAGGCAGAATGGGATCATTTGTGACCCAGCAGGGCCAGTACGATAGCGAGCGACATGACGAACAGGGAAAGCCAGATGGCGATCTGCCCGTAGATGTGGAGTACCACACCTACCCAGGAGTGCCGCTTTCGAAGCAAGATGCCGCTGCCGACGGCGATGAAGAAGGCGATGGTCGTAGGCATCGTTATCGATGGTGATCTATTCAACGATGCCTCTGCCAACGGGAAGAGTCCGATCATCATAACCAGGAGCCAAGAAAACCCTAGCAGCGCACCGTCAAACACCTGTCGCGCTGACGGGTTTTCGTTATGAACTCCGGTGCGGCGAACGCCTTGATGGCCATTAACAAACGCTGTATCCTTGCGGCGGGAGCAATGTGCCATGGCCTACGACCTCACCCAGTACCTGATTACGCGAGACCAGAGCGGCTCTGGCGGCGTGATCGCGACGCCGGCGTCTGAAATCCCGGCTGTTGAAGCTCCGGCTGCGGATGCACCACGAAGCCATCAGCTTGCCTATTTGGCAGTCTACGGTGCATGTTTCGTCGGCCTCCTTCTTTGGTTCTGGAGTTAGGCTTCACTTCCTCAGCGAGGGGTCGACGAAGAAGCCCTTTCCAAGCTTTTCGTCGATCTCTGCCTTCACGGGCTGCGCAGCCATAACGGTAGAAGAGCGCTGCGCCGTAGCCAGACTACGCGCATCCTGCACCTTGCCCGACCCTGCCTCAATCGCCTCGGCCGCAGCGACGGGTGCGGCTGACTGCCCAGGGCCGCCAGCATCTATCAGGCCGCCGGGCTTATACATCTTCTCTATGGCTCCTGCGCCGGCCAGCGCCGGACCACTCAGCTCATGCGGGTCATTTAGATGGAGCTGGCCCTGTACCTCGTTGAACATACCTTCCTGACGTTCAGAAAGGAACTTCGCGATCAAGGTATCGCGCACCTGCCGGCGATGACCGGTCAGGCCAACTTCATGAAGCCCAGGCGCATCAAGCCCACCGGCTTTCTGGCTCTCGCGGGCGTACCAATCACCAAGCTCAGCACTGAGGTTGGTGCTCATCTGCATGCTATGCGTTTCGGCATAGCTGATATCTTGGGAGAGCTGCTGTGCCCTCTCACGCGACTGGCGCGCGCGCTCCTCGAACGAATGCGCCCGGGCAAGGGCCTCTTCGCGCGAAAGCGACGAACTGCGACTGGTGCTGCCGCGAGCGAACGTCCCGGAGCGGTTTGTGTCGGTATCGCCGATGCTTGCGCCGTTGGCGACAGTGGTGTCGTCGCGGACGCTCTGCGTCGTCGAATTGCGATCATCAGTGCCGCGAGATTGATCCGCGTTGTGACTGAGGCGGTCGCCTTGGATCCCGGTCTTGGAGACCTCTCCACCAATCGAGGGAAGAGCACCAACGGCACGACCGAGCAATCCGCCGCGGCCCGTCGTTGGAGTGTTGGCGCCTGCCCCTTCCGGAGCAGGACTGGAACGGCGACCGCCACCCCCGCCGATGCTGGCTCCGATCGTGCCACGAACAGTGTCGATTGTCTCAGCGCTACGATTGTTGCCGTCGGTAAGCCGCCTCGATTGCGTAATGGCGCTTTGATCCTCGAGGCCGGTAGATGTGCCCTGACTGTTACGGACGCTCCGGTCGACCGTCGCAGTATGCTGCGAGGTTGATCCCGTTTCCCAGCCTCGGATTTGCTCGGCAGAAACCCCGGTGGCCCAACGACCCGTCTGGCTATATGTCGTCAACGCCGCTGCAGAGGCCTCGTCACTTTCAGCAGATCGGTCATAGGCGCTCTTCGTGGTCTTCATATCCGAAAGGAAGCCCGCATTGAGGGTCGGCGTGCTCTCAAATCGACTAATTGCCCCGTTTGTATCAATTACGGAGTGGCCGTTGCCATAGCTGCTTGCGGTGGCACCATTGTCAAATCGGAAGCTCGAACCGGCAGCACCCGACGAAAACATGGGTGTGTCTTGCCAATTGTTGCTTTGACGCATGTTCGATGTCGAGTTGGCGAAGCTCGTGTTGCCATAAGAATAGTTGCCGGTCGTCTGCTCGGCCGCAGCCGCTTCAGCTGCGTTCTGAGCCGGGTTGAGGACCGATGTCGCCTGACCCGAGATACTCATCGCGCCCTTGGCGAGACCCGCCGCGAGGAAGGGCACACTCATCAGCATGAAGCCGGCGATCGTGGCCGTCTCGGCATTGACGGCGCCGATGCCCGCGAACGTGCCTAGCGACATACCTCCTTCCGCTGCGCCCTGGGCGGCACTGGTGGCGCGCGTCATGCAGATCATGTGGAGGATGACGTACAGCGGCCCCCAAGACGCGAGGTAGAAGAACCCGGTCAGATAGCCCTTGAGCGCCCCGACCCCCGTTTGAGGCATCAGGAAGAGCGGGAAAATCACCGGGAACATCGCGTAGAACACGACCGTGAGCACGATGTTGAGGATCGGAACCCAGCTCATCGCCTGTTGGGCGATCGAGTTGTACGTGTTGCGCGCCTGAATGTCCGCCCGCGTCGTGGCGAAGGTATCGATCGACGCCGCGCCCGGACCGCCGGCCATCCCGTCGCGAGCCTGCATGAACGCGTTGATCGCCGTGTTCTGCCGCATCACGGCTTCGTAGTTGGCGCTCGAGGCGGTGAAGGCCTGATTGACGATCGGAACATCGGCACGAAGCTTAGCCGAGGCGACGGCGGTCGAGAGTTTGGGGAAGGCCTGCTTCGACCAGATCGGCGTGTGCGCCGCGATCATCGGCGTCCATTGCTCTGAGAGCAGGTTGTAGGCGTTGTTGCACGTGATGATGTCGCTTGTCACCGACGCACCGTTGCGGCTGACCCAAGGCTGCGACCGGGCGACCGAACCCGGCCCCATCGCGCTCCATAGGTCCTTCGCGTTCGCCAAGTCGGTCATCGACTTCTGACCGAGCATGATGTCGCCGAACACGCAGTTCTTGAAATGCGCCGACAGGTTGGTCGCAAACTCGGCGTCGCGGATCTCGAAATTGCGCGTCGCGTCGAAAAGGCGCGCGCCATAGACCATGCCGTTGGTTGAGTAGTTCAGCTGGCTTGGCATCGTGAAGACCGTCTCGGCCGTGCGGGTGAGCCAGTCACCGACCTGACTGGTGAAGCTCGCGATCACGCCCAGCCCGAGGGGCACGTTGGCAACGGCGGCAGGGGCCAGCGACGGGTTGATGCGGTCGGTCACCTTCACCGACACGGTAGGGACCATCAAGCACATGTAGATGAGCGTCGAGCCAATGAACCAGTTCATCCAGACGCGGACGTTCATCGTGAAGGCGACGCACAGAAGCGAATAGATCAGGCCGAGGACCATGACGACGCGAAGGAGCGAACGGTAGCCGCCCCCTCCCGTCCACGCTGCGACGGCGTTGAACGTGTTGACGATGTATTCGCCACCGCCGATCGTGAAGACCTCGACCATGCCGTTCGTCCTTAGTTGAGGCCCTGCGCGCTCAGCCCGCGCGAGAAATTGAGCGAAGCGGCCATCGCCGGCGACATGCTGTTCTGCAGGGTCGATTCCAGCATCACGGATTTGTTGATGAGGAAGATCGTCTGATTGAGCTTGTCGTTCAGCTTGAAGTCGCGCTGCGAGTAGCGGTCACGTGCCGACGCCAGCTGCTCGCGCCATGCCTTGCTGACGTCGACGTCACCCGACTGGACCTGGACCGATGACTGGCTGATCCGATCGAGCATGTTGTCGATCATCGCCGAGAGCATGTTCACAGCGACGATCTCGGCAAGAGCGTTCGTCTCACCGGGATTAAAGCTCTGGTGTGCCATCGCTTGGACCGCGAGCATTTTGTAGAGCGGGATCGTCGTCATATTGAGGAGCTGCTGCTCCCCAACGTCGAGCGCGCTGTCGGTGCGGATCTTCGAGTTGATCGAGTCGATCATGCCCTTGATCTTCGTGCGAAGTCCGGTCGCGATCTGAAGATTCTGTTCGGTGACCTTGAGGCACTTCAGCTGCTCGTCGCACTTCAGAAACTTGACCGGTTGCCCGCCCGTGCCCGTACCATCGAGAAGGGCGGTGACGACCGCCTCCTCGGCAGGCCCATGAAAGACCACAGCCGGGCCGCCGTCATCGCCACCCTTCGGGTTGACGATGATCGTGCCGACGAGGGTCATCAGGTATTCCGAGAACGCCTGATCGAAGGTGCCGAACTTATTGGACTTCTGGATTGCGTCCCAGGTGTAGTTGCGCGGCGTGCCGGCCGCATTCTCCGCCACCTTGGGATCGGTGTTGGCGTCGATCGTCGACTCCTGCTTATTTCCCGGTCCGCACTCCTGACGGGACCGCGCCCAGTCGGAGAAGATACCTTGGCTGTTGCCGATCGCTGCGCAGACGTTGGACCGCGCTCCGGCCATCTTCGGCCATAGGCCCCCCACCAGGCCCTGCGCTGCCTCGCACGACGAGATGTTCATCTGGTTCATCTGCTGCGCCTTGTTGGCCATGCCATCCATGACCTTGCCGATTTCGGGCGAGACGCTGTCGATCGCGAGCTGGAACGCGAAGCCGAGCGCGTTGTTCGCGGTCGCCTTCAGCATAGCGACCATCTCGGCGCCGTTGATGAACGAGAAGGAGCCGGTGAAGATGTCGATGCCGCCACACCCGGCGCGCACGCTCGGCATCTGGAGATTGAGCGGCTGCACGCTCTTTTGCGGGAAGCGGGTCCAGACATTGCCCATCGAATAGTATCCGGCGCTCTGGCCCTGATATGCGCTGGGGCCAGTGACATTGGCGGCGCCGCCCGCGTCCTGGAAGAAGCTATTCATCTGCCCGGCGACGTCGGCACGCGCGATGTCGACCGGGATCATGCTCGCGGCCCCGAGGCACGCGACGACCGCGGCGGACCGCCGCAGGAAGACGCGGAAGGGGGAGGGGCGGGGTTTGCAGGTGGTAGCGGTCATCAGAAATCCTGACCCGGCTTGGTGTTGGTGAGCATGAAGATCCGCTCCATGACCTCGTCGGCCGACATGACGCCGAAGCCGATGGGCACGGTCTTGCGGGTCACGGTGTCGAAGAGGACGAGCGCAGGCGTGGCCAGCGGCACGCCCATGCGCTCGCGCTGGCCGCTGTCGACCACGTAATTGGGGAAGGTTCGGCTCGGACCACCATCGGTTGAGACGGCCATCACGGTCATACGATGACTGTCGGCGACCGAGCGGAGGATCGGAGAGAAGACCTCGCACGCGGCGCAGCTCTGCGCGAAGAAGTAGAACATGCCGTACCGCTGGCCGATACGAGACAGCGCCTGATCGCGCGTTGCGCTGCGGTTATCGGTCCAGGCACGCTTGCCGACGGTGGAGACCGGTCGCTGCAGCGTGTAGTCGATGTCGGGGTTCTGCCAGAGCGCGCGCTGCCAGGTGTCGGAGAAGGTGGAGGCCCGATCCAACTGCTCGCGCTGATAGCGCACATAGGCAATGACGTTGGCCTCGGTCGGCTCGAGGATGGCGCGGTTCTTCAGCTCGTTGAGCTGCTTGGAGATCGCCTTCATCCGGTCCGTCGCCGATGCTTGAGCCTGCTGGGCAGGTTGCGGGGACTTGGGGGGGGTCTTCGGACGCTCGCAATAGAACCACTGCCCGAGGCGGCGCTGGCCGCAGTAGAAATCGTCACCCTGAACAGGCGTATCGACGTTTGCCTCGAGGACCTCAGGCTGCACCTGGTCCTCGCTCTCCGCGTCGTCGCCGGCATCGGCCATCGCCACTGATTGGAGATCGAGCGACTGCGCCCCCGCCGGCGCCGCGACCGGCGCGGCAGCTGCGAGGAGCATGAGAAGCGTGGCGGCGACGCGGCCGCGGCGGTTATCCCTGATCGTCATCATCGTCGTGCTCCCCGTCGAGCTCAATCATTGCGAGTTGAAGGACGTGCATCATCCGCGCGACGTCGAGCATCTTGGTGCCCTGATCGAGCATGCGGACGATCCCACGGAGGTGACTGCGGCCGTGCTTGCGGCCCTTGATCGTGGCGCGCATCCCGCTGTCGCGGCGCACGAGCCAACCGGCGTCGACCATGCGAGGAAACGATCGCTCGATCTCTCGCGGGTCGATCTGACAGTCGAACCAGTGCCCGACCGTCTGTGCGACCTCGCCGGCTGACGTGCCGCGCCCGGAGCGGTGGATCCGCAGGAAGATGGCGAGGTCGAGCACCGACATGTCGACGGCGCATGGTCCCCCCGGACCTTCCACATCATTTGCCCCCGTGAAGGTCATAATACCCCTGAATTTTCTGCTGGATGTCGGTCATGACACTGACCTCGTCGGGCAATTTCGCGGCGTCCATGAACTCGGCATAGACCTCCGAGAAATCCATTTTCGACAGGTCGAGGCGCTGAAACTCCTCGATGGTGAAGCCTTTGCAGGTCTCGTCCTTGGGCTTGCCCCACGGCTTGTTGATCTGCTGGCGGCCCTGCTCCTGCAGGATGCGGGATAGCTTGCTGCCGAAGCAGCAATAGGCGTCCTTCGACGTGACGCAGATGCCGAGCACCTTGTCCGAACAATAGGAGCCGACCTTGTGGCACAGCCCCTTGTCGTCCTTCTCGTCGAGTTGCTTCTCGGCCGAGCTGCACAGCCAAGGCGTCAGCAACGGCACACCCTTGCCCGAACAGCAATTGGACGCGCCAAAGATCTTCTTGTTGCAGGTCCCGCGCTCGCCGGAAAAGACCGTCAGGTTGTTCGGATCGAACTGCTTGCCGGCGTCGCCGATCGAGTGAAGCGCGACGAGCGCGTCCTTGAACTCGGTCGAGGCTTCGCGCTCGATCTGCTCGCAGTTGCCGTTGAGGCAGTAGACGTCGTTGCCGCAGACATACTGCTTGTCGGTCGACGCCGGGTCATCCGGCAGCGGGCAGCTATAGACGCGCTGCGATACCTTGCAGGCCCCCGACTGGGGATCGTCGAGACATTCGTCGCGCAGGAATTTGCACTGCTTGTTGTCGTCCAGCGAGCCGCAGTCGCTCGCCGGTTCGAGCCGTTGGCAGGTAAAGGTGCGCGACCAGGCCCAGCAGCTCTGCGTCACTGGCAAGCCTTCAATCGTGCGTGTTTCAGGGCCCTCGGTGCACACCTCGGCCGCCTGCGGCGTGCAGCTGGTGTCTGCGGCAAGCGACGGGCAGGTGCCCTCGTTGCGAGTGACGGACACGCTGACTTCGCCTTCCTTCTTCAAGTAGACCGTGCCGGTGCGAAAATTCTGGTGGCTACCCGTGTCACTGGCGGGAAGCTCGCTCGAACAGGAATAGAGCTGCGCCGTGCCGCTCAGCTTGCCCTTACAGAATTTGCGATAGTCCTCGACGTTGGTGCCGCCTGCGCCGAGGTCGATCTGCGCGTCGCAGATGTGCTTCGACACCGGCTCGGTACGGCAGACGCCGGCCGCGGTCCGAGCCTGCATGACGCTATTGCGGGCAAAGCCGTAGCCCTCGTTCTTGTCGAGAACGCCGTAGTAGAAATAGCGGGCGGTGTTGACGACGTGCGGGACCATATTGCCGCGGCAGATCTCGTTGGCCTGCGTGACCTTCGAGCCCTTGTTGCACGTCGCTTCGTAATAGCCCTTCGAGCCCACCGATGGGGGAAGCGCGGTGCAGGTGCCTTGGCTTCCGCCAATGTCCTGCCCGCCGAGATAGGTCTCGGGATCCTTCTCGATCGCGGTGCCCCGCGAGGTCGCAGCGAGGATTTCGGCATTGCTGAAGCTCGGCCGCGTGCCGCCCTTGTCGGTAACGGTGCCGTATGCGTCGCTCGTCGGCGCGGCGACTTTCCCATCCATCGTCAGCTTGTCGGGATCGTCGAAATAGCCCTTCTCTGGCAGATCGGTGCCGCCATACCCGGGCAGCTCCTGCAGCTTCAGCTCATTCGGGCCGAGGCTATCATCGGCGCGCATCGCCTTGCCCATGGCATTGCCCTGCTGACGCGCCTCTTCGATCGTCGTCTGCGCGATGACGCCGCTGGCGCCACCCACGAGGATGGCGAGAAACAGGGAGGCGGCGACCCGCTTCATCTAGCTGGCCTTCGCCATGTTGCGCAGCGCGACGGAGGCGACACCGGCACCCGGTCCGCGGGCCGACACGAAGGTATCGAGCACATAGCGGACCGAGACGTTACCGGTGATGCGATCGTGCGCGGGCACCGCGGTGCGACAGTTAAGGCCCGAGCACAGGTCGAAGTCGGAGGACACCGCCACATAGGTCGGCACGGCCTGAACATCGAAGGCACGGAAAAGCCGGGGATCAATGCCGACGTTCGAGAGCTGGTCCTTCTCGGTCACGACCTTGCTCAACGCCTCGCTGAACGCCTTCATCGAATTGCCAGGGAAACCGCGAAAGACGACCACACCCCCGGCCTTCGCCGTGTCGGCGATCAGCTGGCGAAGCGCCGGCACCGGCATCGAGAGGCTGGCGAACGCTATGAACTGAGGCGCGTCGCCCCGGCCTGTCGACGAGACGTTCTGGCTGGCGCCCTTGATGATCTCATCGAAATCGAAAGCACCGTCGCCGTTCACCGGCAGGTCGGCTTTCGCCAGCTCGACGAGGTTTCCGGTGGCCTTGGTCTGGACCGCCACGGCTTCTTCGCGGAAGGCGTCGCCACGATTGCGGACGTGGTCGGCGAACGTCTCGGCATCGCCCTGCATGGCCGCCGAGCGGCGCTTGATGGCGTCGAGATCCAGACCGTCGACGGTCTGAGCGATTGCCTGAATCCCGCCGATCGTGGCGACCAGAGCGAGGACGATGGTGAAGCGACGCATGTCAGTGGTTCCTCACAGCACGCAACAGTTGCGCTTGCGCCAGACGAGGTAGCCCATGTCCTCGCCCTTCACGGGGAAGGCCCGGCCAGCCTGCGGGGGCATGGTCGAGGCACCTAGAGGCGAGCAGGCATACTTGCCGCTGACGGTCGGGATCGGGTTGGTCATCTGGACGCGGTATTGCTGCTTGCGCAGCACCGGCATCGGGTACTTGTTGCAGAGGCCCTTGGAGCCCATCGTGCCCCACGCGAGGCCCTCGCGGTGGATCTTGAAGGCGAAGCGCGCAAGCGCCAGGCGCGACGCCTGAACGTGGCCGATCGAGGCAGCGATGTTGCCGTTGACGGGGTACATCGGTCCCTGACAGCCAGCGCACCAGAAGGTCGCATCGAGAGGCAGCTTGGCGGTCGCTGCGATGCAGTCACCGGCACACGCGGCCTGCGCGATCGGTGAGGAGAAGAGCACCGCCTCAGGATTGATGAGCGCGGTGAGAGAGTCGTCCTGCCAGAGCGGATCGACCTCGGTCATATAGGCGATGTCGAAGGACGATTGCTCGAAGCAGGCGAAGTCTGCGAGGATCTCCATCCAGTAGAGCAGCGGATATACGTACCAGTGGACATGCCACTTCGACGTGTTCTGTCCGTTCCCACCTTTCTGCGACGGCCCCGACAAATTGCCCTGTCCGATGTCGAAGCCGGGCGAGATCTTGGTCCCGCCGAGGTTCACGAAACACCATGGCTTGGTCGACACGTCGGCGAGACGCACCGGCTCCCAAAAGCCGGCCGAAATACCGATGCGCGGGACGGGTGATCCGCAGGCGCAGACGGGCAAGCTGGGGTTGTCTGTGTCGGGACGATTGCTCGGCCAGATCTTGAGGCCACCGACCGAAAGCGGGAACAGGCACGACCAGCACACATCCGTGATCGGGTTCACGAACTTGCCGGTACACTTCGACTGCGCCTCCGCGCGCGGGCTCAACACCGCCGATAGGGCGAACACGGAGAGCGCGAGGGTGAGGAGGCGCAGGCCTTTCACGCGGCCTCCTCCGGCGAAGTGGCGGCGTCGAGGTAGGCGTTGTCCGCGCGGTTCTTCCGGAAAACGTAGAGCGCCGTGTGAAGGGCCGTCGTCGCGAGGACGGCCGCCACCACGAAGGACGCGGGGCGACCAAAGAGCTTCACAAGCGGAGAGATGGCGAGGACGCCAACCGCAGATGCCACGCACAGGAACTGGAAGGTGCGGCGCATACCGCGCAGCTCCGCCGTTTCCGGCGCTGCCATCGGCGTCTTCAGGAGATCGAGCCACAGAGGCATCAGCTGTTTCCCTTCAGCTTGATTTCGGAGAGCTTCATGACGCGGCCGTCCTGCACGGCGACGGCGGGTGTGTGCCGGATGCCGAGCTTGCCCGTCAGGCGACCTTCCTGATCGAAGTAGAAGCGGCGTTGCCGCGCCGTCATCTCCTCGAGGGGGGAGCCGCTGACGAGGATGATCTTGGCCTTGAGGTCGCTGTATTGGGCGGTCGCCCACGCCATCTCGGCCTTGTTGTCACCGTCGACGAACACCAGAGCCTGGGTGACGGCGGTGAAATCGAGTGGATTTACCGTCTGACCACGCCGGGCGATGTAGTTGCCCTTTTGATCTTGAACGTCGCGCTCGATCGTGATCGTCGGGTCATAGGCCCAGGTCCGCGCTTCGGTCGCGGGGGTGATACCGGCGACGGGTTTCGGACGCCGCACGCGGGCCTCCGCCCTGCGAGCGAAGGCCGCATTCATGCGATCGATGTCGCCATTCGCCTGCAGCCGCTGGAGCTTCGCCTCGATCGTAGCGAGCAGATCCGGCTCCACGATCGGGAATGTCTGCCCGACGATGCCATGGTCGCTCGCGCGGGTCGCCGAGCTCAGCGAAACCGAGAGGAGGGCGACGATCGCGACGGACTCCAGCGCCCGCTTCACAGGATCGGCTTTCCGACGCCGACGATCTTGTTCGCGCACGCGAAGCCGATCGCCGCATACCGGCTGTCAAAGCCATCCTTGTGCGGACTACCGACGAAATAGCAGTCACGCGGAATGATGCCGGTCGGGCCGGGTACAAGTCGTTCGCCGAACTTTGTCAGCGGTTTCATGTGCGCGACGAGCTTACCGGCGACGATGACGTCGGCGCCGCGATGCTCAACCAGGTCGCCCGGCATGCCATAGACGATCTTGCCGAACATCTGCTTCTTTGCACCGAAGTGCCGAACGACGAGCGGCGAGGCAGGAGGCACGAAGAAGACGTATTCACCGCGCGCTGGCGTCGCAGTTTTGTGGATCACGAAGGCCCAATTCGGCAACGACTCTGACGAGTTGATGAGCAGGGCGTGGGTATCGCGCCATTCCGCGAGTGCATTGAGCGACGCGCCACCAGCGATGAAAAGGCCGAGCGCCGCCCAAAGCCGTTTCCTCGGCCGAAAGCGCTCAGTCGGCGCCGGTGCGCTGACCGCGTTACTGGCCACTGGGACCACCAAAGGTCGAGACGCTGGCGCCAGCAGCGCTAAGGTCGGGGGCCGGGGCGGGGACCGCTTGAGCCGTGTCCATCCCTACCGCGCCAAAGGGCGATGGGGCGGGAGCACCAGTCGGAATCTGCGTGACTTCAGGCGCAACGGCGACGGGGGCAGCAACGGGAGCAGTCGGAGCCTGTCCACGCATCATGGCACCCATCTGAGCGGGAGAGGCGGGCTGCGGCACGCGAACACCGGTCGAATAGACAGCCTTGGCGACCTCGCCGGTGATGTCGGGGACGCTCTTCGACAGGACCGCCTCGCCGACGAGGACGACCTGCCCTGCGGCGCCACGCCGCTGAAGCTCGGTATCAAGCGCCGCCATGAAGGTCCGCATCTGCGCCTGCACCTGGTCGGGCGGCGTGGCACTGCGGGCCTGCGCCTGCACGTATTCGCCGACAATGCGCGATAGGTCCGCCTTCACGATGTGCTGCGGCTTCTCGGCCATAACGGCCTTGCTGATCCACATGGCCCAGATCAGGGCCAGCAGGAGCGCCGCGCCGACAAGGAGCTGCGGCATCGTGTAGCCCGCGAAGACAGCCCGCCGCGGCACCGCGCGGCCCGATGCACGAACCGGCGTGGTTTCGAGACCGGGCGACAGGCCAAGGCCATCGTCGTTGCGGTCGACACTCGATGCTTCGGTCATGCTTGGCGCTCCCGGGCGGCAGGGTCGCGCGGCAGGATGGCGTGCCGGCGGAAGAAGATGAGGGCGGTCGACAGGATCAGGTGCGCTATACCCACCGTGATCTTGAACTGGTCGACGCGGTCAGATCCGGCCGCCAGATAGCGACTGGTCATGTTCTGGAGGTGGTGCATCATCCCATCGAGCGACAGGCCGCCCAGGACGAGGAAGAAGAGCACGAAGAGCCCCCACGTCATGAGCAACGTCGTGGCGAGAAAGCCCGCCATGTGCAGCCCAAAGTAGAGCAGGAAGCCATAGTCGACCCGTCCGGCCCTTTTGGGCGCGGCGAGCGGGAGAAGGGGGTTTGCGTGCGTTGCCATGACGGTCACTCCGCGGCGATCGGAAGCGCGTCGTCGCCGGCGTCGCTCCACTTTTCAGGGTTCTCGGGGTAGGCGACGCGCTCGATCGCCTCTTCCATCGTCAGACCATGATCGAGCAGGTCGTGGATCGCCGCGAAGGTGCGCGGTGAGGACGAGAAGACGGTCGCGGAGTAGGGATCGAGCACGAGGCGACCGACCGCCATCGATTCCGGGCCTTTGATGAGCACGTCGGAATATTCGACGCCGTTGCGCTTCAGCGAGCGCATCAGCGCATCCGTGTAATCGTCCATCTCGAAGCGATCGTGCTTCTTGAAGTCGGCGATCGTCTCGGCCTTCTGCTGCAGCACGACGAACCAGTCGCTGTTCTCGAGCGCCGCCTTGGAGCCATCCGACTTGTAGTAGTCGTTGATGCTCTGCGTGGCGGTGACGAGCGAGGCACCGTACTTGCGGCAGGTACGCGCATAGGCCTCGATGAAGTCGGCCATGGAGCCGCCCTTCAGCATCTGCCAGGCCTCGTCGAGGAGCAGCGCCTTGGGCACGGAGCGATCCTCCCGGCGCATCGCCTGGCTCGCCATGAACATGATCGCGGTGAGCGCGACCGAGCGCAACTCCTCGCGCGACGACAGGTCCGACAGCTCGAAGACGGTCAGGTTCGCCTTCAGCTGGAACGACACGTCGCCGGTGAAGAAGCGGCCATAGGTGCCCGCACTCGAGAACGGGCGCATGGCGATACCGAGGTCGGTCGCAACCGGATTACCCGTCTCCTCGAGGGCAGCGATCACGTCATCGATGCAACCGCTACGCCCCTTCGCCGCCCACACCTTGTTGATGGCACCGTCGATCAGGCCGCGCTCGGTGTCGTTGAGCTTGTCGATGTGCCGCGCCATCTGGTTCACGATGCTTTTCAGCATCGCAAAGCAGTCCATGAGATAGTCCTCATCCTGCCCGGCAAGCTCAGGGTCGATCATCGCGAACGGGTTGATGCAGAAGCCAGACGCCATGGTGAACTCGACGAAGGCGCCGCCCTGCAGCTTGGCCGAGTGCTCGAACGAGCGACCGTCGTCGATCACGACGACCTTCGCGCCGGCTCCAACCATCGAGGCGCACAGCTCCTGCAGAGCGACCGACTTGCCCGAGCCCGACTTGCCGCACACTGCGACATTGTGATTGCCGGCGGTGTTCTCGAACGGCGACCAGAAGAACGGCTGTCCACGCCGGCCAACCAGCATGAGGTGCGGTTGGAGGCCACCCAGATACTCGCCCTGCAGCGGCATGAGGCTCGCTGCGGTCGTGGTCAGAACCGTCCGCATGCGCTTCATGTTTTTGAGGTCGAACGACAGTCCGTTCGCCATTGTCATCGGCATAGCGGCGAGCAGGCCCTGGATCTGCAGATAGCGATCGTCGAGCAGGTCCCAGCCTGCGGCGCGGTACACCGACTTCAGCGTCCGCTCGTTCGAGTCACCCTTGCCCTTCGGGCTGAAAGAGGTGACCGAGAAGAAGGCTTGCACGAGCTTGCGGCCTTGACGCAGCTCGTCCTTGACGAACTTCCACTCGGCCGACTGATCCTTCAGCTGCGGCAGCATGCGCGCCGACTTGGAGTCCGCAAGGCTCGTGGTCCGCATGAACTTGCGACCGGCGCGCTGCCCCTCGGCCTCCGCATCCGGGAAGTCGAGACACAGGTTGGTCGACACGGGGCAGGGCATGCGCAGCTTGTCGGCGAACATGTCGCCGATGAGCTTGGCCATATCCCACGGCGCCCAACGCTGCGGCAAGTTGCGCACCGAGAACGAGCGCACGTCGAAGGTGTCGGGGTAGATCTCGCCGATCTCGGGTGCATTATCGACCGTCTTGCCCGTTGGGCGGAACCGTTCGGTCCGGAGCAGGATCCGATCGGGCTCGATCTTCATCTCAAGATCGTGCCGTACCGCCTGATCGGCGATGGGATCGAACGGATTGTAGGTGATCGTGTCGTCACCCGGTGCCGTCGTCGGTGAGGTCAGGTCATCGATCCAGGTGATGAGCGCCTTGGGATCCATGGCGCGCGAATGGACGCCGATGGACTCCAGCGCGGACGCGAGGCCCTCCATCACGGAGACGATTTCCTCGTTGGACACGCGGCTCGATTCCGGCGTCGAATAGGAGATGGCGAGCCGGTGATTGCGCATGTGGAAGGGCGCTGCGGACGACAGCGAGTTCCACACGCCACCGAGCAGATACTCGGTACGGTGCTTGGCCATGCGCTCATAGACGCCGGCCGCCGAATAGCGCGGCAGATACCACTTGGAGAGCAACTCGCTGATGCGCGGGCTCATCCAGCCATGAACCTGCAGCGCGCCCGGCGTCGGAATGCCTTCAGAGAGGAATTGCGCGAGCATTTCATGGCTCTGCTCGGTCGCGCCGAGCATCGGCGTGCACTCGAGGACGAACCCGCGGGTCGCGCTATTGTAGAAGATCTTCGTCTTCGGGTCGAAGCTGCGATACGGCAGCCAGTGAACGAAGCGCGGCACCGCCGTGTCGGGCCGTCCGCCCTCAGGCTTGGCATTATCGCCAAGGATCATCGCCAGCAGGCCGCTTAGGAAGCTCATTGATCCACTCCGGGGAATGAGGGAGCGCGCAGCACCGGTACGACGCCGTTGGCCTTGGCGGCTTCGCGCGCGTCAGGCTCGACGCGCGCGAGCCCCGCACGGATTGCCGGGTTTGCCGCGACCGATGCGATCGCGGTCCGACCCGCCTGGGTTGCATGAAGCGGGACGGTGACGGCCGACGTCGCCGTTGGCGTCGTCGCGACAGGGCGAACAGACGCGGAAGGGGAAGGGGCGGGGGTTTTGGCGGGGCCGACCGGCTGTGTCGTCGCCGTTCGCGCCTGAGGCGGGGAGGCAGGAGCCACGGGTGCAGTCTGGACGGCTACCCCTGTCGGCGCAGGGCGGAACGTGGGCCGGGTGGCCACCGGCACGCGTCTTGGATTGCGCGCGAGCTGGCGAGCGACCTGGTCCTTGATGTCGCCAACAGGATCGGCCTGCACGCGCGCAGCGGCAACCGCAGCCGCGCTCGGCATGTCGGGATCAAAGGCGGGATCCGCGGACGCGGTGACGGGGGGGGCGGCCCGATCGACCGCGGCGAGGAGAGTATCGCCGCCCGTCGCCGATGCTACCTCGGAGGGCGTGGTCGCAACCGCGTTCGCAGCGAGAGCCTGCTGCCACTCGCCACGCTCAACCACGGCATGAATGGCGGTCTGCTCGCGAAGGCGACCCGCCGCGTCGATCTGCGCGGGGAATACGATGCGCAGCACCCGCTCTTGGCTACGCGCCGGCGCGGCTGATGCGGCCTGGAAGCCGCCACTTACCGAGCGCGCGGCGATACTCTGAGGGCCGCGACCGTCGCTTGCGGGCACGCTGTAGGGACCAGCGGGCGTAATCATGCGATCGCCGTCCTCGCCGGCGATCATCGCCAATGCGCGATCATCGATCGTCGAACTCGGGGCGCAGATGCCATCCGGGGCGACGCACGAGAAGTTGCCCTTGATGTTGCCACCCATCGTCGTGCAGCTGGCAAGGCCAGTGCCCGCGAGGATGAGACCAAGCGCTCCGATTTTGGTAGGGTTCACGACCGTCCTCCCGCGATGAAGGCGGCGAGCGCCTCCTTGGGCCGGTAGCCCTCGATCATCGCACCGTCGGCGCGGACGATGACGGGCGTGCCGGAGAGACCATGGGCGCGCGCGAACTTCTCGTTGGCGTCGAGGCCCGACGTGTCGCAGGTGCCGGCGTTGCGCAGCGGCTCACCGGCGTAGGCCTGATGCAGGGCCTCCTCGCGGTTCTTGGCGCAATAGACCTGATTGGCGAGGTCGCGGCTGCCCAGGACCGAGATGGGGCGCTCGATCACGCGGACGTTCATCGTGCGGAGCGTGTTGGAGAGCGCGCGGCAATAGCCGCAGCGGAAATCGCTGAACACGGTGACCGTCTTGCCCGAAGGCTTGCCCCAGACGATCGCGCCGGTCGCCGGCAGGCTCGTGAGCGAGAGGTGCTGCGGCGCTGCAGGTGCGGTGGGCTGGGACCCGGCACCACGCGTTAGCGGTGCTTCGTCGCTGCTGGCGGCGTTGTTGGCCTTAGCCGCCCCGCCGATGAGCGTGTCGGGATTGATCTCGAGGAGCCGGGTGGCGGTAAGGTCCTGCCGCGTCTCCATGTCGTAGACCCGGCCGATCATGAGGTAGCGGCCCGAACGATCGACATAGAAGAGATTGCTGCCGGCAGTCACTTCACAGAGGCCGTCGACGACGCCGCAGTCGACCTTGGAAACGTCGGTCCTTGGCAGCCGTGCCTTGAGGAGCGCTGCGACCTTCTGGTTGGACGGCGACAGGATTCCGAGATCCGCCGCAGCGCCAGCGGCACCGATGCCGACGACAGCCGCGCAACCCGCGATGGTGGCGATGAAGCGAGGACGAAGACGCCAGAAGGCGATGTAATCAATTGCGGACATACACACCCTCCAGGAAGACGATTTCGACGTCGACACCCGTCGGCATCTCAATGACGGGCTGGTACTGCTCGGCGCGCTCGATCAGATACTTGGAGACCATGTCGCCCGCCTCGCCGATGCCGTTGCCGACGCCGCCCTGCGCGATGTCGCCGAGCCCGAGCTGCTGGCGCTTGCCGTTGGCGAGCACGACGTTGCCGGGCTGCAGCGCAATGTTGGTGTTGGCCGCGAAGCCGCGCCCGATCCCGCCGACGAGGCCGGCGATGAAGGCTTGGCTCACCAGCGATCCCTCGCGGCTGACGACGCGACCCCGCACGCCGGTCTTGCCGCCGAATGCGATGAAGCCCTTCACCTCGGACTCGGCATAGCGGCCGCCCGGCTGCGGGCAGGTCATCTTCTGCAGCTTGATGTAGACCTTCTCGCTCGACAGCTCGCCGCGCGCGGCGCCGTTGATGAGGCAGCCCTGGATCTTGGTGGTGAGCAGCTTGCCGTTCTGGAGCACGGAGCGCGCCGGCCCAGTGATGCGCAGCACGACCGGCAGCGGGTCGGTCTGGCTGTTCACGCCCGCCGCGGCGTCGACGCCGACGATGACCTTGGCGGTCGCGAAGCTGTTCGCGGGCAGGTAGTTGGGGCTGTCGGTGTAGACCGTGCTGCCCTTGGCGATCTTGGACGCAGTGCCGCGATCGGTCGAGCTGAACGAGACCATCTTCACTTCGCTCAGGCGAGGCGCGGAGAGATCGGGACCGGCAGGCGGCGCCCCCGCGCCGCGGCCGTACACCGCAGCGCTGCCCGGGCCGTACATCGCCTGCGGACCGGCCGGGACAGGCGGCGGGGCGGCCGCGCGCTCGTTCACCTGCCTGCGCAGCTGCTCGTTCTCGGCCTGATAGGCCGAGACGACACGCTGGCCGTCCGACGACATCGACTGGTTCTGCGCCTTCAACGCGTCGATCTGCTGCGAAAGCTGCGCCACACGGGCGTTGGTGCCGTCGACGCTCTTCAGCTGGTTCTCGGCTGACTGGAAGCGGTTCTCCGACAGCGCCATCCACTCCTGCTCGGAGAGGGTCCTGTTCGCCATGTCGCCGACCGACACCTTCACCTGCTCGGGCTTGTCGGGGTCGACCTTGCGGGCGTTGTCCGAGCCGCCGAAGATCCAGAACGACGAGGCAACGAGGCCGACCGCGCCGACGCTTGCGAGAAGCATGCGCTGCTTCTTCTTGGTCTCGTTGTTGCCGTCGAGCTCGGACGCGATCGGCGATACGCCGTCCGTCTCTGGAGCGGCCTCGGGGCCGTCGAGCGGCTTACGCGACCGCGAGAAGATGTCCTTGATGGCCATGGCTTAGTTTCCGTTCCGCGAGACGAGGTAGGCGGTCGTGACCCGACCCGGTGCGAGTTTGGGCTCGGCGATCGACACGGCGAGGGCGCTGGCGGGCGCGACCTGTGCCTCGGTCAGGACTTTTTCCTGCGTGCCCTTGTTCTCGATCCGCAGAACGCGACCCGTCAGTGCCTCGCCGCGATATTCCGAGATCATCTGGACCTTGAGGTCGCCGACGTAGACCGGCTTCAAAGAGCGCTGGCGCAGCTCGTAGCCATCGACCGACTTGTTCGCGTACATCGCCTGCACCAACGACACCGCCGCGTCCTCAGGAGTCGACGCAGCGGCGACCTTGGTCGGTGCCGCCTCGGCCGCGTCGGCCTTGGCGATCGCGGGGTTCGAGAGGAACACCTGCACCGCCTGGTCGCCCGCGATGCGGCAGGCGAACTTGTAGACATAGCCGCGCTTCGAAGTGCCGAAGAAGGAGAGCGTCTGGCGGTTGAAGCCCTCAGGAACGGACAGGTAGATGTCGCCGCGAACTGGCTCGTTTACGACCGAGAAGTCGTCCGACGGGTTGCCCGTGTTGATCTTCGAGACACCGGCAAACTCGTCGCCGACGAGGCTGATGCGCGTCAGATCCTTGGCCGACGCGGTGCACGACACCTGCGCGCCGTCCGCGACCATCAGCGTCTGGTCGCTGGCTGCGAAGGCAGGCGCGGCAAAGACAAAGACCGCGACTGCGATGAGCGCCGCGCCGGCGATGCGGCTGAGCCAGCACATTGTGCGCGAGGCGAGCACCGTGCCGAGTGCAGCGCTGCCGAAGGCGTAGAATGCGTCCGTCACAGCGAGCCTCCCAGGCGGCCCTTCGGCTGCGCCATGCTGAATCCGACCAGCTTCAGGCTCATGCCCGAATACTCCCAGTCGTAGATGAAGGTGCGCGGCTCGCTCGACACGATCTTCTGGCCGACCACCGTGCTGAGCTTGCCGGTCACGGTAGACTGCAGGTGCTTGGCGTCGATCTCCATGCCCTCGAGCGTGAAGAATTGGCTCATGCTCGAATTGCGCTGCTCGTTGACGATCTTCAGCAGGTCGGCCTTGATCGTGCCCTGCGCTCTCGGGGAGACGATCGCGAGGACCGACTTCATCCAATAGTCGAGGCTGCCGGGCGATCGGTTCAGCGTCAGGACCGCCGTGTCGCGGGTGACGAGCTCGAGATATTCGCGCGACACGCCGCTGCTGGAGACCGTCACCGGCGATCCGAGGACCGGCTGCAGGACGATCTCACGACTACGGGTCGCGGACATGAGGAGGAGGAGTGCGACGGCGCCTGCCAGCACAAGGGCGGCGATGCCGAGAAGATTGCGCTGGCGAAGGACACGCTGGCTCTGCGCGTGCTGGTAGGAATAGTCCATGTCAGCCCACCATCAGTCGGAGATAGGAAGGTGGCGTGGCCCTGAGAGACGGAAAGCCGCCGGGGAGGTGCCAGTATGCCAGGTGGATCAACCAAGATGTCGCCCGTCCCGCCTTGGCCTTACGGAGTGCCCACCAGCCCAGGACGGCGAAGCCGATCCCGATGACGATGTGTTGGGACAGGATCCCCCACGTGAAGGGGATGACCATCGCTAGGAACTCGTCCAACGTCCAAAAGCCGATAAGCTCAGGGTCGTCCAAGTGCGATGGGATCACGTACTTATCGGCTGACATCACGCCACCTTCAGTGACGACGCCGGCGGAGCTGCTATCTCCGCCGGTGCCGGATCGAGTTAGATGGTGGCGGTGACGGTCGAGGTGACGATCGGAACGCCGGTGCCGGCGCCGACGCCCACGCCCACCGGGATCGCGACCTGGCCGAGCGAGAAGCGGCCCGAGGCCAGACCGACGACACCGCCGGCCAGCGACAGCACGGTGATGATCTTGCCGCCCGAACCCTCGAGGAAGCCGGTGAAGGCGTTCAGCGCGGTATCGAACGTGCCGTCGGCACCCGCGAAGGCGGGCGAGGCCATCACGGCCGCAGCCGCTGCGACGCCGAGGGTGGCCAGTGCGGCCGTCTCGACGCGACGGCCCATCTTGAGCATGGTCTTCATGACGAAAGGTCTCCTTTGATTGAGCGCATTTCAGCGCGCCCAACCAAAGGCTCGACCGGGAAAAAAATTCGCGCAATCGGCGCGTTTAGGAACTGGTAAGGTTGCCGTAAGTTTTTTCTGCGATTGCGACGAAATGAGCTTTGCCAGCTTACCAATCAGGCTCTTGTCCCGCGCTTCGGGACGACTTGTCCGCCCCCACGAACATCTGTCCGCGTTTACGAACGCCTGTCCGTAATAGCGGACAGCTGTCCGTATTGGCGGACACGCGTCCGCGTGCGAGGACAGCGGCGCGAAGGCCTTAATCCCGCGATGCGACTCCGCTCTTTGATTGTGTTACACAACGCGGACTCGATGGTGCTAAAACGCCGCGGAGACGGTATTTTTCAGGGTGTGCTATCAAGGTGAGGACTTCTTCTAAGATGACGGCGGGTGAACGCGCCTTCGATCTAAAGATCTCGGAAACGTTCTTTCGGCTCGTAACCGAAAGCATCCGCCTTTTCTCGAACAAGAAGAAGAGACTTCTTTCGATCAACGACGTGGTCAACGATCGATCTTCCTCGGCCGCCCAAATCAAGGATACCTACCGACCAGGCTCGTTGAAGGAGCATCTGCGGATCATCCCAACTGATGGCGATGTCGGCCTATCACTGACGATCCTCGAAAGCAGCGCTGAGGCGATCGACGGTTCGATCCCAGACCTTCAAGAGGTTATCGGATCATCGGTAAGTTTTGCGTCCGCCGTTTCACTGGTCCTCTTCGACTTCATCGTTGAGGAGAACACGACGGAGGTGATTAATAAGCTGGGGCTGGACGTTGAGGACGCCCAGGCCTTTCGAGCTGCGGCAAAAAGAACCGAAACGAACGTGATTCCAATCAGGTAGCACCTCGGAAACATGAAATTAACGTTAACGGCAGGGTTGCCATTCTGTCATTTTCGGGCGTACCTGAGTCGAAGCTAGCGGGTGGGGAGTGCCCTGAGGTGGGAGCGTCTAATCCTTACAATTCTGGCGAAAGCAGTAGCAGCGCCAAGCCAGAACTTGCCGACTTCCTCCTCGCGAGGATGAAGGAATTGCGGGTCACGTTCCGCGTGCTCGAGGCTTCAACGCCGATGATGAAGCGGACGAGGCTCCACTGCATCCTGCATTCGGACACGGCCAAGCGCCGGCCGATGCGCGTGGACGAGGCCCAGGCGATCTGCGCCGCGCTCGGCATCACGCAGTCAGAAGCGTTCTTCGGGACCGAGCTGCTCGGCTGCATGTCGGGTGACGATCGCGAGGAGGCCGCAGGCCTGACGTCATTCCTCGCGACGATGTTCGGCGGATTGGCGCCGAGATTGGCGAACGCTGTGTCCGCGATCGGCGGCTTGGATCTAAGCGACGTGAAGGGTGAGCACGGCCAGCAGATCCAGCAGCTGGTATGTGAGACTTTCGAGCGAGGGTATGCGGACCTAGCTGAGCGCAAGGGGCTCCGGCTGCGAAAGAGAGAGGCCGACGGGCTCTAACGGCACCTCGACTGAAATGATGGATTGGGCACCGCTTCAGGTGCCTTTTTTTTGGCGCTGTCACCACCGCCACGCCGTCCCGGACAGACCTCCCGCCGCCCTGCCATCTCGCGTCCCTTAGGGCTCCTAGAGCATCTGACGCCCCCCGGGATCGGAAGGGGAGGGGGAGGTTGAACGCGGGCTGGAGGACCGTGTGCATCAGCAAACGGGGATGATGCCGTTTGAGCCGAAGCCGACACGGTGCTACGGCAAGGCATGGCTTACGCTTCCGTAATCCAGACCCCCCTTACCGACCGCTACACCGACACAGCCTCTCGCGTTTTCAAAAGCACGAAGAAGGGCGGCCGGGCGGCCTGGACCTGTCCGAAATCGGCAGAAACAGGGCCTAGAAAGCCGGTTTTGGGGTCGGATTTCGTGCTTTCGGAAACGCCAGCGGCCGAATTTTCGTGCTTTCAAAAACGCGAGAGCGCCGGAAGCGAATTATCAAAAACACGAGAGCGTCGAGGTCACTGGGGATCCCGGCTGAACCCGATCCGCTCTCCTCGGCGAATGCCGAGACACATGAAGGTAAGTTGACAATGGCGGAGCAAGAACAGGGCGAGCTTTTTCTGCTCGACAGTCCTCTCCACGGACCAGTCCGCGGAGAGCGGTCACTCATGGCATGGCCGTTCTTCGCGTTGGCGAAGAAGGCCTGGATGCAACCGCTTACCTATAAAAAGGGTGACATCTCGATCGAAATCGGGCCGGGACCAAAAGGGGTGGCCACGATCTACGACAAGGAAATCCTGCTCTATATCGCCAGCCTAATGGTTTCCAAGGTAGAGGCAGGGAAGGCCATTGGGCAGGAGTTCAGCTTCAGTGCGAACGACCTTTTCAGCGTCACCGGCGTCAACAAGTCGGCTAGGTCCTACACAAGATTGTCTGAGGCTCTTGAGCGACTTCAAGGCACACAGATCAAGACCAACATCGAAGCAGGCGGGGAAGGCGAGGAGGGCTTTTTCTCGTGGCTACAAGAGGCCAAGCTGCAATACAGCAAGGGCGAAGGTGGCGTGAAGCGCCTGAAGGCGGTCAAAATTCGCCTCTGTGACTGGCTGTATCGGGCTATCATGGTCGACCGCCAGGTCCTCGAATACGCATCCACCTACTTCCAGCTCGGCCCGGTCGAACGTCGACTCTATGAGGTTGCCCGATCGCTGTGCGTTGACGGTCAGACTACCATTCCGCTTGAGGATCTGCGGCTGCAGATGGGCTACCAAGGATCCTCGCGCCAATTCAAATTCGCACTTACGAAAACCATCAAAGAGGACCCGATCCCAGGCTTTCGATTTGAGATCGAGGATCAAGGTCTCGGAACGGTGACGGCAGCCGGGCGAACAGTCCGCGAATACCTCGTCAAAATCATTCCAGAGAGCACGGTGAAGCGCCTCTCGTCATAGACGTTTTCGATTCGACGAAAGCCGACTCCAAACACGGCGCCACCAACTTCTCGCGTTTCCAAAAGCACGAATTGTTGTCCCGTGGCGCGGGACGGGGCAGCCTACGTGTTTTCAAAAGCACGAACATTAGCCGCCTAATGTTGTCGAAAGCACGAATCACGCGTGTTTCGCGAATGGCTATCGTGCGCCACTATGCGGCCGCCTGGGTCGCAGTCCGCGGCCTGGAAAAATTGGGAATGGCTGTGACCACATAAACGAATGCCCGGCACGAGGCCGGGCACCCTGAGACCGCTATGTCCGATGCCGGCAAGCATCGAAAGAGCCGTTGAACGCTCAAGATATACTGGTTTCCGAGCTTCGGTTCAAGGGTTGCGCGCTTCGCGCCACGGACGAGTTTTGCCCCGGTCCCGGCCCAATGTGAGGGCAGGAAATTGGCTGCAATAACAATGGCAGAGGCGGCTCTGGCCGTGCTCGGCGGTGCCCGCTTCAAGCGGAAGCCGTCGCGATCTGGCGCAACCCACCGCACTGGGGCGCCCGTGCGGCGCGACAGCATCGAGGCTGGTACGTTCGAAGACGCCTTCTTTTCGCGTCCCAGCAAAGGTGAAACCGACCGGATCTACAAGCGCGCTGCGGCGCTGAGCGCGGGACGGGCGAACCTGCGCGCAAGGATCGCGCACGAAGAACGAGAGCCGACACCGCGGGAGGCCGCTATCCTGCGCTTCAGCCGTAACACGCTGGCGGTCCTCGAGGCATTGCTCAGGATCGCGCGAGTCCAAGCAGGCCGTGTGTACCCCACCCTCGAGTATCTGGCCGAGACTGTCGGTATCGGACGCCGCACCGTCATCCGCGCACTTGCGCTTCTGACCGAACTCGGCTTCGTTCTTGCCCAGCGTCGCTTCAAACGCGTCGAGATCGACGGCGTTGGACCACGCTATAAGCAAACCAGCAATGCGTACCGCATGCTCATGCCGGCCTGGATCGAGGCTCACCTTCCGCGCTGGCTGCGTCCGGCTCCTTTGCCCGCGGATGTCGTCCAGCAGGAAGCCGAGCGGATCGAGCAGACGGCCGCGATGCTCAGCTCACTGTCGCGTCGGGAATATGCGTTGGCGACGGTCGACGGCCAACTAGGCAAGGTTCTCGCGCGCCTCGGCGCCGCGATCGATGCCAAAGAGAGCGAGTGCCAACCTGGCCTGCAACCGCTCCTAGATTCATATATCATTAGCTCAGAAAGACTTGGCCTAGCCGGCCAAGGCGTTCACGCCTGACGGCGAGAGCAACGAAACCGCAACGCGCATCTCGACGGCGGCCCGAAGACTGACTGTCGGAGCGCCGGCTACGCCGTCGCATTGCTCCCGAAAGGAGCATGCGTTTTCTGGCGTCGATCATCGGCAGGGCGCGAACGCTGAGAGGTCAGAATTGCGCGAGTGCGACCGAGCGATAGGCAGGTTGTGGCAAGGTCGAACGAAGTGCTTGTGACCCAGGCGCTGCGGTCAATCTCGACCAATTGGCGATGATGTCGGTTACATAGGCCTGCGTTTCGGTGATCCGGGGGACGAGACCCCCGCGCACTCGGCCAGGACCGGCATTATAGGCAGCGAGCGCGAGCTGCACGCGGCCGAACTTATCGAGCTGCTGGCGGAGGTATCGGGCACCGCCACGCATGTTCTGGTAGGGATCGAACCGGTTCACGCCGAGCCCCATCGCAGTGCCGGGCATCAGCTGCGCGAAGCCGAAGGCGTTTTTCGGCGATAGAGCTGTTGGATTGTAGCGGCTCTCGCGAATTATCATCGCGTCGAAGAGCCCAGTTGGAATGCCGTGTTCGCAGGCGATCGAGCTCATCATGCCATAGTAAATTGCCCGCCGACTTTCGGCCTCGCGCGAGAGAAACCCTGACGGCCGATACGCGAGCGGAGCACAGCCGGGAACGAAGGCTGGCGCCGTAAACGATCCGACGCCCGGTTTCATCCAATCGGGCACGCTGATGGAGGACGTCGCCGCTACAGCCGGGGCCAGGCTGTCGGATACGCTGACCTCGGGAAAGATCGACGCGAGCTCCTGCTTCATCCGAAACTCAACGTAGCGGCGGCTTAGATCGTGCACCTTGAACTCAGGCGGGAGGTCAGGTGCTGGGAGGTCATCGGCGGGTCCGCCATCACCCTCCGCCATTGGCAGCGCCGACGCGGTGGTCATCGAGATCAGCTCAACGCGCCGAACCTTGCCGCGCTTTTCAGGCGCGGCCGAAGCAGATGTGGCCAGCGCCACGCTCGCGATCGCCACACCGGCGTAAAACTTCTGCACAAAAACCTCCTCGACCCCCTGTTTAAAAGAGTGGAGATCAAGAGATTTGCCCTTGTCAAGACCGGGGCCGAGGGCGAAACTGGTCAAGAAACGTCGCCCAAAGGCTCTTCGAGCATGTGGTTGATCCATCGAGACACTGACGGAAAAGGTCCAAATCGCATCAAGCTTCCGCAGCCGCTGCGGGAGGCGCTGGTACGCTGGTACGTGGGCAAAGGCACCTTCCACGACGAGCAGGCCGGCATCACGCTCGTTCAGAACGCGCGCATCGGTCACCGCTGGATCGCCTGCAATTGCCTTGGAGCGGAGGCGGCCCCACCGATCCTCACACCCGCGTTCCTGTCCGAGGCGGAGACCTACTATCTTCGACGTCTGACCAGCGAGAAACGTCCCGAGCATCGCGCAGACTGCCCGTTCTTCCGCGACCAGGTGACCAACCGGATCACCGAGATCCGGTCCCCCAACACGCCCACCGACCCGCCTGCTGGCTTTTTCGAGGTGCTCAGGCCCGCGCCGGAGAAGCTCTCGCAACGGCCGGAAGAAGACAGCAACGACGATCGGACGCGAAACGCGTCGACGCCGCGGCTGGCTCGCCTTCTATGGCGGCTAATGGACACGGCCGGATCCAACAGCGTCCCGCCGATCGGCGCAGGTCCGGAGTGGTCGATCAAGGAGGCCTTTGCCGCCATCCTCGGCGCGGCGGGAAAGATCGAGATTGCTCCCGGCATCGAGTTAGGCCGCGCCATCTGGACGCACGCCCGGCCGCTCGAGGCCAAGGTCGTGTATGCAACGCTGCGACGCCTCGCGGAAAACTGGCCAAAGGCGCATGCGCCGCAAGGCTTCGTCCTGCTCTATGCGACCGCGATCCAAGGGCACAAAATCTACGTGCCCGATGGTTCTCCCGTGGAAATCGCTAATCGGGTTCAGTCACCATCGGTGCGGGGTAACAGGATCAGCGGCCCGTTCCTCGTGCTGGTTGTCGCCGGCGAGTACCCGGAGGCCCATGGGTATGCGCCGCTGCGGGGGTACGCACAGCCGATTTACAATGGCCGGCTGTTCGTTCCGGTGGAGTCGGATTTCGAGCGGAAAACCCTCAAGCGGATCTTGGAAGCCCAACGGCTTCTCCGTTCGCAGTCAATTGATCTGGCGATCGGAAAGCCGCTCTTCGATACCATGACACCAGATGGCCCATGTCGTCCGGACTTCGTCCTCGAGGGGAGATCCCGCGAAACCGGGGAGCTGCGCACGCTCGTTGTGGAAGCGATGGGGTTCGACAACGACGATTATCTCGCCGCAAAGGCGGTGACCCACCCGCGCATGCGCCACCTGGGCGATCTGCTCACATTACGCCCGAGTGATATCGAGGACGATGCTGCGGGCATTCAAATCGCCAATGCGATGAGGCTCTAAAAGCCTTGTTGGACCGCTAAATAATTGCAGGCTCTGAGGATCAACCCCAGTTCATCGTCGCGGCGAAGTAACAGACTATGCCAAGTGTAACGGGCGTGGAAAGTAGGTAGAGCTTCTGCCAGCGCCACCATGTCTTCGGAAGCAGCAGAGCCGCACCGCGGATCGTGCGGGCATCTTGCCAGACCTTGGCCTGCCACATCTCGTGAAGCGTCACCGAAACTGACATGACCATGGCGATTCCGCAGCAGATTCCTGCCGCCAGATAGATGGCGACCCAGTTCGCGATCTCGACTGGCGAAAACTGAGACATCCACACCTCTTTTTAAGGCCGTGCGTCGACAAACAAGCACGGATCGATTCTAGTTCCTAGAGCACCCTACTTGGCTGGGCTTAGCGCTGGGTAAACGGGACGGATACGAAATCAGCCCTGATTTAACAGGGGTAGAGGAAGAGCGGAGGGGGGGAGAAAGGATGGGCTGCTCGGGTGGCCCGACATTCCCTTGCGGTAATGGTTCGCCGGTACAGGCGGCCAGGTACGAGGTCCGCTCGCCATGGAACGCTTCCTGCTCTTCATCCGCGACGTCGACGGTCGCGATCAAACCGACGTGCATCCCAGTGAACGATCGGCCCGCACGGCCCTAGCGGCTTATGTACGGAGCCGGTCCGAACCGAACGCCGATGTCGTCCCCCTCCACGACGACGACGCGATCGACAGCTATTTCGCCGCGCGGGACGCTGCATATGTGATCGCGCGCCTGACGAAGACGATGCGACGCGAGGGGGATCCGGCATGACCCTGATCGCCAATCGTCCGTCACAGAAGCTGGTCGACCTCGTCGGCGCGCTCGGGGGAACTTGGCACCGGAACGTCGCGACGTGCCGCTGCCCAGCGCATACGGACAAGACGCCAAGCCTGTCACTCCGACAAGGCGATCGAGGCATCCTTGTGACCTGCTTTGCGGGTTGCGACCCTGCCGACATCCTGCGCGAGCTCGACCGCATACCGCTAGGCCAGCGCTATGAGCCACCCAAGGTGACCCGCGCAGGAGGCACCGCCAATATCGAGCGATTATGGAATGAGGCTCGTGGCGTGCCAGGAACCTGCGCGGAGCGCTATCTCGCGTCGCGCTTCCTGCTACCGCTGCCGACCGACATTCGCTTTCACCCGCGCTGCCCACTCGGGCCGAAGCCGCTCACCGTGTTCAAGCCAGCACTGCTCGTCGCCGTTCGCGAAGCTGACCGCCTGGTCGCTTTCCAAAGGATTTTCATCGATCCCGCAACGAGCGCCTACACCGAGAAGCAGACGCTCGGGACCCTCGGCAATGGCGCGTGGCGTGGCGGTGGTCTGGCCTCGACGATAGGGCTCGCAGAGGGTTTCGAGAGTGCCCAAGCATGGTCGCGACTGCGTGGCCTCCCCTGTTGGTCTTCGTTCGGGTCACGACGACTCGACCTTCTGGCCATTCCATCGTCGGTCACCCGGCTGATCCTGGCTGCGGATCGCGATCTCGCTGGGCGACGCGCTGTGGCGCGCAGCATCGAACAATATGCGTCCGACACCCTGACCGTCGTGCCGGACTTTCCGCCGGCGCCCTACAAGGATTGGGCGGAGGTGCTCGAGGCGAAAGAGAGGGGAGGGGGAGGGAGGCGGTGAGCTGCCGGAATGGCAGCATGACCAAGGGAGCCTTCCATGTCCGACCTCCTCGACTTGCCGCCTGTCACCGACCGACCGGCCGCGCTCACGATCGCGCTCGCACTGGCGTCTGGCGAGCCGATCACGCGGCGCGCGCTCAACAACGCCATGACGGCTGCGTTCGGAGGCACCGACGCGGAGGGCCGTTGGACCCAGCGCGACAGCTTCGAGATGCTGGAACACGCTTTGGCGCTGCACGTCGCCAAGCAGCCCTATCCACTGGCTGACATCGCCGGCGTGACGCATGCCGCAGCGTTGATGGAACGGCTCCCGACGCAAACCGTGCGCAGCGAGGAGCAGATCGAGCTGCAGCAGTTTTCGACGCCGATCGATATCGGCGCGCTCGCAGCGGTCATGGCCGCGATCGGACCGGACGACATCGTGCTGGAACCGAGCGCCGGCAATGGGCTGCTTGCGGTTCAGGTGCCGCATCATGCCGGCCTGCAACTGAACGAGATCGATCCGCGCCGTCGAGAACGCCTCGCCAGCGTCTTCCCGAATGCCATCATCACCGGCCACGATGGGGCTGCGCTCGTGAGCCTCCATGCCTCGTTGGAACGGCCTACCGTCGTTCTGATGAACCCGCCGTTCTCGCGCAGCATTGGCCGCGGCGCCGACAATCTCGCGGCACTCCGCCATCTGCAGGCGGCAATCCGCCGCGTTTCGATGGGTGGTCGGATTGTCGCGATCATGCCCGATTGGTTCGCGCCGAGCGCGCAACTGAAAGCTGCCTATGAAGCGGTGCTCACCGGCTGCACCGTCCGCACGTCGCTGCGGCTCGAAAGCTGCTACCGCAAGCATGGCACCGACATCGCGGTGCGGCTCTACGTCATCGACAAGGTGGCAGGGGGTACGTCGCACACCGTCATCCAGCGTCGTTCCGTCCTCGACTTCCTCGACGTGGTTGAGATGCCTGCCCGAGCCGAGCTGGTGTCGGAAGCACGGAGCGCGAGGGCTCCCGCTGCCGCGGTAAGTCTCTTCGGTGCCGCACGCACCGCGAAGCCGGCCGTGGCACGCACCTACCACAAGCCGGTTCGTAACGCCGTTCTGCCGGTCGGCTATACGACCCTGTCAGCTCCGGCACCGCTCGCAGACCAGGTCGGAGTGTATCTTCCCTATCGTCCGAGCCGGATCATCTTCGACGCGGCCGGCGAGCACCCGACGGCGCTGGTAGAATCGGTCGCGATGGGCTCGATCCCGGCACCGGTCCCTGCCCATATCCCGCACCTTCCCGAGCGCACCGTCTCGGAGCGGATGCTGTCCTCGTCGCAGCTCGAGACCGTGATTTATGCCGGACACGCATGGTCGCAGATGCTCCCGGGGATGTTCAAGCCAGACAAGGAGGGCGTTGGCCTCACCCTGAACGAGGACGGCCGCAGCTACCGGAAAGGCTTCTTCCTCGGCGATGGAACCGGCGCGGGTAAGGGGCGACAGGTGGCCGCGTGCATTCTCGACAGCTGGCTGCAGGGCCGCAGACGCCACATCTGGGTGACCAAGAACGAGCCGCTCCTTGAGGATGCGCGGCGCGATTGGTCCGCCCTGGGCGGTATGGCGGGCGATGTGCAGCCGGTCTCTAACTGGAAGATCGACGAGGCGATCCGCCTCGAAGAGGGCGTCCTGTTCGTCACCTATCCGACGCTGCGCTCGATGCGGACCGAGAGCAGCCGCCTGCAGCAGATCCTAGACTGGGCGGGGCCTGATTTCGACGGTGTCATCGCATTTGACGAGGCCCACGAGATGGGCGGCGTAGCGGGCGGCGAGGGTGCGCTCGGCAAGAAGGATGGGTCGCAGCAGGGTATCTGCGGCGTCCTTTTGCAGAACCATCTCCCGGACGCCCGCGTTCTGTACGCGTCCGCGACGGGCGCATCCGACGTGAACAATCTCGCCTATGCGGTCCGGCTTGGCTTGTGGGGGCCGGAGACGGCGTTCGCCGGTCGCGAGACGTTCATCGCCGAGATCCGGAAAGGTGGCATCGCTGCCATGGAGCTCGTTGCCCGCGATCTGAAAGCGCTCGGGCTCTACACGGCTAGGGCGCTCAGCTTCGCAGGCGTCGAATACGACGTCCTCAAGCACGAGCTGACGCCGCTGCAGATCGAGATCTACGACACCTATGTGTAGGCGCTTGCAATCGTAGCGGCGTGTGCTCGCAAACAGCCTGATTTCCTGCTCACGCTTTCTGCCACTGGCGGGGAGCGTCCTGCTCGAATTATCTGCCAGTGTGCTCGCCATCATCCGGCGCT